>Ga0194120_10010736_pt1 | contig 11222 bp, 8 predicted proteins | sample TA2MahCa65mmetaG_FD_148642 | JGI IMG/M metagenome (GOLD analysis project Ga0194120, IMG submission 148642) | Freshwater microbial communities from Lake Tanganyika, Tanzania - TA2015019 Mahale Deep Cast 65m | ecosystem: Environmental > Aquatic > Freshwater > Lake | place: Tanzania: Lake... | reverse complement strand
CTTTGAACTGATCCCCTTCAATGCCAACAACGACTCCATCGAGTTCTGGTGGACGCTGAATGAAGCCGACACTATGTCCATCGAGTCCACTTTGTCCATTTCATTTCAAGACACCGGCAGATACGTTGTGAGCGGGTATGCGCGAGAGCGGGTCGGCGAGGAGGAGTGGGAGGAGGATGTGCAAAGATGGGCGGTGAATGTTCGAATGTTGAATGCGGAATTCGGAATGCGGAATGAAGGAGACTTGGAAATTGAAGATATTAGTTTGCAGATTGCGCCGAATCCGTTTAACGATCAGGCGACGGTGACGATAAGCCTTGGAGGGCGGGCAGTCCTGCCCGCCCTAAGGGCGGACAAGAATGTCCGCCCTCCAAGGGTGCAAATGGGGGGTCTCATGCCCGTCCGGCTCAGCCTCTATGCGATAGACGGGCGAGAAGTCCTCCGCTTGCACGACGGCCCCCTATCCTCCGGCACGCATCAGTTCAGATTCTTCACTTCGTTCAGAATGACATCGGGAGGCGGAGTGACATCGGGAGGCGGGATGCCATCGGGAGTCTATCTTCTCCGCCTTCAGGCTGGCTCCCATTCTCGCACCGTCAAAGCCGTCCTTTTGCGTTAGCCCATCAACGCGAGTTGCCCCCTCTCAATATGGTGGGCAGACTTGATGCCGATCTACCGAAACTCGCTCTACATCCCCAACACCTCCTCCGGCGCAAGGAGGCCTTTCAGACATTTCTCCAGGGCATCTGCCCGAAACGACCGGCCGCCGGCAGTTGAAGCCGCCTTTAGAAGCGTCGTAAGCGACGGACGGGACGATATGACGTCGCGCAATTCGTCGGTAACCGGCATCGTCTCGAATATAGCCAAGCGCCCGCTCCGGCCGGTGAAGTAGCAGTGCGCACACCCGGCGCCGGTCCAGAGCGGCACCGCTTTGGCAAGCCCCAATGCCTTTGCCAGTCGCTCGGCATCCGGATGCGGCGTCCGGCACTTTTCGCAGATGCGTGGCATAAGCCGTTGCGCGATGACCAGGTCGAGCGCGCCCGCCAGCGCCAGCGGATCGACGTTCATATTGATCAACCTCAGCACGGCACCCGCGGCGCCATCGATTGGCATCGCTGCCAGCATCTGATGCCCGGTCAGCGCGGCTTCGACGGCACCGGCTGCCGTCGCCGGGTCGCGTAAATCGCCGAGCATGATCACATCGGGATCCTGCCGCATGACTTGGACCAGAGCAGCATCGTAAGTGAGACCCCGCTCGGGATCGATCTGCATCTGCGCCAAGTCGCCGAGGCGCGCTTCTACCGGATCTTCGATCGTGACGACGCTCCGGGCAGCGGTGGGAATCCGGCTCAAGAGTGCATATAGCGTCGTCGTCCGTCCGGACCGGGTCGGACCGGTTACGAGGATGAGCCCGGAAGGCCGCTTGAGAGCCGTCAACAGCAATTCGCGGTCGGACTTGAAAAGCCCGATTTGATCGAAGTCCCTTAGTTCGAGCCGCCCTACCAGCCGAAGCGCCATCTTTTCACCATCCACCAATGGCAGGAGCGCGATGCGCGCCTGAATTGCGCCCTGCTCCATTTCGAGGTCTATCCGCCCGTCCTGGGCAACCCCCCGCCGCGACGGGTCCATCCCGGCTCGGATTTTCAGGGCATTGCGCAACTGCAGGAGATGCTCGGGCAGCACCCGCCGCGCCGGAACCGGTATGCCGTGCAGAGCGCCGTCGATCCGCAGCGCAATCTTTAACTCGTGAGTGCTGAACTGGAGATGGATGTCGCTCGCGCCAAGCAGGTGCGAAAGCGCCAGAGCCAGGTCTATCAACCGGTTGGCGTCGAACGAGGGCTGCTCGATAAGGTAGGCAAAGCCGTCGAAGAAGTCCCGCACCAGCGGGTTCGACCGAACGAGGTTGTTATAGGCGCGGTTGAGGGCGAAGTGGAGATCGCCGCGGGTGGTGAAGCCGGGCTGAAGATCGTCCGGGATGACCCGACGGAGCGAATCGAGCAGCCGTTCGTTGAGCGGGTCCTCCATCGCTACCCGGAGGATGCCTTCCTCGTAGCCGACCGGCAGGACGCGGTGCTTCAGCGCGACGTCGCGGGGCAGTTTATCAACCACTTCAGACGGGATTTCGCGGTCGCGGACGTCGTAGAAGGCGATCCCGCGCTGACGCGACAACTGGCGATAGACTTCGCGCTCATCGACCCACTTGTGGCGCATCAGTATGACGCCGAGATAAGCCGGGCTCTGGCGCTGCTCGGAGAGCGCCATCTCGAGTTGGTCGGGATTGATGATCCCCTGCTCAACCAGAAGTTCACCGAGGGGGCGATGTTCGAGCGCGAGGTCGTCCGCCGAAGGCGCCGCCGGTCGGGACGGCTTGACGCCGGTCAGAATGCCGCGCGTCCGGTTCGACGGGGGAGCATTCTCAATACGTTCCGCGGTCGCGGCCATAGGAAGGAAATGAAATTAAAATGGAAAATGGAAAATGGAAAATGGAAAATGAATGATGGATGTAAGGACTGCACCATCGCTACCCGAATAGGTCTTTCGTTCTTCTTCATTTTCAATTTACATTCTGCCCCAAGCCCCAAGCCCCAAGCCTTGAGCCCTAAGCCCTAAGCCTTGAGCCCTAAGCCCTTAGCCTTATGCCCAATATAACAAACCCGCCCTATTAGTGCAAGGCGGGTGTGTCATCGCGTAGCGCCGTCATCAGGGGCGGCTATCAGTGCACACCGTTGGCATCGAACCACGATACGACGTTGCCACCGATAATGACGTCAAGTGAAGGAAGCGGCGGGACCTGACCGTTAGGATTGAACTGCAGCCCATACTGCTGATTGGCGTCGAACCAGTGCTCACTTGCGGTGATAGGTGATTTTAAGATCGTCGTTCCCGTGCAGGCGGGAACCCAGACAGGCGTTAGTCTGGATGCCCGCCTGCGCGGGCAAGACGACCCCATAGTAGCACGAACTTCGGTAAGCGAGCACTGGCTTCGTTGTGCAAGGCGGATTTGCAGGAGAAGAAAGCGCTTACATTTAGAACCAGCCGGTGGCGTCACAGTAGCGCAGCACCATGCCGTTGAAGTAGAAGTCGTAGGACGGGCCGTTCCCCCAGCCGACCGGGTTGAGCACGATCCCAAAGCCGTTGGCAGCAGTCAGGCTGGCGGCATTGTTCATGATCATCCCGTTGCCGTTCATCCGAAGCAGTGTGTTGAAATCGACCAGTTGCCCGGCGCGGCCCAGTTGCAGGTTGGCGGTTTCTGTTCCCGCGCCGATCGAGAGATTCTGCGGATTTGCGACGGTCCCCCCGGAGTTGATCTTTCCGGCGCCATTGTTGGGGCCTACGAAGAGATCGCCTTGCACATAGGTGTTAGACGACTTGACGATCGTCTTTTCGCCGGAACGACCGAGTTCGAGGGTGGCCGTGACATCGCGTGTGCCAACCCGGAGATCAACCGGCGCCACTCCCGTTCGCTGCCGTCGATATGCCCAACCTGCGCAGGGAGTTCCCCTGCAACCCGCGCACCTACCACCAGCCGCGGACTCTCCACATGAACCGTCGCCGCCGGGAACGGAAAGTTGGAATCCCGATGCGAGATCACCACGTCCCGGACGCCCTCGTCGGTGTTGAGGTGCAGTTCCATCAGCGGCCAGTCGGCGGGCACGTCTTCGCCGCCGTCGTTCATGAAGGCATCGATGCGCGCACCGCCGTTATCTGGTGTGGCGCCCAAAAAGTGCATTCGTGGGCCTCGATCATTCTGACCGACGATGACCTCACTGAGATTGACGAATCCCTCGCCCAACCCGTCACTCACGACCTTAACCGACCACTCTCTGAATTCAATCGGCGCGCCATTGCTTCTCACGACTAAAGAGCCGTTAAGCTTGGTAGTTCCGGTGACTTCCACGCTGCCAGATTCGATTGATCCGTTGACATCAAGGTTACCGATGACTTGCGTCTGCGTCCCCTGAGCCCCGCTGCCGATGATGACGTCTTGCGTCAACTGTGAGTTGGTTCCCAGTTCCAAGTCGTTGCCTTGTGTAGCGTCGATGTTGACGGCCTTTACCTGACCTTGGACGGTGAGATCATTGGCTAGACCGACATTTCCGCTCACATCCGCGCCGGCATTAAGATTGAGCCGTTGCATGACCGAAAGTCCGCCGAGGACCATCGCGTCAACATTCTCCCGACCGATGTGGACGGCACCAGTGAGATCCGCATCCGTTCCGATTAGGAGATTTTGAATCTCCTGTCCCGACCTAGTAGCATCAATCAATCCAGCGGCGTCGCCAGGCCCGACCCGCAAGCCGCCCAGCAAGGTTGTCTGACCGCCGACTTGAAGAATGTGTTCTCCAGGGTCGATCATGTCATCGTCGAACTGATCGAAGTCGGCATTCGCCCATGAAGGCATGATTCACCTCATTCTTTGCCTTCTTAGTGGTAAGCCCAAGGTCCGCCATGGACGCCCATATCAGAGCGGCTACCGTCTAAGTCCCTAAGTGAAGGATCTCCCGCGTCGATGGCAGGTGATCCCCTTCGAAGTTCGTAATCCTCACTCATATCGGGATTGGAAAATAATTCACTATCGACCGGATCGTCATTTCTGATATCCTGACCATTAGCCCAATATAGGTTGAAGCCACGAGTAAACCAGTTTTCGAACGCTGCAAAATGATGAAATCCGAAGAGCACACAATTTTGGATGATCGAATTTCGTAAATCCCCTCGCGCATAACCTGCTATTACACCCCTATTCGCTAATTCAATAACGCAATTGGAGATAATTCCCATGCCGTAATTCTGCACTACACCCTCAACGTCGTCGTTAAGTGGCCGAACCACGCAGTTCACCATTAGATATTGTCCCCTGAAGTTTTGAACACAGGTAGAACCGTCAGATCCTAGTGTGAATCCACGAATGATAAGAAAGTCACTCTGCCAATTCAAATCAATTCTAATCGCATCATTGAAACCACGCGCTGTGATTGAAGTTTCGAGAGGGCCGCTCATGCTCTCCAGAACCACTGCAGTATGCAAGTTCAACCCCTCCTCGTACACTCCCGCCCTCACCCTTACCGTATCCCCATCGACGCTGGCATTAATGGCGGCAGTAATCGTGCCAAAGTCATCCGGCACCCAAATGACCTTGTGGTTGTCCACCGTCAGCCCGATTGGCTCGCTGCGCCCTGCATTTTTTGCGCTGTCACAGGCCCAAATTTCGATGAGACGTCGCCCGTTCCCCCATCGCCACGTGTTGCGCTCGAGTATGTAAGAATTGTCTGCTTGCCCTGCAAGAATCGCATCAACCACGCCATCGACGAAGATTTTGATGTTGTCGATGGGGCTTTCGTCTTCAACCGCAAACTCCAGCACAGTCGTATCCCGGACGATGCTGCCCGGCGCGGGTGCGATCCAACTGATGCGGGGAGGCGTCCGGTCGTCGGGCGGCGGAGGATCGGGCTGGTTCTTCACCCGCACCAGGAGCACTTCGCTCCAGCCGAGATTGCCGGCCTCGTCGAACGCCTTCACCTGCATCATCCATACCCCGTCGGAATACTCTGCCGTCCGCCAGACCAGTCCCGTATCGGCAAACGCTCCCGCAAGCGCCAACCCTGCGTAACGCCCCCCGTTCAAAAGCACCTCCGCCGACGTCAATCCCCGGTCGTCCATGATCTGGAACCGCAGACCGGCATCGCCTGCGAGCGTGTCACCGGCTGCGGGTTCGACCCAGATGACCACCGGAGGCCGCACATCCGGCGCCGGCTCGTCGGGATGATTCTTCACCCGCAACAGGAGCGTCTCCGAGAGACCCCGATTGCCGGCTCTGTCCCATGCTACGGCCTGCCAGAGGTGGACGCCGTCGGAGTCGGATTCGGTTTCCCACAGATGCGAGAGAGTCCCCCTCTGGATTCCGGCTTCCGCCGGAATGATGCGGATGGGTGCACCGTCCTTCAAGAGGCGGATCGAATCGACGCCCGAGGAGTCGAAAAAGGCCACTGCGATCCGGACGGTGTCCGTGATGGTAGAACCGCCCGCTGGACGGACGAACCAGACTTCCGGTGGAGTCCGGTCTATGGCGGGCGTGTCGGGCGGCGGGTTGGTAATGTAGGTCTTATCCGTGCAGGCAAGGAAGAGCCCAATCACGGCAACACCAAATACCGATGTCATTTGGCGGCGGTTAGTTATCTTAAGGTTCACGGCTTTGGTCTCACATTAGCATAAAGTTTGAAGATATTGCGTTACGGGGGCGTCGTTCCCGCGTAGGCGGGAACCCAGTCAAGTCGATTTTGCCTGGATGCCCGTCTTCGCGGGCAAGACGATCTGAGCGTATTACACCTGTTTTCAAGCAAATTTTCGGGAGTAAGAGATGCAAGTCTCTACTCTGCTTCCCTTACTCCACCATTCACGTTCCATTTTCCATTCATCGTTCTTCATTCTGCATTACATCCATCGTCGCCGCGAGGCTTTCAGGGTCTTCAACATTCGCCGACACGATCTTGCGGTCGATGTTCTTCAGGAGGCCGCGCAAGACTTTGCCCGGACCGACTTCGATAACGATTGGCCAGGGCTTGCGGGCGGTATATTCTTCGTCGGAGACCTCCGACGGAAGTGCAGGCTCTCCAGCGAGGCGCAGCAGTTCCCGAACACATTCAACCCACCGCACCGGCCAGGTGATCTGACGGGTCAGGGTCGAGCGGAGTTCGGCCGCACTTTCGACAGCATTGGCAGTCGCATTGGCGACAACCTTCGGCCGGGCTGCGACCGGGAGGTCGTCCGCGATCTTCGCCGCCAGCAATTCTGCCATTTTCGCCTGCGCCGCTGCCATCAGCGGGCTGTGCCAGGCGCCCGAGACGTTGAGCGGCACGACCCGTCGGGCGCCGGCCTCCTGTGCCGCCGTGATGGCTGCAGCGACGGCTTCTTCCGTCCCCGAAAGGATGATCTGCCCCGGGCTGTTGAAGTTTGCCACTGCGATCCGGTCGCGTCCTATCCGGTCGGCAATCTCCTCCAGCGCCGGTTGGTCGAGCCCCATAACCGCGATCATCGCCCCCTTCGGATGCGGAGGTTGCGAGGCTTCGTTCATCCAATAGCCGCGCCACCGGACGAGGTCGAGCACGTCCGATTCGCTCAAGTTTCCGGCAGCGGCGTGCGCCGCATACTCGCCGAGGCTGTGCCCCGCCGCAGCGACTGGCTCGAACGCGATACCGGCTTGCCCGGCAGCCTCCCTGAACGCCGCCAGCGCCATCAGCGATACCAACGTGATCGCCGGCTGGACATTGTCGGTGCGGGTCAGCAGGTCATCCGGCCCGATGAAGATGATGTCCGGGAGGTGCTTGAATTGATCCTGTGCCGCGACGCGGTCGAGCACTGCCCGAGCGGCCGGGCTGCTGGTGTAAAAGTTGCGTCCCATACCTACCGATTGGGACGCCTGCCCCGGAAAGACGAGGATGAAAGAATGCATTTGAATATTGATGATGATGAATAATGATGACCTTGATCCAGCGATAGGCGTTTGCTGTTTTCACCTCTGGAGTGGAAGCCAATTGTGCGGTCAGATGTCCTCATCTGACCGCTCCGCCGTCGGCTGGGGACATCCGACGGCACACTTACCGCCGGATTAGGGATGATGAATGATGAGTGAACACCCGCTCACTTACTTACTTACTTACTTGATTACTCTCAAATATAAAGCCAAAAGATAGCCCTGATGCCGTGCTGCAGCAAGCGTTGGACTATTTGCACGCCGAGCCTATATTGTAAGAAGGTAGATAACCCCGCCTGCTCTGCAGGCTCGCCAAGACAAGGCACTTGGCCTTGAGCCCTGAGCCTTGAGCCTTGAGCCTTAAGCCCAAAACCCAACGCCCATAAACATCCTCCTCACCTTTCTGCTGCGGGGTGCCGGACAGGCCCTCACCTTTGCGGCGATGATCCTGCTGAGCCGTCACTTGGGACCGGCTCAATTCGGGACCTACTCCCTGCTCTACAGTGCGCTGGCGTTCTTCGGGCTTCCTCTGGCTTTGGCCTTAAACTATATCGTGGTGCGCGAGGCGTCGAAGCGACCCGAAGAGCGCGAGCGGATCTTTCGCAGCAACTACAGCCTCCGGCTCCTGCTCGGCGCTGTGATGGGGCTGTTGGCGATTCTGGTGCTGCCCCGGATGAGCCGGCTCGACCTCTCGACCGGGTTGACCGCCGCTGCAGCGATGACACTGCTCTGCTCACTCTGGCAATCGTCGGGGCGGTTCAGTTACGAAGCGCCGCTCGAGGCCGACCTTAGGATCGCAACCTCCGCGGGAGCCAACTTTGCCGGACGGGTGCTGCTCTTCACCGTAATCTCCTTCGGTGTGATCGGCGGAGCTGGGCTGACCGATTTGGTGCTATTACAGAGTTTCGGCGAAGGCCTTGCGACGCTGGTGCTGGTCGTCGTGCTGGCCCGGACCGGCTATCCGGTTCGTCCTGCATTCGACTATCGTGAAATGCGCCGGACAATGGTTGAGGGGCTGCCGCTCATTGCCGCCGAGGTCTTACTCCTGGCCCAGACCCGTGCCGATCTTTTGATAGTGGGAGCACTGCGCGGCGAGGTCGAAGCCGGCTTATACTCTGCGCCGCTGCGGTTGGTCGATGCGCTGCTGATCTATCCGACGGTGTTGGCAACGGTCGTCCTGCCCGGTCTATCCCGACTCGCGGGACGGGACCGGACGGAATTTGTCCGGATGACCGGCCGGTTTTTCAAACTTCTTGCTGCCGGAGGTTTGGCGGCAGCGGCAGTTGGCGCGGCTTATGCAGAAGAGATCATCGTGCTATGCTTTGGGGCTGAATATCGCGAATCCGGCGCAATTGGGAAGGTGCTGATCTGGTCGCTGCCCCTTGCCTTCTACAGCGCCGGCTGGCGGCTGGTGCTGGTCGCCGAAGGCCGGCAGACTCGTCAAATGCTGCCGATGACGCTGGTGGCATTGATGTCGCTGCTAATCAACTACTTCATAGTTCCTGCTTCAGGCGCTTTGGGCGCTGCCTGGTGCCGGGTGATTGCGTTTGCGACGCTTATACCATTGACGCTCATCGATCGCGACATCCGCGCTGTCGGTTGGGAGGGACTCAAAGCCTTCGGGTGGCCTCTGCTTCTGGCGGCAGGACTCTCCCTTGTGGTGTCCAATTCGGAACTTGAGTGGTGGATAGGTGGGGCGTCGATTCTGGGATTCCTGGGGGCTTTCGGGCTGCTGGCAGGCTGGGGTCGGGACATTGCCCGTCTCCCAGTGATGAGTCTTTCTTTCCGGAAGACATATCCAAACTCAAATACGGACGTTTGATGGGGAGCGTCCGGTGAGGCGGCTGCTGAGTGGTCTGATCGGGTCTCGACTTCCTGTCGAACAGCGTCCTACCGGACGGCTTTTGGTCGTCAAGTTATTCGCCATCGGCGACTGCCTCAACGCGACGCCGCTTCTGAGGAGTCTTCGCGCTTGCCTGCCCGGTTGGCGCATCGACATTCTAACCGGAGAGTGGTCGTCTGCGGTCTTCGCCGGAAACCCTAACTGCGACGATATGATCGTGATCCCCGATGGCTGGTTTCGCGAGCATCGCTTCCTGCCCCTCTTGAACCTTGCCTGGCAACTCCGGAAAAAACGCTATAATTTGGCTTTGGTCGTGCACCGGGCGCCCGAGATCGCCGCCTTCATAGCCCTTACCGGGATTCCGGTGCGAATCGGACTCGACCTTGAAGGCGACGGCTTTCTCTTCACGCATCCGGTCACAGAACCGGGCGGGGAGCACGAGATTCGCGCCTATAATAGACTGCTCACCCCGCTTGGCGGGGCGACCGATGACGTGCTTATGGAGGTGTATGCCTCGTCCGAAGAATTGCAATTTGCCGGGCGTCTCTGGAAAGAGGCCGCCATCGACGACCGGACGGTCATCGGCCTTACCGTCGGCGGTGCGTCGAATCCCGACACACTCTGGCGCCTCTGGCCGCACTATGGGGAACTTGCGCAGCGCCTGTGCCAGCGCCATCTTAATGTGGCGCTCTTCGGCGGGCCGACCGATCGTAAGGCCGGGGACGAGGTAATCCGATCGCTGGAAGAGGCTCTGTCCGCGAGCGATGTACCCGGCCGCATCCGGTCGTTTGTCGGAAAGACGTCGCTCGGCGTAACGGCTGAATTGATGAAGAGGTGCGCCGTAATCGTTGCTCACGATGCCGGCCCGATGCACCTCGCCGCTGCCGCCGGCTGCCGGACGCTCTCGCTCTTCGCGCCGACCGATCCCCGGCTGAAAGCGCCGCTGACCCCGGATTGCCGATGGCTGGCCGCCGATCTGCAATGTTCACCGTGCTATCACCGGGGCCGTTACGGAACCGGCTGTTCGACCGATTGTATGGCTTCGATCAGCGTCGAAACGGTGCTGCAGTCACTAATGCAAATGCTCGAAGAAAGGTCCCTGCCGTTTTAGAAACAGCGAATAAGTCGCGGCTGTCGCGCCTCATCTGGGGAGCGCTTTACATCGCCTGGGGTGCGCTGCTTGTCGTCTTTCTTGCCGAAGGCGTCCGGTCTCGCGAGGGAGGCGTAAAGGCGCCCGAGGAACTGCTCCAGGCAGCCCGTATCGAGGGCGAAACCTCCTGGGCAAGCGTCCTGCTCGCCGGCCGGAAGGTCGGATTCATCCGGAGCGAAGTCAGTCCGCTGCCGGACGGCAACTACGAAATCCGCGAACTGGGGCGGATGAGCGGCGCGATGATGGGAGTGCCGCAGGAAATCAGGTTCGCGATGGAGATCACCACCGACAGCGCTCTTGCGATGCAGGCTTTCAGAGGCAGTTTCGACGCCGGGGGAGTGGCAGTTGAGTTCGAGGGTCGGCACCAGAAGCAGGTTCTCTCCATTCTCCTCACCACCGGCGGGCGGACGACCGAAAAGTTCGTCCCCGCTCCCGAGCCGCTCTATGTCTCGGAAGCGATCAAGCCGCTGCTCAAGGCGGGCCGGCTCGGCGCCGGCGATTCGCTGAAACTATCGGGCTTCGAGCCGCTCTCGCTGCAAATGCAGGACCTGATCGTTATCGGAGCCGATCCGCAGATGCACGAACTCTTCGGTGTGGATGTCCGGGCGCGGCGTCTCACGACGCGGCTGGGTGAGGTTGAAAGCACCCTCTATGTTGATGAGGAAGGCCACAGCCTGGCCGAGTTTGGGCCGCTCGGGATGGTGCTGAGGCGGGCTACTGCTGAGGAAGCCCTCCAAAGCAGCGACGATGGGTTGACA
>Ga0194120_10010735_pt1 | contig 11222 bp, 5 predicted proteins | sample TA2MahCa65mmetaG_FD_148642 | JGI IMG/M metagenome (GOLD analysis project Ga0194120, IMG submission 148642) | Freshwater microbial communities from Lake Tanganyika, Tanzania - TA2015019 Mahale Deep Cast 65m | ecosystem: Environmental > Aquatic > Freshwater > Lake | place: Tanzania: Lake... | reverse complement strand
GGGCGGACCGGCGAGGACGTGGGCTGGGCCGCGGGGGAGTTCATCGGGAGAAGAGGGGCGTCAATGAGGTGCCATCCGGGGGCGCGGAGAGCGGGCGGGAGGGTTTTCGCCCTCATTTCGTGACGGGTGGGGAAGCGGCGGAACGCGCATTGCTGGAAGACCGGCCGGTTCAAAAGCTGCCCTTCAGGCCGATCACGATGTAGGAAGGAGTGACGTAGCGTTGGGCCCTTTGGGCAAAGGCCGGCGTGTCCGGGGCTCGGCGATACAAAAAGCGGTCCTTGGCGAACACGTCGTCCCAGTTCACGTAGAGGGCGAACTTCTTGCTCAGGGCGTATTCCGCGCTGATACCGTAGCGGGTGGAAGCCGACTGGTATTCATAGGTGGAGGGGGGAATAAACCCTTCGGCCTGGGTTCCGGGTGTGGCCAAGACCTCCGCTCGCTTGGTCTCGGCCTGATAGGTCGCAGTCAGCCGGACGGAGAAGCGCGGCCTGATGTAGTTTACTCCCGCCGACAGGGAATCGGGACTGAACCCCACGAAATCCGCGGCCTTGGGTCCGCCGACTCTCAGATGCGTATAGTTTACCCAAGCCTGCACCAGCTGCATCCATGAAGGCAAAAACAGCAGGTCCTGGCGGTAGCTCAGCTCGACGCCCTCCAGCGTTGCATCTCCCACGTTTTCCCAGCGGCGCAGGACGTAGTTGTCGGCCAGCATATAGGCGATGTCGCCCTCCGGGATGCCGTAGGCCTCGAGGGTGGCCGCCGTGGTCGGCCGGCCGCGCTGCGCGAAAAAGTTGCTGACCTTTTTGTGATAGACCCCGACGGAGCCAAATCCGCCCTTCAGATGATAGGAGTCGAGGGACAGGTGAAAACTATCCGCCGTCCAAGGTTCCAAGCCGGGATTGCCGACCACGATGGTGCGGGCGGTGGTGGCATTGGTGTCGGTGGGAACGGGCACGGTGATCCCGGCTACGACATATTGCACATCGGGGCGGCCGAGCGTCCGGGCGTAGGCCGCCCGCGCCACCAAGTTCTCGGTAAACGCGTAATTGGCGTTCAGGCTGGGATAGAACCCGTCGTAGCTCTGGCTCTCGAAATTTCCCCGCTCCTGATTGATGAGCCTGAGACGCTGCTCGGTGTTGTTGGTGATGGCGATCAACGCTCCCGTGCTCGTACGCAGCAGGTTGCCCGCAGCATCGCGCTGGTAGATGGCAAAATTGTCGCGCTTCATGCTCCAGCCCTTGAGATCGGTTTTCTCGTAGCGGGCACCGCCAGTTAAGTTAAGCCGGCCGGAGAAGAGGCGGAGATCGAACCGGAAATAGCCGGCCAGGATATCCTCGAGCATCCGTTTGGAATTCTGCGCGAGGTTCTGGATATGAGTGGGGTTCAGGGTGAAATACTCCGGGTGTTGCACGAAGAGATCATAGGTCTTCACCGGGCTCACCCAGCGCACCGGGTTCCCGTTCACTTTCACGTCGATCGATTCATCCACGAGGTCGTAAAGCGAGACGGCGGTCTGGCCGGCGGCCCGGCCGACAAAGGTGTAGTTCTTGACCGGACGGGTGTCGTCCTTGTCCATGCGGTTGTAAGCGCCGCCGAGCTTCAGCGTGAGGTTCCGGCCGATCGCGCGGCTGACGTTCAGGCGCCCGGCGGTGAGGTCCGTCTGATACAAGGCATACTCCTCGTTAGCCGTGCCGAGCGTGTAGTTGTTGGCGTTGTAGGGATCCACCGGCGTGCCGTTGGCGCGGGTGATCGTATAGGTTTCCGGCCCGATGCTCGCTCCCTTCCCGATGCCGTCGCCGCGGATGTTGGCGGCGAGGACGCTGGCCAGCACGCCGTTGAAGTAGCCCTTGCCGAGGCTGCTGCGCTCGCGGTCGGCGGCGGAGTAGGACGCCTGCGCGTCAAAGTTCCACACCGGGCCGCGATGCTGATACTTCAGCGAACGCATGCTGGTGTCGGTGGTCGCGTCGAAATTCGACGGATTGAGGGTGCCCATTTCGAAGCTGCCGGTCGCACCACGGCTGGAGGTGTAGTCCGCGTTGCCGATCGCGTCGTAGCCGGCATTGACGCGCGCGGTCATGAAGCTCTGGGCCTTCTTTTCGACCACTCGGCGTTCCTGGACCTGCAGGCTGAGGGTGTTGCCGGGGGTCAGCCGCCAATCGAGGCCGAGCTGGGCATTCTCGGTCCGGGAAATCGAGGCCTCCTGGCGCCACTGCGTGATCGCCAGCGCCAGATCCTTTGGCGCGCCGGTGGTCAGGTAGGTTTTGCGCAGGTTCCAGAAGGCGACCTCCGAGGGCGTGTCGTCGGTCGGCCGCTGGCGCCAGGAACGGGAGGCACCGACGCTGACCGAGAGCGTTTTTCCCACCGGGAAGGCGTAACTCAGGCTGAAGGAAGGCTCCTTGCGGCGCGGCGATGCCCGGTCGTGGGGTTGCCGCCCACCGCCGGTGAAGCTCAAGCCGTCCACGTTGTCGAAATTCATATACACTTGGTAGCGGCCAACCGGGCGCTTGAGGCCCGTGCCGGTCTTCGCGATCAGGTTCATCGATCCGCCCAAACCGGAAGCCGGCTGGTCGGGCGTGGGCACCTTCGAGACCTCCACGCGCTCGATGTTCAGGATTGGCACGTCTTGCAGTGCCGCGGCCCGGGTGCTGGTCGGGCCGATGCCGGTGGCAGGCACGTCCACGCCATCGATCTGAAGGTTGGACATTTCCGCTGGAAACCCGCCCAGGGCGATGCGTCCGGGGTTGGTGCCATCGTCCAGAATGGTGACTCCAGGCAGAAAGCGCACATAGTCGCCGATGTTTTCCTGGCCGCGGTCACCGAGTTCGTCGAACGAGACCACGTTCTTGATATTGGCCGCATGGCGCTGCTCGTTCATCGCGACGGCTTGGCCGCTCATGGTCTGTTCCGCGACCACCTGGAACGTGTCCAGCATCACCGGCTGGTCCTCGGCGCCGCGCCGGTCCGCCGCGCCGCGACGGAGCTGGAAGTCCCGTGCGACCTGCCCGCCCGGCGGCACCGTCAGCCGCGTCGTCTGGGACGTGAAGCCAAGATAGGAAACCTCCAACTCGATCTCGCTCGCCGGGGCTCCCCGCAGGAAGAACCGGCCGTCGTCGTCGGTCAGCGTCTCCTGGGCCGTGCCCCGGATGACGACCTTGGCCCGGCCGAGCGGAGACCCGCTCGCCGCGTTGGACACGGTGCCCTGGACCGCGCCCCCGGGCTCGCCCAAGGATTGGGCATGACCGCCAAGAACAAAAGTGAGAGAGACCAACAGACTCAGAACAACCCGTTGGAAGTTAATTCGCGTTCCATTTGGCCCAGAGGAAGGGAAGGAAAATTCGGGGTGCATGGGATTTTGGGTATTTAGATTGGGTGGGTGAAGTTGTGATGGCCTGCGCTACGGCGCTGGCGTTCTCCAATCGATCTTGGCGGGGCCCAGCAGTCCGGAGGGGACGAGCGGGGATTTTGCTTCGTAGTGTTTCCACGTGGTGAAGCTGTAGCGCTTCCGCTCGGTGAGGCGCGTGCGGTCGTAGAGCCAGGCGGGAAGTTGTTTTAGCCTTCCGTCGGTAAACTTGCTCGTGCCCTCGGGCTGGTAGGTGAGATCGGTGGGCAGTGACTCGTCGCCGATCACGCGGTTGATCCAACGGTTGGCCACGCGGACCTCGAGGATGTTGTCGCCGGCGCGCAGGTGGCGCGTGACCTCGGCGCGAAACGGCGGTTGCCAGAGCGTGCCGATGAGCGCGCCGTTGAGCCGGACCTCGGCGAGATCGGCGACCGTGCCGAGATCGAGTGTGGCGGTGGCGCCGGCGCGGAGGTTGGCCGATGGAACGGCGAAGGTCGTGCGATAGGTCGCGGTGCCGGAGTAGAACTTGATGCCGGGGTTTTCGTTTTCCGTCCACGAAGCGAGGGTCGCGAAGGTTGCGTTGGGCGGAGCGCCGCGTCCGTCCTGAAACGCAACGCGCCACGGTCCGGCTATCGGCAGAGTCGCGGTGACGGTAGTCTGCGGAGCTTCCGATACCGGCCTGAGGAGCGAACGGCGAAAAATCACAAACGTGGAGCCGTGTGGCTCGAGTTGGAGCGACACCGTGGTGCTGGTGGGTGTGACACGATAGCTCGGGGCATCGGCCTGCGCGCCGGTGACAGCGTTCCACAGTTCGGGCTGGCGGCCGGTCGTGCGAAAGGCGAAGTCGCCGGCGACGTCGCGGTCCGAGTGGTTAAATACAAAGTAGATTTCCGCATCGGATGTGCGGCGGTGAATGTAACGGAGTTCATCGCCCGGCGCGGCAGCCGGAAACACCACGTCGGGTGCGAGACCGATCTGCTGAAGCGCCGCGGCCAGTGGCGTGCGGCGGATGAGCGGGGCGGACGTCTCCCACAATTCGCGCACGAGCGCGGCGTATTCCCCGCGCGCTTCGTAGTCACGCACACCCGCGGGAACCACGGGCGCGGCGCCGAAGATCGGTGCACCGGCGCGGGCGAAGTCGCGGAGCTTGCGCAGCGTGGCAAGATCGGCGGCCCAGTTCTCCGGGAGCATCAGCACTCGATAGGCAGGACCGGTCGGAAGCGTGAGCGCGCCGTCGCGCCACGTCATCGCGGCGAGGTGGTGCGGGTAGACGATGTCAAAATCGTAGCCGGCCGGCGTAGTCACCATGTCGGCGGGGAAGGCGTAGCCGTGGTCCTCGGTGTGGAGGAACGCGATGTCGGCGACGGTGCGGCCCTGTTGCAGGAGAAATTGCCCGCGCGCCACGTAGTCGATCCACGCGCCGGCGAGCGGCCACCACGTGTTGAGACGGCCAAAATGCGTGCCGTAGCGACCGAGGCCGAAGCCGGGGCCATCGTCGGTGGGTTGGTGCACGTAGTGATGCAAAATGAAGCGGTTGATGCCGGCGGTCCACGCGTAGTCGCCGGGATCCTTGAGCGTGGCGGGAGTCGCGAGCCAGCGGCCGTCCTCGGGCTTGGCAGTAAACGCCTCGGCGCCGACGAGCGGGCGGCCGAGGATATTGGCGACGGACGCGACGAGCTTGATCCGCGACAGACGCGGCGCGGTGTCGGGCATCCAGAATTCATTCATCGGCACATCGACAAACTCGTTCACCGAAACCGGATTCAGCGGCCCGCCCTGCGCCTCAGCGTAGATCACCAGCCCGCGCTCATGCGCGCGCCGCTGCATGGTGCCGAAATAGTTTTTCGCGATGAGCTCCTCGACCGCGCCGCGGAAATCACGCAGCGCGGCCTCGGTGAACGAGGGGCTCTCCACGACGCGGCCCGTGAGCACGGGCAGCAGCGGCACGAAGTCGTAGCCCTTGAGGGCGCGGAACTGGGCGGGGAACGTGTCCGTCCAGTTTTGCGGGCCGCCCTCGAAGCTGTCGAAGAGCAGTCCCTTGAGCGTGCGGCCCACCCGCGGGCCGGCCTCGCTCAGGATGCGGCCGAGCGCCTGATCAAAGTAGAACGAGACGGCGTCGGCGTCCATTTTGTCGATCTCGAGGCCGTGGCCCTCGGGCACGGCGGGATGGTTCGTCGAACTCGTCGAGGTGAAGCCGAAGCGCAGAATCGTCCACGAGCCGGCGGGCAGCTTGGCGCGCAACGTGCCGGTGGCGGCATCGAAGTCGGCCGTGAGGTCGATCACCTGAGCGCGGGGAATGCAGCCCAGGGTATCGGGGTCGAGTGGCGCAGCAGAGAGCGTCTTCTCCTTGAGCTTGGTCTTGAACTCCCAGTCGGGAGTGCGGCGGGTGGATGCGGCCGGAACTGCCAGCACGACGATATCGCGAAAAAAATTCTCCATCTTCTTCGCGGGCGGGGTGCGGAATTTCAGCGGCTCTATCTTCGGCCGCGGCACGGCGAGGGTAAGCCGGCCGCCGCCGGTCGCCGGGGTCTCGCTCCACACGAGCTTTTTCATCGAACGCTCGGGCGTCACCCAGGGACCGCCGCTGGCGGACCAGCCGGGCGTGTTCATGAGGTGAAACTCCAGGCCGAGTTTGTCCGCCGTGGCGATCGCGTGCTGCACTTGCTCATGCCATGGGTCGGTGCCGTAGCGGACGGGACCGGGCGGCAGGTAGATGCTCGCGTCGAACATCTGCACGCCCGCGATCCCGACGCGCTTCATATCGGCAAGATCGGCCTCGATGCCGTGCTTGGTCACGTTGCCATTGATCCAATGCCACCAAACGAGCGGGCGGGCGATCGGAGGTGGTGCGGCGAAACCGGCGTCGAGAGCATCGGCACCGGTGGCGCGTGCGACCAGCAAGAGCATGAACAACGCCAGGATCGGGCGACGGGGCGGGCGCATGGGCAGTGATGTTTACGGGGTGGGACGCGGCGGAAGCCTACGGGGCAACGTGGGCCGACCCATGGTCATGGTTCGCCGCTGGCGATAGTGGAGGCCGACGTGAATGCGCGGGCCTTCGGCGCGGATGCGCTGCACGTTCCATTCGCCGAGCGGCTTCTGCGCCCGGGCGAGCACTTCGGGCGTGGGCACGGCGAGCATCCGCTTGCGGCGGCTTTCATCATACAACGAGCCGTCGTAACGCACCGCGATGTCGGCCTGGTAGCCGGACACCTCGTGGCTTCCCGGGACGCGCCGCGAGCGGAACTGCACGCCGGCGTTGGCGGAGCGCTCCGCGCCCTCCAGCTTCCACTGCAGCGTAAGTTCGAAATCCGCGTAGCGCCGCGTGGTGGCGAGAAAGTTGTTTTTCTCCTGCCTCTTCTCCCGCGAGCCCGCCACGAGCGCACCGTCCTCGATGCGCCAGACCTTCCCGATGTCGCCCTCCCAACCGGTGAACGTCTTGCCGTCAAAAAGTGGCGTCGTCGCGGCCGACAACCGGACGACCGAGGCCAGCAGGGCGAGACCAAGGATTCCGGACGTTCTCATTTCAGGAGCAGCCGCCCAACCGGTGATTTCTCCACGGGCCCGGAACCGGACTGGACCTCGAACCAGAACTCCAGCGGCGCGTCGCCCGCGACGGGCAGCGTGAAGTCGAAGGGATACTTCGCGTCCGACAAGGCACGGACTTCTCCGCCGCCCTGCCGGTAGTGCACCGTGCAGCGGGTCACGGTGCGCTCGAAGTCCGGCACATAGACGTAGGCGCTCGTGAGTTCGCCCGCGCCGAACGACAGCACGACCCCCCGCGCGCCCCGCCAGCCGAGGTCGACGACACTTTCCGCCGGGAGGCGGGTGGCGCGGCTCAGGATCTGGTCCTGGAACTCAACGCGCGGCGTGACGCCGCTGATGATCAGCGTCGTGATGCCCTCGGCGGCGACGTCCACCGCGATACGGGCGTCGGCGGCCAGCGGCTGCTCGCGGACGCGCCGGTTGTTCTCCCACACGGTCACCTTCGCGGTGGCGCCCGGGGCCGGCGCGACGCGTTCACGCGAGAGCGTCACGTGGGACTTGACCGCGGACTTCGACTGGTTGGTGAGGGCGATCGCCACCTTCGCGGCCCCGCGGGCCGTCACGAAATTGAGTTCGGGGTGGTCGACGGTCAGCGCGCCGCGCGGCATCCACAGGTACAGGCCTTCCTCGTCGTGGACCTTGCCCGGACGATCGCCGAAGACGCGTTGCTGCAGGTAACCGTAACCCTCGGCGTAGCGGGACGGAAAATCGATCGCCCCGCGCGACTTCGCGAACGCATCCGCCACCAGGTAGTCGAGCACCAGCGCGAGGTGCGGCCAGATATGGTTGTAGTGGATCGACGTCGTCGAGTTGAGCTCCTCCTTCCCGCGTTCCGCGAAGCCGGGCTTCTCGTACACCGTCGTGCGCGCGGTGTTGATGTGGTAGCCGGGGAAACTGGTGTAGCGCCCGATGATCGCGGAGCGGGCGATGTCGTGGAGGAACGCGTCGTTGGTCAGCGCGGCGATGCGCAGCATCCACGGCGCGTAGCACGCGAGGAAGATCCCGCGCGCGCCCTTGCTGGTCGGCGCCGACTCGCTGGTCAGCCCGATCTCCGAGGTGCGCCAAGCGGGCACGGTCTCGGGCGCGGCCTTGATGCGCGTGAAACGCGGGCCGCTCCGGTACGCCGGCGCGAGCCCGTCCTCGTTGACGCGCACATCCCCGGCGGGGATGCGCGGCGCCAGCCAGACGAACTGCGCGTAGTCCCGCGCGCCGGCGTGGGCGGCGGCGAGGAACCGCGGCTCGCGGGTCTCTTCATAGAGCTCGAACAGCTCGATCCACTGCGGGGTGAACGCCGTCCAGAAAAACAAGCCGCGCGAATCGGGATCCGCGTAGTCCTGCTGGCGCACCCCGACGCGGGATTTAAGGTAGGCGTCGGCGTCCTTGACGGCGTGGTCGAGCCAGCGGCGTTCCCCCGTCGCGCGGAAGAGGCCGAGGGCGTTGGACCAGTTGTCGCCGCGAATCCGGCCCTCGAGGTTCAGCACGCGGTCCCGGCCGAACAGGCCCTCGGCCGCGGTGCGGAAGAACGGGGTGCGTTGGCCCGACATCGCGTACAGGTTGGCGTACTCGGTGAGCGGCGCCCCGAGCCCGCCGAGCCGCGACGAGGCGGATTGGCCCTTCACCTTGGGATCGGTGGTGAAGAGGAAGCGCTCGCGGGAAACGAAGAATTCCATCAGCGGGCGGGCGAGCCGGGTGTAGATCTCCGGGCGGTCGGTGACGAGCGCGAGGCCGAGCGGGTGCAGGGCGGAGACGTTCTTCACTGCGCCAGGCACGTCGGTGTCGTAGGCGAAGCCGCGCAGGTCGGCGTTGAATTTCGCGTGCTCCCCGAGCCCGAACTCCAGCATCCGCTCGAACGTCGCGTTGAGGGAGCCGAGGGCGTTGTGCCGCACGTCGGCGAAACCATAGAGCGAGCGTGCCACCCGCTCGAAGGTGGCGGACAGCGCCGCCTTGGCCACGACCAGCCGCACGGTGAACTCGCGCGTCTCACCGGCCTGCATCCGCGAGCCGGCGCCGCCGAGGAGCGGGGCGAAGAGCATCGGCTGCGCGTGCCCGCGGGCGTTGCGCAGCGCGACGCCGAAACGGGAGTTGGCGAGGTTCGGCAGCGGCTGGAACGGGTACTCCGCGGGATCCGCGACCACGCCGGTCGTGAGGCCCGCGCGCGTGACCAGGGTCGTCGGCAACGGGCAGCGGTACGCCGCCTCGAGGAAGGACTCGTGCGGGAAGCGGCGCTCGTTGTAGATCAGTGGTTGCCAGAGTTCCTCGACCTCGGCTGGCGGCGTCTCGGGGGCGCCCACGTAGCCGAACGAGTACCAGCCTTCCGCCGTGGCCGTCGCGGTGATCTTCAGCCGGGGGGCCGTGCCGTCGGCCGGCAGGTCGAGCGTCGCGCGCACCGTCACGTTCCCGTGCGCGGGAAAATCCCACGAGATCGCGCGGCCGTCGGAGCGACTGGCCGGCGCACGCAGGACCGTCAGCCGGCCCGCGGCAAAGAGGTTGGCGGTCCGGCCGCCCCCGTAGCCCCGATCGACCGTGGGATCGAAGCCGTCCTCGACGTGCGTCGCCGCGGCCTTTGCGGCGGCGCCCTTCGGACCCCAGGTGAGGACGTTGTAGATCGAGCCGGTGTCGCTCAGCTTCATCGCCTCCTCGGGAAACTTCCCCCAACGCATCTCAAGATTGGGATCCGCGCGGGTGGCCAGGACCGCCACGAGCGGGGCGAAGCGGGCGACGGCGCCGTCGGCCATCGCCACCTCGACGTCCCCGGACGGCGTGGCGGTGAGCCGCGCCGCGGGGCCGGTCACCGGCAGCTCCGCCGCGAGCGCTGGCAACGTGCCAGCTAGGCCGAGGGACACGGCAAGGCGGGATAGTACTTTCATCGGATGGGGGTGCGTCGGCGGGAACGGGATGACGTCGTGGCGGAAGAGGGCTAAGGGGCGGGGCGTCGGGCAGGGGGCGGTACGGCGGTGCCGTCGGGGTGTCAGGGGTCTAGCGGGTGCCGGGGAGGAAGCTATCGTTATCCTTTTGAAACCGTTCAATTCCCCGGTTGCCTTCGGGCTGGCGTCCGCCTGAGGTGGCGGAACCCCTTATGGTCACGCTGCAACAAATCGCCCGCGCCGCGGGCTGCAGCCTGGCGACGGTGTCGTACGCGTTGCGGGAGGATCCACGGATCCGGCCGGAGAGGCGGCAGGCGATCCAGGCCCTCGCCGCCCGGTTGGGTTACCGGCCGAATCCGCGCTTCGCGGCCTTGATGTCCCATATTCGGAATGCCCGGCGCGTCGCCGCGGGGGAGCGCATCGCGTTCGTGTGGGTGTATACCCCGCGCGCCGAGTCGGAGCAGGACCCTTTCCTCCAGCGGGTTTTCCTCGGGGCGAAGGCGAGGGCCGAGACCCTGGGTTACGGGTTGGAGCAGTTTTGGACGGCCGAGCGTGGGATGACGGACCGGCGACTTTCCGAGGTGATGAAGGCGCGGGGGATCGTCGGCGTGCTGCTGTCCCCGGTGATGCACGAGGCGGAGGTGACGCTGGACCTGGACTGGGCGTGCTTTGCGCCGGCGGTGATCGGGAGCGCGCGGTGGAATCCGGAGCTCCACCACGCCGGGCATCATCACTACCTCGCGATGCGGATGGCGCTGGAGCGGCTCGCGGCCGCTGGGTGCCGGCGCCCGCTGGCGATTCTGGAAGCCGCGGTCAACGAGCGCGCGCGGCGGGCGTGGGAGGCGGCGTTCGCCGTGTTTCATCCGGGGCGCCGGGCGGCCACGGACTCCCTGTGGATCGGGTTGCCCGGCGACCGTCGCGCCCTCCGTCGCCGGCTCAGGGCGCTGCGGCCCGATGCCGTGGTCGTGAGCGCCCAGTCGCTCGCGGAGCAGCTCCGGTCGAAGGACGTGCCGCTGCCCGGGGATGCGCCGATCATCACGTTGCACTGGCTGCCGACGGCGCCGGAAATCGGCGGGATCGATCAGTCCTACGACCTGGTGGCGGCGAATGCGGTCGATCTCGTGGTGAGTCAGCTCAACGGCAACGAGCTCGGCGTGCCGGCCCTGCCACGGATGCTGCTGTTCCCGGGCCGCTGGGTTCCGGCGACGGAGCGGCGAGGATAAAGTTCGCGAGGATGGGAGTTTGCCGGCGCCGAGCTTTCGAGGGCGGCGAAGTTACGGGTCAGGGGATGCGATCCACCGTCGAGGCCGCGGATCGTGCCGCGGGACGTGGCAGTCGCCGGTGTTCGCCGCCCGGACGGGCTCAGTTGAAGTCCGCCTTCGACACGAAGCCGTCGCCGTTCCGGTCGAGGCGGTCGAACATCGCGGCCGGGCCCTTGAACTGGTTGCGCGCCACGCGGCCGTCGTCCTCGA
>Ga0194120_10010732_pt1 | contig 11223 bp, 5 predicted proteins | sample TA2MahCa65mmetaG_FD_148642 | JGI IMG/M metagenome (GOLD analysis project Ga0194120, IMG submission 148642) | Freshwater microbial communities from Lake Tanganyika, Tanzania - TA2015019 Mahale Deep Cast 65m | ecosystem: Environmental > Aquatic > Freshwater > Lake | place: Tanzania: Lake... | reverse complement strand
GTCTAGCGATCTCCTCGCGCTCCTGGGCGGCGCCGGGCGGGAGACCTTCTTCAGCCCCGTGGCCGGCGGCTACCCGCAGCGCGCCGAGGCCTTCGACGACGAGGGCTTCGCCCGGGTGGAGGTGCCGGCCGTGGCCCGGGCGCTCGACACCCTTCACCGCGTGGGCGCCATCGATGCCGCGCGCGACGCCAGCGGCGTGACCGCCTTCCGCCGGGCACAAGCTCGCCCGCCGGGGCCGGGCGGATTCATCCTCACGCCCAACGGCGAGATCCTCGTACACGTGGCCGAGGCCCGGCGCGAGGACTACGGGCGCCTCTGTCGCCTCGCCCCCTTCGTCGACGGCGACAGCCTGCGCCGCCACCGGCTCAGCCGCGAGGGCGTGTGTGCCGAGCTCACGGCAGGGCATCGCGACACGCACGAGTGGATCGCGCAGCACTCTCGCACCGGCCTCGCGCCCAACGTGGCCGACCAGGTGCGGGAGTGGCAGCGCAGCGCCACCCGCATCACCATCGTCACCGGCGTCGACGTGGTGGAAGACGAGCAGGGCAAGCTGCGCGTGGCAGTGCCGTCCGACACCGGGCGGGCGATCGACTACACCACCCGCCCACGGGCTCGCTTCTTCTCGCAGGGCTCGCGCCTGGTGGTCCCCGACGGCTGGGATCCGCTCGACCTGCGGGCCACCCTCGCGCGCGTCGGCCGCTATCTGGGTCGCGACGGCGATGCGCACGCCTACGAGCCCGAGCTCCGCCGCCACGCGGCACCGGCCACCCTGCTCAACCGCCTGCGGGAGTACCACGGCGGCGACCTCCCCGGCGACGTCGAGACCCTGGTGCTGGCGGGCTCCGGGCTCCATCCCGTCACCGGCGAAGACGCGGTGCTGGTGCGCCTGCCCCACGCCGTGTCGAGCGCTCTGCGTCGCGACCGCATCGCGGGGCCGCTCCTGCGCCGCGGCCTCGGCGCCGACGAGTGCGTGGTGGCGCGGTCGGACCTGCCGGCGCTGGTGGCGCGGTTGCGGCAGCTGGGGGTGGAGTACGAGGGGCCGACCTAAGCCCGGAAAGCCATCTCCAAGTCCCCCACCAGGTCGTCCACGTCCTCGATCCCCACGCTGAGCCGAATCAGCCCGTCGGCAATCCCGGCGGCCCGGCGCTTCTCGGGCTCGATGCTGGCGTGGGTCATGAGCGCCGGGGTCTCGATCAGCGACTCCACGCCGCCGAGCGACTCGGCCAGCGTGAAGATGCGCGTGGCCGCCACGAAGCGCCGGGCACGGTCGAGGTCGCCCTTGAGCTCGAAGGAAATCATGCCCCCGAAGCCCGACATCTGGCGGCGGGCCACCGGCGACTGCATCGGGTAGTACACCCGCTCCACGCCGGGGTGGGCCGACAAGTAATCCACGATGGCGGTCGCGTTCTTCTGGTGCCGCTCCATGCGGACCGAGAGGGTCTTCACCCCGCGCAGCGTGAGCCAGCTGTCCATCGGCCCGGGGACGGCACCCGCCGCGTTCTGCAAGAACTTCATCTTGTCGTAGATCGCCGTGTCGCTGAGCGCCGCGAAGCCGCCCACCACGTCACTGTGACCGTTGAGGTACTTGGTGGTGCTGTGAACCACGATGTCGGCGCCGAGCGAGAGCGGGCGCTGGAAATACGGCGTGGCGAAGGTGTTGTCGACGACGAGGATCGCGTCCACCTCGCGACAGCGGGCGGCCACGGCCGCAATGTCGCTCACCTTCAAGAGCGGGTTGGTGGGCGTTTCCAGCCACACCAGCCGCGTGCGCTCGGGGACGAGCGCGGCCGGATCGCTGCTGGAGAAGTCGGCGTACTGGAAGTGTACCCCCCACTCGCGCAGCACCTTGTCAAACAGCCGGTACGTTCCCCCGTACACGTCGTCGCCGCAGAGCACGAGGTCGCCTGGGCGCACGAGCGAGCGCAGGATCACGTCGGTGGCGGCGAGACCCGACGCGAAGCACAGGCCGAACTTGCCGCCTTCGAGCGCCGCGAGACAGTCCTGGAGCGCCGTGCGCGTGGGGTTGTCGGTGCGGCTGTACTCGTAGCCCTTGTGCCCGCCCACGCCTTCCTGGGCGTAGGTGGACACCTGGTAGATCGGCGTCATCACCGCGCCGGTGGTGGGGTCGGGCGCCTGTCCCGCGTGGATGGCGAGGGTGTCGAAGCGGGCGGAGGGAGAGGACATCAGGCGCGCTCGCGGGCCATGGCGGTGACGCCGCCGATGTAGTCGATGAGGTCGATGCGAGTGATGATGTCATAGGGACGGCCCTTCTCGTCGATCACGAAGGCCACCTTCGCGCGCTTGAAGAGCTCCACCAGCACCGCTACCTCGGTGTCTTCATCCACCGTGCAGTAGTTGGTTTCCGACAGCTCGCGCACGGTGCCGGAGCCCCTGGCGCTGCCTGCGCTGTCGAGGGCGCGCTCCAGAAGTCGCGACTCGTGCAAGATGCCTGCCACCTTGCCGTCTTCGATAATCGGCACTTGCGACACGCCGTGGACCTTCATCAGCCCCACCACCTCGCTCACCTTGTGGGTGGGCACGGCGGTGATGAGCTCGCGGCCGCGGCCCTTCTTGTCCATCAGCTCGCGCACGTGGCCGAGGCCGAGGTCTTCCTCGAGGAAGCCGTTCTCGCGCATCCAGTTGTCGTTGTAGACCTTCGACAGGTAGCGGGCGCCGCTGTCGGGCAGGATCACCAGCGCCACCGTGTCTTTCGTGGCGTGCTGCTTCATCCACTTCACCGCGCCGGCCACCGCTGCGCCCGAGGATGAACCCGAGAAGATCGCCTCCTCGCGCACCAGCCGCCGGGTGTAGACGAAGCACTCCTTGTCGTTGACGCGCACCACGTCGTCCACGTAGGTGAAGTCCATCGCCGAGGGCAGGAAGTCCTCGCCGATGCCCTCCACCTTGTAGCTGTAGGGCTTGGTGAGCTGGCCGGTGTGGAAATAGTCGAAGTAGAGCGAGCCCACGGGATCCACGCCCACCACGCGGATCTTCGGGTTCTTCTCCTTGAGGTACTTGCCCGTGCCGGACACGGTGCCGCCGGTGCCGAGGCCGCAGATGAGCACGTCGATCTTGCCGTCGAACTGGTTCCAGATCTCGGGACCGGTGCTCTCGTAGTGGGCCTGTGCGTTGCTGGGGTTGTGGTACTGGTTGGAGTAGGCCGCGCCCGGCGTTTCTTCCACGAGGCGCTTGGCGGTGAGGTAGTAGGACTGCGGGTCGTCGGGCTCCACGTCGGTGGGGCAGATGACCACCCGCGCGCCGTAGGCCCGCAGCGCCGCCCGCTTCTCCTCGGACTGCTTGTCGGGCATCACGAAGATGGTCTTGTAGCCGCGGATGGCCGCCACCATCGCGAGCCCGGCCCCGGTGTTGCCGCTGGTGGCCTCGACGATCGTGCCGCCCGGCTTGAGCTGCCCGCTGGCCTCGAGGTCGTTGATGATCTTGAGCGCCATGCGGTCTTTCACGCTGTTGGCGGGGTTGAGGTACTCCACCTTGGCGTAGAGCGTGCCGGGCATCCCCGCCGTCACCCGGTTGAGCCGCACGGCGGGCGTGTCGCCGATGCACTCGATCATGTTGTTGTAGACGCGACGCATGCAGTCTCCCGGGAAAAGGCGCGGCGCCTATCCCGATCCCACCGGTTCGCCCCCTGGGCGCGATCCCCCTGGAAAAGTTCCTCAAGTCCCGCCGGGCTCGGCCGATAGCGCGCCCGGAGCGCCGTCCCCATGCTCGCCACCGCCCCCACCAGCCCCGGGATCATGCTCGTGGGCGCCGCCTCCCACGCCGTCCCCGTGCTCACGATGCTGGAGGGGGAAGAGGCCAGCCGGAGCTGGCTCCTCGGCGAGAAGGAGCTCGTCTTCGGGCGCGACTTGACATGCGACGTGCCGCTCGCCGACGCCAAGGCCTCGCGCAAACACGCCCGCGTGCGCTGGACCAACCCGCAGATCGGCTGCGACCACCCGGTGGTGGTGGCGACTGACCTCGGCAGCACCAACGGCACCTGGGTGAACGGCCGTCGCATCGAGGGCGAGGTGGAGCTGCGGGAGCACGACAAGCTGCTCGTGGGCTCCACCCTGTTCGGCTACGCCCTGCGGATCGACGAGGAGATCGAGGCCCAGCGACGCCTCGTGCAGCGCGCCACCACCGACACGCTCACCGCGCTCGCCAACCGCGAGGTCTTCGACCGCACCCTTCGCCGCGAGTTCGAGCGCGCCCGCCGCTACACCCGCCCCCTGTCCCTGCTCCTGGCCGACGCCGACGACTTCAAGTCGATCAACGACCGCTTCGGGTACCGCGTGGGCGACCTCGTCATCCGCCAGATCGGCCGCATCGTGCGCGACAACCTCCGCCTCAGCGACCTCGGCGCCCGGCTCGGGGGCGAGGAGTTCGCCATCTTGCTGCCGGAGACGCCCCTGGAGGGCGCGCTCGCGGTGGGCGAGCGCCTGCGAGCGGCAGTGGCCGAGTTTCCCATGGTGCTCGACCAGGACCCGCTCCGCGCCACGGTGAGCGTGGGCGTGGTGGAGCTCGACGGCTGCTTCCACCATCCCGACGCCTTCCTGGAGGCCGGGGACCGGGCCCTGTACCGCGCCAAGGACGCGGGGAAGAACCGGTGCATGGTACACGTTGGCGGCTAGGAGACCCTCGAGCCCCCCCTCAACCCGGGCGGGTAGAGCGCGTGCAAGCGCTCGCGCGAGAACGGCGCCAGCCGATCGAGCGTGTCGCGACCGGTGGGCAGCGGCAGGAGTCGCACGGGCTCGACCGAGCTTCGCAAGGTAGAAATCGCGAAGTTCTCGGAGGGGTCTACCCGCTCGGCGGGGAGGTAGCCGCGGTGGCAGGCGTGGAAGAGGCGGGGGAAGATCTCGGCCACCTCCACCGGCCAGGCGTCCTCGGGGAGATCGAAGCCGCGCACCACGCCGAGCATGGCGATCGCCGTGTGGGCCGCGCCGGGGCCGGCGCGGAAGTCGGGCTGGGAGTAGCGGAACCTGCGGGGATCGAGCACGGAGAAGCCTGACTTGCCGTAGGCAACGAGACGCACGGTACACTCCGGCACCTCCTCGCTCACCGGCTCCATCTCGGCGGCCACCATCGTGGGGAAACTACGGCCGTAGCGCTCGCGGTGCGCGGCGCGGGCGAGGGTCATCGGCAGCGCGCGGAACACGGCGGCGAGTCCCGAGCGCCGCCACTCCGGCACCACCAGCGAGTGCGAGAGCGCCACCAGCGACAGGCCCGCGCGGCGATCGACGTCGACATAGCAGTCGCGCACGCCCACCAGCCGATCGCCGTCCCAGGCGCCCACGAGGTGGTAGGTCCCCTCTGCGTCGCCGCCGTAGTCCAGCACCCGCTCCCGCACGAAGCGCGCGAGCACCTCCCGGTCCTCCAGCTCCCCCAGCGGGCCGAAGAAGCCGTCGAGCAGCGCGTAGGCGTCGTGGAACTCGGCGCTGTCGGCGTCGCGAATCTCCGCCACGTGCAACCGCGAGGCCGCGGCCATCGCCTTGTCGCGGTCGGCGTCGCTGAGGTCGGTCGGGTCGAGCAACATCGGGCTCGCCTAGCGCGCCAGCCACGCCTCGATGGTGCCTGCGTCGCCCGGCCGGCAGATGCCGTAGCCCTGGAGCGTGTCGCACCCAAGCTCCACCAGGACCGCGCGCTGCGCGTCGGTCTCCACGCCCTCGGCCACGGTGTGCAGGCCCAGCGAGCGCGCCAGCGCCACGATCGTCTCGGTGATGGTCCGGTCCTCCGCGCTGCCGGGAAGCTCGCCCACGAAGCTGCGATCGACCTTGAGCACCGAGACGGGAAAGCGCCGCAGGTAGGCGAGGGAGGAGTAGCCGGTGCCGAAGTCGTCGATGGCGATGCGCACGCCGAGACCGTGCAGCGCGGCCAGCGTGTCGCGAGTCTGGGCGGCGTGGTCGGCGAGGAGGCTCTCGGTGATCTCCACCTCCACCGCCGAGCCAGGGAGACCGGCGGCGTGGATGGCCGCGGCCACCGTGTCGATGAAGCCGGCCGCGCGAATCTGCCGGGGCGACACGTTGACGGCCACTCGCAGCTCCGGGTGACCCGACGCCCGCCACCGGGCGCACTGCCGACACGCGCTGCGCAGCACCCAGGCGCCGAGGTCGACGATCAAGCCCGTGTCTTCGAGCGCCGGGATGAACTCCGCCGGCGGCACCACGCCCCGCTCCGCGTGGCGCCAGCGCACCAGCGCCTCCACCGCCACCACGGCCCCGGTGCGGCCGCACACCTGCGGCTGGTAGTGCAGGTCGAACTCCTCGCGATCGACGGCGCGTCGCAGCTCGTTGTGCAGCGCGACCGTCCGGGCCGCCCGGGCATTCATGTCGGCCGCGTACACCACGATGGTGTTCCGACCCGAGTCCTTCGCCCGGTACATCGCGGCGTCGGCGTTGCGGAGCAGAGTGGACACGTCGTTGCCGTCGCGAGGGAACAGCGCCAGCCCCACGCTGGCGCTGGCGTGGTGATCGGCGCCCTCCAGCGCGAAGGGCGCGCGAATCGCAGTCTGCACCCGGGAGGCCAGCACCATCGCCCGCTCCTCGTCGGGCGTCTCGGTGAGAATGACGAACTCGTCGCCGCCGAAGCGGGCGACGATCGTCCCTGGCTCCGCGAGCATGCCGAGCCGCCGCGCGATCTGCACGAGGATCTGGTCGCCCACCGCGTGGCCGAGCCCATCGTTGACCAGCTTGAAGCTGTCCACGTCGATGAACAGGATGGCGAAGGGGTTGCCGACGCGCACGGCGGCTTCCAGGCGCGACACCATCTCGCTGCGGTTGGGGAGGTTGGTGACGGTGTCGTGGGTGGCAAGGTGCGCGATCCGAGCCTCGGCGGCCACGCGCTCGGTGACATCGCGGAAGCTGACGTGCAGCTTGCCCCCGGGCACCATCGTGTTCGTGGCATCGAGCACGATCACCTGCCCGCCCTTCGTCCGGATGCGCCGCCGGCTCGCGAGCTGCCCCTCCACCAGCAACCGGTCGAGCTGGGGCGGCGGCTCGCCCGTGGCGTAGAAGTCAGACACCACCCGCCCCACCACCTCCTCCGGCGCGTAGCCGATGACCTGGCACGCCCGGCGATTGACTTCCTCGATCGTGCCGCCGGCGTCGCATACCACGATGCCGTCACCCGCCTCGGCGAGCAGCATGCGGTAGCGCCGCTCGCTGGCCTCCAGGGCCCGCCGCTCGTCGCTCACCAGCAGGCGCGCGTGCCGAAGCGCCAGGACCACCAGCGCGGTGAGGATGGCGTGGAGCATCGCGGCGCCCACGGGATCGCCGCCCGGGGGCAGGTAGCCGAGGGGTGGCAGCGCCAGCGACAACACCAGCACGTGGAGTGCCCCCACCGCGAGTGCGGCGCGCTCGCCGAGGAAGATCCCGGCGACCAGCGTGCTCACCAGCAGGTAGCCGTAGGCGAAGATCTCCTGGGCGTTGCTGACGATCGCCAGGTAGGGCCCGATCAGCGCGAGGCCCACGGTGATGCCCACGCCCTCGCGCCAGCGCCCAGCGCGGGCGAGAAGCAGGGCACCGGTCATGCCCACCAGCACGCCGAGTACCGGCCAGAACGTGCCGGCGAAGCCCTCCACCAGGAGCGCCTGGACCACCACGGCGGCGCCGCCCAGCGGGAGGAGGACGAGGGCGAGCAAGCGCAGCAACAGCGCCACGGATCGACGCTCGCGCGGATCCACGATCCCCGCGGGCGGCTCCACCAGCGTCATGATCCGCGCCACCACGATCACGCTCCTATCGGTCGCCCAGGCCCCCCGCGACAGGGGGATTCCGCCCAGGTGGCCGGGGGGCGCGAGCGCCTCCTCAGCTACAACCGCTGGTGCTCCCGCAACTCACGCACTTCAAGCACGCGCCGTTGCGAACCATCGTGAGCGCACCGCACTCGGGACAGGCGTCGCCCTCGTAGCCGCGGGCCTTGGCGTCCTTGATGAGCTGGAGCTTGATCTTGCCGGCGCCCGCCTTCACCGGCGCGGCCGAGGCGCTGACGTGACTCGACGGCGCCGGCGACGGCGCCGGGGACACGACCGCAGCGGGGAGGGTGGGCGGCGCGGCGTCGACGTCGACGGCAGTGTCGCTCAGCATCACCGGGCGCACCGCGATCTCCTCCTCCTCGCTCCAGCGGGTTTCCTCGCCGGTCTTGTGGAGCGCGTCGTGACGCAGGTGATCCTCTTCCACGTGCGCGAGGTCGTTGCGGCCGAGGTAGTTCACGGCCAGGTCGCGGAAGATGTAGTCGATGATCGACGTGGCCATCTTGATGCGATCGTGGCCGCGCACCGGGCCGTTGGGCTCGAAGCGGGAAAAGACGAACTGGTCGACGAAGCGCTCCAGCGGCACGCCGTGTTGCAAGCCGATCGACACGGCGATGGCGAAGCTGTTCATCAGCGAGCGGAAGGCGGCGCCCTCCTTGTGCATGTCGACGAAGATCTCGCCGATGGTGCCGTCTTCGTACTCGCCGGTGCGCAGGAACACCTTGTGCCCGCCGACGATCGCCTTCTGGGTGTAGCCGCGGCGGCGGTCCGGGAGGCGGCGACGCTTGGCGAGGTAGCGAATGACGAGCTTCTCGGCCACTTGTGCCGCCTGCACGGCGGCGGGCTGGGCGGCGAGCGGCACTTCCTCGGCGTCGTCGGCCAGGTCGAGCGCCGACAGCACGTCGTCGGCGAAGAGGCTCGACAGGGGCTGCGAGAGCTTCGACCCGTCGCGATACAGGGCGTTGGCCTTGATGCCGAGGCGCCAGGAGAGCAGGTAGGCGTTCTTCACGTCGGCCACCGTGGCGTCGTTCGGCATGTTGATGGTCTTGCTGATCGCGCCCGAGATGAAGGGCTGGCAGGCGGCCATCATGCGGATGTGGGCCTCGGCGCTGATGAAGCGCGTGCCGGTGCGGCCGCAGCGGTTGGCGCAGTCGAACACCGCGAGGTGCGCCGCCTTCAGGCCCGGCGCACCCTCGATGGTCATCGTGCCGCAGGCGTACACGTTGGCGGCCTCGACCTGGGCCTTGCTGAAGCCGAGCGCCGCCAGCAGGTCGGGCGCGTCGGGGTCGATCCCGAGCACGTCGCGACAGAAGCCTGCCCCGAGGGTGAACTTGTTGAACACGAACTTGATGTCGAAGGCGCCGCGTAGCGCCGCCTCGATCTTCTCGATGCCCACGTCGTCGAAGCCCTTGGCGCGGAGCGACTCGTGGTTGATGCCGGGCGCGCCCTTGAGCGTGCAGCGCCCGCAGGCGTAGTCGACGATCGCCTTCACCTGCGGCTCGGTGTAGCCGAGCTTGCGCAGCGCCGGTGGCACCGACTCGTTGGCGATCTTGAAGTAGCCGCCGCCGGCCAGCTTCTTGAACTTCACCAGGGCGAAGTCGGGCTCCACGCCGGTGGTGTCGCAGTCCATCACCAGGCCGATGGTCCCCGTGGGCGCGATGACCGACACCTGCGCGTTGCGATAGCCGTGGGCCTCGCCGAGGTCGTAGGCGTCGTCCCATGCCTTGCGGGCGGCGGCGAGCAGGTCGGCCGGGCACTTGTCGGCCACCAGCCCAACCGGCTTGATGGTGAGCCCCTCGTAGTCGGTCGCCGGCACGTTGTAGGCGGCGCGCCGGTGGTTGCGAATCACCCGCAGCATCGCCTGCTTGTTCTTCTTGTACCCTGGGAAGGCTCCCTTCTCCGCCGCGATGCGCGCCGACTCCGCGTAGCTCTCGCCGGTGAGGATGGCGCTGAGCGCCCCGCACACGGCGCGGCCCTCCGGGCTGTCGTAGGGAATGCCCATCACCATCAACAGCGCGCCCAGGTTGGCGTAGCCGAGGCCGGTGGTGCGGAACTTGTAGGAGAGATCGGCGATCCGGGGCGACGGGTACTGCGCCATCCCCACGCTGATCTCGAGGACGATCGACCAGAGTTGGATGGCATGCACGTACCCGGGGATGTCGAACTGGCCGGTCTCTGAGTCGTGGAACCGCATGAGATTCAGGGACGCGAGGTTGCAGGCCGTGTCGTCCAGAAAGAGGTACTCCGAGCACGGATTACTCGCATTGATTCGCCCATCTTCCGGACAGGTGTGCCACTCGTTGATGGTGGTGTCGAACTGCACGCCCGGGTCGGCGCACGACCACGCCGCCACGGCGATGCTGTCCCACAGCTCGCCAGCGCGGAGCACGCGCGTGACCTTGCCGGTGGTGCGGCTCTGGAGCTTCCACTCCTCGTCGCGCAACATCGCGTCCATGAAGTTGTTGGGGATCCGCACGGAGTTGTTGCTGTTCTGCCCCGCGACCGTGGCGTAGCCCTCGCCGTCCCAGTCGGTGTCGTAGGTGCGGAAGGAGATGGCGGTGAAGCCCTGGCGCGCGTACTGCACGCAACGCACGATCAGGTTGTCCGACACGCCCTCGGCGCGCGCGGCGCGCATCGCCTTGCGCAGCGCCACGTTGACCTTCGGGTCGAAGCGGCCGTCGCCCGCGAGGCCCTCGACCGGCCGCGTGGCCGCCATGATGCTGTTGAGGTGGCGCTGGTTGGTGCGCGAGCCGGTGACGAGCGCCGCCACCTTCTGTTCCTCGATCACCTTCCAGTTCACGAAGCTCTCGATGTCGGGGTGATCGAGGTCGAGGCAGACCATCTTCGCCGCGCGGCGGGTGGTGCCACCCGACTTGATGGCGCCCGCCGCCCGGTCGCCGATGCGGAGGAAGCTCATCAGCCCCGAGCTCCGACCGCCACCCGACAACTTCTCGCCTTCGGCGCGCAACTTCGAGAAGTTGGTGCCCGTCCCCGAACCGTACTTGAAGAGGCGGGCCTCGCGCGTCCACAAGTCCATGATCCCGCCGTCGTTGACGAGGTCGTCGCTCACCGACTGGATGAAGCACGCGTGCGGCTGCGGCCGCTCGTAGCTGCTCTGCGAGGCCACGAGCTTCCCGGTCTTGTCGTCGACGAAGTAGTGCCCCTGCGCGGGGCCATCGATGCCGTAGGCCCAGTGCAGGCCGGTGTTGAACCACTGCGGCGAGTTCGGCGCGCACATCTGGGCGGCGAGCATGAAGCGCAGCTCGTCGTAGAAGGCGCGGGCGTCGTCCTCGTTGGTGAACAGGCCGTCCTTCCAGCCCCAGTAGGTCCAGCAGCCGGCGAGGCGGTCGAACACCTGCCGCGCATCGCGCTCGGGGCCGTAGCGGCGATCGGGCGCCACGGCGCCGAGCTTCTCCTCGTCGGGGGCGCGGCGCTGGAGCCAGTCGGGCACGCCCTTCTCGGCCACCCGCCGGGTGATC
>Ga0194120_10010722_pt1 | contig 11231 bp, 8 predicted proteins | sample TA2MahCa65mmetaG_FD_148642 | JGI IMG/M metagenome (GOLD analysis project Ga0194120, IMG submission 148642) | Freshwater microbial communities from Lake Tanganyika, Tanzania - TA2015019 Mahale Deep Cast 65m | ecosystem: Environmental > Aquatic > Freshwater > Lake | place: Tanzania: Lake... | reverse complement strand
CCCCGTGCTCACGGCGAGATAGCCCTTCGTCACCTGTCGTGACTCGAAGGCGCGCGACAAGATGCGCTGTCCCGCCGCCGTCCGCGCCATGATCAGCACGCCGCTCGTGCCCTCGTCGAGACGATGGACGACGAGAAGTCCTGTCTGCGTCACGACGCTGTCGCCCCGGTCGCGACCGGGGATGACTGGCAAGCCCGGGGGCTTGTCGATGACGACGAGGTGACGGTCCTGGTGCAGCACCGGGAGCATGGCCGTTACATAGCCCAGGACCATGCCCGCCCGTCCATTGCCTGCCGACCGCCTCTCCTGGCGGCTCCCCGACGGCGCGCTGCCCTTCGCCACCACCGCCACCGTCCACCCGCTGAGTAGCTTCATCGGGCAAGACCAGGCGCTCTCCGCGATCCGCCGCGCCGTCTCCATCAAGGGTCCCGGTTTCAACGTCTTCGTCGCCGGTCCCCGCGCGGCGGGCCGCCTCGGGAGCATCGAGCGCATCCTCCGGGAGCTCGAGCCGCCCCGCCGGAGCGCGCACGACTACGTCTACGTGAAGAACTTCCTCGACCCCGCCCGGCCCAAGCTGCTGGTCTTCCCGCCGGGCCGCGGCCTTGCCTTCCGCAAGGAACTCTTGCGCGTGGCCACGATGCTCCTGGAGGAGGTGCCGGCGCTGCTGAATCGCGACGAGGTGCGCCGGGTGCGCGAGGGCAAGCGGCAGGCGGCCGAGGTCGAGCAGCACAAGGCGATGGCCCGCCTGGAGACGCACGCGCAGGCGCTCGGCTTCGTGATCGGCGCGCTCGGCGACGAGGAAGGCGGGCAGTCCGGGCCGATGCCGCTCTACCGCGTGCCGAGCGAGACCGACCTCGAGGACGAGAGCGACGACGAGGAGGTGGAGCCCCAGGTGCTCAGCCGTCCCGAGGTGCAGGTGCTCGCCGAGCACGGCGAGGCGCACTTCGACAAGCCGGTCGCCGAGATCCTGGCCGGCTTCGACGCGCTCGACGCCGAGCTGGCCAAGCTGATCGACGTGTCGCGACAGACGATGATCGAGACGCTGAAAGCAGTGTCGATGACCGAGGCCAAGGCCATCGGCGAGGGCGTGGCGCCCACCTTCCGCGATCTTGCCCGCCGCTTCGCGCCCGCGCGCGGCTGGCTGGCGGAGCTGATGGAAGAGCTGGTGGAGTGCCCCGAGTGGTTCGACACCGAGGAGCCCGACCACGACTCCCTGTTCGCGGCCTTCACCGTGAACCTCGTACACGTGGGCGAGAAGAAGAAGAGGGCCGCGATCGTCAAGGTGACCAACCCCACCTGGTCGCAGCTGCTCGGCGGCCTCGAGGGCGAGCCCGGCGCCTACGATCACCGCAGCATCCGCGCGGGGGCGCTGGTCGACGCCAGCGGCGGCTGGCTGGTGATCAACGCCGCCGACCTCTTGCAGGAGCCCGGCGTGTGGAAGGTGCTCAAGCGCGCGCTGGTGAGCGACGAGCTCGACGTCAGCAACCCCGAGGGCCCCGGCGGGGGCCCGGCGGTGCTGAGGCCCGATCCCCTCCCGGTCGACGTGAAAGTGGTGCTCGCGGGCGACGTGGGCGTGTACGCGGCGATGTACTACGGCGACCCCGAGTTCCGGAACCTGTTCAAGATCAAGGCGGAGTTCGAGGAAGATGCTCCGGTGACCTCGGCGGTGCTCGAGGCCTACGCCGCCTTCTGCGCGCGCGTGGTGCAGAACGAGGGGCTCCCGCACTTCACGCGGAGCGCCGTGGGCGACTGCATTCGCTGGATGGTGCGCAGCGGTGGCCGGGGCGGGCGCATCTCCACGCAGATGAGCGTGCTGTCCGACCTCCTGCGCGAGGCCGCCTGCGAGTCGGGCGACGCGCTGGTACACGGGCGGCACGTCTGGGCCGCCCTCCGCGCACGCCGGCTGCGCGACGGTCTCGCCGAGCGGCGCACGCTGGAGCTCATCGAGTGCGGCGTCGTGCGGGTGCAGACCAGCGGCCGCGTGGCCGGGCTCATCAACGCGCTCGTGGTCTACCACGTGGGCGGTCACGACTTCGGGCGCCCGATGCGGATCACTGCGACCGTCGGCGCCGGTCGCGCCGGCATCGCGAGCGTGGAGCGCGAGGTGGGGCTCTCCGGCAAGAGCCACGACAAGGGCGTGCAGATCCTCACCGGCTGGCTCCGCGACAAGCTCGGCCAGACCCGCACCCTCGCGGTCACCGCCACGGTGTGCTTCGAGCAGAGCTACGGGCGCGTGGACGGCGACTCGGCCACCGTCACCGAGTTGCTCGCGCTCATGTCGGCGCTGTCAGGCCTGGGCATCGACCAGGGGGTCGCGGTCACCGGCTCGGTCAACCAGCTGGGCGAGATCCAGTCGGTCGGAGGCATCAACGAGAAGATCGAGGGCTTCTACGCCACGTGCAAGCTCCAGGGCCTCACCGGCGAGCAGGGCGTGTGCATCCCCGCCACCAACGTGCCCGACCTCTGCCTCGAGGACGAGGTGGTGGAGGCCTGCGCCCGCGGCCAGTTCCACGTGTGGCCCATCGCGACCATCGACGAGGCGGCCGAGCGCGTGATGGGACGCGAACTCGGCGGCGACGACGGCGTGCTCGCGCTGTGTGGTCGCGCGCTCGATCGCTACCAGGACGTGGTGCGGTTGCAGGGGAAGAAGGAAAGATCCTAGCCGGCCCTGCCTCCAGGTTGTCTACTCGCAGGCCACCGCGGACAGGTAGGTGATCGTCACCTCGGCGCCGAGCGTGGGCGCCGACTCGGTGACGAAGACGAGGCTGTTCGCGCGCTCGTCGTAGCTCCAGCCCGTGTAGTTGGCGCCGTCGACCCTCACCTCGATGGTCTCGGGGACGGGCCACTCCGCGAGCGTGTAGGTGACCGCCGCCTCGATGGCCGGGAGCGTGGCGAAAGCCTCGAAGACGTCGGTCCAGTCGGCGTCGCAGAGGTCGCCCACGGCGCCGCCGTAGGCCTGTGCCAGCTCCGCGTAGGCCTCGGCGCTGGCGGTGCAAGCTCCGCCACGGGGGACCAGCGCCGACACGCGGAGCGCGCCCGGGTCGTCGACCAGCGCGGCGAGATCGGCGGCGGCGAGCTCCACGTCGCGAGTGGGAGCCTGCTCCGCGACGATCACGAGGTCGAGGTCGGCCCCGGCGCGGCGGAAGCCGTCGAGGCAGCCGCCGTCGAGGGTCTCCTCCATCGCCGCCAGCGCCAGCCCCAGCAGGTTGCCGTCCCAGGCGCCGGCCGCGTCGTCGAAGGCGCGGTCGAGCACGCGGAGGGTGCCGAGATCGGTGTCGCTGGTGGTGGCGTAGGCGGGCTCGTCGACGGGGCAGGCGTCGGCGGTGCCGAGCGCCGTCAACTGGAAGTCCACGTTGGTGGCGGAGAGGGTATCGACGTAGGCCTCGAGCCCCGGGGCGAGGCGCGCGTCGCCGTCGGTGGCCCCGGGCTCCAGCACGAAGAGCACGTCGGTGGGCTGCGTGGGGCGGTAGGCGAAGCCCTCCTCCACCCGCTCGCCCTCGTAGCCAAGGCCCTCCAGGGTGACGGGGAACTCGGGCCAGAGCGGGTCGTTGCTGCGAACGGTGAGCACGGCGCCCCGGTCGCCGCCGCCGCCGGGAGTGAAGCTGAGCTCCACGTTCTCGGTGTCGCCCGGCGCCACGTCGGCGCTCCACCCGGTGACCAGGTAGTCGCTGCCCTCGAGGGACATCTCCTCGATGGTGAGTGTCTCGCTCCCCTCGTTTCGCAGGGTGACGGTCGCGCCGCCGCTGCACCCGACCACGGTGGCCGGCACGTCGATGGCCTCGAGCGCGAGCACCGGCGCGAGGCCGGCGCCGCTCAGCTCCACCAGCTCGCCCCCGGGATCGACGCGAAGCTGGGCGTAGGCGGTGGACTCGGTGGCCGGGGCGAAGCGCACCTGGACGTCGGCCGCCTCGCCCACGCCGAGGCTGAAGAAGGGCTCGGCGAGCACCTCGAAGCCCTCGTCGCCGATGGGTTCGTCGTGACCTGAAACCGTGACCACGTCGTCGCCGAGGTTCTGAACGGTGAAGGAGAGCGTGCTCTCGCCTAGGTTGTTGACGGAGACTTGCCCGAAGTCGAGGCCCAGTGGGGTGACGGCCACGCGAGACTCGGGCGTGCCGACCGGGTCGTCCTCGACCGGCCAGTCACGCAGCGGGGCACACGCGGCGAGCGCGAGCAGCACGCGCCCATGCTACCGCGGCGAGGGCCCTCGTGTCTGCGCGAGTGGCGCGCCGAAGCCCACGCTGAGGGTGCCGCCATAGGCCTCGGTCCAGGCCTGGTTCCACTGGTAGCCGCCGGCCCAGCCTTCCAGCCGGGTGGCGACGAAGCTGCCGCCGACGGGCAGGTCGACCCCGAGGGCGAGGCCCGCGGCGGCGCCGGGCGTGGACTGCCGCTCGTAGCCGCTCCACCGGTAGGGCAGGTGCAGGTCGGCGAAGGCTCCCGCCCAGCCGGGGCCGAAGCTCGGGCCGGCGGTGGCGCCGAGCACGAGGTCGCCGGTGGTCTGCGGCACGCCGTCGACGGGGTTGGTGCCGTCGGCAAGCGAGGCGCCCACGTGGAGATCGCTGCGCCAGGGGCCGGCGAGGCGCACCGGGTTGGCGAGCACCAGCCGGGCGCTGCTCGCGACGGGGAAGAGCGCGTCGTTGCCTCCGCTCACCGCCACCCCGCCGAGCACGGCGAGCGTGGTGGCCTTGCGCGCCACGAGGTCTTCGAGGGGGAGGGTTTCGCCGGCCTCCACGCGCACGCGGTCGCGGAGCAGGGTGCGACCGTCCTCCGTCTGCACCTCGATCGTCGCCACGCCGGGGTCGATCGCGTACAGGCCGGGCAGCTCGCCGCGGGGCGTGCCGTTCACGAAGAGCCGCGCGCGGGCGAGGATCGCGTCGCAGGCCGCGATCAGCGCGCGCTCGGCGGCGTCGCGGAGCGAGTCGGCACCGGCGAGGAAGATCTCCTCGCGGCCCACGATCCGGTACTCGGCGCGGGGCACCTGGAGGCCGCCGGTCCACGCCATCGTGCGGTCGCGGGCGTGCTGGTGGGCCTCGGCCACGTCGACCAGGCCGTCTTCATCGAGGTCGGCGCTGCCGCGCGACTCGGTGAGCGCGTCGATGAGGAAGTGGGTGTAGACACCGTTCTCGAGGGCGGGGTCTTCCATCGCCGGCTGCCAGTACTGGGCGGCGTAGAGCCGCGCCTCGGACTCCGAGATGTCGCGGACGTCGCGGGGGGCCGGCACCTCGCCGCGAAAGCCCGACAACAGCTGCTGCGTGGGCCCGGAGACGGCGGAACGACTCCCGGTGCGCCCGTTGTGGCAGGTATCGAGGATGAGCACGCGGCGACGCGCGGGGAGTTCGTGGACGAGCGCCTCGATCTCGCGAACGGCGAGACCGGACGCCTCGGGACGGTCGAGGCGCCCGTCGGAAGGGAGGAACCAGAGCTGGCTGCCCTCGATCGGGTCGAGGGTGAGCGTGCCGTGGCCGGAGAGGTAGAGCACGAAGGTGTCGTCGCGCTGCAGGTCGGCGGTGACGACGCCGAGCGAGCGGAGCAGCCCCTCCCGCGTGGTGGCCTCGTGGCCGGCAATCACGAACACCCGGTCGAAGCCCCCCACGTCGGCCGAGCTGAGCACGGCGCCGAGATCGCGCGCGTCCTTCTCGGGGAACTTCAGGCCTTTCAGCGCGGGATCGTCGTAGTCCTGGACGCCCACGAGCACCGCCACCCGGCGCGGTCGGTACGCGGCCTCCAGCTCGGGGCTGGCGGTGGTGGCCACCACGCCGGCCTCGGCCTGCAAGGCAAACAAGAGCGCCATCATGGCCGCACCGCCCGCACGGGGAAACGGAGGGTCTCGGCGCCGCCGTCGAGGCTGAACACCGCCGCCGCCTCGCCGGCCTCCAGCGTGTAGCCCACCGGGAGATCGGCCTCGCCGGCGCCCACCGCGCCGTTCCAGATCACGATCTCGTCGCGACGCAAAGTGAGGGCGGTCGGGGCGCTGCTGCTCACGCGGAACCGGAGGGTGGTCCCGGCAGTATAGGCCTCGCCCGGGGCGAAGCGCGCCACCTCGCCGGTGGGGCTCACCACCGCCACCTTGAGATCCACCGCGGGAAGGACCGGCCCGGCGCCGCGCTCGACCATGTCGGCGGGGTTGCCGGTGGCCTCGCCCTCGCGCACCACCAGCATCGCCATCGCGGTCATGCCGATCATCCCGGCGACGGCCAGGCCGCGAATACGGAACGCGTCGCGACGTCGCTGGGCGCGGTATGCGGCGAGGGTGCGCGAGACCAGCGGGGCCGGCGGCTCGGGCGCGTGGAGGCGCCGGAACTGGGCGTCGAAGACCTCGTCGGTCACGACTCCTCCAGGAGCTCGCGGAGGCGGCTGCGCGCGCGCGAGATGCGGGCGCGGGCGTTGTCGGGCGACACGCCGAGGGCGCCGGCCACCTCGTTGTGATCGAGGCCGGCCACGGCGCCGAGCAAGAAGGCATCCCGGAGGTTGTCGGGCAGGGCGGCGAGCGCCCGCTCCAGCGCGATGCGGTCGTCGGGCGCGCCCTGGTAAGCGGGCTCCCAGTCGTCGCCGAGCACCTCGGGGCGCCGGGCGGCGGCGCGGGCGCGGTCGCGGATGGTGTTGACCGCGATGCGGAAGAGCCAGGAGCGGAAGCTGCCGTCTTGATGCGACCAGGTGGAGCGGGCGCGGTACACGCGCAGGAAGGTTTCCTGGAACACGTCGTCGGCGGTTTCCCGGTGGCGCGTCATGCGCATCGAGAAGCCGTACAGCGGCGCGCGGTAACGCTCGAACAGCGCACCGTAGGCGTCCTCGCTGCCGTCACGAACCGCGTCCATCAGGTCCTCGTCGGTAGGCGGGTTCTGCACCCGTTCTCCGCCTCGAACTACGCCGCGGGAGGCGCGGGTGTGACAGCGCGCTGCCGCGTGAGCGCCAGGGCGGCTACCGCCACCAGCGCGCAGGCCCAGGGGAAGTATCGCCCCCAGCTCCGGTAGGGCGTGTCGAACTTGCCAAGTCGAAGCTCCACGACCTCGGCCACCTCGGTGTATGGCCGCGTCTCGTGCTTGATGACGCCGTGGGGCTCCACCACCATGGAGATGCCCGTGTAGGCGATCCGCAGCATCGGTCGTCCCATCTCCATCGCCAGCGCCGCCGAGAGCATGGCGTGCTGGTGGGGGGCGGAGGTGTCGCCGAACCACCCGTCGTTGGTGATGTTGACGTAGGCATCCGCCTCCGACAGCACGCGCATCTGCTTCTCGAGGATGGCCTCGTAGCAAATGGGCGTGGTGAAGGTGAACTTGCCGGTGTCGAAGACCGTCGGGATCGTCCCCGCTCGGAAATGGCCCACGCCCTCGATCCAGCGGTCGAGGTAGCTGAAGGGCCAGGGTAGGTACTCGCCGAAGGGCATCGGCACCATCTTGTCGTAGCGACCCGCGATCTTCCCGTCGCGACCGAACAAGTAGGCGGAGTTCCAGCTTGCGCGCTTGCTGGGGTCGTCGGGGTCGGCCTCGCGGGTGCCGCCGCCCACGAGGAAGGCGAACCCGTAGTCGCTCGTCATCTTCTCGAAGACGGGCTGCACGCGCTTGTCGGTGGGGTTGTAGTAGATGGAGCCCTCGGGCCACACCACCAGGTCGGGCTTGTCGTCGACGACCTTGCCGGTGAGATCCATCCACGTCTTGAACACCTCGGAGCCGCGGTCCTGGATGCGCTGCACCATGGTGACGCCCTGCTGCAGGATGCTCACGCGCGCGCTGGGCGCGCCGGCGAGAGCGGCCTCGATGGCGTGGAAGCGCTGGTAGCCGAAGCCGAGGTTGCCGAGGAACAAGACGAGAACGATGCCGAAGGGGAGCAGCGAGCGCCTCGCTCCTCGCGACAGCGCCAGCTCGGCGACGGCGGCGTTGGTGGCGATCACCAGCCAGGACACGCCCATCGCGCCGATCACCGACGCCAGCTGCCAGGTGTAGGGCGTGCGGTACTGTCCCACGCCCTGGTAGTAGGGGAACAAGGCGGGTTGTAGGAACTCGCCCGCCACCCAGACGCAGGGGTACAGGAGCACCCACCACGCGCCGAAGCGACGGCGCAAGGGGTGGATGGCCATCGCCAGGAGCCCGTAGGGCAGGCCCCACACGGCGGCGAAGAGCGCGATGATCAGGGCGGCGAGCGCGAGGGGGATGTTGCTGAACAGGTCGATGGTCTGGGCGAGCCAGAAGAACAGGGTCCACACGGCGAAGAAGCCGGACAGGTAACCAAGCTTGAAGTTGCGCTTCCGGTCGTCGCTGGCCACGACGACGAAGAGGGGGACGAAGGTGAGCCAGTGGATGAACGCCAGGCCGTACGGCGGCGACACCAGCTTGAGCACCAGGCCCGAGAAGAGCGCGGCCGCGATCGCGGGCGCCTGGGCGCGGGAGAAGAAGCGCGGGGGAGGGGACACGGCCACGGGGGAGCTCGGGCCGGGGGGCTTATTCACCACCGCGGCGCGCGTCGCTCGCGGAAGGCGCGGATCCCCTCGACCGCCTCGCCGCTGGTGAGCGCCAGCGCGCCGTGGTTGGTCTCGACGGAGAGGGCCTCGTCGAGCCCAAGGTCGGCCGACACGCGCACCGCTGCCAGCGCCAGTCGCACCGCCTGGGGTCCGTTCTCGCACACGGCGCGGGCGGCGGCCAGGGCCGTGGGTAGCGCCTGCCCGGTGTCGCACAGGCGCTCCACCAGCCCGAGGCCGAAGGCCTCCTCGCCGCCTACCCGGCGAGCGGTGCAGATCAGGTCGGCAGCGCGGCCGGGACCGAGCAAGCGCGCGAGCCGGGTGCAGCCGCCCACGTCGGGGATCATGCCCATGCGCACCTCGGGGAGCGAGAGCGCGGCTGAGCGCGCCGCGATGCGTACGTCGCAAGCGAGCGCGATCTCGAGCCCCCCGCCAACGCAGGCGCCCTCGATGGCCGCGAAGGTGGGGACCTCCAACTCGGCGAGCGCCGCGACGCAGTCCTTGAGGTGGCTGATCACGCGCCTGGCCACGCCGTCGTCACCCGACTCGATCGCCGGGGCGATCTCGCGGAGCAGCGCGTTGTCGGCGGAGAGATCGAGGCCCGAGGAGAAGTCCGATCCCTCGCCGGTAACGACCACCGCCCGCACGTCGGGGAGCCCTCGCGCCGCGTCACGGAGCTGGGCGAAGGCCGCGCCGTCGAGGGCGTTCCGGCGGGCGGGCTGGCTCAGGGTCAGGATGGCGATTCCGCCATCGAGGCGCGCGTGGACGGGCATCGCCCCCTCGTATCTCACGAGGGGGCCAGTTCGCCGCCGGGGCGAAGCCTCCGGCACAGGCGCGGGCCGCCGGGGCGAGGCCTCCGGCCCGGGGGAGGATCTCCCCGCCGCCGCAGAGGCGAGACAACCCCCGCCAAGCGCAGGATCCACTGGGCGATCTCCGACGCGAAAGGACCCCTGGGCGTTGGCGTCCAGGGGTCCTGAAGTGTCCGGAGATCGGGCCATTCGCTGACGTCGCGAGGCGGAGCCGGGCGATGTCAGCGGTGGGCCAGCGTTGACGACGGCCGCTCTGCGGCTGTCGTCAACGCTAGAAGTCCATGTCGCCCATACCGCCCATACCGCCCATTCCACCCATGCCGCCGCCCATGCCACCGCCGCCGCCACCGCCGCCGGCCTTCTTCTTCTCCGGCTTCTGGGCGATCACCGCCTCGGTGGTGAGCAGCATGCCCGCGACGGAGGCCGCGTTCTGGAGCCCGCAGCGCACGACCTTGGTGGGGTCGATGATGCCCTTGTCGAGCAGGTCGCCGTAGGTTTCCGTCTGCGCGTCGAAGCCGAAGGCCCCCGTGCCCTCGCGGACCTTGTGGACCACGATCTGGCCGTCGACACCGGCGTTGTTGCTGATGGCGCGCAGGGGCTCCTGGATGGCGTCGCGGATGATCTCCACGCCGAAGTGCTCGTCGCCGGTGAGGCCGGCGAGGTTGTCGAGCGCGGGGAGGCAACGCACGAAGGCGGTGCCGCCGCCGGGGACGATGCCCTCGTCGACCGCCGCGCGCGTGGCGTTGAGCGCGTCTTCCACCCGGGCCTTCTTCTCCTTCATCTCCACCTCGGTGGCCGCGCCCACGTGGATGACGGCCACGCCGCCCACGAGCTTGGCCAGGCGCTCCTGGAGCTTCTCCTTGTCGTAGCTCGAGGTGGTTTCCTCGATCTGCGCGCGGATCTGCTTCACGCGGCCCTTGATGGCCTCGGCGGCACCGGCGCCCTCGATGATGGTGGTGAACTCCTTGGAAACCTCGATGCGCTTGGCGCGGCCGAGGTCGCCCATGGAAACGCCGTCGAGCTTGAGACCGAGGTCTTCCATGATGGCGCGGCCGCCGGTGAGGATGGCGATGTCCTCGAGCATGGCCTTACGACGGTCGCCGAAGCCGGGAGCCTTCACGGCCACCACGTTCATCGAGCCGCGCAGCTTGTTCACCACCAGCGTGGCGAGCGCGTCGCCCTCGATGTCTTCCGCGATGATGATCAGCGGCTTGCCCGCCTCGTGGACCAGCTCCAGCAGGGGGAGCAGGTCCTTCATCGAGGAGATCTTCTTCTCGTGGATGAGCACGTAGGCGTCTTCCAGGACGGCCTCCATGCGGTCGGGGTTGGTGACCATGTAGGCCGAGAGGTAGCCGCGGTCGAACTGCATGCCCTTGACGATGTCGAGCTCAGTCTTCGCGCTCTTCGCTTCCTCGACGGTGATCACGCCGTCCTTGCCGATCTTGCCCATGGCCTCGGCGAGGATCTGGCCCACCTCGGTGTCGCCGTTGGCGGAGAGCGTGGCGACCTGCGCGATCTCGTTGTTGTCCTTGATCGGGCGGCTCAGCTCCTTGAGGCTCGCCGTCACGGCGGCCACGGCCTTGTCGATGCCCTTCTTCACGTCCATGGGGTTGGCGCCGGCCGCCACGAGCTTGCTGCCCGAGCGGTAGATCGCCTGCGCCAGCACGGTGGCGGTGGTGGTGCCGTCGCCGGCCACGTCGTTGGTCTTGGAGGCGACCTCCTTGACCATCTGGGCGCCCATGTTCTGGAGCTTGCTGGGGAGCTCGATCTCCTTGGCGACGGTGACGCCGTCCTTGGTGACGATCGGAGCGCCGAAGCTCTTCTCGATGACGACGTTGCGTCCCTTGGGCCCGAGGGTGACCTTGACGGTGTTGGCGAGCGCGTCGACCCCGCGGAGGATCTCCACACGGGCGGTCTCGCGGAACTGGATGTCCTTGGCGGCCATGATTGACTCCGTTTCTTGCTTGGTTTCG
>Ga0194120_10010720_pt1 | contig 11236 bp, 12 predicted proteins | sample TA2MahCa65mmetaG_FD_148642 | JGI IMG/M metagenome (GOLD analysis project Ga0194120, IMG submission 148642) | Freshwater microbial communities from Lake Tanganyika, Tanzania - TA2015019 Mahale Deep Cast 65m | ecosystem: Environmental > Aquatic > Freshwater > Lake | place: Tanzania: Lake... | reverse complement strand
ACGTCCTTCGAGCCGTCCTCGGGCTTGATGAAACCATAGCCCTTGGTCGGGTTGAACCACTTGACGGTACCGATAGCCATATTGGCCTCCTTACTTGCATCGCGCCGAAGCGCGACTTGATTGCGACTGCAAGACGACCTTGCCGCCGTTGACAACCTGAGCTTGGTGATTGTCTTGAGGGCGGGCCCACGCTTCCGTGGGGTCGTTCTGCAAGGCAGGCCAAAACGTCGATTGCGGCGCGGAATAAAGGACTTTTCTGTGGAAAAGTCAAATGGGGGGCGATCTCAATCGCAGCCTCTAAACCGGATGCCAGGGATCGACGACCTCGATGCCACAATCCCGAAAGTCGGCTGTATTGCGGGTCGCGAGGACGGCCCCATGCGCCAAGGCGATGGCGGCGATCTGGCAATCGAAGGCGCTGATTCGTCGACCTGCCGCTCGGCGCGCGGCAGCGATAGCCGCATAGGCGTGGGCTGCGGCGCGATCGAAGGCCAGGATGCGGTCCCGGAAATCCTCGTCCAATATTTCGTCGATGGCTTGGGCGAGGGCACCGCGCCTGCGACCGGCCGGCAAGATCGCGACGCCATGGCGCAACTCGGCCTCGCCGATGGCGGTGAAATAGACCGAGGCGCCGTCTTGCGCGGCGAGCCACGCCCCGACTTGCGGCGTCGGTCGGGGCCGCAGCATTTCCGAGATCACGTTGGTATCGAGAACGATCATGGTCCCCGCTTTCGGCCAAGGCGCGGCGGCGCGCGCATGGCCTCGCGGGACGGCAATTCTAGCTCGACGCCGCCCAGGCGCTCGATACGGGCGCGAATGGCGGCAGCCAGATCGAGCGACGGCTGGGCCTCGCGCGTCGCTTGGCGCAGAATGTCGCGCGCCTCTTCCTCCATGGAATGACCACGCGCGGCGGCGCGGAGCCGCAGCCGGCGCTTGATCGTGTCATCTAGGTTGCGAATGGTGATGGCGGCCACGACGACCCTCCCGCTGGCTTGGCGCGAAGTATAGGCAATGATTGCGTTGCTATCAATGCAATCAAAATGCTTTCTCAGGTCAAAGTGAGGTAGCCCGCACAAAGTATTAGGGTCACACAAAGTATTAGGGTCACAAAGCAAAAAGTATTAGGGTCAGACTCCAATTTCTGCCCTTGTCAGCCGCAAATGCGGCTTCATGCCCCGGCGATTTCCGCCGCCAATTCGCGAAGTCCGATCGCCTCGATGCCGTCGCCGAGAGGAAATCGATCGGCGCCGGAATGAACCACGAATGACCGTCGCGGCTTGAGATCGGCGTGGGCGTGGAAAAAGCCGCGCCGGGGTTTGGGCGCGAGGCCGCGCTTGATCTCGATGGCCCAACGGCCGCGCTTGCCGCCAAAATCGATCACCAAATCGACCTCCGCACCGGCCTGCGTTCGGTAGAAGCCGAATTGGGTCGTCCCATCGAGCATGGCGAGCAGGTTCTCGACGACGAAGCCCTCCCAACTCGGTCCGACGACCGGATGTCCTTCGAGTTCATCGGCCGTCGACAGGCCGAGCAGGGCGTGAACCAACCCGCTATCTCGCACATAGACCTTGGGCGATTTGACCAAGCGCTTGCCGGGATTGGCGAGTAAGGGCGGCAGGCGCCGCACCAGAAGAAGATCGACCAGGAGATCGACATAGGACGCGACCGTCGGCGCGCTGACCGACAGACCGGCGGCCAACTTCGAGGCGTTGAGCAATCCGCCTTGGTTGTGCGCGAGCATGGTCCAGAGGCGTCGCAATGTTTCGGCCGGCAGACGCGGGCCAAATTGCGGCACGTCGCGTTCGAGGTAGGTGCGAATGAAACTCTGGCGAAAACGGAAACTGTCGGCGTCGTTTTTCGCCAAGTAGCTGTCGGGAAATCCGCCGCGGAGCCACAGCCGATCGCAGGCCCTGGTCTTGGCTTCGATTTCCTGGACGTTGAGGGGGCCCATATCGACATACTCGATCCGCCCGGCGAGTGTTTCACCCGTTTGGCGCAATAGATCAATGGCAGCGGAGCCCAAAACGAGAAAACGACCATGGCGACGTCCCTGGCGTCGGCCGCGATCGATCAGGCTTCGCAGCGAAAGGAACAGATCCGGGGCGCGATGGATCTCGTCGAGAACGACGAGCTTGTCCCGATGGCGGTCCAGGAAAATTTCGGGCTCCGCCAGCTTGGCTCGATCGCTCGGGAGTTCGAGGTCGAGATAGAGCGATGGCTGTTTGGCGGCAATGGCGAGGGCGAGCGTCGTCTTGCCGACTTGGCGCGGGCCAATCAAGGCAACAGCCGCTTGTCGAGACAGGGCGGTCTCGACGATGGGCAATATGCGTCGCTTGATCATCCTAGTAAATTAAAAGTTCGGTTTTTAATTTACAAGGATAAAATCGGCCCGGCGCCCGGCTCCCGCCGCCCTCTAGACCACGCGAATAAGCGCGTGGCGTTTCCTGCCCGAGGACAGCTTGAGCGTGCCGGCGGGGCCGACGGCGTCCGCACCGATCGTCTCGGTCTCGCTCGCGATCGGCTTATCGTTGAGGTAGCCGCCGCCGCCTTTGATCACGCGCCGCGCTTCGCCCTTCGACGCCGCGAGCCCCGCGCGATGCAGGAGCTCGAAAGCCGGCATGCCGGCGGCGATTTCGGCGCGCGGGATTTCGATCGTCGGCAGCGCTTCGCCCGCGCCACCTTGTTCGAAGGTCTTCTTCGCAGTCTCGGCGGCCTGATGCGCGGCCGCGTCGCCATGAAGGAGCGCGGTCGCGGCGTTGGCGAGAGCCTTCTTGGCCTCGTTGATCTCGGCGCCGCCCAGAGCTTCGAGGCGCGCGATTTCGCTCATCGGCATTTCGGTAAAGAGGCGGAGAAAACGCCCGACATCGCCGTCTTCGGTGTTGCGCCAGAACTGCCAATAGTCGTAGGGGCTGACGCGATCGGCCGAAAGCCAGACGGCGCCCGCCGCGGTCTTGCCCATCTTGGCGCCCGAACTCGTGGTGATGAGCGGCGTGGTCAGGGCGAAGAATTCGGCCCCGGCGATGCGCCGGCCGAGCTCGACGCCGTTCAGGATATTCCCCCACTGATCCGAGCCGCCCATTTGCAGGACGCAAGCGTGGCGGCGGTGCAGTTCCAGGAAGTCATAGGCCTGGAGGATCATGTAGTTGAATTCGAGAAAGGACAGCGGCTGTTCGCGTTCGAGGCGAAGCTTGACCGAGTCGAAAGCCAGCATGCGGTTGATCGAAAAATGCCTTCCGACATCGCGCAGAAACGGGATGTATTGCAGTTTGTCGAGCCAGAGCGCGTTGTCGGTCATCAGAGCGTCGGTCGGGCCGTCGCCGAATTTCAGGAAACGCTCGAACACGCCCTTGATGCCGGCCATGTTGGCGGCGATCGTCTCGTCGGTCAGGAGCTGGCGGCTTTCGTCCTTGCCCGAGGGATCGCCGACCTTGGTCGTGCCGCCGCCCATCAGCGCGATCGGCCGGTGCCCGGTTTTCTGGAACCAGCGCAGCATCATGATCGACATCATGTGCCCGACATGGAGCGAGGGCGCGGTGCAGTCGAAACCGATATAGGCCGTGACCGGCTTGCCCGCGGACAAGAGCGCATCGAGGCGATCGAGGTCGCTGCATTGATGCAGGAACTGGCGCTCGACCACGGTCTTGAGGAATTCGGATTTCGGCGACATGGCTTGCTCTCGGGGCCGGCGGTGTAGCATGCGCGCATCCGCCCGACAACGCCGGGCCTGCCCGCGATCAGAAATAAGTGCGGATGGCGTCGCTGATCCGGTAGTCGTCCTCGACCTGGTAGATCAACTGCCATTTGTCGAAGGTCAGGCAAGGATGCGAAATGCCGAAGCCGACCATGTCGCCGACCGCGAGCGGGCTTTCCGCCGGCACATCGAGAAAACCGTGCTGATCGTTGAGCGCAACCGTGACATGGCCAGGGCCGAGCGCTTGGGGCGCGCTGGGCGTCGTGCCCGGCCGGTACCACAAAAGCGGCACCGGCAGGTCGCGGTCGCTCGAAACGTCGCGCTTGCCCATGGTAACGATGACGCGCGTTGGTTCCGGCCGCGATTGGACATAGGCCCAGACCTGGAGCGCCGCATTGGGCTTGCCGGTCTGGCCGATCTTGGGACTGCGCGCGGCGATCGCCTTGAAGGCGTTTTCGTACATCACCGAATCATGCGTGAGATAGCAGCCCGAGCGCGTCAGCAGCATGGTTGGCCGGCGCAGATTGAGCGCGCCGAATTTGGCCATCACCAGATCATAAAAGGCCGAACCGCCGGCGGTGAGGATGAGCGGCCCCGGTCCCGCCAGGTCTTCGCGATCGATCAGGCGCGCGATCTCGGCCAGAAAATCGAGAAAGCCTTCGATGCGGGGCGCCGCGTCGCGCCCCGAGATCACGCCTTCGAAGCCTTCGACGCCGCGGAGCGTCAGATAGGGCTCGGCCGCCTTGACCGCGCGCGCGACCGCTTCGGCTTGCTCGAGCGTCCGGACGCCCGTGCGCGCGCCCAGGACGCCGCCTTCGAGCAAGACTTGGAAGCGGCCTCGCGAATTCCGGGCTCGCGCCGCCGCGGCCAAACTCTCGACCAGCGCCACGCTGTCGACAAGACAATAGAATTCGAAAGCCTGATCGCGCTCCAATTCGTCGAACACGTAGCGCAGCGCCTGGCGTCCGACGAGCTGATTGGCCAGCACGATGCGGGCGAAGCCGAAATGCCGCGCGACTTGGATCTGGTGGATATTGCCGACCGTGATCGCCCAGGCGCCAGCCGCTTCTTGCCGCGCGAAAAGCTGCGGGCTCATGGTGGTCTTGCCGTGAGGCGAGATACGCGCGCCGACCGCGGCCAGCACGTCCCGCATGAAGGTCTCGTTCCGCGCGAGCGCCGAGGCCATGAACACGCAAGCCGGCAGCGGCACGTCCTCGGCCAAGAGGTTCCAGCCTTGCTTGCCGATCTCGGCGAGTGCGAGCGCGCCGCGCCCGCCCGGAAAACCTTTGGTGGTTTCGTCGATCCGCGTGTTCAGTACTTCGTCCAAGCGCATGAGGCCCTCCAGTGCTCCAGCATAGTCGCGCACCGCGCCCTGCCAAGTGGTTCCGGCCGGGCGCCAAATCGGTCATGATGGGTGGATGCGGGATAACTTCGACGATGCGGTGGTCGGCGGCGGCCTGGTGGGTGCGGCGATCGCCTGGGGTCTCGCACGTGCCGGGCGGCGCGTCGTCATGCTCGACGAAGGCGATATCGCTTACCGCGCCTCGCGCGGCAATTTCGCCCTCATCTGGGTGCAGAGCAAAGGTCTCGGCATGCCAGCCTATGCCGCCTGGACGCGCGCCTCGTCCGATGCCTGGGCCGGCTTCGCGACCGAAATCGAAGCGGCGAGCGACGTCGCGATCGCCCATCGCCGCCCGGGCGGCTTCACGCTCGCGCTGTCCGAAACCGAACTCGAGGCGCGCACCGGTTTTCTCGCGCGTCTGCACAATCAGCCGGGCGTCGCGGCGCTTGGCCATCGGGTGCTGGATCACGCCGCGACCAAGGCCATGCTGCCCGGGATCGGACGCGAGGTCGCGGGATCGATCTATTGCCCGCTCGATGGCGACGTGAATGCGCTCAAGCTCTTTCGCGCCCTTCATGTCGCCTTTCAGCGGGCGGGCGGCGCCTACCGACCGAATGCGCGCGTCCTCCGGATCGGAACGCGCAGCGCCGGCGGCTTTCGGCTCGAAGGCGAGGGCGGCTCGATCGTCGAGGCGGCGCAGCTCGTACTTGCCGCCGGCAATGGCAATCCGGAGCTTGCGCGCCAGATCGGGCTTGAGGCCCGCGTCCGACCCCAGCGCGGCCAGATCTTGGTGACCGAAAAAGTCGCGCCGTTCTTGACCTATCCGGTGGTGAATTTGCGCCAGACCGATGAAGGCGGCGTGATGATCGGGGATTCGCTCGAAGAAGTCGGCTTCGACGATGCGACGTCGCCCGGCATCGGCGCGGCCATGGCGCGGCGCGCGATCCGGGCCTTTCCGCATCTCGCCGGTCTGTCGGTCGTCAGAAGCTGGGCCGCGCTTCGGGTCATGTCGGAAGACGGCTTTCCGATCTACGACGCCTCGACCGAGGCGAAAGGCGCCTATCTCGTCACTTGCCACTCGGGCGTCACGCTCGCCACGGCGCATGCATTGACGCTCGCGCCCATGATCGCGGCGGGCCGGCTTGCCGCGACGCTCGCGCCCTTTTCGGCCAGGAGGTTTCATGTTCCGGCGCGTTGAAGACGCGAGCGCGCGGCCCAAGGTGGCTTTTACATTCGATGGCCGGCGGATCGAAGCCCGGGCGGGCGATAGCGTCGCCGCCGCGCTGCTCGCGGTCGGCATCCTCCGCTTTCGCACCACGCCGATCTCGGGCGCGCCGCGCGGGCCCTATTGCCTGATGGGCGCCTGCTTCGATTGCCTGGTCATGATCGACGGCCTAGGCAATCGCCAGGCCTGCCTGACCGAAGTCGCGGAAGGCATGCGGGTGGAAACCCAGCAAGGCAAGCGCGAGGCCGGGCGATGAATGCGGATCTCGCCATCGTCGGCGCCGGCCCGGCGGGGCTTGCCGCGGCGACACTTGCCGCCGAATTCGGCGTGAACGTCGTCGTCTATGACGAGCAGACCTCGCCAGGCGGCCAGATCTATCGCGCGGCCGAAACTTCGCCGGTTGCCCGGCGATTGGGCGCCGGCTTTGCTCGCGGCCAGGAATTGATCGCGGCCTTCCGGGCGAGCCGGGCGCGCCATGTCCCGCGCGCAAACGTCTGGAGCCTCGATCCCGCCCGCGCCTTGGGCGTCTCGATCGAAGGCCAGGCCGAAATCGTCCGCTCGCGCGCCGTCATCCTGGCGACCGGGGCGATGGAACGCCCGATACCCGTGCCCGGCTGGACCTTGCCCGGCGTCATGACCGCGGGCGGGGCGCAGATCCTCTACAAGACCGCCGGCCTGGTGCCGTCGGGTCGCGTCGCCCTTGCCGGCACCGGGCCGCTTCTTTGGCTGCTCGCGCATCAACTCTTGTCGGCGGGTGTCCGGATCGAAGTGCTGATCGACACGACGCCGGACGAGAATTGGCGCGGCGCGCTTCGGCATCTCCCGGCTTTCATGATCTCGCGCTACGTCCTCCGGGGCTTGGCGTTGCAAACCGCGGTGCGCCGGCGCGTTCGCGTCTTGGCGGGCGTCGAGCGGATCGAAGCGCTGGGCCGAGATCGCCTCGATGCCGTGCTTACCAGGCGCGCTCTGCACGGCGAAGAGACGATCCCGGCCGATCTCCTTTTGCTCCATCAAGGCGTCGTGCCGAATGGCAACCTCGCTCAGGCCGCCGGCATTCGCCATGACTGGAACGACGCCCAGCTCGCTTTCGTTCCCTTGCTCGATGCCGATGGCGAGAGCTCGATCGAAAGCGTCTGGATCGCTGGCGATGGCGGCGGCATTGCCGGCGCGGAGGCCGCCGAAGAGCGCGGCCGCATCGCCGCGCTCGCTTGCCTCCATCGGTTAGGTCGGATCGACCGCGCGGCTTTCGACCGTCTGGCCCGGCCGATCCGCGCGCGCCTCGCTTCGGCCGAACGCGGCCGGGCTTTCATCGATTGGCTGCATCGTCCGGCGCAAGCCTTCCGCGTGCCCGAAGGCAAGACGATGCTCTGCCGCTGCGAAGAGGTCTTGGCACAGGATGTCGTCGAAGCGGCAAAGCTCGGCGCCGTCGGTCCGAACCAACTCAAGGCGTTCCTGCGCGCCGGCATGGGGCCGTGTCAGGGGCGGTTCTGCGCGCTGTCGGTGACGGAAACGCTTGCCGCCATGCATGGACGGTCGCCCGGCGAGATCGGCACTTACCGCCTGCGCCCGCCGATCAAGCCGATCACGCTCGCCGAATTTGCGTCGCTTCCGGTGGACGAAGCGGCGCGCCGCGCGGTCGAACGCTGAACGGTTCAGCGTCGGTTCGGAAAACTCGCGACGAAGCCGAGACCGGGCGAGAGCACTTTGGCCTCGCCGTCGCCGAGGGTAACGAAATTCGCGGGCGGCGCGGTCTTGAGTTCGGCGGCGAATTCATCGAGCCGTCGAAGCCGTGCCACCGGCACATTGGCCGCTGCGAGCTTCGTCTCGATTGCGTCCAGCGTTTCCGCGGCCATGGCCCGGGTGAGCGCCTGGCCGAGCTTCACGGGGTCCTTGGCCTTGGCGAAGCCGGCCGGTCCGCCGGCGCCCGGACGGGTCTCGAAAACCGTCTGATCGTCGAGAAGCGCCGCGAGGCCGAGCGCCTTGAGAAGCGCCGCGACATGGACCGGGCGGTTGGCGGCGATCGCGATCCAGCCATCGGCGCAGCGGAACATGTCGGCGGCCGGACTGCCGGAGAACGCCTTATTGCCTACGCGGGGCGGCACGACGCCTCGGGTCAAGGCATCGCAGGCCGCGGGATACATCATCTGCAGGGCCGCGCCCGCCATCGAAACGTCGAGCAGGACGGCGCGCCCGGTCCGGTCGCGTTCGCGCAAGGCGGCGAGTATCGCGAAGGCCGCGAGCATGGCGGAGGCGGCATCGACCGCGGGAAAGCCGACCTTGACCGGACCATCGCCTTCGAGCCCACCCATCATCGCCATGCCGGTCGCCGCCTGGACGACATGGTCATAGGCCGGGCGTCCGGCCTGCGGTCCGCTTCGGCCGAAACCCGAGACCGAGCAATAGATCATGCGCGGATTGCGCGCGAGCACCGCGGCCGGACCGAGGCCGAGCCTTTCGAGCGCGCCCGGGCGGAGATTGTCCATGACGATGTCGGCTTCGGCGCTCAAGGCTTCGGCGCGGGCCCGCCCGTCCGCGCTCTTGAGATCGAGGCGCAGCACCTCCTTGCCGGCATTGAGCGCGGTATAGGTGCGGGCGCCGTTCAATCCGCCTTGCATGACGTCGCCTTCGGCGCTTTCGATCTTGATCACCCGCGCGCCGAGCTGCGCAAGGTAGAAAGTCGCGAGCGGCCCGGCGATGACATGCGAGAAATCGAGAACGCTGATGCCGTCGAGCGGCTTGAAGGCGTCGGTCATATTCTTTGGTCCGTTTTTCCCTCTCCCACCTGCGGCGGGAAAGGGACACTAGCCGGTCGCTCAAAACTTGTCCGAGATTGTTTGGCCGCCTAGACCGGACGCTCGACCACGCCTAGAGAGCGCCGACCGATTGCAAATAGATAGAGCGTGCTTGCCTCGCGTGTCGCCGGACCGGGCTTGCCGTCGCCAATCAAGCGGCCGTCGACCTTGGTCACCGGGGTGACGCCGCCGAGCGTCCCGGTGACGAACGCCTCATTGGCCGAATAGACCTGGGCCAGGGTGAAATCGCATTCCCTGGCAACCTTGCCGGCACCTCGCCACGCATCGATCACATTCGCCTGGGTGATGCCCTTGAAACTATAGGCACTGGTGGAGGTCCAGATCTCGCGCCCGCGAACTATGAAAAAATTGGTGGAATTACAGGATGCCACGAAGCCGCGCGGATCCAGCATCAACGCCTCGTCCGCGCCAGCATTGATCGCTTGGATCAGCGCCTGGATCAGGTTCAGCCGACTATGGGAGTTGAGCCGCAAATCGAACTGGTCGGGTCCCGTGGTCCGGAAGGTCGAAGTAAAAAGGGAATACCCCTTTGCCTTGGCTTCGGGGATCGGGGTTTTGTATTCCGCCACGATCACGATGGTCGCCGGACCGATCGCGAAGCGCGGATCCTGGTTCGGCGTCTTTTTCATGCCGCGCGTGACCATCAAGCGAATATGGGCGCCATCGGTCATGCCGTTGCGATCCAAAGTCTGCTGCAATGCCCGAACCACACCCTCGCGGGTCAGGCCGATATCGAGCGCGATGGACCGCGCGCCTTCGAACAGTCGATCGAGATGCGCATCAAGGCTGATCAGACGGCCTTTGATCAGGCGCAGGCCCTCCCAGACCCCGTCGCCGAGGACGAAACCGGAATCGAAGACCGAGACGCGCGCCTCGTTCCGGGGCACGAAATCGCCGTTCACATAGACGAGCACGTTCTCGTTGCGTCGGTCGGCGACATAGGCTTGGGCACTGGCATTTTCCGTCGACATGTTCATGTCCCTAAAGGCTGAATTCGCGGTGACGAGCAAGGAAAGCGCGTGTGCGCTCTTGGGTCGGGGCCTTCAGAACCTGTTCCGGGGGACCTTGCTCGTGAATGGTCCCGTCAGCCAAAAAGATCACGCGGGTCGCGACGTGAAATGCGAAGCCCAGTTCATGCGTGACCAGCAGCATGGTCCGGCCTTCGTCCGCGAGGGCACGGACCACGCCCAACACTTCTCCGACCAATTCGGGGTCGAGAGCCGAAGTCGGCTCGTCGAACAGGAGCATCTGCGGATCCATGGCGAGCGCCCGGGCGATGGCGACGCGCTGCTTCTGTCCGCCGGAAAGATGCGCCGGATAGCTGTCCGCCTTGTCGGCGAGGCCGACGCGGCCCAGCTCGACCATCGCCCGATTTCGGGCCTCGGCCACCTTCATTCCGCGCACCGTCCGCAAGCCCTCCATGACGTTGCCGGAAGCGGTCATGTGCGGGAAGAGATTGAATTGCTGAAACACCATGCCGATCCGCTGGCGAACGCTGGTCAGTTCGCGCTCGACATAGACGCGCTCGCCCGGTCGGCGTTCTTCGCCCAGCAATTTGCCCCCAAACTCGATGGAGCCGGCGCTCGGCATCTCCATGAAATTCAGGCAACGCAGCAGCGTGCTCTTGCCCGATCCGGAAGCGCCGAGAATGGCGATGCGCTCGCCGGTCGCGACATCGAGGTCGATCCCGCGCAGAACTTCATTCGGCCCGAAACTCTTCATCAGACCGCGGACGCGAAGCAACATCATTCGTCCCTCTTCAGGCGCCGCTCGAGTGCGTAAGTCATCTGCACCAGCGGCCACAGGAAGACGAAGAAGATGACCGCGACGGTGGTGTAGGCCTCGATCGGATTGAAGTTGAGCGACGCGATCAGCTTGCCCTGTTGCAGGAGCTCGACATAGGCGACGGTCGAGGCCAGCGTCGACATCTTGAAGATTTCGATCGCGCGATTTGTCAGCGCCGGCGTCATCCGCTTCAAGGCCTGGGGCAGGATGATGCGTGACATCGCTTGGTGGCCTGCCTGATTTTTTGTACCAAGCGAAATGGGAGTTTACTGCATAGCGGGTTGTTGATCGAGTGATGCCGGGGTTGGGCTATAGGCCACCGGCGCCGGTGGCCTATAGCCCAACGCCGAGTGTGGCCGTTTTGTGTTGTAGTGCTTTCG
>Ga0194120_10010716_pt1 | contig 11238 bp, 11 predicted proteins | sample TA2MahCa65mmetaG_FD_148642 | JGI IMG/M metagenome (GOLD analysis project Ga0194120, IMG submission 148642) | Freshwater microbial communities from Lake Tanganyika, Tanzania - TA2015019 Mahale Deep Cast 65m | ecosystem: Environmental > Aquatic > Freshwater > Lake | place: Tanzania: Lake... | reverse complement strand
CAAGCCGAAGGCCGAGAATTGATCGGGCCGGCGCAACCGGCGCCGCAGAAGGACGGGCGGTTCACAACGGAGGATTTTCAAGTCAAGGTGGAGGAGCGCACGGGGGTCTGTCCGGCCGGAAAAACCAGCACGCAATGCAGCCGACTGGAGGAAGAGGCGACGGGCAAAGTGAACTTCCGATTTGAGTTCAGCTTCAAGTATTCGGTCGCGCACATGTATTCGATTCCCAATCCGCCCTTCATCCAGCCGCTGCTGGAAAGCCTCGCGCCCGGACGGAAGACGTGGCTCACCGTGCGCAATGATGACATCTACACCTTCCGCTTCGGCGACCCCGCCTACGCCCGCGAATACATCGCGAACATTCCCCCGGCGGACAAGATCGCGGGCTTTTACATGGGGCCGGACGGTTACGCTTGGGGCCGCGATTTCCTGGAGCACAATCCCGAACCCGGCCCGCGCCCCTTGGTGATGGAGAAGCAGTGGTATTCGTTCATGCTCTGGGGCCGGTTGGCCTACGACGCCCCGCTACCGGACTCCCGCTTTGAGCGGATCCTGGCCGCCCGCCATCCCAAGGCTTCGTCACATCATCTCTTCCGTGCCCTCCAGGGCGCGTTGCAGGTCATGCTGCTAACCACGCGCTTTTTTTGGGGCGCTATTGATCTCAAGTGGTATCCCGAGGCCTGCCTGAGTCATCCGCGAAACAAAGGCTTCTACAACGTGCGGGATTTCATGGAAGGCATCTCCATGCCGGGCTCGGAGGTGCTGTGCATCCGCGACTGGCGTACCCGTCTCACGGCCCGCAAGCCGATGGAGCAAACCACTCCGCTCGAAATCGCCGGTGCTCTCACTGGAAGCAATATGCCGGCATTCGCGACGCCCATTATGTCCCGGCTCTCTACAACCGCATCGGCTTTGCGAATGTGACCGAGTTGACGGAAAAGGCAGCCGCCGATATCAAGATTGCACGCAATTGGAAGCCGGGCACCCTCAAAGACGGCGGCGGACGCGCCGGCTTCGAGAAAGGCTTCCGCAATGGAAGCCACAAATCCAAACTCTATGAATACCCCCACAGTGATGACACTCTACGGTTGGATCACTTCTCTGCTTGCGTGCATCACCGCCGTGCGAGCCGCCGAACCGTTGGCCGTGAAGCCGGTCGTGCATGACCTCACGCCGCTTCAAGATGCGGCGCGAGTCCTGATCAATCCGCACAAAGGCTGGTACCACCACTTCCCGGACAACCATCCGAACAAATACCAGATCGCCCGCGACGCCGACTTGCTGGAATTCCCCGGCATGGACCACCTCTACATCCGGCTGGCGTGGGCGTATCTCGAACCCAAGGAAGGTCAGTTCGATTGGGCAGTGATTGACCGGATCATCGAGAAGTGGACCGCGCACGGGCTGGGCATTGCGTTCCGCATCAGTTGCAAGGAAACCAGCACGGATCGAATCGAACAGCAGTTCGCCACCCCGCGCTGGGTCATGGAGGCCGGCGCGAAGGGAGGCTATTACCGGATAGGCAAGGCCACCGGGCCGGAAGGACCTTGGGAACCAGAGTTCGACGACCCCATCTTCCTCGCCAAGCTCGACCGATTCCTGGCCGCTTTCGCAGTGCGCTACGATGGCAAGCCGTGGCTGCGCTATCTCGACATTGGCAGCATCGGCGACTGGGGCGAGGGCCATTGCTGGGCCGGCAGCCGGAAGGACTTGTCCTTCGCCGTGCGGAAGGAGCATGTTGATCTTCACCTTAAGCATTTCAAGCGCACTCAGCTCGTCATCTCCGATGACTACATCCACGCCTTGAACGACCCCGCCGAGCGCGCGAGGCTGCACCAGCACGTGCTGACCAACGGCATCAGCTACCGCGACGACAGCATTCTCGTGAACGGCTATTTGCAGGGCGTGAGCGACACCTTCACGGTGCGCAGCCCGGAGTTCTTCGCGGATGCCTATCCCCGCAAACTCCGACCGTGTTCGAGTTGGAGCACTACGGCTCCGTAAAAAAGCCGGGCAACTGGGAAGGCCGCCCGGAGAGCGCGGTGGCCAAGTTCGGCAAGGGCAAGACGGGCCCGGACTATTTCCGCGGCGCGCTCGAGTTGCTGCACGCGACCTACATCGGCTACCACGGCGACGCGCGCGAATGGTTAACCGACAATCCTGAACTGACCAAGGAACTGCTGAACAAGTGCGGCTATTGGCTCTTCCCGAGGTCGCTCGAACTGCCGGACAAGCTTGAGGCGGGCGCCACCGTGCCATTCATTCTCACGATGGAGAACCGCGGCGTTGCGCCACCCTACGCGCCGTACGAACTGCGCGTGAAGTTGTCAGGCGCGGGTGGCCAGGTCACCAAGGCTCTGGGTGTGAGCGGCAAGTCATGGCTGCCCGGCGCGCCGGTGTCTTCACGATACGAGTTATCGCTCCCGCCCGACCTCAAGGCCGGCGAATACGAACTGGCCATTGGACTCTTCGATCGGAGCGCAAGCCAGGATCGGCCTGTGGAATTTGGGCTGAAAGCTTCGGCGCGGGACGCTAAAGGATTTTACCGGCTCACGAAGGTGCCGGTGACAGCGGCGCGTGCCTCAGGTCGCTGAGCGACCTTGTTCCACTGTGAGCGAAAGGAAACTAAGAGCGAGAGCCGAAAACTCCGCGTGCGAAAGCGGTGTCGCGCTGCGCTTGCCACCGCAGTCCAAGACGGTTGTGCACAAGAGTGTTCTCGCTGCGTTCGACGATTCCTGTTAAGTCATCCGCATCGCATGAAAACATTGCTTCCGTATCTCGCCTGCGCGCTGTTTGCGCTTGTGCCGTCGTGGTGCCCGGCGGCTGTTCGCGAGGGCGAGATGGCCGGCTACCTCCTCATTCCGAATGACAAGGTGCCGGAACCTTTCAACGCCGGGTTCTCAATGTATGTCGCCGCGTGGCCGTTGTTGCGGCAATACCCGGGACAACGTTTCCAGTCGGGCCTGCCCGGCACCTGTATGTTCGCGCAGCACGAGGGCAAGGGGCCGACTAACGCGTATTCTGATATCGAGGGCGGTCTCGGCTGGTGGCGCGACACGGAATACGCCACCGAGACGCCGAAGTTCATCATGGGCGGCGTGGCGCCGAATTTCGTCGAGTGGGCCAACGGGCCGGGCGCCGGGAAGGGCCGCGACTGGGCGAAGCCCCAGGGCAAATACGCCATCGCCCAACTCAGTCCGTGGCTGCTCTGGCCGCCAGACGGCTTGAACCTCAAGCAAGGCACTCGCGGCGAATGGTTCGGCTACAGTTCGTGGAAAAAGCCCGGCCCGAAAGCCGGACCGTTCAAGGCGCAACTCGGCGACGGCAGCGTGGTGACGTATTCCTGGTATCGCTTCGCCGACCAGCCCTCGCTGCTCAACGCGGACCTGACCGGCGCGGAGCGCGAAGCCATGCAAGTGCGAGTCGAGAAACTCCACCGCCATTGGAAAAAGGACCAGGACTACCTCGCCCCGCCCACGAGCGGCAAACTCGCCGAGCTTGACCCGGCCCTGGTCGTCACGCCCCCGCCGGGACTGGAGTTTGGTTACGTCCCGATCGTCACGCGGCAAGAACCGAACGCAGCCAAATAGCCGCCCCATGAGCGCCGTCTCCATTTTCAATGACGTCATTGGGCCCGTGATGCGAGGGCCGTCCAGTTCGCATTGTGCCGCCGCGCTGCGCATCGGCAGGCTCGCTCGCGATTTGATGGATGGCGAAATCGAAGCCGTGCTCGTCGAGTTTGATCGCGCCGGCTCGCTGCCGACGACGCACGAAAGCCAGGGCAGCGACATGGGACTCTTCGGCGGGCTGCTCGGCTGGGAGGCGGATGACGAGCGGCTGCCCGGCTCCATGCAGGCGTTTCAAGACGGCGGCGCGAAAGCGCGCATTGAGACGGTGGATGTCGGCGACCCGCACCCGAACACTTATCGGCTTACTTTGCAGAACCGCCGCGAGCAGCACTCGCTCATCGCCATCTCCACCGGCGGCGGCATGATGGAAGTGCTCAGCGTGGACGGCGTGCCCATGCGCATGGACGGCGGCTATCACGAGACGCTCGTGTGGCTGCGCGAAGACCCGGAAAAGCTGCGCGACACGCTCACCACGGCGGATGCGGTGCATCTCCATCGCGCAACCGGCGTCCACATCGTGCAGGTGCAATCCTCTGCCTTCGTTCCATCCGACGCTTTGGCCCCCTTTAGTCCCCTCGCCGTGAAGCGCCTCGCGCCCGTGCTGCCCGTGCCCTCGCGCAGGAACCTCCGCGTCCCGTTTTCCACCTGCGCGGCCATGCTCGCGCACGACGGCGCCAGACACACGCCGCTCTGGCAGCTCGCGATCGAATACGAAATGGCGCGCGGCAATTTCACCGAGCGCGAGGTCATCGCCAGGATGGTGAACATCATCCGCATCCTGCGCCGCAGCATCGCCAGCGGCATTGCCGGCACGAGCTACGAAGACCGCGTGCTTCATCACCAAAGCGGACGCTTTCAGGAAATGCTCAAGGCCGGACATCTGCTCGACGCCGGAGCGCTCAACCGCATCATCCTCTACATCACCGCGCTCATGGAGGTGAAAAGCAGCATGGGCGTCATCGTTGCCGCGCCCACTGCAGGAGCCTGCGCCGCGCTGCCCGGCGCGGTCATCGCGATGGCCGAGACGATGGACAAAACCGAGGAGCAAATGGCCGAAGCGGTCCTCGCGGCTGGACTCATCGGCGTCTTTATCGCACAGCGCTGGACCTTCGCGGCGGAAGTCGGCGGTTGCCAGGCCGAGGGCGGTTCGGCTGCGAGCCTGGCCGCGGCCGCGCTCGTCACGCTCGCTGGCGGCACGCGCGACCAGGCCATCGGCGCCGCGTCGCTCGCCTTCCAGTCCATGCTCGGCCTCATCTGCGACCCCATTGCCAACCGCGTTGAAGCCCCGTGCCTCGGCAAGAACGTCATGGCCGCTGCCAACGCCCTCAGTTGCGCGAACATGGCTCTCGCCGGCTTCGACCCGCTCATTCCTCTCGATGAAGTCATCCAGGCCGCGAAGAGCGTCTCCGCCATGATGCCCCGCGAACACCGCTGCACCTCGCTCGGCGGCCTCGCCGCGACGCCCACTTCGCTTGAAATCGAAAAACGCCTCGCCGGTCTCAAAGCGAAATCCTGCGGCTCGTGCGCCTGCCATTGAACGATGAACACCTTCGCCCGTCTCCGAATGAAGCAGACCACGGATGGCACAGAGCACCTGATGACCAAGGCCATCGTCGTGCAGAATGGCGCGGTGACGTTCGCCTTCGTTGGCAACGATCTTTGTTCCGTGCCGCGAGATCTTACGGGCCTCGCGCGTCTGCGGGCCAGCAAGGTCACGGGCATTCCCGTCGCCAACATCGTCATCACCGCCACGCACACCCACGGCGGGCCGGAGTACCTGGGGCCGTTGCGGGACTGCTCAATGAACTCAAACCCTGAAACGCATCATCATTCTGCGGCAGTTTGGTGGCACGGTTGTTCTATTCCGACATGAAATCATTAACCGAATATCTCTGGTTCGAGGTTCCGAATCGGCGCGGATTCGTGAACATCACTCGAACGATCGAAGACCTGGTGCGCAAGAGCGGCGTGGGCGAGGGGCTTTGCTTGGTGAATGCGATGCACATAACAGCATCGGTGTTCATCAATGACAATGAGCCGGGGCTCCATCACGATTACGAGGTGTGGCTCGAGAAACTGGCGCCGCACGAGCCGGTCGCCGCGTATCATCACAATCGCACGGGCGAGGACAATGCCGACGCGCATTTGAAGCGGCAGATCCTGGGCAGGGAAGTGGTTGTGGCGATCACGAAGGGCAAGCTGGACTTCGGGCCTTGGGAACAAATCTTTTACGGCGAGTTCGACGGGCGCCGAAGAAAGCGCGTGCTCGTCAAGATCATCGGCGAGTGACCCTGCAACTTTCGAGTGACTTCGCCGCGAGTCGGGTGTATTCATACCCACCGGAAACAAACTCTATTCAAGAGCAGCAAAGCGTTCGACGGCCCGCACCACCGCAAACAACACGGCTTCGAGCTCGGAATGAATTAGGGCGAACCTCACGGCCCGCGGCCGCTCGCCACCGGGTAATTCTCAATGATGCCGATTTCCAGGCGCCATGGGTTCCTCAAATCGATCCTTGAGGCCCACGCAACAGAGATCTCAACAATTCCGGCGAAGCGCGAAAGTTGGTTCGGCGGAGACGATCAACGGCTGAGGAAATGTCAACCAATCCCGACTGTGCAGCATCCCGTAATATGCCCAACAAACCTGAGACCTTCAGTAGGCGTTGCCCCGCCACTTCACGCGCGGCGGAATCGTCCAGCAACACAACGTCGGCCTGGACCTGTTCAGCAAGACGAAGCGCTGTGCGCTCTCCCGCATGCAGAGCCGCGAGGGATTGGTCGGGTTCGGAAGGATCAGCATGCACTCTTAGCCAATCGGGTGGCGCGGCGGCCCAAAGACGAACGGTTTCGGGCGCATCCTGATGGCGAAGCTCCCTCACGACGGTTTGAGTGGTCAGAATGTCCCCGTAAAGCCTTGGCAAAATGTCAATCGAGCCGATGAGAATGAGATAACAAATCGGCGACGTGTTGCTGGCGACGGTCATCGTCCACGCGCCTCGCGGAGCGCGGCCAGGTCCCGTTCCAGATCAGCCTCGGTGTAACTCAGGTAAGCCTGGACGCGCTTGAGGAAGGCCTCCGTTTCCCAGCGCGAACCATGACCCAGCAGTTGACCGACCTGATGGGACGTGAGGACGCCGGTGCGGTAGGCCTCGGCAGCCGTCGCTTCCAGCACGCGCCGCGGCAAATCCTGCCACTTGGATCGTAGGGGAGCGGAGACAGCGTCCGGGATTTCAACGGCAACGTTCATCGGGTGCAACTATGCCGCGAAACACAGCAAGTGGCAAGAGCCGGAGACTCGACGCGATCCGGCAGGCGAGTCTTGAGAAACAAGACCAGGTTTTTCGCGACGCCGGAGCGAATAATCACGGCCCGCGCCCGCTCGCCGCCAGGTAATTCTCGATGAGGCCGATTTCCATGCGGGGTTCGTTTGCCATCGTGATCAGCAGGGACCGGTTGTCCGCAAACCAGACGCCGGCACCCATAACCGTCACGGAGTATTTCACCTTCCGCTGCCATTTCCCGTCGAGCGATGCGAAGAAGATTTCATTTGCGGACACGTTCAGGGACATCACCGAGCCATCCGGCGAGACACTGGGATTCCTCACTCGCCGCAAATCGAAGTTCCAATCTCTCGAGGGAAGCGTCCGATCGATGGTCGCGTCCAACGAAACGAGACGTAATTCCTTCCTTCCATCCGAACTCACGCGCGTGTAGATCATTTGCGGGCTTTCATCTCCCTTCAAGCGCTGCACACGCCAGACCGGATCTTGTATTCGTTCGGGGTGCTTCGCTGTCAGAATCGTTTGGTGTTCGCCGGTTTCGAAGTCGTAAACCCTCAATCGATCTTCCTTGCCTTGCGTGTCCGTTTCCACCAACACGGCCTTTCGAAGGCCGGGCCAGTACTTGGTGAGCCGCGCAGGAAGGGGATTCCGTGGCGCCTTTAGTTTTCTCAACTTTTTGCTGTCGAGGCCTAACGCTGCATATTCGGCCGTCGCAGGGTTATTACCGCGAATCACGATGACTTCGCGCGAGTCATCGGTAATGCCGCCCGGCGCCAACTGATAATCCTCCGAGAGCAAAAGCGTTTCGATTTTCTTTTGTTCGAGGTGGATGGCAGAGAAAGCGCGCTGGCCGGCAGCATTACGCCCTTGAACGCAGGCCCACTTTCCATCCAGACTGACATCGTATCGCTCTACTGCTGACAAGTCGATAGGAACGGCTTCTTCTTTTCCGTCCAAGGATGCGAGGTGAAGGGTTGTTCTCCGCCAGTAACAGTATCGGTTCTCAGGCACCCAGGCAGCCCGGGCCCTGGGTTCCTCCGCATCGGCATAAACCAACTGCGGCGGGCTTACGGTGTCCGTTTCGGGGTTTACGTGGATCACGTAGTCACCTCAATACGGTTGAGACGAATAATACACAAGTTTCCCTCGCGCGTTGATTTCCGCTCGGTAGTCCCCAAACACGGATCAGACGAGAATAGGCTCTCCTGCACGCCGGCCGCCCTCCATCGGCACGGCCCATAACTCCCATTGCCCACGGCGATTACTGCCGAAGAGCACGTGCTTTCCATCAGGCGTCCAGACCGGATTCGCATCGTCGGAGGGCCAATCGATGAGGAAGGGATAGTAATCCTCATTCCAAGGAACTGCTCGGAGCAGCCTGTTCTCGTTTCCATCCGCAGTCGCAATGCGGATTTCATCGGCCTCATCGGTGTACCAGGTGTATGCAATCCGTTTGGAATCCGGAGACCAGACGGTGGTTTCCGCAAAGTACCAGTTCGTTTTTGCATCGGCCAGTTTCCATGTTTCCTGAGTTCGCAAATCTTTGACGACGACGTCAGCTCCAGGGCTCCGCCAGTGATCGAAAACTATCCGAGTTTCGTCTGGAGAGAGAGAGCTGTCGCCAGCTTCCCAACCCGTCAGATGAATTGTCCTGGTAGTGCTTTCGATCACTTTGAGGGAAGCGGGATACTGCGGATCCGACGCGTTCTGGGCGTCACTGAGGCCAGCTACGGCGAGCAAAGCGAACAAACCGACCACCACAACCGGGTGTGCCGTCGATCTGCCATAGCGGGCGACACACTGAATCCGGGTCAACATCTGCCGGTAGTCTTCGAGGATTCCCACCGTCGTGAAGTTCGGCAGCCGTTCGGAAGCGCTTTCCAGCAGCCTGATCATCGTCGCGCCGTAGGCCTCATTCTCGCCTTGCTTCAGGCAATTCAAGGCCATCTCATCGCACGCCAGTTCCCGGTCGAGCGCCATGCGGCGAAACGCAAGCCGGACCAGCGGATTGAACCAGTGCAGCATTTGCAGAATCGCAGCGATGGCGTTGACGGCTGTATCCCATCGTTTCACGTGCGCCAGTTCGTGGAGCAAAATGTGCCGCAGTTCATCTCGCTTGAAGCTGGCCAGGAAATCCTTCGGCAACAGAAGCCGCAGGCGGAACAGTCCATACAATGCCGGCGAAGTGATTTCTTCGATGCTCAGCAGTTCGAGGTTCCGCCGAACTCCGCTCAAAGCCCGGCACTCCTCGAACAATTGCAGAACCTCCGGCTGTCCCACGCTCCGGCCCGCGCGCATGCGCCGAACAAATCGAGCGTTCTGCCAGAGCCAGCGCAGCAGGAAAAACGCGCTCACCGGCCCCCACAAAGCGAAGGCAATCCAGTAAGCCACCTCCGGGGTCTTGAGCGTCCGGGTCGCTCCGGCCAGTTGGAATCGCAGTTCGGTCTCTTCATCCGTGGCTTCGGCCAGCCATCGTGGCCGTCGCCCGGACGCGGAAGCGGCCGCGCCGGATTCGGCGTTGCTCACGGATTGGCCTGGCGTCGCAGCCGGCGCCGGATTTTCTAGGCTCACAGGTTTTGCCGCCTCCACCTTGGCGAAGTTAAACACGCTGACGGCGCTCCCCGGCGACACGGGCAGCGCGAGCCGCACAACGACCAAAAGCCAGAGCGCGTAACGCCAGCGCGGAGCGAGTTTGTCCCGCAGCAGCCATTGCAATAGAAGGACCAGACCGATTAGAATGGACGCGGACCACGTGGCGTGCAGCACCCAGTCAAAGGCCGGTTTCAGAAGACTCACCGCGTTCATGATTTCCTCGCTTTCTCGGATAAAGCTTGTTTGAGTTTTTCAATCTCATCCGGCGTCAAGTCCGTTTCCTTGACGAAATGAAGCAGCATGGAGACAGGGGCGCCGCCAAAGACGCGCTCCAGAAAGGAGCGGCCCACGTGGCGCACGCATTCGTCCAGGCTGACGGCCGGCTCATACACGCGGCGATTCTCCTGGCGGCGGGCGCGGAGGGCGCGTTTCTGGACCAGGCGGCTGATGAGGGTCCGGATGGTCCGGGGCTGCCACTCGTTCTTGGCGGCCAGTTCGGTGACAATTTCGCTGACGGGCCGCGGCGCCTTGTCCCAGAGGAGCTTCATCACGTCCCATTCGGCTTCGGAGATTTTGGGGAGTTCTCTGTTTTTCATTGGACGCTACAAACGTAGCGTCCTAAAGGCTACACTTGTAACGTTCAGTGTCAACAAAGAAAATTGCCGCAACCGAAGAAGCTCGAAGAAGCGAAAGAGATGGAAAATGGAGGGTTGATGATGGCCCTGAAGTTCTCGCTGATCTGGACAAGCTCCTCTGAAGGTCCAGGAGAAAGTACCTTATGAGCCGCAAAAGAACTCAAAGATCACAAAGGAGTTTCGGAAACGAGAGCCCTTCCCTAAACGGGTGGACTTGGCCAGTCTCCTCCTGGCCTCTCTTTGAGTTCTTTGCGCTCTTTTGTGGCGAGTCAACTTCCGAATTCAGGTTCACTTGGCGGCGACTTTTTCCGGCGGCAGGAAATTCTCCATCACCCAATACTCCACCTTGTCCGAATCGGCGGCGAACGTGATCGTCTTGCCGTCCGGCGAACATCTTGGAGGCGAAATCTCATAGCCGTCTAATTCGCTGGGAAGTGAGGCGACCTCAAACGGTTGACCATCGGGAACCACCACAGCCCAGATCTTATTCTGCTCTCGGAAAACGACGTGCCGAGAATCGGGAAGCCAGGAAAATCCGCCACGAAGTCCTCCAGCCTTGACGTTCGACAAAAACTCGCGCGTTTCGCCGGTGTCAATCGTGATGCTCATCACGTGGCGCTTCCGGTCGTTGTAGAAAACCGATTTTCCGTCCGGCAACCAGTGAGGGCTCCAAACATTCACGTTGGTGGCGACATCAAAAAGCAATCGCTCTTCCCCTGTCTGAACATCCACGCCAAACCAACCTCGGCGTCCTCGAACATCGACGCCGGGAAGAGCCACGGTTCGGCCTTCGGGGGACCAAGCAAGGCCGAAACTGCTGCCAAGGCTTTTCAGTCTAGAAAGTGACACGCGGCGAAGCGTCTCTCCGCTGGTCGCCCGGACGAAATAGAGCTCTTGTTTCAGGAGAAATGCGATTTGTTGGCTGTCCGGCGACCAAGTATGAACCCACACGCCCGTGAAAGCGCTCGCCTTAGTGGTCCGTTTCGTAAATACGCTCACGTTCGTTGCGCCCAATTTGGCCTGGGGCAAGGCGCGACGAGCGAGCATCCCCCGCCAGTGGGGCTGTGACCGAGGAGCAACGCAGCCCCAGGCAAAATTC
>Ga0194120_10010715_pt1 | contig 11239 bp, 9 predicted proteins | sample TA2MahCa65mmetaG_FD_148642 | JGI IMG/M metagenome (GOLD analysis project Ga0194120, IMG submission 148642) | Freshwater microbial communities from Lake Tanganyika, Tanzania - TA2015019 Mahale Deep Cast 65m | ecosystem: Environmental > Aquatic > Freshwater > Lake | place: Tanzania: Lake... | reverse complement strand
AGCGCAGCGGCCAGCGCCGCGCGCGGGCGCTCGGCGCGAGCGATCGCGCGCGCATGGGCGACCAGCTCGGGCAGTCCGGCCGCTGCCGCGGGCGGCGCCGGGCTCGGAATCGATTCGGAACTCAGCTCGACCAGGCGCATCAGGTCGCCGTCAATGCGCCGCGCAGGTCCGCGATCATCGCCGAGAGCGCGTCGCGCGCGGCGTCCTTCCACGGCTTGCCGGCGTGTTCCTTCGAGCGCTGCGCGAACGCGACGCCGCGCGAGGACGCGACCAGCGCGCCGCGCCCGCGCGGCAGGAAGGCCGGCACGACGTCGCGCGCGCTGGCGCCCTGCGCTCCGTAGCCGGGCAGCAGCAGCGGCGTGCGCGGCATGCGCGCGCGCAAGGCGGCCAGCTCCGTCGCGTGCGTGGCGCCGGTCACCGCGCCGATCGACGAGAGCCCGCTCGCGCCCAGCAGCTCCTCCCCCACCGCGCGCACCGCGTCGGCGACCAGATCGCTGGCGTGCGGCGGACCCGCGCGCTGGAACTGCGCACTGCCGGGGTTGGACGTGCGCACGAGCACGAACAACCCGCCGCCGGTCGACCTGCACGCAGCGACGAACGGCTCGAGCGTGTCGCGGCCGAGCCAGGGCGAGAGCGTGATCGCATCACAGGCGCTCTCGCGCTCCAGGCCGGGCAGCGGATCGAGATAGGCGCTGGCATAGGCGGCCGCGGTGCTGGCGATGTCGCCGCGCTTGACGTCGCCGATCACGAGCAGGCCCGCCGAACGCGCCGCGCGCACGACGCGCTCCCAGGCCAGCGCGCCGTCGGCGCCGAAGACTTCGAAGAAGGCCGACTGCGGCTTGACCGCCGGCACGCGTCCCGCGGCGAGTTCGATCAGTTCGAGGCAGAAGCGTTCGAGCTCGCGCGCGCGCGCCGCGCGCGGGGCCGCGGCGTCGCGCGCCAGCGCGAACTCCTCGGGCAAGAGCTCGAGGTGCGGATCGAGTCCGAGGAGGCACGGATTGCCGGCGCGCGCGATCGCCGCGTCGAGCCGATCGGCAAAGAGGGTCGTGTTCATGCGCCGGCGAGCGGAGCCTTGGGAAGTGCGGGTTGAGTCGCGAGTTCGTGCGGCGGCAGGATCACGCCGCCGGTCACGATCAGCTTGAGCGCGTCGTCCACCGAGATCTGCAGCACGATCAGCTCGCTCTGCGGGACGTTGATCGTGAAGCCGGACATCGGCAGCGGTGTCGAGGGGATGAACACCGACACGAGCTCTTGTCCGGTGGCCTGCTGCAGCGAGCGCGGCGCGCGGTTGGTCAGGAAGCCGTAGGACCAGACGTGCGGACTCGGGTAGCGCACCGCGACGACGCTCTGGAATTCCAGATTCTTGCGCTTGTCTTCCTGGAAGAAGAACTCGACCAGTTGCTTCGAGTACGGGTAGACCGCGCGCACGCCGGGCATCGAAAGGAGCCCGCGCTCGATTCGCGCGATGACGAGACGGCCGAGCAGGCTCGTGACCAGCCAGCCGACCCACAGCACGAGCATCAGCGAGAGCACCGCGCCGATCAGCGGATGCACGAGGTCCTCGACCCGCGCGCGCAGGCGCAGCGCATCGACGTGCAGCGCCTCGAGGTCGCGCCAGAAGCCCGCGTGCGCGGCGCGCTCGACCTGCAGCGCCGTCATCAGCTCGCTGCTGGCAATGCCGTGGCGATCGGCGATGTCGTGCAGCGCGGGCGGCAGGTCGTCGCGGGCGATCATTCCGGCGGCGTAAGGGTCGACTCCCAGCCCCTCGAGCAGCTTCCAGCCGAGGGCATTGCTCTCGAGCGACCAATAGATCACGCGATTGATCGGCCGCGTCACGTAGTCGTTGGCGAAGCGGAAGATCGTGATGAAAACGAAGGCCGTGAGCGCGACGGGCAACAGCGCCGCGATGCCGCGCAGGAAGAACGCGGCGACGCGGCTCTGGCGTGGTTCCTGGGCGGCGCTGTCAGGCATCGGGACCCGGTACGTTAGCACTTCGCTCCGCGCCGGCGCTCGGAGCAGGTCCCCCTATGAAGGCGTGCTGCTAGGCAAGGAAGCGGCGCGCCAGCGCGTCGGCCAGCGGCAGGCCGCGCGCGCTGAGCGCATAGCGCCCTTCGCGCGCCTCGAGGAACCCGTCGCGCGCCAGATCCAGCGCGGCGCGCTCGCACGGATCCTCGCCGGAGTCGAAGCCGGCCAACGCGCGCGCTCGCGCGGGCTCGACTCCGCGGCGCGTGCGCAGCCCCAGCCACCACGTCTCGCCCAGGCGCGCGCGCGGAGCGAGGCGCTCCTCCCATTCCGCCGCGCAGCCGCGCTGCTCCACGTCCGCGCTCCACTTCGCGCGCGAGCGCGCGTTGCCGCGGCGCAGACCGGCCACATGGCTCACGGCGCTCGGCCCGATGCCGACGTAGTCTGCGTTGCGCCAGTAGCGCTCGTTGTGCACGCACTCGCGACCGCTGCGCGCGAAGTTCGAGATCTCATACGCGTGCAGGCCCGACGCGGCGAGTCGGGCGCGCGTCGTCCAGAACTGCTCGAGCTCGACGTCCTCGCTCGAGCGCTGCAAACGTCCCTGCTCGAGCCAGCGCCGGAACGGAGTGTCCTCCTCGAACGTCAGGTTGTAGGCGCTGACGTGCTCGGGCTCGAGCGTCGCGATGCGCGCGAGATCGCGCGTCCACTGCTCGCTCGTGAGTTCCGGGTGCGCGTAGATGAAGTCGACGTTGACGTTGCGCGCGCCGGCCGCGCGCGCAGCCGCGTAGGCGCGAAAGGAGTCGTCGACCGTGTGCGCGCGACCGAACAGTTCGAGCGTGCGCTCGTGCAGGCTCTGGAAGCCGATCGACACGCGCGTCGCGCCGTGCTCGAGCAGGCAGGCGGCCTTCTCTTCGTCGAGGCTCTCGGGATTGCATTCGACGGTCACTTCGACCGCCGAGGCTCGGAAGCCGGTCAGATCGTCGAGTCGGTCGAGCAGCCGCGCGAGCTCCGTCACCGACAGGAGTGACGGAGTTCCCCCACCGAGAAAGACGGTCGGCGGCCGCGGCGTCGCGCGCTGCTCGGCCTCGACGAGCAGCGCATCGACTGTCGCGGAGATCGGCTCGCCTTGTGCCGGCAGCGAGTAGAAGTCGCAGTAGTGGCACTTCGTGACGCAGAAGGGCACGTGCACGTAGAGCGACGGTTGCGCCGACGCGAGCGCCGCCTCGACGGCGCGCGCGCGCTCGGCCGAGCCGGCGCCCGGGTCGCCCGTCCAGCCCGCCTCCGGCACGCCGTGTTCAAGAGCCGCGCTCACGACCGCGCAGACTAGCCCGCGCGCGGTACTTGCGGGCATGCAGAGGCGCCGGCCGGCGCCTCAGTCCTCGGTGCCCATCACGCGTTGCAGTTTTTCGAGCGCCTCGCGCTCGATCTGCCGGACGCGCTCGCGCGTCAATCCGACCACCTGGCCGATCTCCTTCAGCGTCATCGGCTCGCCTTCCTGCCCGTCCAGGCCGTAGCGCAGTCGCAGGATGGTCGCCTCGCGCTCGTCGAGCGAGGTGAGCAAGGCCTGCAGCCGGCGCAGCAGATCCTCGTGGACGACCTTCTCATCCGGTGTTTCGCTGCGCTCGTCGGCGACCAGGTCGCGCGGCGTCGAGGCGGCGTCCAGCGACACATCCGCCCCCTGCGTGCTCGACCGGATCGCGCGCCGCAGCTGCGACCAGGTCTCCTGCGGGATGCCGAGCTCATTGGCCACCTCCTCCACGCTGGGGACGCGCCCCATGGAGTAGTTCAAAGCACCACTTACGTGGCGCCATTTGGATATCATCTCGGCCATATAGCCCGGTACGCGCACCGAGGGGCCCTGGTTGACCAGCGCGCGCCGGATCGCCTGCTTGATCCACCACGTGCCGTAGGTCGAGAAGCGGCAGCCGGCGCCGGGGTCGAACTTCTCGACCGCCTTCACCAGGCCGACATTGCCCTCCATGATCAGGTCGTTCAGCGAAAGCCCGCGCTCGGCGTAGAGCTTGGCGATCGACACGACCAGGCGGAGATTGGCGCGAATCATGTGCTCGCGCGCGTCCGCGTCGCCGTTCTGCACGCGCCGTCCCAGCTCGCGCTCCTGCTCCGCAGTCAGGAGCGGAACCTCGTTGATCTCCTGGAGGTAGGTTTCCAGGCAGCGCTCGGAAGAAATGGCGACCTCCAAGGTCTGGGGACGGGAGTGTCCGGCTGCGTTCGCCGGGCGCGGGGGAGGCTCGCGCGATGGCTGAATCGACGGGAGCACGGGGCGTTCTTGAGGCCGGCGCGCGCTCCCCCAGGGAGGGAAAACAAGCCTCGCCCGGCCCCGGAAACGCCTTCACAGCGGGCCGCAAACAGGCAAGATCGCTGGGTGCGGCGCCTCCGCGCGTCCGATTCAAATGCTAGGCTCCCCCCAATGCCCGAGACCTCCCTCGAGCAAGTCGTCGACGAACGCCGCTTCGCAGCAGCGCTGCAGGAGCAATCGGCGAGCTTCTTCCGGTTGTGCAACACGCTGCTCGCCCCAGGCGCGGCGCGCTGGCACAAGAGGCACTACTTCCAACTGATCAGCGAGGCAGAGGCGCTCGAGTCGTTCCTCGATGACTACGGTGCGCGCTACAACCGGACCTACTGCTTCTTCACCGAGCTGATCGCCTCGGTGCGCGGCTTCGCCCTGGCCGGCTACAGCATCGCGCACCTGATGGGTCGCCTGGACAGCTACAACCTGGGCCTGTCCCGCAATGCGGCCGGCATGCAGGGCGCATCGCGCTCGATCGACGACTGCTGGACCTTCATCAATCACTCGATCCGCGACATGCTGCTCGCCTGCCGCGGCGAGGCGGAGCGACTGGGCATGCACGTCTCGCGCGAGGCGCTGCCGGAAGCGAGCTTCAAACCGCTGATCGCCAAGCAGAAGCTCCCCCGCAACGTCGACCAGACCGAGCCCCAGGACGATCGTCAGAAGGCGGCGGAGGTCGCGTCGAAGTACCTGCAGGCCTGCGAGATGCTCGAGGAGCTGGGCGTGCGGCGCCTGTCCGACCCCGAGGAGCGCCGCGCCTTCCTGCTCTCGCACTGCAACGAAGAGCAGGCGCGCGTCTACGAGGCGACCGTCCACAACCTGCAGTCGGCCTACGACACGCACCTGAAGAGCTCGCAGATCGAGTCCGGCGACGAACGCCTGGGCCGCCTGCGCGGGCACGTGTCCGCCGCCCTGCACCTGCTCGAGTCCGTCACCTACCTGACGCACTTCTACGAGCGCCACGAGACCGACCTGCGCAGCAACGAGGCGAAGGTCCGCATCGGGATGATCGTGGACAAGGTCCGGGTGCAGGACATGATCCTGAATCACCTGCTGTTCTGGGCCGACCTGTTCATGCAGTCGGGGCGCCCGGTGGCCGAGGCGGTGCTGCCCCAGTACACGAATGCCCAGGAGCTGACCGTCGAACTCGGTGAAGAGCTCGAGCTCCACGCTCGGCCGGCCTCACTGATCGTCGGCATCGTCAATCACTACGGAACGCCGGTGGAGATGGAAGTCGCCGGGCGCCGTTGCAACGCTGCTTCGATTCTCGAGCTGCTGGTCACCGTCGGCTCGCACCCCGGCGAGAAGCGCTACGTGTTCCGCGGTGACGAGAAGCCATTGGCGGACATCGCGACGCTGTTCCGCTACGGGCTGGGAGAGATGGGGATCGACCAGCTCCCGAGCCAGCTCGCGTATTTGCGGTCCAAGTAGCGGCACGAGCGGCGCCGGGCCGCGTGAGCCGGCGGATGCGGGCCTAATCAGCGGGTGCGGGCCGCGCCGGCCAAAGCAGCGCAGCCAACCACGCCAGCCCGGCCGCACAGCCGATCGAGTATCCGCTCGAGTGCGGGCTGAGCAGCCAGCCCCCCGCGAGCAGCAGCGGTCCACCTAGCCCCATGCGCGAGGGAAATGCCCGCGTCCACCACCACCCGCTCCCGATTGTCCACGCAAGGCAGGCCGCGCTGAGGTCCAGTTCCGGAGGCGCCAGCGGCCCGGCGGTATGGACGTGTCCGTGCTGCAGGCTCGCCAGACCGATGCTGATCCACGGCAGCGAGAGCGGCAGCAAGGCGAACGGGACCGTCGCAACCAACAACGCAGCAGCGGAGGTCCGCCACGGAGGCGCGACCGCGGGGACCCGCGACATCTTCTGGCGCACCGAGAGCGCGTGGAGTCCGACCCAACCCCCGAGCGCGACCGAGCACGCGACGTGCTGAACCGACACGCGCGACGCCTGCATCGTCACCGCATCCCAGCTCATCCAGGCAGGCGCGAGCTCGAGCGTGGCGAGCACCAGCCAGGCCAGACCGGCCCAGGTCAGCGCCTGCAATCGCGGAAGGTCCAGCGGCGAGCCCAAGGAACCGGTCGGGTTCATCGCACAGTCCAGCCTAGTCGATCGCGATCCACTACTTCTAGTATGTACCGGGCGCCGAGCCTCGACATCTTGCGGCCCCCTCGCTACATTCTCGTCCGCACCGGAGGTATGAGGTTCCACGTGGAACATCGCCCGGCAGGAGCAAACAAGATGTCGAATGAACGCAGGCTCGGACGCGGACTTGGCGCACTCCTCTCGGAACCCGCCGTCGAGGCTCGGCCGACCGAGCTGAATCTGGCTTCGATTCGGCCCAATCCGCTGCAGCCGCGCCGTCACTTCGACACCGAAGCCCTGGCCGAGCTTCGCGACAGCATCCGTCAACACGGCCTGCTGCAGCCCATTGTCGTGCGCCGCAAGGGCGACGGCTTCGAGATCGTCGCCGGTGAACGCAGGTGGCGGGCTTGCCGGCTGGCCGGCCTGCAGCAGATCCCGGCCGTCATCCGAGAGGACCTCGATGACCGCGGGATGCTCGAGTTAGCGCTGGTCGAGAACGTCCAGCGCCAGGACCTCGATCCGATCGAGCGGGCGCGCGCCTTCCAGCAACTGAAGTCGGTGCTAGGGGTGACCCAGGAGCAGGTGGCGGACCGTGTCGGGCTGCGCCGCCCCACCGTGACGAATCTGCTGCGCCTGCTCGAGCTCCCGGAGGCGGTGCAGGCACTGGTGTCGTCGAATCAGCTTTCGATGGGGCACGCACGGGCGATCCTCAGCGCCGAGGACCCCGCCACGCGGCTCGAACTCGCCAAGGAAGCCGTCGCACAGCACTGGAGCGTCCGCGAACTCGAGCGACGGGCCCGTACAGGGCTGCAAGGGCGCCTGGCCGGGCAGGGGACGGGTGACGATGCCGCGGCTACCGCGGCCGAGGTCCCGGCGTGGGTTGCGGCCGTCGAGGCGCGGCTGAAAACCGCGCTGGGGACTCGAGTTGCGATCAAGGCCGGCGCCGGCGAACGCGGGCAGATCCAGATCGACTACTACGGCCGACGTGACCTCGACCGACTGCTGGCGATGCTCGCTCCGCGCGAGACGATTTAGACGTAACTATATAAAGCGCAGGTAGTTACGCCATTGGCTCGCGCCGTGGCGGCGGCCTGTTCGATGGCCTGCTAGAGCCGCTCGGTCTTCTCGATCACGACCGGGCTTTCCGGTCGATCGGTGCCCGCCGCGACGGCGGCCGTCGCGATCGCGCGCGCAACGTCCTGGCCCTCGACCAGCACGCCAAACACCGTGTGCTTGCCGTCGAGGTGATGGGCGTTCGCCACGGTGATGAAGAACTGGCTGCCGCTCTCCTGGACCTCGCCCTCGACCTTGGCCGTCGACAGCATCCACGGGAAGTGGAACAGGCCGCTGCTCTCCGGGTCGAGCTTCTGGTCCGGCCCGCCGAGGCCCCAGGTTTCGACGGCGCCCTCGCGGCTATTGGGATCGCCGCCCTGGATCATCATGTCGGCGCTGATTCGATGGAACTTGGTGCCAACATAATACCCATTTGAACACAGGTTGAGGAAGTTCTCGGTGTGCTTGGGCGCGCGCTCGGCAGCCAGTTGGAGCACCAGGATGCCCGCCGAGGTCGTCAGGCGCACCTTCGGGCTGTTCTCCGGCAAGGCTGGGTTGCCGAACAGGGTCGGATGCGCGCCCCGCCAAGTCTGCTTGGCGGCCACCAATTGCTCGAGCCGGGCGGCGACCGTCAGCGGCGCCGCGCCGGCGATGAGCTCGAGCGGCTCGCGGCACAGCGGATGCTCCGGATGCTCGGCCACGAGCTTCTGAATCGCGGTCTTCGCACCCGCCCAATCGGCCTCATCCAAGCGCTTCTTGGCCTCCAGCGCGCGCGCCCAGGCGCCGGCCGGGGTCTCGCTCAGCCGATCACCCAGATTGAACAGCGTCGCGGCCGACGGAACGGAAATGCCGCTGCCGAAGCCGGGATTGGCGAAGGTCAGCTCCTTGCGCAGCGAATCCCAGCCCTCGGTCGAGGCCTGCGTCGACTTCAAGCGCATGCTGTGGCGGATCATCACGAAGCCTGCAACCAGCAGCGCAACGGCGAGTCCGACCTTCCACCAGCGGTCGACGAACTCCGCGAACTCCGACTTGTCCGCGGGGCGGGCGACTTGGACCTGCGTGGGGAGCTTGTGTGTGGCCATGACGGTGACCTGACCTGCGCCGGGGGACCTGGAAGCAGCGCGGTGGGGGACCGGCTGGTCGCCCGGCGAGCCCGGCATTCTAGGAAGCACCGGGAAACACAACAAGCCGACCGGCGAATGGCAACGGCCCCCGCTCACCGTTCGCCCCCCCCGTTTGCCCTCGGACAGGCCGCGCGCCAAGCTCGGGCACCCAGCACCCCTCCGAACCTCCGTTCGAACCTCGCGATCGACTTCGCCTCTTCCATGCCCACACCGTTCCTCTCGCTGCTGTTGTCCGTGCCTGTCGCGCAGGCCCCGCTCGCACCCGCCCACCTGCATCCGGCCGGCCTCGATCTGTACGTCGAAATTCCCGACGTCGGCGCTTTCATCGGCCTCACGCGCCGCGCGCCGATCGGTCAGCTCGTGCACGATCCGCAGTTCCTGGCGCTGCTCGCGGCGACGATGCGGCAGCCCGAGCTCGATCCCGCGCAGCTCGCCGCGCTGATCGACGGCGCGATGGGGAAGGCGCTCGGCACGATCGGCTTGCCGGCCAACGCACTCGACGGAGCCGAGCTGTCGCTGTCGATCAACGGTCTGCGCACGACGCTGCCCGGGGCGGTCGAGCGCAGCTCCAAGTGGAAGTCCGCGCACGACGAGCTCGTCTCGTGGAACGAACGCGTGCGGGCACGCGAGATACCGCCGGCCACGCTGACCGAGCTGCCCGAGTCCGACGGCGTCGCGCCGCTCGATCCGTGGGGACGCGCCTACGCGTACTCGGTCGATGCGAACACGCAACAGGTTTCGCTCTCGAGTCTCGGCGCCGATGGCGCGGCGGGAGGCAGCGGCGACGCGACCGACGTGTTGATCGACACCGACGTGGAGGCCGTCTTCGGCTCGTTGATGGGGAATGCCTTCGGCTACACCGCCGCGCTGCGCTTCGGTTCGGAGGCTGAGGCCGCGGCATTCCACGAGAAGGTCGTCGCCGCGCTCTCCGCAGAGCTCGGCGCCGCCGGTCCCGACGGCGAGCACAGCATTGCGCGCAACGGCATCACGCAGTGGTTGGATCTCGAGGGCGCGACCGTGCTGGCCGGCGCCGGCGACTCGCGCCATGCCGACGTGCTCGCGCGCGCGCGCGGCGGAGCGGCGCGCAACAGCGCAGGCGCGCGCTCGGTGCTCGAGAGCGCGCACGCGCGCCTCGGCCAGCCGAGCAACGAGGTCGTGTGGCTCGGATACCAGGCGGCCGGCTGGACCGACCTGCTCGGCGGCGTGGCGAGCGCGCTCACGAGCATCTCAAGGACCGAGCAAGGCGAGATGATGCGCGAAATGCTCGGCGGCATGCTGCCGTTCGCCGGCGCTTCGAGCGCGCCGAGCGAAAGCGCGTGGCGCACCGAGTTCGACGGACGTCGCTTCCGCGCTCTGGGTGCCGAGCCCGTCGCGAAGAGCGGTTACGCCGCGCTGCTCGGGCGCCAACCGATCGATGCGCAGGCGCTGTCCGCGGTCCCGGCATCCGCGACGGCGTTCTGGACCTCGAGCGTGGACGGATCCGCGTTGGGTGATCAGTTGTTCGAGTTGTTGGCAAAGCAGCAGGGGCAGAGCGCCGAGGAGTGGCTCGCGACGATGGAGCGGGCTTGCGGCGTCCGGCTCGACAGCGCGTTGTTCGACAATCTGGCCGGCGGCGTCACGGTCTACGCGATGCCGTGGAAGGCAATCGGTGTGCCGCCTGTCGTGGCGATCGCGCCACTGCGCGATCCGGCCAAGCTCAACGTGGGCCTCGAGCGCCTCTCGGCTCTCAAGCCCGAGGACTTCACCGAGCTCGGCGCGAAGATCAGCACGCGCGCCTATCGCGACGTGCCGATCACGACCTTCTCGCTGAACGCCGACCTCGGCATGGTGCCCGTGCAGCCCGCGCTGTGCGTGCTCGACGGGCAGCTGTTCCTCTCCACCTCGCCGACGCCGTTGAAGGACGAGATCAAGCGCCGCAAGGAGGGCAAGTCGGAACCCCATGCAGCGCTCGCGGGCGCGATGAAGGACTTGTCCGGCACGACCTCGGCCTACCACGCGGACTTCGTGGCGATGGCGGCCGACCTGCTCGACATCGCGGCGAACGTCGCGAAGATGATGGGCGGCGACAACCTGCCGGTGGACCTGTCGAAGTTGCCCAAGCGCGAACTGCTCGCGAAGTACTTCGAGCCCAGCGTGAGCCGCACCCAAACGCGCGACGGCTGGAGCCACACGACGACCGAAGGCTCCTTCGGGCCGGAGACGCCGGTGCTGTTGGCCGTGATGCTGGCGGGAACCGGCGAAGTCCTCAGAGTCGCCCCGTCCACCGACGAAGCGAGCGTGAAGACGAGCACCACGGTCGCGGTCGCTCCGGCCGAGCCGACGCAGGAGCCGGCCGAAGCAACCACGGCCGCTCTGCGCCAAGTGCGTGGGGCGCTGGCGGTCTACAAGAGCGATCGGGGCGCGTATCCGAGCGCGTTGACGGAGCTCTCGGCGTCCAGCGCGAACTACCCGCGCGGCTATCTGTCGAGCGGCAGCCTGCCGAGCGACGGCTGGGGCGGCGCGCTGCGCTACGAGCCGATCGACGGCGGCACGCGTTATCGACTCTGGTCCTGCGGTCCCGACGGCGTCGATCAATCCGGCGCCAGCGACGACGTCAGCGCGCAGCCGGTCAAGTAGCGGCAGCCGTCCACCGACCGCGCACGGTTGCGCGGCCCGGCGGCGGAGAGCGGCGAGCCGTGTCGATGGCCGCGCCGGTGGCCGCGCGACCGC
>Ga0194120_10010711_pt1 | contig 11242 bp, 5 predicted proteins | sample TA2MahCa65mmetaG_FD_148642 | JGI IMG/M metagenome (GOLD analysis project Ga0194120, IMG submission 148642) | Freshwater microbial communities from Lake Tanganyika, Tanzania - TA2015019 Mahale Deep Cast 65m | ecosystem: Environmental > Aquatic > Freshwater > Lake | place: Tanzania: Lake... | reverse complement strand
CGTGCGCAGGCCCATGCGCGAGGCGGCCGCCTCGACCGCGAGCCGCGCGTAGGGCCGGGGCGCCGCCGACAAGAGCGCCAAGGCGCCCCTCGCTTCCCCGGAGAAGCGTGCCCCCACCGCGCTCATCGAGGCGCGGAGCTCGAGGTCGGCGAGCTCGGCATTGCCCAGGTTGGCCAGCGAGAGAATGGACCGCGGCATGGCGACTCCCGCGGCCGATTAGCGCGCGGGCGCGCGCCTCGCACCGGATAGGTCGCCGGCTTGCAACGACTTCGCGCCCTGATTGCCGACCTGCGCGTGGCCGAGCACCTCCCTGGGCTCGGCCCCATCTGGGTGATCGCCGCGTGCTGGCTCGTCGACCAGCGCCTCTTGCCACGGCTCGAGAAGTTGCGACCGGTCGCCTACTGCGCCGTCTTCCTCGCGATGGGTCTCGCCGGCTTCGTGCTCCTCGCGCCCACCCGCCTCCGCCTCCCGGCGCGGGTGCTGGCCGTGATCGCGATGGCGGTGGCCGCCGCCCCCTACCTGCGGGGCTCGGTGCTGGGCCTGCCCCGCGGCTGGGCGCTGGAGAGCCCGGATCTCGTGCTCTACCCGGCGCTGGCCGCCTCGCTGCTCGCCGTGGGGGCGGCCATCACCGGCGGCTTCGACGCCGAGGCCCACGGCATCGGCCGGGGCGACTGGCGCTGGTGGTGCCCGCGAGTGGGCGCTCTTCTCGCCGTGGTGGTGGGCTTCGGCGTCCTCGCCGTGCTCAGCATCCCGCAACTACAGGAATACTACCCGGCAGATCGCGATGCACGGCGCGAGCTCGGCTCCCTCTTCGTGGTCCAGGCGGGGCGCGGCCTCTACCTGCTGGTGGAGGAGTTCTTCTGGCACGGGCTCGCGCTGTTTGCCCTCGCGCGCACCCACGGGCCCCGCGCGGCGGTGTGGATCACCAGCTTCCTGTACTTCGCCGCGCACCACAGCAAGCCCGAGCTGGAGATGGTCTCGTCGCTCCTCGGCGCGCTGCTCCTCGGCGTGGGCTGCCTGCGCGCCCGCAGTTTCTGGCCGGCCTTCCTGCTCCACTGGCCGCTGAACGTGACCGTGGAACTCACCGCCTTCTTCCTGATGGGCCCGAGGACCGACTAGCGAACCTCGACCACGGTCATCATCCCGTGGTCCTCGTGGCCCAGGAGGTGACAGTGCAGGGCCCAGCTCCCCGGGTTGTCGGCGAGCAGGCGCATGCGCACGGTGGCGCGGATCGGGATGTCGAAGGTGTCGCCCCGGGTGGCGACGGCAGGCGGATCGCCGTTGACCGACAGCAGCTCGAGCGCGAAGCCGTGGAGGTGGAAGGGATGGTTGGTGCTGCTCAAGTTGCGCGCCTCCACGATGTACTCGGCGCCGAGCGCGAGCACAGCGGGGGTGACATCGGGCCAGGCCTCGCCGTTGATGAGCCAGTCCTCTCCGGCTGCGCCCCCCTGGAAGGTGTACACGAGGTCGGTGTGGGCCGGGTCGGCCGTGGGCGCGGCACCGGCGAAGGCGAAGTCGAGGGGCGCCGCCGCGCCGCCCTCGTCGATCACCTGCAGGAGCACCACCGGGTCGCCATAGGCGGCGCCGCCCCAGGCGGTCCACATCGCCGTGGTCACCTCGTGGTCGCCGATCCCAGCGTCGATCTCCACCTCGGCGCGCTGGCCGGGGGCGAGGAGCAGGCCGTCGACGACACCCTCGGCGCCGAGGAGCCCTTGCTCGCCCGCCACCAGCCGCGCGCCGGGCCAGTCGAGCGACAGGTAGGCCGTGTTCGAGGCGTTGAGCAGCCTCGCCCGGGCGCGCTCGCCTGCCGCCAGCCGCAAGGTGGGCGCCACCTGCCCGTTCACCAGCCACGTGGTGTCGCGCGGGTCGGGCAAGGCGTGGTGGTGGCCCTCGTCGTCGTGCGCGGCGTCGGCGTCGAGCTCGCCCGCCGCGTCGAACACGAGCACGAGGTCGCGCTCGGCCACCGGCTCGGCGGCGTCGCCCACCACGACGACGCCGTACAGCCCGAGGTCCACCTGTCGCGACACGTCGACATGTGGGTGGTACCAGAAGGTGCCGGCGCGGTCGGCGGTGAAGCGGTACTGGAAGCTCGAGCCCGGGTCGACGGGATCGACGACGAAGCTCACGCCGTCCATCTCGTTGGGCACCGACATGCCGTGCCAGTGGATGGTGGTGCTGTCGTCGAGCTGGTTGTCGAGGCGAACCTCGACGGTGTCGCCCACGCTCGCCCGCAGCGTGGGACCGGGCGAGGCGCCGTTGTAGCCGTAGCCCTCCCCCAGGGCACCGGCGACGAGCGTGGCGGACAGGAGCCCGCCGTCGCTCACCAGTTCCTCCGGAAGGCGAAGCTCCTCCTCGTCTCGTGCCCCGTGGCTGGCGACGCTGTCGCCGGCGAGCCTCGCCAGCTCGCCGCTGTCACCGGGGGACGGCGCGCAGCCGAGGAGGAGGATCATCGCCGCGCCTCGTCCATCACGCTGTCCGCCAGCGTCCAGCCGTAGGTGGCCGCCACCGCCCAGGGGTAGGCCCGGTGAACCAGCACCGCGTGGACCTCCGGGTCGTCGCAGGTCGCGACAAACATGTGCTCCGTCGTGAAGCTCTGCCCAGGCAGGATGCGGTTGTCGCTCCGGACATCGACCGCGAGGTGATGTGGCACCATCTCGTTGCCCAGGGCGTCGACGTGTACGCGCGCGAAGGCGAAGCCGGGCGTACCCATCAAGGGGCCTGCCTCGCTCCCGTCCTCGGGGAAACTCTCCGCGATCAACACCGCGCGTTCCGCGCCCTCGGGCACGCCGCCCCGCACGAGGGTGCCGTCGTCGCCGGCGCTGGTGACCACCGCGTCGGCCAGCCAGCGCCACCGGGGCAAGCCCTTCTCTGCCGCCGAGAATTGCCCATCGCCGAAGGGACCGTGACCCACGTAGTCATAGTCGCCGTCGCGAGCGAAGAAGCGCACCACCATCCCCGGGCTCGCGCCGGGCAGGTCGAGGGGCTCGGTGGCGGCGTCGGTATAGCCGAGGCTCCCGCCAAAGCTCGGCACCACGTCGCCGCCCGCGAAGTCGAGGGGCACACCGCCGCAGGTGGCCTCGACGGCGAGCACGAGGTTCCTCATCGGCTCGCCGGTGGGGATCGCGTGCCCCGGCCCCGTGTTGGTGACCGTCACCTGCGCGGTGAGCACGCCGCCATCGATCTCCTTGGCGATGTCGACCCACGCCGCGAGCCCGAGCATTCCCCCCTCGGGCTGCCGCGGGCCCCACCAGGCGTGCTGGCGCACGTCGCCGGGCGGCCGCTCCCAGCCGGCCGCCACGCCGGGAATGGCGTCGATCTCGGTGTAGAGATCGCTGCTGTTGCCCACCGCCGGCACCGGCGGCATGTGACAGCTCTGGCAGGGCGCCGAGGGGTTCATCGGGCCGTCCGACCACTCCTCGAAGGTGCTGTGGACGGGGATCGTCCCCGAGGGCCAGCGGGCAAGGTCGATCGCCCCGGCGATCGGCCCCTGGTCGAGCTGGTGGCAGCCACCGCAGAAGGCGGCCTCGTGGAACTCCTCGCGCCAGGACGAGCCCATGTTGGGGTTGAGCACGTCGAGGTAGGGGCCAAAGGTGAGTGGCGCCCAGTCGCCGAAAGCCGGGCTGCTGCTTGGCTCGCTGGGGCGGAGGACGCGCAGCCAGCCCGCCACCCCGGCGGATTCGCCCTCGTGCACGCTCTCCACGTGGTGGCACACGTCGCAGTGCACGCCGTAGTCGTAGGCGAAGCCGGTGGCGTCGAGGAGATCGCGGCCGCCGATCTCGCCGTCGATGCCCGGCGCGTGGCAGTCGGCGCAGGCGCCGGTGGTGCCGGTGCTCGCCACGCTCGCCGCCACCACGCAGGCCGACAGCGCGTTGCCCGTCCCGGGCTCGGTGACGGTGCTCCAGGTGCCGCTGCAGTCCACCTCCGCCACGGCCGAGGCCATGCCCTGGTACACGTCGTGTACCGCCGGGTTCCGGGCGGCGGTGCGGTGGGGCGAGTTCCACCAGGCCTCGTGGATGCTCAGGTGGCAGTGCGAGCACTGCGAGCTGTTGTTGATCTCCCCGGGCGCATCGCCCGGGTCGCGGAAGGTGTAGGCCTCGTTGTCGCTGTTATCGAAACGCTCCAGCTCCACGTCGACGGTGTCGGCGGTGGGGCCCTCCAGCTCGGTGCCGCCGTTGCGGCACTCGGGGTGGCCCGCCACGACGTACTGGTCGCCCAGGATGGCCGGGTCGATGGTCACCACCACGGTGCCGTCGGCGCCCGTGGTCCAGGCCTCGCGCCCTCCCCCCTGCATCACCGTGGCGCCCTCGGTCGCGACGCCGTCTACCAGCACGCGCACGGCGATCGTGTAGGGGTCGACGCTGGGCGCGGTGTCGGCGCTATCGACCTCGACGGACTCGGGTGGCTCCGGCGTCGGCGCCGGCTCGCTGGGACAGGCGAGGACCGCCGCTAGAAACAACCGTAGAAGCCCTGGCAGTCCGCGTCGCCGCCGGAGCCCACGGTGCCGCTAGGGACGGTGGTGAAGCCGGAGCCGGAGCCGGCGATGTCGTCGGGGCTGTTGCCGGTCCAGTCGCAGTTGGTCGCGTCGAGGTTGCCGGCCTGGTGCGAGAAGTAGGCGCCGCCGCCCTCGCCCACCGAGGTGTTGTCGTACACGCCGCCATTCTCGCAGCTCACGTCGCCGCGCTGCACGAGGATGCCCGCGCCCGACACGTCGGCGGTGTTGTCGTAGACGTCGGTTTCCTCGAGGATGATGTCACCGTAGTTGTAGGCAGCCACGCCGCCGCCGTAGTCGGCGTCGTTGCCGGTGACGAGGCACTGGTAGAGCGTGACCTGCGACACGGTGGTGTCGCTGGAGGCGAGCGAGAGGACGCCGCCACCGTACTGGTACGAGCCCGCCGTAGTGCCCACGCCGCCGGTGATGGTGAGCCCCTCCAGGTACACGACGCTCGAGGTGGCGTACACCACGGTGCCGCTGATGCCGCCGCGCGAGAGGATGGTGTCGGTGGCCCCGTAGGGCGCGATGAGATCCACCGTCTCGGAAGACGCGACCACGCCCACGTACCAGGTGGCGGGGCACACGTAGTAGGTGCCCGCGTCGAGCGAGATGCTCACCGGGGCAGCCGCCGTGCCCGCCGCCCAGAAGCTGGTCTTGTCGGTCCAGGCCAGGGAGGCGTCGACATAGCTGACCGTGCCCTCCTCGCTCGCCGCAGTCCAGGTGGCGTCGTCGCAATCGTTCTGCTGCTCGTCGCAGAGCTCGGGAGCGGCGGGGTACACGCGCTCGTCGGTGTCATCGCAGTCGCCGCCGGTGGTCACCGCGCCGCTGGAGGTCGAGCAGGACTCGGTGCTGTCGTCGCCGTAGCCGTCGTCGTCATCGTCGGCGTAGTAGTGGGTCGTCCCCTCGTCGACGCTGCCGTCGCAGTCCTCGTCGACACCGTCGCAGGCCTCGGTGGCGCCGGGGTGGATGTCGTCGTCGCCGTCGTCGCAGTCGTCGTCGTTGGCGGCGCGGTAGTTGCCGCTCTCGCTGCACCAGCACTGGCTGGTGGTGAGGCCGTAGCCGTCGTCATCGACGTCGGTGTAGTAGGTGGTGCAGCTCGACGCGTTCTGCTCGTTGGTGACGCCGTCGCAGTCGTCGTCGTAGGTGGTGCTGCAACTCTCGTTGCTCACGCCCGGGTTCACCGTGGCGCGGGTGTCGTCGCAGTCGTCGGTGGCGGCGGTGGTGCCCTCGGCGGTGTACACCCCCTCGGCGTCGCAACGACACAGGCTGTCGGCGAGGTCGCCGTAGCTGTCGGCGTCGTCGTCGGCGAAGAACTCGGTGCAGTCGGTGGCGTCGGTGTCGTTCTCGATGCCGTCGCAGTCCTGGTCGGCCGGGTCGGCGCAGCTTTCCTCGGCGCCGGGGTAGACGTCGCCGCGCACGTCGTCGCAGTCGTCGGAGCTGCCGAAGCCGTAGGCGCTGCTGTCGTAGCCGTCGCCGTCCTGGTCGTAGTCGCTGCCGCCGCCGCAGTTGCTGTCGACACCGTCGTACCAGGTGTCGAGCGCGCCCACGTAGACGGTGCCGTCGGTGTCGTCGCAGTCCTGGCCCACCTGGCCACCCTCGTCGGGGAAGTCCGCGGTGGACTGCCCGTCGCCGTCGGCGTCGAAGTCATCGTCGCCTGCGCAGTCAGCGTCGACGCCGTCGTAGGGCTCGTCGGCGGCCGCGGGGTGCATCGCGCGCGCCTCGACGTCGTCGAAGCCGTTGATGGCCGCGGCCGGCGCGGCAGGGTCGTCGTTGCAGTCGTCGCCGCCGTAGTCGCTGGCGTCGTGACCATCGCCGTCCTGGTCGTAGTCGGACTGGCCGTCGCAGTTGCTGTCGACGCCGTCGTACCAGGTCTCCACCTCGTCGTTGGGGTAGCGCTCGGGGTCGAGGTCGTCGCAGTCGTTGCCGCCATAGTCGGCGCTCGGGAACCCGTCCTGGTCCTGGTCGTAGTCGTCGGCGCCGTCGCAGTTGGCGTCGGTGCCGTCGTACCAGGCGTCGGTGGCGTCGGGATTCACGTTGTTGGGGACGATCGCCGCCGGGTTGTCCTGGGGATCGTCGTCGGCGTCGAGGCAGTCGGTGCCCACCGAGCCGTCGCGCTGCTCGTGCCACATCGTGTCGAAACCGTCGAGATCCTGGTCGAAGTCACTGCCGCCGTCGCAGTCGGAGTCGACCGCGTCGTACCACACCTCCTCGGCCCCGGGGAAAACCTCCTTGGCCAGAGGATCGTAGTAGCCCTCGAGGGCGTCGAACTCGCCGGGCACGGCGTCGGGGTCGGGGTCGTCCCAGCAGTCGTCGCCGCCGTGGGCCAGCGCGTCGTGGCCGTCGAGGTCTTTGTCGTAGTCGGAGAGACCGTCACAGTTCTCGTCGACGCCGTCGTAATAGGTCTCGTTGCTCTTGCCGGGGTAGATCTCCTCGCCGGTCATGCCGTTGGCGGCGGCCCTCGTGGGGTTGTCCCAGCAGTCGCCCTCGGCCACGGTGTAGCCGTCGCCGTCGAGATCTTCGGAGTTCCACGTCGAGCCACAGCCGACGAGAAGGAGCGCGAGTACAAGACGCATCGCGCGTTCATATCCCAGCCTGCTCAGTAGCCGCCGCCCCGGAGAAGGTAGGCCAGGCCCGCGCCACCCTCGCCCAGCGGCACGCCCACGGCGAAGTCGGCGGTGCCGTCGCCGTCGAGGTCGCCCAGGGCCGCGAGCGCGCTGGCCGCGCCGTCGCCGCTATCGGCCCCGGTGTAGAAGGCCGCGGCGCTGCCGAGCCCGTAGGTGGTGGAGCCGAGGGGGCCGAGGAAGACCGCCACCAGCCCCGCGTCGGTGCTGCTGCCGTCGTAGCCTGGTGCGCCCGCGACGATGTCTTCGCGGCCGTCGTTATCGAAGTCGCCGGCGGCGACGGCGGCGCCGAGGGCGTCGCCGCTGCCGCCGTCGAGACGAAGCCAGTAGCTGCCGGTGTCGGTGTCGCCGGTGGCCCCGCCGTCGAGGAGAAACACGGCGCCGGCGCCGGCGCCGCCGGCGTCGTAGGCGGTCGAGCCCAGGAGCAGGTCGTTGCGGCCGTCGCCGGTGAATTCGCCCACCGCGAGGCCATCGCCCCCGAGCCCGGCGCCGGCGAGCGTGCCGCCGATGCGGAGGTCGGCGGCGGCGAGGGAGCTGCTGCCCGAGAAGGGGGCGAAGATCACGTACACCGCGCCACCATCGGTGCTGCGGCGATCCGCCCCGGGCGCGCCCACGACGATGTCGCCGAGGCCGTCGCCGCTCAGGTCGCGACCCGAGACCACCTGCCGGCCCGCCCCGTCGCCCGCCGACTCGCCGCGCCAGGTGGAAGTAGCCACCGAGCCCAGCGAGGCACTGCTCGACAGCGACAACGAGTCGATCACCAGCAGCGCGCCCGCGTCGGTACCGCCGCTGTCGTAGCCGGGGACGCCCACCGCCAGTCCCTTCACGCCGTCGCCATCGGGGTCGCCGAGGTAGCCGCCCGCGCGGAAGGCCTCGTCGCCGGCGTTGTCGCCGAGCAGGTAGACCGAGGCGTTGGCCAGCACCACCCGGCCGGACTGGCCGCCGAGGAACACGCCGCCCTCGCCGGCCCCGCCCGCCCCGGGGGCGCCCACGAGGAAGTCGGTGCGACCGTCGCCGTCGACGTCGCCCACGCTGCCGAGGGCGGTGCCAAGCTCGTCGCCGCTGCTCCCGGCCACCACCTCGAGCGTGGTGTCGGCCTCGACGGTGCCGGGCGTGCGCGCGTAGCCCAGGAGGTAGGCGCTGCCGCCGCGGCTGTCGTCGGCCCCGATGAGCATCTCCTCGTTGCCGTCGCCGTCGGTGTCGCCGGGCGCGCCGACGTGGGCCCCGAGGCCGAGGTCGGGCCCCACCCACTGGTGCTGCAACACCCCGAGGTCGACCGTGCCCGACACCCCGCAGCCGCCGGGGCGCTCGTCGCAACCGCCGTCGATGCCGTCCATGCAGGCCTCGCCCGAGCCCGGGGAGGCGCCGCTCGAACCGTCGTCGCAGTCGCCGCTGTCGCTGCCGTAGGCGTAGGCGCCCTCGGCCCAGCAGAGGCAGGCGGAGCTGCCGGTGTAGCCATCGCCGTCGAGGTCGGCCCAGTAGGACGAGCAGGCCGCCGCGTCCTCGTCGTTGGCGCTGCCGTCGCAGTCGTTGTCGATGCTGTCGGCGCAGGTCTCGGCCACGGCGGGACTGGCGGACGAGGTGCTGTCGTCGCAGTCGCCGGCGTTGTCGACGTAGCCCCCGGGGGCGCTACAGGCGCCGGTGCTGGCGCTCGGGTCGCCGTAGCCATCGTTGTCCGCGTCGGCGTACCAGGTGAGCGTGTCGTACACGCTCGCGTCGCCGTCGTCGCAGTCGGTGGAGCTGCTGGCGCTGTAAACCCCCACGCCCTCGCAGGCGCAGACGTAGGCGCTGCTGCCGTAGCCGTCGTAGTCCGCGTCGCGATACCAGTTCGTACAGCTGATGGCGTCGAGGTCGTTGGCGTCGCCGTCGCAGTCGTCGTCGTCGCCGGTGGTGCAGTCCTCCACGCCGCCGGGGCTCACCCCGGCGTTGCTGTCGTCGCAGTCGGTGGAGAGCCCCTCGGGGTAGGCGGCCGTGGGCACGCAGAGGCAGGCGCTCGCGCTGCCGCCGTGCCCGTCGCCGTCGGCATCGGCGTAGTAGCCGGTGCAGCCGAGGGCGCCCTCGTCGTTGTCGTCGCCGTCGCAGTCCTCGTCGACGCTGCTGGCGCAGTCTTCGTCGGCCAGCATCGACACGGCGGGATCGCGATCGTTGCAGTCGCCTCCGCCCCAGTCGCTCGAGGGATCGCCGTCGCCGTCCTGGTCGAAGTCGTCGTCGCCCTGGCAGTCCTGGTCGAAGTCGTCGTACCAGATCTCCTCGGCGAGCGACGACACGGTGTCGTCGAGGTCGTCGCAGTCGCCACCGAAGTTGCCATCGCGACCCGGGTACTCGGCGGTGGGGTCGCCGTCGCCGTCCTGGTCGAAGTCGTCGTCGCCGTTGCAGTCCTGGTCGACACCGTCGTACCAGGTGTCGCTGGCGAAGGCGTGCACCTCGGTGCTGGCGAGCTGGGGGAAGCCGTTGAGCGACTCCATCTCCTCGGGACGATCCGATCCGTCGTCCCAGCAGTCGCCCGGGAGTTGATCCTCGGGGATCTCGTAGGCGTAGTTCTCGACCACGTAGCCGTCGCCGTCCTGGTCGCCGTCGTTACCGTCGCAGTTCTCGTCGTAGCCGTTGTACCAGATCTCCTCGGTGTCGGTCGGGTATCGGCTGGGATCGGTGTCGTCGCAGTCCTCGCAGGCCGGGTAGGCGTCGCCGTCGCCGTCGAAGTCGCTGCCGCCCGAGCAGTCGGCGTCGACACCGTCGTAGGGCTCGTCGGTGGCGCCGGGGTACACGTCGGCGGGGCCGAGGATGCCGATGGTCGCCTCCTCGCAGTCGCCCTCGAGGCTGGGCGGCGGCTGGCTCGCGTCGTCCCAGCAGTCGTCGCCGCCGCCCTCGACCGCCTGGTAGCCGTCGCCATCGAGGTCGTAGTCGCCGTCGCCCGCGCAGTCGCTGTCGAGGCCGTCGTAGGGCACGTCGTCGGCCATCGGGTAGACCGTGGCGAGGGCGTCGTCGCAGTCGCCCACGCGGTTGACGCTCTGCGCCACGTCGGCACAGCTCCGTGCTGGCTCGGGACCACCCCAGCCATCGCCGTCGGCGTCGATGTAGAGGCCGGCCAGGTCGCAAGTTTCCTCGCGGCCGGCCCACTCCTCGTCAGTGACGAAGGTACACGCCGCGACCAGGGACAGGATCATCGGGGCGTCCTACGGGCACTCGCTGTTGGCGCTGCCCGGCGTGCCGTACTCGGTGGCCGAGGCCGAGTAGTCGCTGATCACGCCCGCGTCGGAGGAGGTACACCAGATGTCGTTGGTGCCGTCGGTGTAGTCGTCGTTGTCGTCGATGGCGGTGACCAGGAGTGAAGCCGAGTTGTCCATCTGGATGCTACTGGTGGAGCTGGTGGGCCAGTCGTAGGAGCCGTTCTCCTGCCACCAGTAGATGTCGTCGAGCAACAGCGCGCCCATCTCCACGGTAATGCCGCCGTTGACCGACGACATGCGCGTCGTGGCGTTGTAGTTGGGGCTGTCGTAGTCGATCCAGCGGTCGCCGTTGGGGGAAGTTGCCCCGCTGGGACAGACGAGCGAGTCCGAGAAGTTGCCGCTCGAGGCGCAGAAGACGAAGTAGTCGCCCGCGGGGACGGTGTGACCGGACTCCATCGTCGCCACCACCTCGTACTCGCAGTCGATCAGCAGCGGATCGGGGTTGGCGATCGCGGAGTCGGTGTCGGCGCAGAGCGTGATGGTGAAGTTGTCGAGGGTGACGTCGTAGCCGCTGGCGTTGTACACCTCGAACCAGTCGGCGGTGTAGGCGCTGCCGCCCACCATGTACTCGGTGATCACGAGATCGCCCGAGCCCATGCCGCCCTCGTCGACGAAGTCGTCGCAGTCGTTGTCGATGCCGTCGTTACCGACCAACGTGTCGCTCGCCCCCGGGTAGGCGGTGGCGTCGCTGTCGTCGCAGTCGGTCGTGAGGTCGGTGCTGGTGCCCTCGTAGGCATCCGCGCAGTCGGTGTCCGTCGTGCTGGTGCGCGTGTCGCCGGTGGTGTCGAGGAAACCGTCGTTGTCGTCGTCGTCGTAGCAGGTCTCGTAGCCGTCGCAGTCCTCGTCGTCGCCGTTGCCGACGGTCTCGGTGGCCCCGGGGTAGTCGCCCGAGTCGCTGTCGT
>Ga0194120_10010705_pt1 | contig 11246 bp, 9 predicted proteins | sample TA2MahCa65mmetaG_FD_148642 | JGI IMG/M metagenome (GOLD analysis project Ga0194120, IMG submission 148642) | Freshwater microbial communities from Lake Tanganyika, Tanzania - TA2015019 Mahale Deep Cast 65m | ecosystem: Environmental > Aquatic > Freshwater > Lake | place: Tanzania: Lake... | reverse complement strand
AGCGGGGGAGGGGAGCGTTCCCCAGTCCCTCCCTCCCCCGCCCGCGGGGGAGGGGAGCGTTCCCCAGTCCCTCCCTCCCCCGCCCGCGGGGGAGGGCCGGGGAGGGGGCACCGCCGCCCCCCAGCGCTTCCTCCTCCCCGTCCCGCGCTTCCGCGATCTCAGCGTCATCGGCCAGCTCGCGCGCACCTACATCCTCTGCGAGGGCGGCGGCGAGATGGTGATCGTCGACCAGCACGCGGCCCACGAGCGGGTCACGCTCACGAAGCTGAGTCGCGACCCGGTCAACGCCCTGGGCGGCTCGCAGCGGCTGCTCACGCCGCTGGTCTTCGACATCGGCGCGGCGCGCGCCCGCGTGCTCGCGGCGGCGGCCGAGTCGCTCAACACCTCCGGCCTCGACATCTCCGGCCTCGGGGGCGGCACGATCGCGGTGCACGGTGTCCCCGCGCCGCTCGCCGGTCGCGACATCCGAGCCATCGTCACCGACATGGCCGACGACCTCGCCAGCGGGGGCGACGGCCACGTGCCCCAGGGCATCCTCGACCACGTGCTCGCCACGCTCGCCTGTCACACCTCGGTCCGCGCCCACCAGCCGCTGGACGAGCGCGAGATGCGCGCCTTGCTCCACGATCTCGACGAGGTCGACCACGCGGTGTGCGCGCACGGCCGCCCGGTGGCCATCCGCATCGGCGTGTCCGAGTTGGAACGCCGCTTCCACCGCACATGAGGCCGCTGGTCCTCACCGGCCCGACCGCCGCCGGGAAGACGGCCGCGGCGCTGGCCATCGCGGAGCGCCACGGCGCCATCGTGGTGTCGATGGACGCGATGCAGGTGTACCGGGGGATGGACGTCGGCACCGGCAAGGTGTCACTCGCCGACCGCGCGCGAGTGGAACACCGCTGCATCGACATCCGCGAGGCCGACGAGCCCTTCTCCGCCGCCGACTTTGCCGCCGAGGCGAGCGCCGCCATCGCCACCGGACGCCCGGTAATCCTCTGCGGTGGCACGCCCTTCTACCTTCGCGCCTTCCTCTCCCCCCTGGTCGAGGCCCCGCCGGTCGATCCGGCGCTGCGCGCCCGCCTCGAGTCCCTAGAGAACCCTCACGCCGCCTTGCTCGGCGTCGACCCGGCGCTCGCGTCGCGACTCCACCCGAACGACCGGGTGCGCGTGGTGCGGGGGCTGGAATACCACGCGCTCACCGGCCGGCGGCTGTCGGAGGTACACGACGCGGACTCGCGCTCCCGTCGCGACGCCGAGGTGGTGTGGATCGACGCCCCCGGCCTCGCCGAGCGCATCGACCGCAGGGTGCTGTCGATGGTGGAGGAGGGCTACGTGGCGGAGACGGAGCGCCTCCTCGCGCGCTTCCCCCGCGACATCAAGCCGCTGCTCTCGCTCGGTTACCGTCACGTGGTGGCGCACCTGCTCGACGGCCTGCCGCTCGCCGAGGCGGTGGCGCTCACCCAGCAAGACACGCGGCGCTTTGCTCGCAAACAACGCAGTTTCTTCCGTTCGCTCGGGCTTGCCCCCGGCGGCGACCCCGCCCTGGCGGCCGCCCGCGCCTTTGCGCGTTAGCTCCGGGGCGCCATGGAACTCGTCCTCGACTTCGAGCGCCCGCTGGTGGAACTGCGGCGCCGCATCGACGGGCTGCGGCAGGCCGAGGCCGCGCAGGGCATCGATCTCGGCGCCAGCATCAAGGAGCTGGAGCGCCAGGCCGACGCGCTGGCGCGGCAGATCCTCGCCAATCTCACGCCGTGGCAGCGCACGCTCTTGTCGCGACACCCATCGCGACCCTACACGCTCGACTACGCCGCCCAGTGGCTCGGCGAGGCGGTGGAGCTCCACGGCGACCGGGCCGGTTTCGACGACCAGGCGATCGTCGGCCTCGTGGGCGAGTTCCGCGGGCGCAGCATCATGCTGATCGGGCACCAGAAGGGGCGAAACACGAAGGAAAACGTGGTTCGTAACTTCGGGATGGCCCTGCCCGACGGCTACCGCAAGGCGCTGCGGCTGATGCGGCTGGCCGAGCGATTCGGCCTCCCCATCGTCACGCTCATCGACACGCCGGGCGCCTACCCGGGCATCGACGCCGAGGCGCGCGGGCAGGCCGAGGCCATCGCCCGCAACATCATGGAGATGGCCACGCTCGCGGTGCCGGTGGTCTGCTGCGTGATCGGCGAGGGTGGCTCGGGTGGCGCGCTGGCGCTGGGCGTGGGCAACCGGGTGTTCATGCTGGAAAACGCCACCTACAGCGTGATCTCGCCCGAGGGCTGCGCCGCGATCCTCTGGCACGACCGCGCCGAGGGGCCCCGCGCCGCCGAGGCGCTGAAGCTCACGGCGGGCGACTGTCTCCGCCTCGGCGTGGCCGACGCGCTGGTCGACGAGCCCGGCGGTGGCGCGCACCGGTCGCCGGAGGGGACGATCGAGGCCCTCGGCAACGCCGTGGCCGCCGCGCTCGACGAGCTGTCCCCGCTCGATGGCGCGGCCCTCCGGGCCCAGCGCTACGCGCGCTTTCGTGCGCTTGGTGCCTTCGAGGACCGGGGTTGATCCGGGGCGGCACTCGCATCCGCGTGCCGGGCGACAAGTCGGTGTCGCACCGCGCGGTGCTGTTCGGCTCCATCGCCAAGGGCACCACGCGCGTGCGCGGCCTGCTCGACGCGGAGGACGTGGGGCGCACGGTGGGAGCCGCCCGGTCGCTGGGTGCGGCCGTGCAGAACGTGGGTCGCGAGCTCTGGGTGACCGGCGCCCCCTGGCTTGACGCCGGGGAGATCGATTGCGGCAACTCGGGGACGACCGCCCGCCTGCTGCTCGGTGCCCTCGCCCCGCGCGCCGGGGCCACGCTGCACGGCGACGACTCGTTGTCGCGACGCCCGATGATGCGCGTGATCCGTCCCCTGCGACAGATGGGCGCCGACATCGAGGGCGGCCCCACGCTGCCGGTCGCCGTTCGCACCGCCGAGTTGCACGGTATCGACTACGCCGCCGAGGTCGCCAGCGCGCAGGTGAAGTCGGCGGTGCTTCTCGCCGGGCTCTGCGCCCACGGCGTGACTCGCTACACCGAGCCGGTGCCCACGCGCGACCACACCGAGCGGATGTTGCGCGGCATGGGCGCGAATCTCCGCGTGGGCGGCGGCACGATCGCGGTCGAGGCAGGTGCCCTGTCGGCGGCCGACATCACCGTCCCCGGCGACATCAGCTCGGCCGCTTTCTGGATGGTGGCCGCCGCGATCCACCCGGGCGCCTCGCTCGTTCTCGAGGGCGTGGGACTCAACCCGACCCGCACCGGTGTCATCCACGTGCTCCGTCGCATGGGCGCGCGGATCGACGTGGAAGACCACGGCGGCATCGAGCCCATCGGCACGGTGACCGTGACCGGGGACGGCCTCCGCGGCACCGAGATCGCGGGGGCCGAGGTGCCCACGCTCATCGACGAGCTGCCGGTGCTCGCCGTGGCCGCAGCCTTCGCCGAGGGACAGACGGTGGTCCGCGATGCCGCCGAGCTACGCGTGAAGGAGTCCGATCGCGTGGCGGCGGTGGTCGACGGCCTCCGCGCCGTGGGGGCGGAGGCCGACCCGCGACCGGACGGCCTGGTGGTACACGGGGGCAGCCCCCGGGGCGGGCACGTCGACACCCGCGGCGACCATCGTATCGCGATGTGCTTCTCGATCCTGGGCCTCCGCGCGCCGGTGACGGTCTCGGAGACCGACAGCATCCGCACCAGCTACCCGGAGTTCCTCGCGACTCTCGAGCGGGTGCGCGCGTGATCGCCATCGCCGTCGACGGCCCCGCCAGCTCGGGGAAGGGCACGGTGGCGCGCCGCGTGGCCCAGTTGCTCGACTACCAGTACGTCGACACCGGCGCCATGTACCGGACGGTGGGACTCCTCTGCCTGCGCCAGGGGGTCGACGTGCGCGACGCAGCCGCCAGCGCCGATGTGGCGCGGCACATCGACTTTGCCTTCGCCTTTCGCGAGGGCGCGCTCGTGGTCTACGCCGACGGGGAGGACGTGAGCACCATCATCCGCGGCGAGGCGGTAGGCGCGGCGGCGAGCGCAGTGGCGGTACACCCGCCCGTCCGCTCGGCGCTGCTCGGCCTGCAACGTGCGCTCGGTGCCGCGGGTCGGGTGGTGATGGACGGTCGCGACATCGGGACGGTGGTACTCCCCCGCGCCCAGCTCAAGATCTACCTCGACGCGTCGCTCGACGAGCGCGCCCGGCGACGCCACGCGGAACTACCTGGGCGCAGCTACGCCGACGTGCGAGCCGAGCTGGCCGCGCGCGACGCCCAGGACATGGGACGCGCCAGCGCCCCGCTCTGTGCCGCCGCCGACGCGGTACACCTCGACAGCACCCGGCTGAGTATCGACGCGGTGGTGGCCGAGGTGGTGCGCCTCGCCCGCGAGCGCGGGGCGTAGCCCCGTGCTGTTCATCTCCGACGAGTTCTTCGTCTTCCTCGTGCTCGCGCTGGCCAGCAGCGCGCTCGCGGCCGGCCCCCGATGGCGCGCCTGGTTGCTCCTTGGCTTCTGCGCGTGGTTCTACGCGAGCTGGAGCCTGCCCTTCATGGGGCTCCTCGTCGCCAACATCGTGATCGACTACTTCCTCGCCCTGGGCATCCACCGGTCGTCCTCGCCACGGGGCAAGCTGGCGATGGTGACCGCGAGCGTGGTGATGAACCTCGGGATGCTGGGCACCTTCAAGTACGCCGGCTTCGCCGCCTCGACCCTCAACGACGGGCTCCGGTTGCTCGGGACCAGCGTCGCGGTGCCCGTGCCGCACCTCGTCTTGCCACTCGGCATCAGCTTCTACGTGTTCCAGGCCATCTCCTACACGGTCGACGTGTACCGAGGGCTGCTCGCGCCCACGCGCTCGATCCGCGAGTTGGCCACCTTCATCATGTTCTTCCCGCACCTGGTGAGCGGCCCGATCGTGCGGGCGGCGGAGATCTTGCCCCAGCTGAAGCGACTGGAGTCCGCGCCCGCGGTGTCCGACATCGCCGCCGGGGCGCGCGACTTCGTGCTCGGCTTCGGGCGAAAGGTGCTCATCGCCGATCCCTTCGCGCAGCTCGCCGACGCCGCCTTTTCTCGTCCCGAGGGCTACAGTTCGCCGTCGCTGTGGGTGGGCCTGTTCGCCTACGCCTTCCAGATCTACTTCGACTTCTCCGGCTACTCGCAGATGGCGGTGGGGCTGGCGCGCATGTTCGGCATTCACTTTCCCGACAACTTCGACAGTCCCTACATCGCGCGCTCGCTGCAGGAGTTCTGGCGGCGCTGGCACATCTCCCTGTCGCGTTTCCTGCGTGACTACCTGTACATCCCGCTGGGCGGCTCGCGTTTCGGCCTGGGCCGCACCTTGTTCGCGCTCTCCGCCACGATGCTCATCGGCGGATTCTGGCACGGCGCCAACTGGACCTTCGTGGCCTGGGGCGCGATCCATGGCTTCGGGCAGGCCATCGCGTATCTCTACCGGGAGAAGCGTCCTGCCTCCCATAGCGCCTTCTGGGAGAGTCCGGCCGGGAACTTCGCCGGTTGGACGATGACGATGGCCACCGTCCTGTTCGCGTGGGTGTATTTCCGCGCGCCCTCGGTGACCGAGGCGAACCGGTACCTCGCGCGGCTGTTCAGCTTTTCGCCCGGGGACGCTCTCCCGCTGTCTGGCGTCCAGGTGTCGCTCTTCGCCCTCGCCGTCGGCATCCACCTCGTGGCCTATTTCCGGCCGAAGTTCGCGCTGCCCTGGCCCAGCCGTCCCGTGGCGGACGGGGTCGCCGCCGGGATCCTCTATGTCGCCCTCGTCATGGTCAAGCAGGCCGATGCGCCCTTCATCTACTTCAACTTCTAGCTCCGGCCACGCCCAGCCCTATGCGGCCACGCGGGAACCCCTGATCTCCAGGCGATCCGGTGCCTGGGGGACTCGTACACGGCCTGCGGCCGGGGGGTCCTGTCACCCCTGGCGTCCCCGTCGGCTTCGCTGCGCTCCGCGACGGGGCGCGCCAGGGGCGCCACCCCCAGTCCGCTCACTGGGGGCCCCAGGCACCTCGATCGCGTCGGCTCGACCCGCTGCCGCCGGGCTGGGCGTGGCCTCGACCGGCCGCCCGGCGACTGAGGCGGCGAGCTGATGCGTTACCTCGTCGCCTTGCTCGTGGCGATCGTGGGCCTGCCGCTCGCGGCGTGGTGGACGATGTCGGTTCACGAGCCCCATTGCGAGTGGCAGGAGGCCTTCTGGAATGGGGACCGTCCGGTGGGGGAGGGGAAGGTCGGAGGGCTAGTGCTCGGCAGTTCGCGGTCGGGGACGGATTACCGGTTATCCGTGCTGGCGGAGCGGACGGGGTACGCCTGGCAGCGCCTCGCCCGGCACACGCTCACCGGATCGGCCCTGCCACCCACGTACTCGGCCTTGCTCGCGGCGTCCGACGCGGTGCCCGGGGAGCTGGAAGTGCTGGTGGTGGAGGTGTCGCCGCTGTTGTTCGACCAGACCAGTTGCGGCCGCGCGCCCATCCCACACGTGGCGATGAACCCGCGGTGGTTTGCTCGCTCGTCGCGGCTGGGGCTCGACGAGCGACCGAGCGCGATGGCGATGTGGCTCTTGCCGCACCGCTGGCTCGCCGGGAGCGGGCGGCGGCACGACCTCGTGGAGCACGCCAAGCACCCCGGCCACGCCCTCGCCGCGCTCGGCGACCTGCGGCACATGGGTCGCGACATCGTGGACCGCTGGCCGGGCGAGCCCGCGCCCGAGCTGACCGAGAAGAACGCCTGGAGCCGGCGCGAGTTCCTGCTGGGCGGCAAGATCGACACCTGGGTGCCGAGGCTCCACGAGGGCTGCATGCAGGCACTGGCCCGCACCGTGGAGGGCGCGGGCGCGGCGCGGAGCTTCCTCGTCATCCTGCCGGTGCGCCCGATGCTGCGCGGTACGGTGGAGGCGGAGTACTGGTCGGCGGCGCGGCAGGCCTTCCGCGACCTCGCACAGTCGCTGCCGCGCACCGCTCTGCTCGACTACAGCACCTTCGGCGATGCCGACGAGAGCCTGTTCAACGACTTCGACCACCTCGGCGAGGCCGGCGCCACCGCGTTCTCCGGGGACTTCGCCGGCGTGGTGGAGTAGCTGTTGATCTTCTTGCTTGCCTGCACCGGTGCCGATGGCGACGCGGCCCTCGACAGCCGGGAGGCCGGAGGCGGCGGCCGGACGCTGATCCTCCTGACCCTCGACACCGTGCGCGCCGACCACGTGACCGGCGAACACATGCCCTGGCTGTCCGCCCTCGCGGCCGGTGGCCTCGTGGTTCCCGACCTCGCCACCCACACCTGGACCTACCCCGGCATCGGCGCCGTGCTCAGCGGGCGGCACCCGAGCGCCTGGGGCGAGGCGAGCTGGGAGGACCAGCGCGACGAGGAGTACCCCTTCGCGCTCTCCCCCGAGGTGCCGCTGCTCGCGGAGATCCTCGGCGAGCGGGGCTGGGCCACGGCGTACTGGTCGGCCAACCGCATCGCGGCCGACGGCACCGGGCTGGAGCGCGGATACGACAGCTTCACGCTCTTCGACGAGGGCGCCACCCCGGCCGCGGCCGCCGAGATCGTCGCGTGGTGGGAGGAGAACCGGGCCCTCGACCGGCTGGTCCACCTGCACGTCAACGACGCGCACAGTCCCTACGATCTCCACGCCGACAGCTGCGCCGCCGAGGTGAGCGCGGTGAACGACGGCACGTGCCACTGGGACTTCGTCGACAACAACGAGGACTCGCTCTTCGCCAACCTCGACGGTCGCGAGGGCAGCTTCACGCCGGAGAGCGAGGACTACGCCGCCTGCGTGGCGCTCATCCAGGCGGCGTACGCCTGCGAGGTGCGGCGCCAGGACGACGACCTTGCCACCACCTGGGCCACGCTCGAGGCGGCCGGGGTGACCACCACCGCGCTGGTGGCGGTGGTGATCGACCACGGCGAGGCCCTGCTCGACCCCTATACGAATCATGGCTTCGACCCTCGGCTCCCGGTGACCGCGGGCTGGGCGGCCTTCGCCGGGCCCGGCCTGAGCCCCGAGCAGCTACCCGTCCCGGCCACGCAGGAAGACGTGGTGCCCACGCTGGAGGCCTTGCTCGGCGAGGACTGGGGACAGGACTGGACCGGAGCCGACGTCCGGACGCTCGGGAGCGACCGCGTGCGGACCACGTTCTACATCGGCGAGCCTCCTGGCCAGCCGCGCGGGCAGGTACACTCGGCGAGGGACACGCGGTACCACTACATCCGGGGGACGACCGGCCAGTGCGAGCTATACGACCTCGTGGCCGACCCCGGCGAGTTGACCAACCTGTGCGACGGGACAGAGCCGTCGAAACAGCTCCTCGACGCGGTCGACGCGCAGGAGGCGGCGGTGGAGGGGTTTGGGGGGTAGCCCGGGGGGGCGCCCGGCTGGCGGGCGCGGGCGGTCGCTAGTCCCCTCGGTGAGCGAGAGCGCCGTGGCACTCGGCGCCACGCCCGTCACCCCAACTCGATCGCCACCGCCACCACCTCGCTCGAGTGCCCGCCGGCGTCTTCCACCACCACGCCCACGTCGAGCACGCTGGCCTCGTCGTAGTTGGAGACGTCGAACACGAAACCGATACTCTGCTCGTTCTCGTCGCAGGTGTCGCCGTCGTCGAGGGAGAAGGGGTCGAAGGCGTAGGTGGGCTCGGCGGCACTGTCGACCGTCCCGTCGCCGTCTTCCTCGATCCACAGCGTGACAGTGACCACGAACAAGTCGCCGTCGACATCGTTGATCTCGAGGTCGAAGGTGATCGCGGGCTGTTCGCCCTCGCCGAACTCGTAGGCCGGGTCGTAGCCGCTGCCGGTGATGGTGAGCACGGGCGCGTTGCTGCCGCAGGTCTCGTCGATCACCCCGTCGCAGTTCTCGTCCACCTCGTTGCGGCCCGTCTCGGCGGCGCCGGGGTTGACGAGGGGGTCGTCGTCGTTGCAGTCGGTGCCGTCGGCCACGAAGCCGGCCGGGGCGAAGCAGTCCGCGAGGCTCTCGTCGCCATCGCCGTAGCCGTCGGCGTCGTCGTCGGCGTACCAGGTGGGGACGTCGTCGTCCTGGTCGCCGTCGCCATCGCAGTCATCGTCGATCTGGTCGCACCCCTCGAGGCTGGCTTTGCAGTCGGAAGCGGTGTCTTTGTCCTCGGCGCCGAGGGCGCAGGCGAGGGTCGACAGGGCGATCAGGGCGAGGGGGAGGCGCATGTGGGGGTGTGTATTCCGGGGGGCGACCCCGGCCCCCTCCCGGCCTTTGGCCCCCGGCCGGCCACAGGTTGCCGGACCCCGCGAGCGGGGGAGGGGAGCTTTGGGGTGGGTCTTTGGCCCCCTCCCGGCCTTCGGCCACCCTCCCCCGCGGGCGGGGGAGGGCAGCTTGGGGCCTTACCAGGCCGCCGCGTGGGCGCGCGCCCAGTCGGCGAAGGGCGTGGGCGGGCGGCCGAGCACGCGTTCCACCTCGCCGGTGAGGGCGCCGGTCCAGCCGTTGCGCACGTACTCGTAGAGCGCCGACATCGTGGCCACGCCCACCTCGCTGGAGCCGAAGCTGCGCAGCGCGTCGGCGAACACCTGGGCGGGGATGTCGTGGTACTTCACCGGCTTCCCGGTGGCGTCGCCGATGAGCGCCGCCACGTCGTCGTGGTCGAGGGCCTCGGGACCGGTGATCACCCAGGCCTCGCCGGTAGCGTTGCCGAGCAGCGCGGCCGCGGCCATGGCGCCGATGTCGGCGGCGGCCACGAAGCCGGTCTTGCCCTTGCCCGCGGGCACGTAGAGCGCGCCCTCGGCCTTGATCGGGCCCCCGTAGAACTCGATGAAGTTCTCCATGAAGAAGCTGGGGCGCAGGTGAACCCAGTCGAGCCCGGAAGCCTCGATCGCGAGCTCCACCTGGCGGTGGGGGCTGGCGGGGTTGGCCTCCACGCCGATGGCGGAGAGCTTCACGATGCGCTTGATCCCCGCGGCCTTGGCGGCGGCGAGGATGGCGGTGCCCACCTCCGCCTCGTCGGCGCGGAAGGGCGGCATCGCGAGGTACAGCGCGTCGACGCCCTGGAGCGCGGCGTTCCAGGTGGCGCGGTCGTCGTACGACCAGGCCACGGCCTGCACGCCGGCGGCGAAGCTCGCCTTCGACGGGTCGCGGGTGCCGGCGCGGACGACGGCGCCCTGCGCGAGAAGGGCCTTGACGGTGGCGGCGCCGGTGGTGCCGGTGGCGGTGAGGACGAGAACGGTACGGGACATGTGTGATTCTCCTTGAACGCGGCGGCGTGTTCGCTGCCGACGCCGAGAGAAATAGCGCCCGCTGATAAAAGGGAGAAGTGCATGTGTATTGATGATACAATAATGATTCGATTATGATTGAGTCGCTCACCCTCCACCAGTTGCGCGTGTTGCTGGTGCTGATCGAGGAGGAGAGCGTGTCGGGCGCGGCCCGGCGGCTCGGGGTGAGCCAGCCCGCCGTGAGCCAGGCGCTACGCGGGCTGCGGGCCACCATGGGCGACCCGATCCTCGTGGGCGGCACCCGCGGCATGGTGAAGACCCCCCGCGCCGAGGCGCTGGAAGCCCCCCTGCGGCGCACGATCCGCGCCATCGAGGGCCTGGTGGGGGGCGAGGGCGAGCTCGATCTCGCGCGCCTGCGGCGGCGGTTCACCCTCGGCACCTGGGACGGGATCACCCTCCGCATCGTCCCGCCGCTGCTCGACCGGGCGCTGCGCGAGGCCCCGGGCGTGGAGATCGACCTCCGTCCCGTGCCGCCCCAGGGGGCCAGCGGCGCGCTGGAAGACGGGCGGCTCGATCTCGCCGTGGAGGTTCGCCCCCGCGCCGCCCCCGGCATCAAGCAGCGGGTCCTGTTCGACGACGACTTCGCCTGCCTCGTGCGCGCCGATCACCCGGCGGTGGGCGAGCGGCTCGACCTCGCCACCTTCCTCGCCCTCCCGCACGCGCTGGTGTCGCCCCAGGGCGAGGGCACCGCCGTGGTGGACCGTCGCCTCGAGGAGCTCGGCGAGAAGCGCCGCGTGGTGCTCCGCATCCGCTACTTCGTCGCCGCGCCCCTCATCGTGGCCCGCAGCGACTGCGTGCTCACCCTGCCGCGCTCGCTGGCCGAGTCGATCGCCGCGCTGGCGCCCCTGCGGGTATGCGACCCGCCGCTTGCCCTCCCGGCTTTCCGCACCTTCATGGTGTGGCACGAGCGATCCGACCACGACCCCGCGCACCGGTGGCTGCGCGAGGCGGTGGTTAGTGCCGCGACCAGTGGGGGAAATCCACCACGGGTGGGCGA
>Ga0194120_10010694_pt1 | contig 11254 bp, 11 predicted proteins | sample TA2MahCa65mmetaG_FD_148642 | JGI IMG/M metagenome (GOLD analysis project Ga0194120, IMG submission 148642) | Freshwater microbial communities from Lake Tanganyika, Tanzania - TA2015019 Mahale Deep Cast 65m | ecosystem: Environmental > Aquatic > Freshwater > Lake | place: Tanzania: Lake... | reverse complement strand
GAGCGCTGGGGCGAGGCCGCCGGGCTGGCAGCAACCGGGCTCGCCACGATCCCCGCGGCCGCAGGCGCCGCCGCGACCGGTGTGGCGGGGTACGCGGAGGACGCGATCGCGCTTGGGAAGCGGCTGGTCGGGGGCTAGGTTCTCGCATTGGCCCAGCGAATCATCCTCTACGACGGCGTCTGCGGATTCTGCAACGGGCTGGTGCAGTGGCTCCTCCGCGTCGACCGCGCGGGCGCCTTCCAGTTCGCCGCGCTCCAGGGCCGCACCGCAGCGGAACTACGGGCGCTACACCAGGAGATCCCGGTCGACCTCGACACGATGGTGTACGTCGAGGAGGGAGCCGTCTACCTGCGCAGCCGCGCCTTCTTCGCCGCCGCCCGCCACCTGCCGCCCCCGTGGTCGTGGTCTCGCTTTCTAGGCTTCTTGCCCGTGATGTTGACCGACGCGGGCTACCGGCTCGTGGCCGCCACACGCTACCGCATCTGGGGCCGGCTGGACGCCTGCCGCGTGCCGAGCCCCGAGCAGCGCGCGCGCTTCCTCGCCTAGGTTAGTTTTTCCGTGTGGATCCAGCCCTCCCGTGGATGCGCGCGGGCGTCGCGACGCTGTGGCTTTCCACCGGCTTGCTCGTCGTCACCCCCTACTACCGGGAAGTGGGGCACGAGTGGCTGTCGCGACTGGGCCTCGGCGACTGGGCGATGTACATTTGCTGTGTCGGCGAGGTTCTGCTGGGCGTACGCCTGTTGTTCCCCTGGGGCCGGCCCTGGGCCATTGCGCAAGGCGCGGTGGTGCTCGCCTTCTCGGTGGTGCTCGGGACGCTCGACCCCCTCCTGCTGGTGCATCCCTACGGGATGGTAAGTAAGAACCTGCCCTTCCTCGGGCTAGTGGCCGCCGTGGCGCTGGTGCAGGCGGAGGGGTGGACACCGCGCGCGCTGTGGACCCTGCGCGCGGGGATGGCAGTGGTGTGGTTCACCGAGGGACTGTTGCCCAAGGTCGTCTTCCAGCAGCCCATGGAGCTGGCGGTGGTGGCCAACTCGGGGCTCGTGCCGGTCGATCCCGGCACGTTCCTCATGGGGCTAGGCCTCGCCCAGGCCGGATCGGGCGCCGCCGCCTTGTTGCTGCGCGGGCGGCCTGCCGCGACGCTGCTCCTTCTCCAGGGACTCGCGGTGATCCTGCTACCCGCGCTCGTGAGCTGGCAAGACCCCGCCTTGTGGCTCCATCCCTTCGGCCCGATGACGAAGAACATCCCCATCCTCGTGGGCACATGGACGGCGGCATGGCAGCTCTGGCGAACTTCCTGATTCTCGTGCACGTGCTGGCCGCGTGCGTGTTCCTCGGCACGGGGCTCGGCACCGCCTGGGTGAAGGTCGCGGCCGACCGTCACGGGGCGCTGGAGGCGCGGCTCTGGGCGCAGCGCTTCGTGGTCCACGCCGACCTCGTCTTCACCATCCCCGCCGGGGTCGTGCTGCCCGCCTCGGGACTCGCCCTGGCCAGCGCCTACGGCATCCCCTGGTCAACGCCCTGGGTCGCGACCGGCCTGGCCTGCTGGGCCGTGGCCGGCGCCTTCTGGCTTCCGGCGTGGCGGTTGCAGTACCGCATGCGCGACGATGTCGAGGCCGCCGTGCGCGACGGGTCTCCTCTCTCCGCGCGCTACCACCGCGACACCCGCCGGTGGCTCCTCCTCGGTTTCCCCAGCTTCCTGGCGGCGCTCATCGCCCTCTGGGTGATGTGTACGAAGGTGCTACCCTTCTAGCCAGCGCCGGTAGTCGTCTTCGAGCGCTGCGGCGGCGGCCTTGAGGCTGGTCTCGGTCCACCCGGAGGAGTCGACCGGAGGCATCACCTGCACGGTCACCCGTCCCGGGCGCGTGAACCACTGCCCCGGCGGCATGAGCTGGCCCGCACCCCGGACCACCACCGGCACGATGGGCGAACCCGTGGCCACCGCGAGGCGGAAGGCGCCGAGCTTGAAGCGCCCCAGCTTCCCGTCGCGACTGCGCGTGCCCTCGGGCGCGAGGACGATCGTGCGCGGCGACGCGGCGCAGCGCGCCACGACGTCGGCGAGCGAGGCGGCCGCCCTCGCCGGGTCACGACGGTCGACGAACACCTGGCCGTGGCTCCACCACACGAGGTTGAACACGGGAAACCACTGGAGCTCCTTCTTGGCGAGGCACAGCGGAGCCTGGGGGGACAGGGCCGCCACCAGCGGCACGTCGAGGGCGCTGGTGTGGTTCGCCACGAGCACCCGCGTGCCTGGTCCCCGCAGGTGCTCGAGCCCGCTGAACTCGGCCTCGACGCCGGCGATCCACAGGCAGGCCCGGCCCCACCACCCGGGCCAGCTCGAGGCCAGCGGAATGGCAAGCAGACCGAGACTCAGCGCCGCCGCCACCGCCACGGTGCCGAACACCACGACGCTGAAGAGGAAGGCGAGTACCGTCCGGATACGACCCATGCCACCCCGAAGGTGTCGGAGGTTAAGAGTTAACACTTAGCCGCGCCCGCCCCCCGGGCGATACGTTCCCACGATGCCGGCCCCTACGCTCGCGCAGGTCCTCGACATGCTGGTGGCCGACCGGTTGATTCACCCCGGTCAGAAGCAGGACGTTCTCAATCGCGGTCGCGAGCAGTCGCGACACCTCCTGCTCGACAAGCGCGCCGAGCTGCGTCGCCTGCTTGGCCGCCAGCGGGTGAGCTACACCATCGCCGACGCGGAACTGATCGCCTCCTTCCGGTTCAAACGGCTCGATGCGCCCGACCTGCACCTCGAGGAGGAGCGCATCTCCGAGACCGTCGCGAAGCACCTCGGCTTCCCCTTCGTCCGGCTCGACCCCTTGAAGCTCGACTTCAAGCTCGTCGTCGACGCCTTCGGCGGCCCCTTCGCCGAGAAGAACCTCGTCATCGCCGTGGAGGAGAAACCGAAGGAGCTGACCGTCGCCCTCGCCGAGCCCTGGAACACCGGCCTCCTGCAACAGCTCGTCGAGTTCAAGAAGAAGCCGATCCGCCCGGTGCTCGCCTCGAAGAACGAGGTGCTCCGCGTCATCACCGAGTTCCACGGCTTCCGCCGCTCCATGCGCGCCGCCGAGGCGGAGCTGGCCAACAACCTGCCCGACATCGCCAACCTCGAGGCCCTCTACAAGGTGGCCGGCTGGAACGAGCTGGAGGCCAACGACCAGCCGGTGGTCCAGGCGGTGTGGTACCTGCTCAACTACGCCGCCGACCAGCGGGCCAGCGACATCCACGTGGAGCCCAAGCGCGACGACGCGGTGGTGCGAATGCGCATCGACGGCATCCTGCACACGGTGCATCGCATGCCCAAGACGGTGCATCCCGCCGTCGTCAGCCGCATCAAACTGTTGTCGCGCATGGACATCGCCGAGAAACGGCGACCCCAGGACGGCCGCTTCAAGACGCAGGTGGGCGACGAGGAGATCGAGCTCCGCGTGTCGACCGTCCCCACCGCCTTCGGCGAGAAGGTGGTGGTGCGCATCTTCGACCCGGCGGTGCTCAAGCAGAGCCTGACCGATCTCGGCCTCTTCCCCCGCGAGCTCGCCCTCTACGAGCAGATGATCCGCTCGTCCAACGGCATGGTCTTGATCACCGGTCCCACCGGCAGCGGCAAGACCACCACCCTCTACAGCACCCTCCACCACGTCCACAGCCCGCGCATCAACATCTGCACGCTGGAAGACCCGATCGAGATGGTCAACGAGCAGTTCAACCAGATGGCGATGCAGCCGAAGATCGGCTTCACCTTCGGCACGGCGCTGAAGAACGTGCTCCGCCAGGACCCCGACATCATCATGGTCGGCGAGATCCGCGACCCTGAAACGGCGGAGAACGCCGTCCAGGCCGCGCTCACCGGGCACCTCGTGCTCAGCACCGTCCACACCAACGACGCCGCGAGCGCGATCGGTCGCCTGTTCGACCTCGGCGTGTACCCCTTCCTCGCCTCGGGGGTGCTCCTCGGCGTGGTGGCCCAGCGGCTCGTCCGCAAGGTCTGCGTCCACTGCGCCGTCGAGGAGGCGCTCACCGCCGAGCAGGTCGACGCGCTGCGCATCCGCGGCGCGGAGGGGCGCAGCCTGCGCGTGAAGAAGGGACAGGGCTGCGTGCGCTGCCGCGGCACCGGCTACCGGGGACGGGTGGGCATCTTCGAGGTGATGCCCATCACGCCGCGGATCCGCAAGCTCATCGAGGCCAAGGCGCCCGCCCAGGAGATCAAGCGCGAGTCGCTCAACGACGGCATGCTCACCCTGCGCGAGTACGGCATCAAGAAGATGGCCCGCGGCGAAACCACCTTCGAGGAGATCATGGCGGTCACCGACGAGCACGCGCTGTACTGAGGCTACAATCCCGCGATGGTACTGCTCGTCGCCTGCGTACAGACGGCCTCGCTCGACCTCGACCAGGCCGAGACGCCCGTCGACAGCGGTCTCGAAGATATCCCCGGTCCCGACGACACCGACGACGGCGACGACGACGACGACACCGGGGGTGACGACGACGAGCCCGCCGAGGGCTCCGACGAGGATCTCTGGGACTGCGCCGACATCTTCGAGCAGGATCGCCTCCCGACCTACCGGCTCACGCTCAGCGAGGCGGTGTGGCGCGAGCTGGAGCGCCAGTTCTCCATGCGCGATGGCACCAAGGAGTACGTGCCCGTCGAGTACTTCGACATGGACGGCGAGACGGTTCCCGACGTGTCGATCCGTCTCAAGGGCAACGAGGGCTACTCCTGGGTGGGCACGAAGATGCAGTTCGTCATCTCCTTCGTGGAGGTGAACGAAGACCAGCGTTTCCACGGGCAACGCCACGTGGCCTTCGACGCCACCTGGTACGACGCGACGCTACTGCACAACCGCACCGCCTCGCGCTTCTTGCGACGGATCGGCCACCCCGCGCCCTGCGCCAACAACGGCATCATCTATATCAACGACGAGTACTACGGCATCTACGCCCACATGGAGCAGCTCGACCGCGAGTACCTCGAGCGCAATTTCGGCAAGGAGTTCGCCGACGGCAACCTCTACAAGTACGGCTACGAGCTGAAGAACAACGAGGGCGCCGACACCACGCGCATCGAGGAGTGGTGGTCGGACTACAGCTTCGACCACATCAGCCAGTACGGCGACCCCGACCAGTGGGTGTCAGAGTGGGCCGCCGAGGCCACCATGCCCGACTGGGACGGCTACTGGATCTCCGGCCACAACTACTACATCTACGACCACCCCGAGCGCGGTTTCATGTACCTGCCGTGGGATCTGGACGCGACATTCTCATATTACAACTACATGAGTTACGATCCTTTCGGGATCTACTGGGACTACGTGCCGCACGAGCGCAGCGTGCTCGGCGAGGAGGATTGGGAGACCCGTTTCATCGAGTACATCGCCGAGTACGCCACCGCCTACGACGCCGAGACCATGGAGGAAGAGGTCGTGGCCTGGGACGAGCAGATCCGGGACTGGCTCGACGAGGATCCAAACAAGTACTACACCATCGCCGATCACGACGCGGCGGTGCTGGCGCTGCGGGGGGCCTTCTACGAGCGACGCGACTACTTGTTAGCGTGGAGCGAGTACAACCTCGATCACTAGCCGACGGCGGTGGCGACGCGCAGCACCGTGGCCTCGTCGTTTCGCCGCCCCGTGACCTGCAAGCCGACGGGAAGGCCCTCGCTCATTCCACAGGGGACGGAGACGGCCGGGAGACCGGCCAGCGACGCCGGGACGGTCAGGATGTCGGCGAGGTACATCGCCAGCGGTTCCATCGCGCGATCACCAAGCTTGAACGCCACGGTTGGGCTAGTCGGCGACACCAGTACATCGACCTCCCGGAGCGCCGCCTCCATGTCGTGGGTGATGCGCGCCCGCGCGCGCTGGGCGCGGACGTAGTACTCCTCGGCCCAGCCGGCGCTCAGCGCGAAGGTCCCGAGCAAGATACGGCGTTGTACCTCGGGACCAAAGCCCTGGCCCCGGCCGCGCAGGTAGAGCTCGGCCAGCGTCGATGCCGCCGCCCGGGGGCCGTAGCGAAGGCCGTCGAAGCGCGCGAGGTTGGACGAGGCCTCCGCCGGGGCGATCACGTAGTAGGCCGCCAGCGCCAGGCGCGTCGACGGGATCGACACGCGAGAGACGATGGCACCCTGTCGCGACAAGGACTCAACTGCCTCGGCCACCCTTGCCGCCACGCCAGGCTCCACGCCCTCGCCCTCGCCCTCGGCGAGCACTCCCACCCGGAGCCCCGACACGCCCCCGTCGCAGGCGCCCTCCCAGTCCCCCACGGGCTCGCGCAGCGAGGTACTGTCGAGCGGATCGTGACCGGCCATCACCTCGGCGACGAGCGCCGCGTCTCGGGTGTCGAGCGCGAAGGGCGACACGATGTCGAGCGAGGACGCGAAGGCCACCAGCCCGTGGCGGGAAATGCGCCCGTACGTCGGCTTGAGGCCCACGATGCCGCAGAAAGAGGCCGGCTGGCGAACGCTCCCGCCCGTCTCGGAGCCGAGCGCGATCGGCACCACGCCGCCCGCCACGGCGGCCGCCGACCCTCCCGAGGAACCGCCGGGAACCCGGCTCTCGTCGAGCGGGTTGCGCGCCGGGCCGTGGGCGCTGTTCTCGGTCGACGAGCCCATCGCGAACTCGTCCATGTTGGATCGGCCGACGATGATGGCGCCCTCGGCGCGCAGGCGAGCCACGCAGGTGGCGGTGTAGGGGGCGACGTAGCCCTCGAGGATGCGCGAGGCGCAGCCGCAGGGCTGGCCCTCGTCGGCGAGATTGTCCTTGAGAACCACCGGCACGCCGGCGAGACGCCCGGCCCGGTTGGCGCCCGCGATCTGCGCCTCCACGGCATCCCGGTGGAAAGGCCGGAAGGCGTTCCACGGGTTCGCCGCGGCACGATCGGCGGCGGCGCGAGCCCAGGCACCGGGGTCGGCACCCCCGCGCACGGCGGCCGCCATCGCCCGCGCGGTGAGCGCCGGGGGCGTCACTCGGTCTCGACCACGCGTGGTAGGCGAACGACGTCAGCATCGCGACCCGCCGCGAGCTCGACGAGGCTCGGAGACCCGGGACGGGCAACGTCGTCGCGGCGCGGCGTGGCTCCAGGGCGGCCCTCGTCGATCCCCTCGAGCGCCGCCAGCATCTCGACATAGGTGACGATCCGCGACAGCTCCCCCGCCAACGCCGTGGCGCGCTCCGGCGCGACCTCGAGCCGGGCCAGACCAGCGAGTTCCTGGACCGTCGCCGCGTCGAACCTCACTTGCCCTTGAACTTGAACAGCGCGGCGAGCCCGGCGAGCGCCCCGGAGGCGTCTTTCCCGGCGAGCGTCTCGAGCTCGCCCGGGTCGAGGAGCGCCGAGCCGCAGTCGTCGCACACGTCGATCTCCACGCCCTTGAAGTCGCGGGGCGCCATCGCGCCGCCACACTTCCCGCATCGGCCGGCGTGCCGTGCCTGCAGCTCGGCCCGCGCGGCGCGCGCCTTCTCCTCGGCGAGCGCCGCCAGCGCCTTGGCCTTCTCCTCGGCCTCGATCTTGGCGAAGTAGCCCTCTTCGGTGGGGTTCTTGTCGGTAGACATGCGGAAATCCTCTCGTAGAATTCTAACCGGCGGCGCGCGAGGGCGAGGCTAGCCGCAGCTCTGCCCGAGCCGTCGCAAGCCGCCGGTGAGCTCGCGCACCAGCTCCGCATCGTCGGGGCTCCGGCTCAGCGCGTAGCAGTAGTCTGCCCGGGCCGACACGCGGTCGCCGAGTTTCTCGTTGGCGTAGCCGCGACCGTACAGGGCCCAGCCGTAGTCACCATCGGCCTGGAGGGCACGGGCGAAGAAGCCGTGAGCTTCCTCGATCTGCCCGTTGTCGATCGCCTTCCAGCCGGCGTCGGCCAGCGCCTTGGCGCTCGTGCCCCGGGGCTTGACCGTCGCCGGGCTGGTGGGAGTCGTCGTCTTCGCCGCGTCGCTCCTGGCCCTCTCGTCGGCACGTCGGCTCGCCTCGACCTGGGCGCGCGCGTCGGCCTGGGCCTTCCGCTCCGCCTCGGCTCGCAGCGCCGCGGCCTCGTCGGTCGCCGCCTTCTCCGCCGCCGCCTTCTCCGCCGCCGCCTTCTCCGCGTCTGCCTTCGCCGCCTCCTCCGCCGCCGCCTTCTCCGCCGCCGCCGGATCCGCCTTCGCATTCTCGGCCGCAGCATCCACCGCCGGCGTCGCGCCCGGGGCATCGCCCGCCTCGACCGTGGAGGGGATGAGCCCGGCCTTCTCAGCCTCGACCCTCCGCGCGCTTGCCCAGCCGATCCACGCCAGCGCCACCAGGAGCGCCAGCGCCACCGCGCCGAAGACGCCCCAGACCATCGCGTTCGAGCGAGGTCGCCCCAGTGGCTCGTCATCGTCGAGCACCGAGCGGGGCGGGATGCTCTGCGGTGCCACGGTGACGGGTACCCTGCCGTCGAAGTGCGGCACGGGGGGCGCGACGGGCGGCGAGGGACGGGCGGGTACCTGCGGCAGTCCCGGCTGGCTGGCCCAGGCGGGCCGCGCTCCACCGGTGGCGCGGGCCGCGTCGGAGGCGGGCGTCGGCACCGGCATGTTGCCCGTTGCCATGAAGGCGTCGGCGAGATCGGGGCCGGAGAGCTGGGTGGCCTCGACGGTAGACTCCTGCGTGTCGGGGTCGGGGCCGAGGTGGAAGCCGAGCTGGCGGGCATCGGCGTGGAGATCCTGCGTGGGCGCGTCGGCCTCGAAGGGCGGCGGCGCCTGCCGCCCGAGCAGGACGGCGGGGACCTCGTCGACCAGTTGCTGGACCGTGGGATCGTCAACTGGCGGCAGGGCGGGGGAGCTCGCCTCCAGCGCCGCGATCGTCTCCGAGGTGGGTTCCCGCGGGATCACGTCGGCGATGGGGGGCAGCTCATCGGCCTGGGGCGGCGTGGCCACGAAGGCCGTGGCGCTCTCGCCGGGCTCGACTTCCTCGCGGACGTAGATCTCCTCCTCCGGCGCCATCGGCAGGCCCGCGTCGCGCCGGGCGCCCGGCGCGGTGCCGGGCACGCCGATCGGCGACGCGGCTGGGGACAGCGTGGGCCCGGAGGCGGAGAGGCGGTCGGCGGCGGCGAAGAAGATCGCGAAGTCGGCGCGATCGCCGATGGCAGTCCATCGCATGCCATGCTGGGAAACGTGGTCGGTGCGGGCCACCCGCCCCTCGAGGATCCATCGCTGCAAGCTTGCGAGATCGGGCACGCTGTACACGTCGCCGCCGACTCGCAGCATTTCCACGGGCTCGCCCGGCGCTACCGGCCGCGCGTCGCCCGTCCCTCGCGGCGGGGGCTCCACGGGCAGGAGCGCCGGTGGCAGGGGCGCCCCGCCCTCGCCGTGCACGGGGAAGGTGTGTCCGCACTCCGAGCAGCGGAAGCGCATCGGCCTCGTTCGCACCCGCGCCGACGACGGCGGATCGACGACGTGTCGCTCGTGACAGCGCGGGCAGACGACTTCCATGCGTCAGCCGCCGAGCGCGGCGAGCCCCTGCTTGGCGTCCTGGTCGTTCGGGTAGGCCTGGAGGTAGGCCTCGTAGTGGCTCTTCGCGCCGGCGGTGTCGCCCGCGTCGGCCGCCATGCGGGCCAGCACCTTGTGCGCCCGGGCGTTGCCCTTCTGGACCGCCTTGTTGAGCGTCCCCTGCGCGCCCGCGCTGTCGCCCACGCGCAGCTGGGCCTCGCCAAGTTTGGCTAGCAAGCTGCCAGATTCTCCCTTCTTCCCCAGCGCCTTGGTGTACGCGGTCACGGCGGTGTTGTAGTCGCCGCCGCGCGCGGCCTCGTCGCCCACGGCCTCGTCGTCGGTCACGCTACTGGTGCTCGCCACCGCCGGGGCGCTGGCGGGCGCGCTCGCCTTGCTCGAGGGCGGCGGCATGTTGACGCCGCCCGAGGAAGCCACCGGCGGCGCCGCGCTGGTGGGCTGCGCACAGCTGCCGTTCGCCAGCTCGATCCAGCCCGCCGGGCACTCGACCTTCGCCACCGGCTCGGGGGGCGCCACCTCGGGCTCCACCCGGGTGGCTCCCTCCTCGATCTCCTCGCGAATCTGCTGGGGAGTCTTGCTGGGCGCGCCCTCGGTGGCGGCCTTGCCGACCTTGAGTCCCGAACCTGGACTCGCCGATCGATCCGTGGACACGGTGGTGCTCTCGCCGCCGCCGCCTTCGCCACGCGATCCCAGGTACCAGAGGCCGGCCACGCCCAGCCCCAGCACCGCCGCGACTCCCAGCCACAGCCCCCTGCCCGAGCCCTTGCTCTCGCCCTTGGGGGCGCGCTTCTGCTGCATCCGCTCGCGCTGCTTCTGCTTTAGCTGCTCGAAGGGGTCCTGGTAGGTGGGACCGGCGGGCGGAAGCGACTGCTTTGCCTCCTCGGCGGCAGCAGCGGCGGCGAGCTCGGCCGCCACGTTGCCGAGGTCGGCGAGCGCCGGCGACTCGCGCGGCGGTTCGCCCCTCGCCGCCTGCTCCACCGCGAGGCGGTCGTAAGTTTCCACGAAGAAAGCATCGAGATCGGGAATCTCGCCGATGGGCTTCCACGCCTTGCCATCGTGGCTGATCACGTCGGCCGGCGTGACGCGGCCGTCGGCGATGTACTTGCGCAGCGTGCGGGTGTCGCTGAAGTCGTACACGAGGCCGATGCGCACCTTGACCTTCCACGCGGTGACGCCCACCTTCCGGAAGTCGAGGGTGCCCGCCCGGGCCTGGACCTCTTCCTTGCTGAGCGGTGGCGGTTCCGGCGCGGCCGGAGCCTCCGCAGCACGCGGGCGCTGCACCTCGTAGGTGTCGCGACTCACCGCCTCGCGCGCGGCGCGCCCGATCCTGATGCCGATGGGCGTCTCCTCCTCGCCGAGGGCCGACTTCGCCTCTGCAGCCAGATCGCGACCAACTCGGGTGGGTTCATCGTCTTCCCAGTCGGAATCGGCCTTCTGGGGGACCACGCCCGGCCGAACCACCTCGCGAGGGGGCGGCGCAGGTGCAAGCACGACAAACACGTGCTTGCACTTGGGACAGGTGATCTTGACGCCTCGCCCGGTGATCTTGTTGTCATCGAGCTTGTAGCTTGATTTGCAGGACTCGCAGGAGACAATCACGCCGGCCGGGCTCCTAATCCTGAGGGCTGATGACGAGCTCGAGGGCGGCCGAGGCAGCGTAGACCGTGCGGGGGCCGTGGGAGGTGAAGTGTATAGTGAGTCGCGGGTTCGAGGGAGTTCCCTCGCGCTTGCTGATGGTCCCTAGACCCAGCAGCGGGTGTAGAACGTCCGCTCCTTCCGTGAAACCCTCCATCGACTCA
>Ga0194120_10010693_pt1 | contig 11254 bp, 7 predicted proteins | sample TA2MahCa65mmetaG_FD_148642 | JGI IMG/M metagenome (GOLD analysis project Ga0194120, IMG submission 148642) | Freshwater microbial communities from Lake Tanganyika, Tanzania - TA2015019 Mahale Deep Cast 65m | ecosystem: Environmental > Aquatic > Freshwater > Lake | place: Tanzania: Lake... | reverse complement strand
CTCGACCTGTGTGGGGCGAGCGCGGCCGCGCAGGCGACGTTGCGGCGCAGCGACGGGGTCAGCCTGACGCCGTATCTCGCGGAGCCGTGGCGAACGCCGCTGCGCGAGTGGGTGTTCGCGACCAAGTTCCTGCCCAACGGCTTTGGTCCCTACACGTCGCTCGGCCGCATGATCCGCAACGCACGGTGGAAGCTGATCGAGCGCCAAGGCCAAAGCGATCTGTTCTTCGACATGGCGAGCGCGCAGGGCGAGAGCCAGAACCTCGCGAGCGGGCCGTTGACCCAGGCGCAGCGGGCGGCCTACGGACGGCTGGCGAACCACCTGCAGTCGCTCGTGCCATGACCCAAGGCGCAAGAGCCGAATAGACTTAGGCTGCGCGAGTTCCATCGGGGCCGCGCTCGGAAGAACTTTCGATGTCCCTGCGCCAATCGCTGCTGGTTTCGAGCGCGGTCGCCCTCACTCTCACGTGTGGCGGCGGAGGCGGCACCGTCGGTCCGCCGGTCGGCACCCAGCCGACCAACGTGCTCCTGATCGTCGCGGACGACTTCGGCGTGGACATGTTCAGTCCCTACGGGGCGCATCCGAGCTCGGCTCCGACGCCGAACCTGACCGCGCTCGCGGCCGAGGGCATGCTGTTCGAGTACTTCTACAGTCTGCCGTCCTGCTCCCCGACGCGCGCCTCCGTGCTCACCGGCCGCATGCCCTTCCGCCATGGCATCGGCAAGCCGATCGACCAGTGGCTGCCCGAGCACGCTCTGCAGCTCGACGAGCGCACGCTGCCGGAGGTCTTGAAGGACGGTTCTGCGACGAGCATCGCCACGTCGGCCGTCGGCAAGTGGCACCTCGGGTCCGAGGCGGAAGGCGGAGCGAGTCATCCCAACCTGCAGGGCGTCGACTGGTTCGCGGGCACGCTCGGGAACCTGGTGTTCGGCTCGACGTACTTTGACTACAGCAAGGTCACCAATGGCGGCACCTCCGCGAGCCGCACCTACGTGACCACGGAGCAGGTCGACGACGCGCTCGCGCGCATCGAGGCCATGCCCGAGCCGTGGTTCCTGTACCTCGGCTTCAATGCGCCGCACACGCCGCTGCACGCGCCGCCGGCGAGCTTGCATACGCAGCAACTCAGCGGGCTCCCGGCCGATACGCCCAACGCGCACTACCACGCGATGGTCGAGGCCATGGATCGCGAGCTCGGTCGACTTCTGGCCGGAATTCCGGCCTCCGTGCGCGCCAACACGACCATCGTCTTCCTCGGCGACAACGGCACGCCCGGCAATGTGATGGCCGCGCCGTCGATGCCCGGCAATTCGAAGGGCTCGGTCTATGAAGGCGGAGTGCGCGTTCCGCTGATCGTGGCGGGCAAGCATGTCGACGCGCCCGGCACGCGCTGCGCCGCGCTGGTGCAGGCGTCGATCTCTTTCCGACGGTCGTGGAGCTCATGGGCGCAAACCTCGCGCAAGGTGTCGGCGACACGCGCCCGATCGACGGCATCTCGATCGCGCCCTACCTCGCCAATCCTGCCCACGAGCCGCTGCGCGAGTTCGCGGTGGCCGAACGCTTCTCTCCCAATGGCCTCGGCGATCCGGCGAGCTACGCGGCCATGGCGCGCGATGCGCGTTGGAAGCTCGTACGCCGCGACGGCCAGCCGGATGCGCTGTTCGACATGCTCGACGCGCAGGGACATCCGATCGCGTTCGAGGATCCGAGCGTCGGCAACCTCAACGACGGGGACATGACGGCAGAGGAGAGCGCGGCGTTCGCACGCCTGCAGACCGCGCTGTCGGCCGCGATCCCGGGGCAGTAGGGCGCTCAGGCGCGCAGTTCCGCGACCAGTGCGTCGAGAGCAGCCCGCGCTTCTGCACTCAAATTCGTTCCGAGCAGGTTGCGACGCTCGAGGGGGTCCTCGCTCAGGTCGAAGAACGCGCGCTGTTCCTCGCCGGGCTCGGCGTCGGGCAACTCGACGAGCTTCCAGCGTTCCGTGCGCACGGCGCGGCGCCACGTCGCTGCGACGGGAGCGATGCCGTAGCTCGGGAAGGCATCGACGCGCAGCAGGGAGCGCGAGCGCGTGGCGAGAATCTCGCGGGTGACGAGCAGCTCGCTCGCGAAGGAGAGCGAGTCGGGCGAAGTGAAGTCCGCGACGCCGCGCAACTGCCGCACCGTGCTCCACAGGTCGACTGCGCTGACGAGCCGCTCGCTCGTTCCGCTCGCGACATCGCGGCCCCAGGCGAAGAGCGGCGTGTGGACCCCGCTTTCCGCGAGCGAGCCCTTGCCTTCGCCCGAGGTGCCGTTGTCGCACGCGAGCAGCACGACATAGTCCGCATCGACCGCCGCGCGCACGAGTTGACCGAGGCGCCAGTCGAGGTGGCGCAACAGATCGCTGTAGCGCGTGCGGCCGGGATAGGTGATGCCCGGAGGCTCATTGGCCGGAGGAGGCAGGTTGTGCGGCGCATGCGGTGCGTTGAAGCTCACATGGATGAACTCGACACCGCCCGCGACATCGGCCAGCGCGTCGGCTGCCGTGACGTTGGTCGCGAACTCGCGCATCTCCACGAGCTGCGCGGGCTCGCCGCGCCGCACGCGCGCGCAGGTCCACTCGTGGTAGCTCTGCAAGTTGCCTTTCGGGCCGGAATACTCGTCGTAGGCGTCGCGCCCCGCCGTGCGCGCGACCACGAGCTCGGGCCAGCCAGAACCCGCGGAAAGGTGCCATTTTCCGCGCTTCGTGCGCCGTCCGGGCATGCCATCCGTGATCCATGTCCCGCTCGCGCGAAAGGCCCCATGTTGTTCGACGGCACATTCGCACCGACCGAATTGCCCGGGCGAAACGACTCGAGGCCCGTGAGCACCTTGGCGCGGAACACGCTGCACACCGGCGCTGCCCAGAAGTTGCGGTACTCGCGCGCGCGTGTGCGCAGCGCCGCCAGCTCGGGCGCATCTCCCTGCGCGAAGCACTCCTCGAGAAAAGACCAGCCGACGTCGTCGATGTCGATGAGCAGCACCTTGCGCGCGCGGAACGCGACCTCGCTCGCGCAGCTCGCGAGGCTCGCGCTCGCGAGGGCTGTCGCACTTGCCGCGAGTACCTGTCGTCGATCGAGCGACATGGCGCGACTCCTAGTGCGGCTTGGCTGCCTGCAGCCAAAGGAATCCGGCACGGTGAACGTCGTTCCACGTCTGCCAGTCCGGATAGCACGCGCTGGGGCGGAAGTGCGCCGGATCCCCGAGCCCGCGCGAGTCGATCACGCGCTTCGACGCGACCTCGACGAAGCAGGCCCGTTCGAGCTCCTCTCGCCACGCGCTCTCGGTCAGGCGAAGCATGGGCACGCCGGTCCGCTCGGGCCACAGGGCCGTGGCGTCGTTCTCAGCGTAGTACTCGAGCACCAAGTCGAGCGTGCCGCCGGGCTTCATCACGCGCCGGATCTCCGCCAGCGCGGCGTGGAGGTCGAGGGTGTAGTACAGGGCTTCGAGCGAGACGACATGCTGGAAGCGAGCATCGCTCAGCTCGAGCTTCTCGAACGCACCGACCGAGTAGCGCGCGCGAATCGTGTTGCTGTGCAGCCGCTCGGCCTCGGCAATCATGGCCGGTGAGATGTCGATTCCCAGCGCCTGCGCTCCGGCGGCCGCCTTCGCCAGCAGCCGTGTGGCCCAGCCGTTGCCGCAGCCGAGGTCGAGGATCTGATCCCCGGCGCGGATCTTCATCCCCGCGATCACCTGCCGCGCGACGTCGCCGTGCTCGGTTTCCATTTCCGCACCACGGCCGTTGGCGGCCCAACGGTCGAAGGTCGCGGCGAGGATCGTGTGGGACATGCGAAAGGCGAGCAGGCCCAGAGGCCGCGGGGAGGATACTGTAGAACTGCGCCCCATCGCGATGGATCTTCGTCAGCAACCCCGCCGCGCCGAGCAGGCCGTCGTCACCGAGCGAGCGCATTTCCTCCAGCGCCTGAACGCGCTGCGCAAGCGCTCGCCGCTGAGCCCGTACTGGCTCGAGCGTCGCTGGCTGCGCCGCGCGATGCAGGAGCTCGCCGAGCACGCCAGCGGCCACATGCTCGACCTCGGGTGCGGCGAGCGACCCTATGCCGAGTTCTTCGTGCCGCGCATCGCGCGCTACTGGGGACTCGAATATCCACCGGTCGCCGACAACCTCAACCCGGACGTGTGGAAGCGGCCCGAGATGCTGCGCACCGTGGTCGACGTGTGGGGCGATGCTCAGCGCCTGCCGTTTGCGGACGCGACGTTCGACACGGTGCTCGCGGCGGAGATGCTCGAACACCTCCCCGACCCCAATGCCGCCGTCGCCGAGGTCCGGCGCGTGATCAAGCCGGGCGGACGCTTGCTGCTGACGGTTCCGCTCGTGGCGCCCCTGCACCAGTGGCCGTTCGACTTCTATCGCTTCACGCCCAAGGGCATCGAGGCGATCGTCGAGCGCAACGGCTTCGAGGTCGAGCGCGTCACGCCGCGCGGCAACTTCGCTTCCGCGACCGGAGCCACGCTCTCGCACTGGCTCGTGCGTTCGATGGCGGCCTCCAAGCTGCACCACGACGGCTCGGTAGCGATCTCGCGCTGGCGCGGGCCGATCGTGCTGCCACTGGTCGCGCTCGTGCAGCTCGGCTTTTGGATGTGCGAGCAGTTCGCCAGCGACACCGGCGCGAGTCTGGGCTACTCCGTGGTCGCGCGCCGCAAGCTCTAGCGCAAGCGCGCGAGGAGCTCGTCGAGCGGCCGGAGCGCGACGTCCCAGTCGTAGCGACTCTCGACGAACGCTCGGCCTTGCGCGCCGAGCTTGCGCGCGAGCGGCGGATCCTCGATCAGGCGCGCAATGGCGGCCACCTGCTCCTCGACGGAATCGGCGAGCAGGAAGTCGCGACCCGGCTCGCCCTCGACGCCCTGCGTGGCGGACGTCGTGCCGACGACCGGGAGCCCCATGGCGAGCGCCTCGAGGACCTTGTTCTGAATGCCGCGCGCGATGCGCAGCGGAGCGACCGAGACGCTCGCGCGCGCGAGCCACTCGCGCGGGTCCTCGACGAAGCCCGTCACGGTGACACCGGGTTCGCGACCGAGCGCGAGCACCTCGGGCGTGGGGCGCGAGCCGACGATCGAGAGTCGCGCGGCGGGGCAACGCGTGCGCACTCGAGGCAGGATCTCGCGCACGAACCACGTGCAGCCGTCGATGTTCGGCAGGTAGTCCATCACGCCGACGAAGACGAGGTGTCCGGGTTCCGCGCGCTCGGGCTGGGGCCGGTAGAAGGCGAGATCGACGCCGTTGCGCATCACGAGCGAGCGCGCTCCGGGAATCTCGCGCTCGAACACGCGCTGCTCGAGCGGCGTGCACAGCACGTTTTCATCGAAGGAATGCGCGATGCGACGCTCGAAGGCGAGCAGGGTGCGATGTTCGCGCGCGTAGATCGCGCTCATCGGCCAGCGCGAGCGCTCCGCATACTGGCGCCATTTGTCCGAGTCGAGCTCGGCGAAGTGCATCACGCGGCGCAGGCGCGCGTGGGGCTCGAGGAACGCGCCCATCGAGGACGAATACGCGTACCCGACGTCGCAGGAGGGCGCGCGCTCGTCGACGAGGCGTTGCAGCTCATTTGAACCGTACACCCCCAGCGTCAGCGGCCGCGAGCCGACGAGCAGCGGCAGCGCGCGCAGCTTCTGACGTCGCAGGTCGATCGCAATCGGCGTCGTCGGGATGCCGAGCCGACTCAAGTGGCTCGCAGCTTGCCGATCCTCGTCGTCGTGCGCGAAGGCCACGACTTGGACCTCGTGCGAGCGGCGCATGCGCTCGATCAACCTCCACGTCGTGATCTTGTCCCCGCGATTGGGCGGATAGGGGACGCGCTGGGACAGGAACAGGACGCGCACGGTCCGCAGAAGGTAGCGATCGAGCGGCGCCGCCGCGACGTCCGCTCAGAACGTCACGTCGCCGCGGTCGAGCTCGATCTGCGGCTCGGGTTCGCGCACGCGAATCGAACCGGCGTTGCCGCCCGCGAAGGGCACGTCGAGGCCACGCCGCCGCACGTCCGCGAGCATGTCCATGTGCGCGAGGGCCTCGTGGATGCAGCGATCGGTCGATGCGGGAATGAAGCGCGCGCCGCCGCTCGTCCACACGTCCTCCTCCCGCCGGTCGAGCTCGGCATCGATCGGCAACTCGCGCAGAAAGAGGCGATTCGCGCCGTGCAGCACGCGCGAGTCGAGCACGAACACGGCGCCGCGATCGCTCTCGCGGCGCATCAGTCGTCCGAAGCCCTGACGAAACTTGGCGAGCGCGCGCGGCAGGTAGATGCGACGCCGCTGCTCGGAGGCACCGATCGCCGCGCACTGCGCGTGGTGGTAGCGATCGGGGACGCCGTAGGGGAGCTTGGCGATGACGAGGTACTCGAGCGTCTCGCCCGGGAAGTCCGCGCCGTACCAGAAGGTGTCGACGCCGAACAGGATCGAGTCGACGCGGCTGCGAAACAGCTCGCCGAGTTCCTCCTTGCGCACGCCCGGCATGCCTTGGAACCACAGCGGAATGCCGCGCTGGCGGAAGTAGCTCGCGAGTTCTTCGCCCGTGCGGCGCGCCTCGTCGGCGTTGGTGAAGAGCACGAGCATGCGGCCGCGCGTGCGCTCGCCGAGATACGCGACGAAACGCCGCACATAGGCTTGAAACTGGTCGCGCGCGCGCGAGGGATCCGGCGCATCGTCGGGCACGCACACCACCACGCGTGAGTAGTCGAAGGGCGCGTCCGCGCGAAACGTCTCGACGACGCTCGGCTCGCGCTCTTCGCCTTCGAGCGGCTGGGCGGCGCGATCGAGCCCCAAGTAGGCGCGCGAGACTTCGAAGCCGTCGCGCAGCCAGGTCGTGGCCGAGATCAGCACGCCGCTCTCGAGCGAGGGATAGAACGCCTTGCCGAGCAGCTCTTGAGGCAGCAGCACGCGCGCCGCGAGCACGTCCTCGCCGCGCGCATCCGTCTCGACGTCGTAGAAGCGCTCGCGCACGAAGGCGGGCTTGCCATCGACGAGCGGAATCCAGTTTTGCAGCGCCGAGAGCCACTCGAGCATCTCCGTGCGCGCGACTTCGAGCTGGCGACGGATACGCGCCATGCCGCGCGCTCGAATCGTGTCCAGCATCCCGGCGACTTGAGCCAGCGACGTGCCCAGCTCCGTCGCGGCGTTCGAGAGCTCGGCGTGCGCGCGCACCAAGGCGCGCGCACCGGCCAGTGCGCGCGGATCGAGCTCGGGCGTCGATGCCGTGTCGAGCCCCTCGACGTATTCCCGCAGGAGCGAGTGCTCGTCCTTGCTTTCGCGCTTGCGACGCTGCTCTTCGCGCCAGACTTTGAACGTCTCCAGCGCCGTCTCGAGCGCGGCGAGCGCGCCGTGCGCCGCGCTCCACTGCGTTCTGCACGAATCGACCGACGGCCACGCCGGATCTCCTTCGAGCACGAGCTTCTCGAGGCGGTCGAGGGGCGTGCGCGAGGCGGACCGTGAGGGTTGGCGCAGCATCCCGAGGAATTCGCGCACCTCGCGCGGCGTCACGCTCCAGCTCCACGCGTTGCCGGCCTGATCGTGCAGGTGCTCGCACTCGTCGAAGATGGCGTGCTTGAAGTAGGTGGGCCGGATCAGCGCGAAGGCGTGGTTGGTGATCAGGACGTGGCAGCGCTCGGCGCGGGCGCGCGCGCACTCTGCCCCGCACGCTTCGCGGTCTTCCTTGGCGCGGCAGCACGCAGGCTGGGAGCGAACCGAGCGCACGAGCGCATCGAGCTCGCGCTGGAACGGAGCTTGCGCGTCCGTGGCGAGCGCCGGTCGCATCGGGAAGCGATCGAGGTCCGCGTCGTCGTCGGTCCAAGCGAAGAGCAGCAGGCTCGTCCACGCCAGCCACGCTTCTCCACCGTCGCCCTCGCTCGGCACGTGCAACTTGTACGCGCGCCAGCACAGATAGTTCGCGCGACCCTTGAGCACCGCCACGCGCGGGCTTTCGAGCAGGCCGGCGCGAGCGAGCGCCGCGCGGGCGCGCGGGACCTCGTTGTCGATCGCCTGCTCCTGCAGCGCGCGCGTGTAGGTCGAAACCGCGACGCGCAGGTTGTTGCGCACCGACCAGAGCATCGCCGGCACGAGATACGCGAGCGTCTTGCCCGTGCCCGTGGGAGCATGGACGAGCAACAGCTTGCGCTGCCCGAGCGTGCGCGCGACCTGCGCGGCGACATCGTGTTGCCCCTTGCGGTACGTCGGTGTCTCGGCGCTCCCGTGAAAGGCCTGCGGAAGGTGCACGGAAAAGACGTCGTCGACGAGTCCGAGATCGGCCTCGGACAGCGGTGCGGGTTCGTCGATCGAGACCGGCACGGTGCCCTCGAGCTTCCACTCGGCCGTGACTTGCGCGCAGCGCGGGCGAGCTCGATCGATCTCCGCGCGCACGAAGTCCTCGGCATCCTGCGGGTCGCGCCGCGCATCTTCGGTGAGCGCACCATCCCCGAGCGTGGCGAAGAGCTCGCCGCAGGCGCCGCTCCAGCGCGAGGGCGCATCGACGAGCCGCAGCGCGCGCTCCAGCCGCGAGGCTGCAGCCACATCGGTGCCGCGCAGCCGCTCGTGCGCGACGCTCCACGCGGCAGCCGCGAGCGCGCGCATCTCGCGCGGCAGCTCGACGAAGCGCCCCACGACTTCGACCAGCGCGCGTGCGACGTCGGCACTCTCGCGCGGCTGGGGCGCGCGATTCGCTCGTGCGCGCGCAGGGACGACGAGACGGGCGATTTCGTCGAGCCCGATGACGGTGAACGGCAGCTCGCCAGCGGAGAGGTGGTTCGCCCACGGAAGGAAACCATCGGCTGAAGCCACTGCGACGTCCGCTCCCGCGAGGAAGCTCGCGAGCTCGCGCCACGCGTCCTGCGCTCGCGGCGCGTTCTCGAGCTCGACGCTCGAGAGGCCGTGCTCGCGCGCCATGCGTGCCGACGCAAGTGGATCGGATCCGCGCGCCGTCGGCTTGCAGAGCCGCACGAAGCGCTCCCAGCGGCCATCGCGCCGTCGCAGCGCTTCCATGCGCAGCACCGAATCGAGCGCCGTGTCGGGGCCAGTCGACCAGAGCGTGGCGAAGGCGACGTCGGGCGCGCCCTCGACGCTCCACGGCAAGGGCCTCGTCTCGCCCGATTCGAAGCCTGAAAACCCCATCGCGATCCACATTCGACCCGCACCGTGGCGCTTGCGCAATCACCGTTCGCTCGCGCGCGCACACCCCGGCGCAGCGCACGCGGCGAGCGCCGGCGCGAGCGACGTGCTCGTCGCGTTAGGCTTGAGCGCATGGTCCGCGCGCTCCTTGCCCTGCTGCTGGCTTCGTCGTACGCACTCGGGTTCCAGTCGCCGCCGCGCGTGCTCTCGCTGGATCCCGCCCTTGACAGCGAGATCGACGCGCGCACCCAGACGCGGCTCGTCGTCGAATTCGACCGGCCGATGAGCACGGCGGGTTACTCGCTGTGCGGTGGGGGACCGAGCTTTCCCAAGCTCGCGGGCCAGCCGCGCTGGGAGAGCCCCACGCGACTCGTCGCCGCTGTGCAGTTGGAGCCCGACACCGAGTATTCGCTCGGGTTGAACTGCGCGAGTGCGCGCAACTTGCGCAGCGACGACGGTACTTCGCTGGCACCTCTACAGTGGAGCTTCGCGACCCAGCCCGCCGAGCTGAGGCCCGAGTCCGAGCAGCGTGCACGCAACGGCGCGGCGCTCGCGAAGCTCACCGAAGCGCTCGATGCTCACTACTCCTACCGCGACCTGCGCGTGAAAGACTGGGCTGCGCATCGTCGCCACAGCGAACCGGCGATTCTCGCCGCCCGCACCGATCGAGGCTGCGCGCAGGAACTGGCTCGTTTCCTCGCGCCCGCCGCGGATCCGCATCTGTGGCTCGTGCGCGATGAGCGTGTGCTTCCGACGTTCCAGCGCAACGTCGATCCGCTCTTTCGCCGCGGCTTCATCGATGCGGCGTTCCGCATCGAGCAGGCCGGCCCGCGCGCCATCGCTGGACGCAGTACGGACGCCATTGGCTATCTGCTCGTCGAAACGTGGGCGAACGGCCTCGATCTCGCGCCGATCCATGCCGCGCTCGAGCGCCTGCGCGACGTGAAGGCGCTCGTAATCGATGCTCGAACGAACTCCGGCGGCAACGAGGAGCTCGCGCGCGAGATTGCGGCGTGGTTCGTCGTCGGCGAGGTCCCGTATGCCCGCCACCGCGTTCGCACGGGACCGGGCGCCGACGGCTTCGCGCCCACGGTCGAGCGGCGCCTGCGGGGAAACGATGCTCCGCGGCGCATCGACGTGGCGCTCGCCGTGCTCACCGGTCCGTTTGCGATGAGCAGCAACGAGTCGTTCGTGCTGATGCTGCGCCAGGCGCGCGACTGCACGCTCGTGGGGCAGCCGACCGCAGGAAGCAGCGGAAATCCGCAGCCTTTCGAGCTCGGGAACGGAGTCGTCGCGCGCATTCCGTCGTGGCAGTTCCTCGATGCGCAGGGACAGCTGCTCGAAGGGCGCGGTGTCGCGCCCGAAGTGCTCGTGCCGTGCACGCCGGAGGACTTGAAGAGCAGCGATCCGATCCTGTCGAAGGCGCTCGAGGTGCTGCGCGCAAGGCGCGACGTCCGCTGAAGCAGCGCGGCGACCGCGCTGGTGCGCCGTCGCCGCGTCGTCGAAACCCGCGCTTGGTTCCGCGCTACTTGCGCCGGCCGCGCTTCTTCTTCGTCGGGCCCGCGGCGCGCCGCTGGGCGAGCAGGATCGCCGCGCGCTCAAGGGTCAGGGCCTTGGGGTCCTCGCCCTTGGGCACGGTCGCATTCGTCTCGCCATCGGTGACGTAGGGCCCGTACTTGCCGGGCTTCACGATCACGGGGCGCTGCGTCGTCGGGTCGGGCCCGAGCGTCGCGATGGGCTCGACGGCCGCGGCGCTGCGGCGACCGAAGGTGCGCGCGGGGCGCTCAGCGGCGAACAGCTCGCTCGCCTGCTGCAGCGTGACCGTGAGCAGCTCGGCTTCGGTCGCGATGCGGCGGTACTCGGGCTTCTCGGCCTCGGGCGCTTTTTCCTTCTCGAGGTACGGACCGAAGCGGCCGTTGCGCGCGGTGATCTTGCGACCGTCGCGCGGGTCGGCGCCGAGCTCGCGCGGCAGCGAGAGCAGAGCGAGCGCCTCGTCGAGCGAGAGCGTCTCCGGCTTCATGCCCTTGAAGAGCGAGGCGCGCTTGGGCTTTTCGGCCTTCGGTTCCTCCGGTGCCGCCGCGGCTTCGGCGCCCTGCTTCTTCGAGACGCGCTTCTTCGGCTTGGGCTT
>Ga0194120_10010688_pt1 | contig 11260 bp, 12 predicted proteins | sample TA2MahCa65mmetaG_FD_148642 | JGI IMG/M metagenome (GOLD analysis project Ga0194120, IMG submission 148642) | Freshwater microbial communities from Lake Tanganyika, Tanzania - TA2015019 Mahale Deep Cast 65m | ecosystem: Environmental > Aquatic > Freshwater > Lake | place: Tanzania: Lake... | reverse complement strand
CGGCGCGGTCCAGGTCGTCTGCTATCCTTTCGTCGAACCGGCGCAGGGGCTGGTGGTCGAAACCGCCTATGCCCTGACGGCCAAGGCGGGCGCGGACGCCGAGCTCAAGTCGCAGGCGACGCCCGACGCCAAGCCGGGCGCCGGCAATCTCGCCAAGCGCCGCGCCTGGGAAGCGGCGGCGCTCAAGGTCGCCTTCGGGGCATAGGATTCTCTATTCGAGGACGATGCCGAGATAGCTGGAATTAAGCCGGCCCATGGCCAGCAGCAGCTGGAAGACGGCGTTCCGCTCCTCGTAGGTCGCGCCGGTGAAATTGATTTCCGCGCCGTTGACCTCGTTCAGCGCGTCCATGACGCTGATCACCGTTTCCTTGCCCGCCTCGCGCAGCGTGCGGCGGGATTCGAATACTTCGGAGGCGATGTTGACCGCGTTTTCCAGCAGTTCGACCCGCTGGCGGGCGGTCAGGACCGCCTGCCAGGAGATGCGGACGTTTTCCATGACCTTGCGCGCCGCCTGGCGGTGGTTGTCCTTGACGGCGGCGTATTCGTAGGCGGTCTGGCTTTGGCTGGCGCGGGTCGCCAGGCCGTTGAAAAGCTCCCAGGTCGCCTGGACGCCGACGAAGTAATCGCGCCGGGTGCCCATCACGGTGTTCTTGTTGTGCTCGTAGTTCGATTTTCCGATCAGGTCGATGTTGGGATACAGATCGGCGGCGGCCAGCGATCGCTTTTCCCGCGCCACCTCGATATTGGTGCCGCTGTTGGCCAGCGACGGATTTTCGCCCAGCGCGATCTCGATGGCGTGTTCCAGCGTGCTGGGCAGGATTTCCGCCGGAACGCGCGGATCGGTCATGGTTTCCAGCGGCGGCGGGCGGTTGAAAACCTAGGTGTATTTGGAAATGGCGTCCTGCAGGGCGCCTTCGTAATTGACGCGCTTTTCCTTGGCGATCTGCAGCCGCGACTTGGCTTGCAGCACGTCCACGGTGATGCCGGTGCCGCGCTGGACGCGTTCGTCTTCCAGTTCCAACTGCTGCTGGATCGTTTTTTCCGTTTCGCGGCCGATTTCGATCAGGCGCTTCTGCTTCAGCACGTCGGTATAGGCCTGGATGCCTTCCCACAGGACTTGCTGGGTGGTGCCGCGCAGCGTCACTTCCGCCGGGATCTTGTTGAGCTCGGCGGTGCGGATCTGGGTCGTGGTGGCGAATCCGTTGAACAGGTTCTGCGTCACGGTGACGCTGCCGACGATATGGGTTCGCACCACGTCGCTGCCCGATTCGCTTGCGCGCGTGCTCGGGTTGTTGACGAATTCGGGGCCGACGTCGCCGATGGTATTGACCTTGGGCAACATCGGGCCCTGGGCGCGCTTGATGCCGTAGCGCGCGGCCTCGATGGATTTCATCGCGCCTTGGATTTGCGGGTGGTCGGCCAGGATGGCCGCCAGTTCCCGCTCAAGGGGCTGGGCGGCGGCCGGGGCGGATGCGAGCAAGGTGCCGCCGGCCAGCGCGCATAGGCCGGCCTTGAGAATTTTGTTCGTTATCCGCGGGCGAATCATACCTTTCGCGTCCATCGTCCGATAGACACCCCATATCTGGTGTATGTTAGGGGAAAAATGGGCGCGACGAAAGGCTCACCTTGTGGAAAAGGCGGAAAACTCAGCCAGCGACAAGAGGGTCGGGGTCGAGGCCCAGCATCCGCCCGACGGCGTCGGCGATGGCCAGGCACGAGGTCAATCCGGGGGAATCGATGCCGAACAGGCTGACCAGCCCTGGCGCGCCGGTCTCTCGGGGCGATTGGATAAGAAAATCCCGCTCCGGTTCGCCCGGCCCGGCCAGCTTTGGCCGCACGCCCGCATAAGCCGGCTCCAGCGCGCCCGCGGGCAGGTCCGGCCAGTAGCGGCGGATGGCCTCGTAGAAGGGCCGGGCCCGCTCGGGCGCGACGCGGTAATCGAGCCGGTCGATCCATTCCAAATCGGGGCCGAAGCGCGCCCGGCCGGCCATGTCCAGGGTCACATGAACGCCGAGCCATCCCGACGACTTGGGGCGGGGCGCGGGATAGATCAGGTGGCGGAACGGATTTTTTCCGGTGAGCGAGAAGTAGTTTCCCCGGGCGTAATGCAGCGGCGGAATGCTTTCTTGCCGCACGCCTTTGATGACGGCGGCCAGCTTCTGGGCACCGTGGCCGGCGGCATTGACCACGGTGCGGCAAAGGAACGAGGCAGGGTGATCCCCGCCGGTTTCGATGACGATGCCGTCGTCCCGCACTGCGCCGCCGAGAACGGGAGTTTTCAGGGCCAGCGCCGCGCCGCGATCTTCCGCCTCGCCCTGGAGGGCCAGCATCAGGCCGTGGCTGTCGATGATGCCGGTCGAAGGGGAAAAAAGCGCGGCGTGGGCCCGGATGGCGGGTTCCAGGGCGGCGATGGCGGCGCGGTCCAGGGGCTTCAAGTCGGCAACGCCGTTCGTTTCGGCCTTGGCCCGCACGCCGTCCAGCAACCGGGCCTCGTCGTCGTCCGCGGCGACGATCAGTTTTCCCGCGCGCCGGTGCGCCACGTTTCGTTCCGCGCAATAACGATAGAGGGCGTGCTTCCCCGGCCCGCACAGCCGCGCCCGCCACGATCCGGGGGCGTAATAAATGCCGGCGTGAATCACCTCGGAACTGCGCGAACTGGTGTGAAGGCCGATGGCGTTTTCGGCTTCCAGGATCACGACTTGGCGGCCGGCCAGGGCCAGCCGCCTTGCAACGGCCAACCCGATCACGCCCGCGCCGATGACGGCCGCATCAATGGTTTCCATATGGCCCCATTAGCGATAAAGCCGCCCCCCGTCCAGCCCGGTTCTGGGGGGAAGCGATCCCAAAATCCTTTGCCTTGCCCCCCGGAAAGGGCCATGATGCGGGCTCTTAAAAAAACGAACGCTATCCGCACACGGGAGGTAACATGATCAATCATCGAAACGGCCTTTTCGCGGCCCTTGCCGCCGCGCTGGCGCTGTCGGTGGGTTCCGCCCGCGGCGCGAATTGGGACATGCCGACGCCCTATCCCGACGGCAACTTCCACACCAAGAACATCGTCCAGTTCGCGGCCGACGTGGACAAGGCCACCAACGGCGCGATCAAGATCAAGGTCCACGCCAACGGCTCGTTGTTCAAGCACCCCGAGATCAAGAACGCGGTCCGCAGCGGCCAGGCGCCGATCGGCGAGATCCTGTTGTCCAACCTCGGCAACGAGAACCCGGTCTTCGCGGTCGACTCCCTGCCGTTCCTGGCCAGCAACTACGACGAGTCGAAGAAGCTGTGGGCGGCATCCAAGGCGGCGACCGACAAGCTTCTGCGCCAGCAGGGCCTGATGGTCCTGTTCGCCGTGGCGTGGCCGCCCCAGGGCATCTACGCCAAGAAGGAACTGAAAAGCGTCGACGACATGCGCGGGATCAAGTTCCGCACCTACAATCCGGCGACCACCGATCTGGCCAGGCTGGCCGGCGCGGTGCCGACCCAGATCGAGGTTCCCGACATTCCGACGGCGTTCACCACCGGCCGGGTCGACGCGATGATCACCTCGCCGTCCACCGGCGTCAATTCGAAGGCGTGGGATTACGTCAGCGACTATCACGACACCCAGGCCTGGCTGCCGAAGAACGTGGTCATGGTCAACGTCAAGTCGTTCCAGGCCCTCGACAAGAAAATCCAGGACGCGATCATGACGGCGGCCAAGGCCGCCGAGGATCGTGGCTGGAAGGCCTCGGTCGAGGAAACGGACTCCATGACCAAGGAATTGGCCGGCAAGGGCATGAAGGTCCACAAGCCGTCGCCGCAGTTGATGACCGGTCTCAAGAAAATCGGCGACCAGATGACCGCCGAGTGGGCCAAGAAGGCCGGCGCCGAGGGCGAGGCTATTCTCAAGGCCTATCGCGGCAAGTAACCCGTAAGGGACAAGGACGGGACCGAAACGACGGCCGGAGAAGCTTGAACGCTTCGCCGGCCGTCGCGTTCGACCGGCGGGGGAGCGGATGCGGGCGGTTCTCGACGGGCTGTATCGGGCAAGCGGGGCGCTGGCGGCGGGATTCCTAGCGCTGATCGCCGTGACGGTCTTGTTGCAAGTGGGCGCCAACGTCCTCGATTGGGCGATCGGCCTGGCGACCGGGCGGCCGTTGGGACTGATGATCCCGTCCTATTCCGAGTTCACCGGGTTTTTCCTGGTGGCGACGTCGTTCCTGGCCTTGGGCTATACGCTGGGACACGGCGGGCATATCCGCGTTTCGCTGATCATCGGCCGGTTCAAGGGGCGGACGCGTGCGGCGATCGAACTGGCGGTTTGCCTGGTCGGCGCGGCGGCGGCGGCGTATTTCACGTTCTACGCCGGCGATCTGACCTACGATTCCTGGCGCTTCAACGACCGCTCTTCCGGCATCGTTCCCGCGCCCTTGTGGATTCCCCAGGCGGGCATGACGGCCGGCGCGACCGTTCTGGCCATCGCGTTGCTGGACGAGGCGGCCCGCATCCTGCGCGGCGAGAAGCCCCGTTATGCCGTCGGCGACGACGCCGAGATTCCGAAAGCCGCGGCCAACGACGGCGGCAACGCCGACAAGATCTTCTCGGAATAGCGCCGATGGAACACGCGATTTATTCCGTCATCCTGATCGCGGCCATGTTCCTGCTGCTGGGCGGCGGGCTGTGGGTGGCGCTGGCGCTGCTTGGCGTCGGCTTCATCGGCATGGAACTGTTCAGCACCGCGCCGTCCGGCCGCGTTCTGGCGACCACCGTCTGGGGCAGCGGCAATTCCTGGGCGCTGGCCTCGCTGCCGCTGTTCATCTGGATGGGCGAGATTCTGTTCCGCTCCAAGGTGTCCGAGGAGATGTTCTCCGGCCTCGCGCCCTGGCTGGGGCGGCTGCCGGGGCGGCTTCTGCACGTCAACATCCTGGGCTGCGGCATCTTCGCCGCGGTTTCGGGCTCGTCGGCGGCGACGGCGGCGACCATCGGCAAGATGTCGGTGCCGGAACTGCGCCGGCGCGGCTACGACGAGAACATGGTCATCGGCACGCTGGCCGGGTCGGGCACGCTGGGACTGCTGATTCCCCCCTCCATCATCATGATCGTGTACGGCGTCGCCACCGAGGAATCCATCGCCCGGCTGTTCGTCGCCGGCGTCCTGCCGGGCGTCATGCTGATGGCGCTGTTCATGGGCTATGTCGCCGTCTGGGCGCTGCTCAATCCGGCCAAGGTTCCGCCCGCCGATCCGGTGCGCGGCTGGCGGGAGAAGGTCAAGGCGGCGCGCAACCTGATCCCGACGATCTCGCTGATCGTGGGCGTGATCGGCTCGATCTACGCCGGGTTCGCCTCGCCGACCGACGCGGCGGCGGTGGGCGTGGCGATTGCCCTCTTTTTGTCGTGGCGGGCGGGGACGCTCGATCGGCGAACCTTCGTCGACGGCCTGATGGGCGCGACCCGGACATCGTGCATGATCGCCTTCATCCTGGCCGGCGCGGCGTTCCTGTCGGTGGCGATGGGTTTCACCGGGATTCCGGCGGCGCTGGCGAAGTGGATCTCGACCCTGAACCTGTCGCCGGCCATGCTGATCGCGGCGCTGACGGTCTTTTTCATCATTCTCGGCTGTTTCCTGGACGGCATCTCGATGGTGGTGCTGACGACGTCGGTCATCATGCCGATGGTCGAGGCCGCCGGGATCGACCGCCTGTGGTTCGGCATCTACATCGTCCTGGTGGTGGAAATGGCGCAAATCACGCCGCCGGTGGGGTTCAACCTGTTCGTCTTGCAGGGATTGACGGGCCGCGACATTCTCAGCGTCGGCCGGGCGTCGTTTTCGATGTTCCTGCTGATGATCCTGGCGGTGGTCCTGATTTATGTGTTCCCCGAAATCGTTTCCTTCCTTCCCGCCCAGATGGGCTACCGCTGAGGGGTGGGGCGGCGCGCACCCATGAACGCATCGTCGCGTCGTTCATTCGCGCCGCCGGGCGAGCGCTGGGCGTTGCCGGCGCTGCTGCTGGGCGCGGTCGGCATCGCGTTCTCGCCCATTTTCGTGCGCCTGTCGGAACTGGGGCCGACGGCGACGGCCTTTCACCGCGTGTTCCTGGCCATCCCGGCGCTGGCGCTGTGGCTTCTTCTGGAAAACCGGCGGCGGGCCGATCCGGCGCGCCTTCCGGCCCGCGCAGCGGCGATGCCGCTGGCGCTGGCGGGCCTTTTCTTCGCCGGCGACCTTGCCGCCTGGCATTGGTCGATCGCGTTCACTTCGGTGGCGAACGCGACCCTGCTGGCGAACTTCGCGCCGGTGGCGGTGACGCTGGGGGCCTGGCTGCTGTTCGGACAGCGGCCGTCGGCGACGTTCGTGGCGGGGCTGGCGCTGGCGCTCTTTGGCGCGGCGATCCTGATGGGCGAGTCCGTCGCCCTGTCGGCGGACCATCTTTTCGGCGACGGGCTCGGCCTGCTGACGGCGGCGTTCTACGCCGGCTATCTTCTGGCGGTCGGGCGCCTGCGGGCGCGGCTTTCGACGGCGACGATCATGACCTGGAGCGGCATCGCCACCGCCATTGTCCTGCTGCCGATAGTGTGGATTTCGGGCGAGAGCCTGATTCCCGAAACCGGCCGCGGGCTTGCCGTTCTGCTCGGTCTTGCGCTTGTTTCCCAGGCTGGCGGGCAGAGCCTGATCGCCTACGGCCTGGCGCACCTGCCGGCGGCGTTCGGTTCGGTCGTGTTGTTGTTGCAACCGGTGTTGGCGGCAATCCTCGCCTGGGCAATCTTGGCCGAGCCCCTGTCGGCGGTACAGGGCCTGGGCGGGGTGGTGGTTCTGGCCGGCATCCTGCTGGCCCGCCGGGGCGGCCGCTGAAAGGCCGCCCGTTCGGGGTGGGGGACGCGGGTTTGGCCTTGTAGTATCCTGTTTTCGCATTACATAAGCGGACATTGGGCGAATCCTTCCGCGCGGGAATGGGCATGAAATTGGGCGGCATCGGCACCTGGGCGTTGATTGCGACCATCGGAATAATCACGACGGCGGCGGTGATGCGCAGCGTCGGCGCGGATTGGCGGACGGCCAACCGCGAGTCGGCGGGCATCGCGCCCGACCCGGCCAAGGTGCGGGACGCGGTGGTCCAGGTCTATGCCGCCCGCGCCTACGGCTGGCGCGGCGCCTTCGGGGTGCATACCTGGATTTCGGTCAAGCCGACGGACGCCGACAGCTACACCGTTTATCAGATCATCGGCTGGCGCGCGCGCCGGGGGATGGAGGCGCTGGTCGTCGACCAGCGGCCGGCCGATCAGCGCTGGTTCGGGGCGATGCCGGAACTGCTGGTCGACTTGCGCGGCGCGGGGGTTGACGACGTGATTGCCCGCATCGACAAGGCGGCGCGCGGCTATCCCCACAACGGCGACTACACGATATGGCCGGGCCCCAACAGCAATTCGTTCGTCGCCCATGTCGGGCGCGAGGTGCCGGAACTGCGGCTCGACCTGCCGCCGACGGCGATCGGCAAGGATTACCTGACCAACGGCGACATTGTCGCGCGGGCGCCGTCCGGCACCGGCTGGCAGGTCTCGCTGTTCGGGCTGTTGGGCGTTCTCGCCGCCGAACGGGAAGGGGTGGAGGTCAACATCCTGGGGCTGACGTTCGGGATCGATCCGCTCGGTTTGGCGGTGAAGCTGCCGTTCGTCGGTCGCCTGGCGCCGAATCCGCCGGTCGACGGGCCTCGGCAACTCGATCTGGCCGCCCGCAACGGCCATGGTTCATGACCGGCCTATGACGGGGATATCTTCGTCGCGCCCCGCCATTTCCCGCCCATCGCCCAGTCATGACGCGCGTCCGCCGGGCGGATCGGTGGATATCCTGGTTCTGCACTATACCGGGATGCGCAATTGCGCCGCCGCGCTGGATCGTCTTTGCGACGCCGCCGCCAAGGTCAGCGCCCATTACCTGATCGACGAGGACGGAACCGTCCATGCCCTGGTGCCCGAAGACCGCCGCGCCTGGCACGCCGGCGTTTCCTTCTGGCGGGGCGAGACGAACGTCAACGGCCGCTCGATCGGGATCGAACTGGTCAACCCCGGCCACGAGTTCGGCTATGCGCCCTTCGCCGAGGAACAGATGCGGGCCCTGATCGAACTCTGCGCCGGCATCCTGTCGCGCCATCCGATCCCGGCGCGCAATGTCGTTGGGCATTCCGACGTCGCGCCGGCGCGCAAGCAGGATCCCGGCGAGAAGTTCGACTGGCCGCGGCTGGCCGCCCGGGGCGTCGGGCTTTGGCCGGAGCGGGTCGTTCCCGCGGCCGTATCCGAGGCGGAGACCTTGGACTTGCTTGCCGCCTACGGCTACGACGTCGCCGACGGTCCGGCGGCGATCACGGCGTTTCAGCGCCATTTTCGTCCCTCCCGGATCGACGGCATCGCCGACGCCGACACCGCCGGCCGGATTTCCGGGCTGTTGCGCTTGGCCCGCTAGCGGCATACCTTAACGGCGGACCAGACGGCCGGATGGCCGCTCTCGGGCGGGGTTTCCCGTCCGGGGGAGGAAAGTCCGGGCTCCACGGAAGCACGGTGCCGGATAACGTCCGGCGGGGGCGACCCCAGGGACAGTGCAACAGAAAGCAAACCGCCAAAGCCGGTTTGGGGCGGCAACGCCCCGGATCAGGCCGGTAAGGGTGAAAGGGTGCGGTAAGAGCGCACCGCGTTTCCGGTAACGGAAACGGCACGGCAAACCCCACCGGGAGCAAGACCAAATAGGGACGGCACGCCGGCCTTCGGGCCGGCAGGCGGGCTTCCGCACCGCCGTCCGGGTCGGTCGCGCGAGGCGTCCGGTAACGGGCGTCCCAGAGGAATGGCCATCCACGGCGCCCTTCGGGGTGCCTGGACAGAACCCGGCTTACAGGCCGTCTGGTCCTTTTATATCAATGGGTTGTTTGATTTTCGGCGACCGTTTTCCTGGCGCCGTGGGCCGGTTGACCCATATTTAACTTTTTATATGTGTAAAATATGGGTCTCGGAAAGGGAAAAGGGGTTCGGTTTCCCCCCTTCGTGCCGTCTAAGACTTTGTTTACCCACGATATCCCATACTCATCCCATTGACGCCCATAACAGCCCATGTTATCCCACAAAAACCCACGATAAGGCGCGGGGTGGGCAACAGAAGACAACGCGGACGATGGCGGAATTCGGGCGATTCCGCCGCTTCCGGGTTTGGGCGCTGGGCGCGGGAGCCGGCTATGGCGTTGCTGGTTGGAAAGCAACACGTCTATCGGATCGACAAGAAGGGCAGGCTGTCGGTGCCCAAGTCCTTCCGCGACGTCTTCGAGGCCGAAGGCTTTCGCGGCGTCTATGCCTTTCCCTCCTTCAAGTTTCCGGCCATCGAGGTCTGCGGGCTGGCGCTGATGAAGAGGCTGGAAGCCAGCCTCGATCATCTCGCCATGTTTTCCGACGACCGCGACGACCTGGCCGCCGTCGTCCTCAACAACGCCGAAGCCCTGCCGTTCGACCCCGAGGGTCGCATCGTCCTGCCCGCCGAGTTCCTGGCCCACGCCGGCATTATCGGCCCCGCGCTGTTTGTCGGCGCCGGGGCGCGCTGCCAGGTCTGGGAACCGGACGCCTTCGCCGCGCGCAACCGCGCCGCCTTCGACCGGGCGCGGGCCCGCGGCGCGGTGTTGCCGATGCTCAAGCCCGGCGACGGGACGGAGGAATCATGACCGCCGCCGACCGTCCGCGCCATATTCCGGTGATGCTCGGCGAAGTCCTGGCCGCGCTTGTTCCCCGCGACGGCGCGGTGTACGTCGACGCGACGTTCGGCGCGGGCGGTTATGCCGCCGCCATCCTCGGCGCCGCCCGCTGCGCCGTTTACGGCATCGACCGCGACCCGCACGCTCGCGCCGCCGCCCGGCCGCTGCTGGAACGTTTCGCCGGCCGTCTTTCGCTGCTGGCGGGTTCCTTCGGCGACATGACCCGCCTTCTCGCCGAGGCCGGCGTCGAAAGCGTGGACGGCATCGCTTTCGACCTGGGGGTGTCCTCGATGCAACTCGACGATCCGGCGCGCGGATTTTCCTTCCGCGCCGATGGACCGCTCGATATGCGTATGGACGACGCCTCGGACCGGCCCAGCGCCGCCGATATCGTCAATCGCCTGCCCGAGGCGGATCTGGCCGCCGTCATCCGCGAACTGGGCGAGGAACGCTTCGCCGGACGCGTTGCCCGCGCCATCGTTCAGACCCGCGCCCGCGCGCCCTTCGCCCGCACGTCCGAGCTTGCCGAAACCGTTCGCCGCGCCGTGCCCCGGTCCAAGGACGGCATCGATCCCGCCACCCGGACGTTCCAGGCGCTCAGGATTCACGTCAACGACGAACTGGGCGAAATCAAGCGCGGCCTCAAGGCGGCCGAGGCGGCGCTGACGGACGGCGGCCGGCTGGCGGTCGTATCCTTCCATTCGCTCGAGGATCGGATCGTCAAGACCTTCCTGACCGAACGTTCGGGCCGGTCGGCCCGGCCGTCGCGCCATCTTCCCGCCCAGCCGGCGGCGCGCCTGCCGACGTTCCGCCTGATCCACGGCGTAAGGAAACCGACGCCCGAGGAAAGCGCCGCCAACCCGCGCGCCCGGTCGGCCCGCCTGCGCGCCGCCGAACGCACCGCCGCGCCCGCCTGGGACGACGAAGAAAGGCGGGCGGCATGAGGCGCGAACGGACATCCTTTCGTCGCGCGACGACGGCGTTGTTCGTGGTCCTGGCCGGCGTGCTCAGTTTCGGCCTTTATGTGATCAAGCACGGCGTCATCGACCTGGAAAGCCGCCTGACCCAGATCAACCGCGAGATCGCGCGCGACCAGAAGGCGATTCATGTGCTGAAGGCCGAATGGAGCTTCTTGAACGAACCGTCGCGCCTCGAGGACATGGCGCGGCGTCACCTCGGCATGGCGCCTTCGGGTGGCGGCCAGTTCGGCACGCTGATCGCGCTGCCCGCCCGGCTCGCGCCGTCCGACATCGACCTTTCAACGCCGGCGTTGCCGGCCGTCGCGGAGAGCAAGCCATGATCCGCCACCTGCGCGAAAGCCGGCTGGGCGGCATTTGGCCGCCCGGCGGCGTGTCCGCGCCGCCGTTGTCCCTGGAAGGAACGGAAAAGCAGGCGCTGGAAACAGGGCGCAATCGCCTGGTCGTTGCCGGGGCGGTGATCGCATTCGCCTTCGTCGCCATTGCCTTCCGGCTGGTGGATATCGCCGTGCTCAAGGGCGGCGAGCCGCGCATCGCCCGCTCGACTCCGCCGCACGCCGCCACCGCGCGCGGCGATATCGTGGA
>Ga0194120_10010684_pt1 | contig 11262 bp, 4 predicted proteins | sample TA2MahCa65mmetaG_FD_148642 | JGI IMG/M metagenome (GOLD analysis project Ga0194120, IMG submission 148642) | Freshwater microbial communities from Lake Tanganyika, Tanzania - TA2015019 Mahale Deep Cast 65m | ecosystem: Environmental > Aquatic > Freshwater > Lake | place: Tanzania: Lake... | reverse complement strand
ATCCTTTCGGCCTCTCCATGCCAGTCAATGACATCGAGTCGGCCTATCAGGACCGGTACACTTTTGCGCCGCCGTCAAAGCAGGCGACTAATGCCGGTTCAGTGGTACACTTTGCGCCCGCGATTTAGAATGGCCTCTCCTGCGCGAAGAGCGGTTCGCTGTACGCCTGCGAAGCCTGCCAGCCCGGCACGGCGAGCTAACCTTTGTGCTCGCATTCCAAGATCGGGTTACACCGATGCGCTCTCGTCGCTCGCCGTCTAGACGGAAAATGCGCTCGGGCTAGGTTCAGTGCAGTACGGCGAGCTGATGCCGTTGACAACCCAGAAACGGACGCTACGCGGTTCCATGCAGCCTCCAACGGCGAGGGCGACACAGTAAGCTGCACGATAGGGAACAATCACCCTTCGCATTTAGCGGTTCTGCATACTATGTTCGCATAATCTGGATTATGGAACTAAATCAATAGGTTATAATACAACTGTTGAGGGAATTCGCAAATGTGGTCGGCAGCTTTTTTGGCGAGCTTCGATACCACAATCTTCGCCTGCTTCGCGTTTTTGCTGTGATGACGCGATAGCTTGGCCTCTATCCGGACTCGGCCACGCGTCACTCATTCCCAATCCGCCGTCTTTAGCCCCAGGCTGCGCGCGTTTTCCGACACAGCGCGCTTGACGCTATCGCTCGCGCCCTCTGGAAACTCCGCCGCGATCTCGATGGTGAGGCGGATGTTCGCGTTGGGATCGGACGCAAGGACCGCGACGATCTCGTCGGCCAGCTGCACCAATCGCATCTTCGCTGTTGCTGGCGGAATATCGGCTGCCCCGAAGAAAGATTTGGCTTTAGCGCTGGCCGAGGCAAACGGCTTTGCAGCCGGTTCTTGGACCCTGCCGGCATGCCCGTTAGCGGCGGTGGGACAATCGATATTGGCACCTGCTCTCAGCGCCGCTTGGTTGGAACCCGCATTTTCCGCTTTCGGACGGTTTGCTTCTTCGTAGTCGCGGGCCGCATCCGGCTCGATCAGAAGCAAGGTGTCGTCAAAGACGACGCTTCCGCCGCCGAAAGCGAAGCCCTCGAACTTGCCGTCAGCCTGACCATAGGCCGTACCGAAAAAGTCCGTGCTAGCGGCACCGGCATGGATCGCCTGCGATAGAACCTCGCGCGATTTCAGGCGTGGGAGGTAAAGGTAGCGAAGGGTGTCTTCAAAGAACGTCGATGCACTGGCGACTCTCTGTCCGCTTTTCCAGTAAAGCTCCTTGAGCTTCGCGCGCAGATGGATCGGCGACCACGTGATGATGACCAACTCGTTGTCAGCGCAGACCCGCTCGATCTCGCCGCCAATAGAACCGCCGGTTGTGTTTAGCGCGAATGCCTCAATGCCCGGGTTCGGATCGGTAGGCGCGTCCTGCATCGGACAGAGCAGCCATTTGTAGCACTCGCGGACTACGCGCGGCAGCGCATCCTCGGCGCTCTTCAGCTCCTTCTCGGCCTGATTTTTCTGCAAGAGGTCGATGTTCAAGCAGCCTTCCTTCACGTCCTCGACGATCGAACCCCATGCGAGCGCAACGCGCGTCGCGTCGCTGAGACGAGAAAGCGCGCCGTGATCGGGAGCAAGGAAGAGCAGCCGGTTGCTGCGATAGCGCGGCTTCGAGCCGTTCTTGCCGATAAACTCCAGTACCGCTTCAAAGGCGAGGCGGTTTTCCTCGCGCGCGTACCAAGTCTCTGGCGGCAGGACGAGCAAGCGCAGGGCGGTATCATCCGGCACGTCGCCATGCGGTGTGAAGATATGCACACCGTCGAAAAACGTGGCGTTTCCGACCGTCTTCTTCAAAGCCTCGGCGATCTTGCCGCGGACCTCCGTCCGGTCGTCGAAACGGCGCTTACGATCCTCCATCTCCCGCCGCAGATTGGCGCGGGTGTCGAACCAAAAGCGCGTCGCATCCTGACTCTTGTCGCCGGTGGAATTGAGGTAGTGCAGGCGGTCAGCGAGCCGGCTGAGCGCGTCGGCGTAGACTGATGAGGTCTGCCCCGGCTGTAAGCAGCCAAGGATGATGTGCGCGCGGTCGAGGCCACGCGCAGCAGCCTTGGAGACGACAGATGACGGCGCGCTGCCGAGAAAGATCGTCCGTGCGATGCGCCGCGCCGCACCCACCTGGCCGAAGCGCGGCTCGCGGCTTTCAAGCGCCGTGGTTTCGGCGCGCTCGCCGTCGATGTCGCGCTCTATCACAGCATCCCAACCGGCGGGCAGGTAGTAGGTAAGCTCGTTGCGGCTGCTGCTATCGTGCAGCGGCAGGCTGCCGGGCATAATCAGAAGGTCTTTGTTGTCGTCCTTCCAAAGACGATAGATCACCTTCGCCATTAGTTTGAGGACGCCGCGCGTGCGCTGAAAACCGTCGATGGTCGTCCAGTCCTCATACAGCCGGTCGAATATTTCCGGGTGGATGGGATAAGCCTGCAAGAGTCGGTCGCAGTAGCGGCGTTCCTGCGTTTCAGAAGGGAGCTTCGCGCCGCCTTCGGCAATGTAAAGATCGGCAAAGGCACGGGACACGGCTTCGCGAGTCTTTTCATCGCGCACCGGCTCGAAAAGGCGACGGCGAACGATCTCGAAGGCTTCTTCGGTGGCCACCGGCTTCCAAAGCGCCTGCACCCGCCCGAACGTCTTTTCGAGGGCGCGCAGAGCGGCAACGCCGCGTTGACTGCCTGCTTCTACATCGGACTCCGGCAACGAGGCCAACACGATGGCGCGCGGCACCAGCTTTACCGCTTCGGTGAGCGCCTGAACGAACGAAAGGTTGCTGTCATAGCTCCCACCGCTGATCGCTTTCGACTCGGGGAATTGCCGGACATAGGCCACAAGCTCGTCGATCAACACGACGCATGGCGCGTGTCCTTCCAGAAGCGTCCGCAGCACGTCCTTGCCGGGAGAGGTGGCGGTGGCGTCGGCTTCGGCAACTAGTGCAAACGCCTCGGCACCCCCAAGTTGCCAAGCGAGTTCGCCCCAAAGGGTCTTGATGATCTGGCTGCCGCGCTTCCAAGGCTGGCCCGGCGCATGAGCCGTGCCATCGATCACGGCAACTCGTGCTTGGGGAACCTCCATTAGTCCGGCGCGGTCAACGAGGGCTGGAACGCCCGCAAGTTCGGACAACGCACCCTTGCGGGTGGCAAGGTGATAAACCGCTAGCATCGTATGCGTCTTACCGCCACCGAATGCGGTTTGAAGCTGCACGACCGGCTCGCCGCCTTTTCCGGCGAGACGCTGGGCAAGCTGCGTAAGCAAGAACGCCATGCCTTCGGTGATGAAGGTGCGATCGAAGAAGGCGGCGGCGTCCTGATATTCGTGGCTCGCCTTGCCAGTGGCGACCGCGGTTATGTCCGCGGCAAATTCGGATTGTTGGAACGTGCCTTCTAGCACGTCCTGATGGGGAACAGCGACTTCCCTCCACGGTTTCATTTTCGTCCCCTCATCCAAACAGGTCGCCTTGAGTCGCCTTCGGAATCGCGGCGGCGGCGGACTCGATGGCACTCCAACTTGTTATGATCTCATTGTACGCCCGGGCATCCTCGGCCCAACCCGCACGCTCGCAAAGCGTATAAAGGCGATAGGAAAGCTGCCGAGTCGCCTCCACCTTGGCTCCGACGGCCGCAAGCACCTTGCCCGCGCCGCTCTCGCCCTGAGCCTTGAAGACGCGGATCAGGTGATGGAGCGCTTCCCAGATGGGCAGGCGTTCGTCGTCGGTCGGGTTCCACTCTGAAGGGTATTCGGCCCATCTCAGCAGCCGGACAATGCCGCCCGTCGCGTAGAGCACACCGGACTGCTTCACGCCGTCCACGCTGGTACCCTTGGCGCGCGCGAGCGTATCTGCCTCGCCAAACTTGCCTTCTTTCCATCCGTACTGCTCGAACCAGTGGAGGCAGAATTGTGTATCGTGGTCAAAGTCGTCCTCGGCGAGGAAGCGATTGATGAGGCGATAGGCCGTTTGCACCGTCATAGGTGTGCCATCGGCCTCAAGCACGGCTGCGTATTTGGAAAAGACGGCCATGCCGGGACCGACTATGGCTTGGGAGAGGTCAACCGGCGCAACCGGCGAACGCTCCTCGCCGGAACCGCGTGTCATTTCATCTAGCGCTTCTGGTAGTACCTGATTCAATTCACGAAGGAAGGCACGTCGGGAGACGGTTTCCGCCGTCACGGGGCGCGGACGGCAAACGAGAACGATGCTGGATGCAAGAGCGTTCGTTCCAATGCTAACGGAACGGGCTCCCCGCTCAGTGCGCATCGGCCAAGTCCCAGTCAATGAAAAACCAGATCGGATGACGGCATCCAGGAAGGTCTCCCATCCTGAACTAGAAGTTCCCGTGTCGCTCTGTGTTTCTGACTGCTTAAAGGCATAGTAGATCGTGACCGGAAGGGAGCTGTGTGCTTGACTTGCGAGGCGTTGCATCGCCCTTGTCATTCCCTCAAGAAAGAAGGCTTCGGCCTTCTCCTTGCCGCCATGCCGGTAGGCAGTGGCAACAAGCTCTTCTGCCTTGGGGACCGCCACGGTAGCAAACAGTGAGGAAAAGAGCGGTCTCAGCGTTCGCCTAAGCCACACATAGAAGTAGTCAGAAAGATCAGCGTACCCAATATTGTCGTAGTAGGGTGGGTCGGTTGAAATCACCTTCTGCATTGATATTGACTGCAACGCCGCATCCTCTTGGCTTGCGTATCCGTCACCCGTCGCCGGAAAAAGCTCCAGTGCTTTGGAAATCCATTCAATACCGCTGAGCCAATTGCCGCTCGTATTCCCGAACGGAGGCGCTTCCGCGAAGTCCCAAGTCATGGGTAGGGCTTGGCGCGCAAATGTTCCCCGGATGAACCCCTCGGCAGGCGTTGCAATGACCGACCAATAGTTCGCAGCATAAGAGAGCGACAAAGCCAGATAGACGACGGTGGCCTCCGAATACGCCAACGCACCTCTTCCCCCGGCAGCTAGGTCAATATCGTCACCGCGCCCGTCTGCTGCCACAGCATCACGTAGAATCTTTTCTTTGGCGTCGATTACTAGATCGCTGAACGTCGTCAGTGCGACGAGCTGGCGATCAGTGAAAAGGTTACCCCAAGACGTGAGTCCATAGGGGGTGCAATTGCCCCCGGTCATACGCTTCGCAATTTCGCCTTCTGGTCGCCATGCGGGAGATGCCCTTAGAGCGGCTTCCTCATGTTCAAGCGGTGGCGCGATGTACACGCGACCGCGCGGCCCGTCTGCAATTATGGCCATTAGGCGCGCGCCCATCCGGTTCGCCATTCCCTCGGCCTTGATGTAGTCACCACTGATGGGGCTACCCGAAAGCAAGCACCGAAAGTTCGCGCGCGTCAGCTTCGTGCCATCATTTGCCCCGGCCGGAGCCGCACCGACTTTGACTGTGAAGCGGTACGAATCGCCTTCGACGACCGGCTCTACATAGGCTTCCTTGCCATCCTTGCTCGAAAGAACAAACGTCGTGGTGAGCGGCACATCGACGTGCCTAAAGGCAGGATTCGGGCTCTTTACCGTCCGCGCCCATATCCAAGCGATAACGGTAAGCTTTTGGCCGACGAGCGGTTTCAGGTCCGGGCGCTCCTTCCCGATGTCCGCGGTGATCTCAACTGGCGGATAGAGATGGCCGATGCGCTTCTGTGCTTGTTCCCGCACCCATTGGCCGTAGTAGCGCACGTCTTCAGCAAGACCCTTCGCACCCTTCCATTGTTGCCCGACAAGGTCCCGGCGGCTACGCGCTTCCGGGTTCACGGGCGGACGCCTGGCGAACTTGGGTGGAATTTCGATCATCGCCTTGTTGACGAGCACAGCGACCGGATTCAGATCGGACGCATGAGCTTCAAGTCCCAGACGCTGCGCCTCAAGGGGAAGTGCGCCGCCGCCGGCAAAGGGGTCGTGAAACGCCGGAAGCCTCTCGGGATCGAACAGCTCTGCCGCCTGCGGGTGATCCTTGTTAAGCTCGCATGTTTCGCGCCACGATTTGCGAATTTCGGCACGGGCCTTTTCCAGCACCGCCTCGTTAGCGGTGTTCTCCCACTTCACTAACTCTTTGATGATGGCAAAGAGCCGATTGCGGCTCGCCGCCCAGCTTGCCTTGATGTTGTTCGGCGGAACCTCGCCGAGATGCTCTAGCTCCCATCTCCATGACGGGTCGTTGACCATTTGCGCAAAGATAACTGCACGTGCCGCTGCTAGCGGCCGCCGCGCCCACCATAGATGCAACGTGCTAGGATGGCCGTGACGAATTGACTTCTCGCGCGCGGCGGCCTCGTTGATCGCGTCCAACGGCAGCGCAACTTCAATCAGCTTCTTTGGAGTCTTCACTGCTGCGGGCAATATTATGGCCTTTCAGTCAGAACGTGCCGAATGGCCGTGTAGAAAGGCAGGCTCTTTGCGTAATCGAGCACATCGGCAAAATATTCATGGATATCGTCAAACGATAGGCCGGCATTAAACGCTTCATCAGCGTCCCTGAGGTATCCCGAAACGGCCGCCTTGCGCATGGCACGGAGCCGCCCCCAGTCGGCGTCAAGAGAAAACACCCGCAACGTTTCTTTCGCTCTGTGCTCGTCGTGCGCAGACAAGCCGTGACGAACGTCGATCGTTCCGTCAGACCGAAAGATGAAGAAGTCGTCGGGTTCATCGACACATGGGTCGATCAGGTCCGTCACGTTGTATGGACCGGCTCCGCGATCTTTGAAATGGCCGCACGAATCGCTCTGATCGCAGGACCAAAAGAGATTTGTCCAATCAAAAGTCATGGCCGGATATGCGCTCTTACGCCGAAAATGCTCGATGTGCTGGCCTAGAGCATCAAGGTCGCCTTCGCAGTAAGCGCACCGCTTTCCTTGCATCGCCTCAAGCTGGACTCTGATCTCGGCCTTGTGAGCAGAAGAAACGTCGTCCCAAGTCTCGGTGCCGTGGTTGTAGCCCGCAAGGCAGGCCGGCGCGAGACAACGAGCGCGATCGAGCTTCTGCATCATCACGTCTCGTCCTGACGGTTCTTGCGAACCCGAAATTGCTGAAACCGTATGAGCCGATCGGACTCCAACATGACCGGATGGGTCGCCCCGAAATGTGCGATCAGGCGTTGCCGCAAGGCTTTCGCGTCCGGCGCATCTGCCTTTCCGTCTTCGATGAGAGCCCGGTAAGCGCTGAGGTCGCTCGACTCCGCGGTCTGCGGTACTGGATCGACGCCCATGACTGAGAACAAGACATTGGCGCTCTCAACACCGCGTGTCTGAATCAGCGGCGTCTCGATGCGAGTGTCATCGCCTTCGATGTGGAAAATGCGAATGGAAGATTTGTCGACCGTTGAGAGCACATGCGGGCTGTGGGTGCTGGCGATGATTTGTAGGGACGGGAACGCGTCTCGTAGCAATCCGAGCACCTGCTGCTGCCAACGCGGATGCAGGTGCATGTCCACTTCATCGACGATTAGGATGCCGGGCGTTTGGACGGGCGCTTGGTCGCTCAAATGAGGATTGAGACTTGCGCAGCGTCGGGCGACATCGGCGACAAGCGCGAGCATATTGCGAACGCCATCACTCAACATGAACAGGGGCAGCCGCCCCTGGCTCATGTGCTCCGCAGTCAATGCGTGAACCGCGGCGTCCCAGTGCAGATTGGACCAGCCGGTAGGTTCCAGAACCTTGTCCGCCGCCTTTCGTACGCCCTGAAGCATCGCGAGGTTCGCCGCAAGGCTCTCCCTAAACGCGGGAGATCTCGTCTGCTGAACACGGAAGTCGTACCACGCCGAAACGCCCTTGAAGGAAGATGATGAAACAAGGCAATTGGCGTAGCCGGCCACACGCTCTTCGACGTTAGTAACAGAGGACCGCCGGCCTTCGGTCAAGCGATGCTCCCCCCACAACCGCCCAGTCCCGTAGTAAGCTACCAGCGGGAGAATGGTGGCGTTGGACAGGAAGCCGCGTGCCGCGGCCTGCATCGGTGCAAGGTTGCGCGTGCTCGGTCGAACCTTATCGGCATATGTCCTGACCGCACTCTTCCATGTCACCGGATCGTCGAGGATGATGCCCTGCGCTTCGTATTCTGTCGGAAGGCTTGGGGCCATCCCGCCGTCCGCGTCGGGAACAAGACGAATGTCGCTCCGCTCAATTCGCCTGATCCGCTCTGCCGGGTAGAGAGCGTTAACAAGAACAGATAATGAGGCTGCGGCTGCGTCGAGCACAGCCGTCTTGCCACTGCCGTTCTCCGCGACAAGAACGGTCAACTGCGGGTGAAACCCGACCTCGCAATGGGCGAAGCACCGAAAATTTGTCAGCGAAAGCTTGTCGATGCGGAGTGCAGTCATTGCACCTCCGCCTTGGCGAGTAAGTCGCTCAAGATATAGTTGACGGACGCAACGCCCCAACCCGGTTCGCGGTCGAACGGGTTGCGGATGTAGTGCGGGCCATCGATCACGTCGTCTTCGCCAACAAGCGCGATTGCGAGCACGAACTTGTCGCCCTGATTGAAGGCGTAGAGCATTTCGTTGCGGGTGATGGTGACGGTGCCGGCACCCTTCACCCGACCCTTCACCTCAATATGGCGCGGGTCAAGCTGCTTGCCGTCGATAGCGGGCGGATATGAACTCAGGTCCCATCCGCATTTGTGGGCGGACACATCGACGACGCGGCATCCGCGTGCTTCCTCGGCCTGCTGAACGGCCCGCATAGCAAGCTGCTCGATGCGCGAGCGCGCCGCCGCGTCGGCGGCGAAGGTCGCCCCAGCGGGATCGACCGGCTCGTCGCCGCGCAGCTTGTTCATAAGCCCAACAGGAACGATCAGCGCCGCGCCGAGCACGACAGGCGTGCCGTTTACGACATGGCGCATGGCCTGAAGCTCTTTCTTGCGGTTCTCCAAGCGGCTTTGCAGATCGGCGAGCGTGCGCTCGACATTCTGAAGATTGAGGCGAATATCCTTGCCAACCTCGGCGTCTTCCTTGAGCTTGATCCAGCGGTCCTGCCAGAAGCTGATTTCCTTGCTCAGGCGCTCATGCACGGCATTGAGCGTCTTTTCGACGTGGGCGATACGCCGCGCAGCAACCTCGCCATAGTGCTCCGGCACAAGCGTCGTCGCGGCGAGCTCCAAAGCGCGCGCTTCCTGCCCCGACGCCAGCCACGATGCTTTGAGCGTGTCGTTGAGCAAGGCTCGTTCGCTTTCGGGCAACGGCTCTAAATCAAGGTGCGGCGCCCATCCGGCGAACTCGGCTATCCCCTCCGACCCGACGCGCACGAATTGTAAGCGTTTGGACAGAACAGTTCCGTCCCCGGATTTGATTTCGTGCGTAATCAAGAAAAGCAGCGCGGGGTCAAGTCCTTCATCGGTCGGATCGATCAGGACGGCACCCTGACGCAGCAGGTTCGCGTGCTGCTCCAAAATCATGTCCGACATGGCGAGCATGAGCGGATGGCCGGGGTGCATGAGCACAGCACGTTCCAACCCTGGCTTGTCGAGCGGCTGGATCGCCTCCCGCTCGAAACAGATGCGGCTATAGCGCCGCAAGACGGGTTCATGCTCACGGCGGTTTCGGCCCGTGAGGCGGCGGTCGCGCTCTCGGATCGCTGCTGGGACGTGGCTGATTTCGTATCGGGCGGCCTCGCGCGGATGCGCGGTGCCGCCAAGGGCGTCAAGCGCCTTCGTGAAGAACGCCCGCACGAAGAACGGCTGAAGACGACGGGCTTCGGCCTTCTCCATCTCCTCCTTCACGGCGAACAACCGCTCTGGGGTCATGGTTTCCTGAGCAAGCGCGTTACGGTTGAGAAGGGATTTCAGGTGGTCGCGGTCGAGGGCCTGGTCGATCTTCTGCGTGAGGCGGGCACGCACGTCGGGCCGGTCGCCATAGCGGATGGCTTGGATCAAGAGGTCTTTGAGGCTGGTTTCCTCAAAGAGTTCGCCAAGAACGTCGAAAACGCGGCCTTTTAGCGCGTCGCTTTCAGTTCTCAGCTTCTCGAGCAGACGGTGATAAACATCGCCTTCGCGCGTTTCCTTGGCGACTAGATTCCACAGGTGGCAGACCTCGGTTTGTCCGATCCTGTGGATGCGCCCGAACCGCTGTTCCAGACGGTTTGGATTCCACGGCAGGTCATAGTTGACCATGAGATTGGCGTTCTGAAGGTTCACGCCTTCGCCTGCAGCGTCGGTCGCGACCAGCACGCGTACGTCGGGATCGGAGCGAAAGAGCGCCTGCAAGCGGCGGCGCTCGTCGCGGTGCGTGCCGCCGTGAATGGTCACGATGGCTTCGGGATTGCCGAGCACGCCGGCGATCTTGGCACGAAGGTAATTCAGGGTGTCGCGGTGTTCGGAGAAAATGATGATCTTGCGCGGCCGTCCGGCGGCGTCGTGCATTTCAGGGTTGTTCTGTAGGATTTTCGACAGTTCATCCCACTTGCGATCCTGCCCCGACGCGACGACGGCTTTCGCCTGCGCTTCCAGCCCTTTGAGAATGACGATCTCGGCCTCAAGCTCAGCGACGGTCTTGGCGGCCGTCGCCTCATCGATTAGGCCCTCTTCCAGATTTTCCTGCTCTTCGGCGCTCAGGTCATCGTCGTCTTCCGGGGCGCCTGGATAGGTTTCGGTGAGCGGTTGACGCCCCCGGATGCCGAGCTTTTCGTCGCGCAGCCGGTTTTCCAGCCGCTCGCGGCGGCGTTTGAGAGACTGGAAAATCGCTTCGGGGCTTGAGGCAAGCCGCCGCTGCAACGCGGTCAACGCAAAGCCGACCGAACCCTTCCGCGCGCCTTCAAGCTGATCCGCTTTCCCCATCTCCGTTTGCACATAGTTGGTGACGGCCTCGTAGAGCGCGGCTTCGATCTGCGAAAGTTCGTAATTGACGGTGTACGCTCGGCGCTCAGGGAAGAGCGGCGTGCCGTCGAACTTGACCAGTTCCTCTTTCACCATGCGGCGCATGAGGTCGGACGGATCGACCTTATGTACGCCGTCGCGAAACTTTCCGTAGAAGCGGTCGGAGTCGAGAAGCGATAGGAAGAGTTGGAAATCCTCTTCCTTGCCATTGTGCGGCGTCGCCGTCATCAACAACAAGTGACGGACATGCGCTCCCAGCTTCTCTGCGAAACGAAAGCGGCCGGTCTTTTCGAGCTTGGAGCCGAAATAGTGAGCCGATAGCTTGTGCGCTTCGTCGAAGACGGCCAAATCCCAGCCCGGCGCGCAAAGCTTGTCCTGCAGCTCTTCGTTCCGCGAAAGCTGATCGAGCCGGACAATGAGCCGCGCATAGTCGTCGAACGGGTTA
>Ga0194120_10010681_pt1 | contig 11264 bp, 10 predicted proteins | sample TA2MahCa65mmetaG_FD_148642 | JGI IMG/M metagenome (GOLD analysis project Ga0194120, IMG submission 148642) | Freshwater microbial communities from Lake Tanganyika, Tanzania - TA2015019 Mahale Deep Cast 65m | ecosystem: Environmental > Aquatic > Freshwater > Lake | place: Tanzania: Lake... | reverse complement strand
GCGGGTCTGGGAGCACACCTACAACCACGTCCGCCCCCATCAGGCGTTGGGCTATTTGACACCGGCGGAATACCTCGCGCATCATCCGCCGTGAGGTCCCTCGTCTCACATGTACTGACCCAGTACACTCGCTTGCGGCATGGAGACCTCCTTGCTATACTTCACCCCGCTCTATTTCGTATAGCCCTCTTTCAAACGAGGGATCCGACGCACGGCAATTCAGACAGGAAGGGTTTTCCATGCAGATCAGCATCATTGGGACAGGATACGTCGGACTGGTCACGGGAGCCTGCTTCGCCGAGTTTGGCCTCAACGTCATCTGCATGGATACGGACGCGAAGCGGATTGGGAAGCTGGAAAAAGGCGACGTCCCGTTTTACGAGCCAGGGCTGACCGAACTGGTCAACAAGGGAATCAGGGAAAACCGCCTGACCTTCACCACCGACATTGCCAAGGCCGTCGATAAAGCCCTGGCTATCTTCATCGCCGTCGGGACTCCCTCGAGACCCGACGGGTCGGCCGATCTCTCCTATGTCGAAGACGTAGGCCGAGGGATCGCCAAGCACATGACCGGCTACAAGGTCATCGCGACAAAATCCACGGTGCCGGTCGGCACCGGCGAAAAAATCCGCGAGGTCATCCGCGCCCACCAGCCCGCTCCCTGCCGCTTCGACATCGTGTCGAATCCGGAATTCCTCCGGGAAGGCTCGGCCATCGAGGACTTTCTCAGGCCCAATCGGGTCGTCATCGGCGCAGACAGCGCCGAGGCCATTGCGGTCATGAAAGACTTGTACCGCCCCCTCTATCTGATCGAAACCCCCTTCGTCGTGACCGATATCGCCTCGGCGGAAATGATCAAGTACGCCTCCAATGCTTTTTTGGCGACCAAGATTTCCTTCATCAACGAGATCGCCAACCTCTGCGAGAAAGTCGGCGCCGACGTGCAGGTGGTGTCCAAGGCAATGGGGCTGGACCACAGGATCGGAGCCAAGTTCCTCCACGCAGGACCGGGGTTCGGCGGATCCTGCTTCCCCAAGGATCTGGCCGCCCTGATTCAAATCGGCGAGAGAGCCGGGCTGGACATGCAGATCGCGGCGGCAGCCGCCAGGGTCAACGAACGTCAGCGGCAACAGATGGTGGGGAAGATTCGCGACGCGATGGACGGACTCAAGGGGAAAACCATCGGCCTGCTGGGACTCTCCTTCAAGCCGAACACCAACGACCTGAGGGAATCCCCCGCGCTGGCCATCGCGGAACAGTTGTTGGCCGAAGGCTGTGCGGTCCGCGTCTATGACCCGGAGGCCATGGAGGAAGGGAGCGCGCTCCTGCCCAAGATGACGCCTTGTGCGGATGCCTACGATGCCGTGCGGGGTGCCGACGGGCTGGTCTTGCTGACGGAATGGAACCAGTTCAGGAACTTGGACTTCGAGCGTGTCAAGAAGGCGTTACGCCGCCCCCTCTTCATCGACCTCCGCAACGTCTACGAACCGGACCGCATGGCCGCGTTGGGATTCCACTACGTCTCCGTCGGCCGGCCGACCAGAAATCCGAACACCGGCGCGTAAACCCGGCCTCTCAGACCTGGGTGCCCAGTTGCTTCACCCCGTCGTCCTTCGGTTTGGGCTTATAGCCCATCCGATCCAACACTTTCATGATCCGGCCCTTGAGCCGATCGTCCGCCTCCCCCAACGCAACCGCTAGAGGCTCCACCGCCGGCTTGCCGATCTTGCGGATAATCTCCGTGGCGGACTGGCGCAGCTCATCTTCCTCCGACACCAGCAACGAAATCAGCGGCGTGACCGAGACGGCTCCCAATTTAATCAGCGAGTCATAGGCCCGCTGACGGACATCCCCGACCTCGTCGGACAAGGCCACCACCAAGGGCGCCACCGCCCGCTCATCCTTCAGGTCCCCCAAGGCTTCCGCCGCGTACTTGCGGTTGAGCCAGTGGGTGTCTTTCAGGTCCAGCAACATCGCATCCGCCTTCGCCGTGTTCGGGTCCTTGGAACGGATCCGAAAACTCTTGGCGACGCGCTTGCCGCCATTTTCCACCACCCGGATGGTCGCCCCGTCGCCGGGCTTGAGTTTCTTGAGGTCCTCAAGCGCTTCCTCCGCGACGTCCAAAATCACCGTCTTGCCGTCATAGGCCAACAACTCCACTTCCAGTTGTTTGGCCGCCGGATTCACCGCCACCACTTTTTCGGTGACCAGGTTGAACCCGTCTTGTTTGGCCCCTCCCTTGGGACCGATCTGAATCAGCTTTGCCGGTTGCTCGGGAACTTGATCTGCCATGGCTGCCTTCTAGCCTTTCCTCGCTAATTGGTTGCCTGGGATTTCCAGCCGAGGCTGGCCAGGGCGCCTTCCGCTGTCTCCTGGACCATCTCGTTCTCATCTTCCAACAACGGCACCAGCGGCTCCACGGCCCGCCGGTCGCCCAGTCTGGCCAAGGACTCGGCCGCGTTCCGCCGCACCAGCCAGTCCTCATCCTTCAACGCCTCGATCAGCGGGGCGAGGCCGCGCGGATCGCCGATCTTGCCCAAGGCTTCGGCCGCGTGTCGCCGCACCATCCAATTGGTGCCGAGCAACCCGTCGATCAGCGCCTCCACCGCCCGCACGTCGCCGATTTTCTTCAGGACGCGCGCGACATCTTCGCGCAACGTGCCGTCCGCCAAGGCCTCCACCAGTCCCGGCACGGCCCGTGGATCCCCCACCCGCTCCAACGCCCAGACCGCCGAACTGCGGACCGCGCCGTCTTTGTCCTTGAGCGCGCGGATCAAGGGCTCGACGCCCCGCGGGTCCTTCAGCTTGCCGAGGGCCGAAGCGGCCTGTTCCCGCACCGCCCATTCGTCGTCCTGCAACGCCTCGATGAGCAGCTCCACGGCGGCAGGACCGATCCTGACGATCGCGCTGGTGGCAGCCTCGCGGATCACCGTATCTTCGTCGGCCAGCAGACCGAGCAACCCCGGCAAGGCCTCCAAGCCCATCTGCCCGAGACTGGCCGCCGCATGGTCGCGCAGCGCTTCATTTTCGTCCCGCAAGGCGGAGAGCAACTGCTCCACCCGATCCGCCTGCCGACCGGCTCCTTCCACGTCACTCATCCTCACCCTCCTCGTGGCTCCCCCCATCAGCCGCTTGCATGGCCATCGCCTGGAGCTTGTCCACGATCATGCCGGCATTATACGACACCAACCCGTCACGGTCGGTCTTCAGGCGCTCAAAGAGGCCCTCGTGCGAGCGCAGCACCTCCACATCCTTGACCTTCGCCAACGCCTCCATGGCCAGAGTCCTGAGCGGGCGCAGCGGAATGGCCTCGATGTACAGTTCCACCGGACGCGCATCCCCGATCAAGCCCAGGGACTTGATCGCCAGTTCCTTGACCCCGGTGTCTTTATCCGCCCGCAGCCGCTCCATGAGGGGCTCCACGGCCCGGACATCGCCGATCTTGCCCAGCAAATCGGCCGCGGCTTCTCGCACCAGCCAGTCCTCATCTTGCAGGTATTCGATCAGAATTTCAACGCTCGGACGGCCGATCCCCAGCAGATCGATGACGGTCGCCATGCGGGCTTCTTCCCTCTCGCTGGCCCCCTCGACCTCGCGCAGCGCGTCGAAGGCCGTGGTGATCCGCTCCCTGATCGCCCCGAGTTTCTTCAACGTCTGGATGGCCACGTCCCGAACGACCGGATCCCCCATCGCATCGACGCAGGCATCGGCCGAACGGGAATCCAGCAGATGCTCCAAAATGTCCGCGGCCGTCCGCCGCGCCGACTCGTCGGGATGCTTGAGCAAGGCGCACAGGGGGTGGATGGCCGTGGGGATCAAGCCCAGCAGCCCGATCACCGACTCGCGTTGGCCTTCTTCTTTCAACTCGTGCAGGTCCGCCACCAAGACCGCCGCCGCAGCCTGGTCCAGGACGCCGGCCATCTGCTCCAAGGCAATGGCCCCGGCCTTGCGCACGGAGGCATCCTCATCTTTCAACAAACGCACCAGCGGCACGCCGCCCTGGGGGTCCTTGATCCGCGCCAGCATACCGGCCGCTTCCATCTTGAGGGCCGCGCTGCCGGTCTCCAACACCTGGACGAGCGCCTCCACGGCCTTCGGCCCGCCCTTCAGACAGGCCGCCGTCGCACGCATCCGACGCCAGTCCTCTTCATGGACCAGCTCCGCGATCAAGGTCTCTAGCGATTCTTTCGGCATGGCTTCAACGGCAACGCTGGCTGCTACACGCAGAACGATGAGCAAGGGGAACGGCCGTTTTCTTCCGTTCAGCATTCCTCACTCGACACTCCTCACTGGATTCTGTTCGCCCGCCATCCCAACCGCGCCAAGGCGTCCTTCGCGTGGAACAGAATGTTCTCGTCCCGCTCTTTTCTCAGCACCGTCAGAAGCGGGGAGATGGCCGGTTGACCGAAGGCCACAAGGGCCGCCGCCGCCTCTGCCCGGACCACGGTATTCTGCAGCGCCGCGACCAACGTAGGGATCGTGGCCTCGTCCCGAACTTGCGCCAACGCCTTCACCGCCGCTTCCATGGCCAGCATTTCGCTGTCCCATCGATCGCCGCACCCATCGATCGGCCGGATGTCGGCCGGCCGATTCACGCCGGTAACGACCTCGACCAGAGCCGGCACCACCCGCCGGTCTCCGATTTTCCCCAGCGCTTCCACGGCGACGGAACGCAGCCTCGCCTCCTTCATCACCATGAGCAGGAAGTCCACGGCCTTCGCGTCGCCGATGTCGCCCAGCGAACGGACGGCGTCCTCTCGGACCGCCGCATCCTGGTCGTTGAACAAAACCCAGAGCAAGGGCTCCACCGATTCCGGCGCTTTGATTTTCCCCAGCGCCTCGACGGCGTGCAGTCGGACCAGCCATTCGTCATGTTTCAACGCCTCCAGCAACAGAGGGACCGCGGCCAAGCCGATGAGGGTCAGGGCTTGCGCCGCATCCACCCGCACCGCCTTAACCTTGTCCTGCAACAGAGGCATGAGCGCCTGGGCCGCCCGCGTATCTCCGATGCGCCCCAGAGCCTTGGCGGCGTGCATCCTGACGATCCAGTCGGAACTCCTCAACGCCTTGATGAGCGGATCTGTGACGCGGGCGTCGCCGATCGTCGAAAGGATCGCCGCAGCCGACTCCTGAACCGTGAAATCGGGATCGGCCAGACAACCGCCCAAGGCCGTCACCGAGGCTTCCCCGATGGCGGTCAAGGCGCTGATCGCGGCGTCCCGCACCGCCCGGTCGGAATCTTTCAGCAGGGCCAGGAGAGGTCCCACCGCCCGCGCGTCGCGCAACGTCCCCAGCGAGACGGCCGCCTCTTCCCGGACGGTCCAATCCTCGTCTTTCAAGGCTGCGATCTGCTCCGCCACGCTGTCCGCCATCATGCCTGCCCCGCGTCGTCCCGTCTCGCCGGCGCACCTTCCAGCCTGCGACCGGCCGTCGTGGTGGTAGGCTGCCAAGGGACGGGAGTGACACCGCTGACGCCCAGGGATTGGGGATCAGAGAACAGACCATCCATCAGGGGAAACAGCCTGCTAGACGCTGAGGTCGCCCGATGGGCCGAAGCGGCCGACATCTCCGAGGGGTTTATCCACCCGGAGGTTATCGGTCTGAAACGAATCGACCAGTTCTTCATCGGCAGGCGTCTCCCAGCCGAGTTTCCGAAGCGTGTCGCCCACGGCCTTCCGAAGAGCATCGGGGGCGCTCAGGCGGCTGGTGGCAAACGAGAGGGCCCGCTCTTTCGTCTCCACCTCCGAGGCCTTGGGATCGAACAGGAACGCGACCAGCGGCTCGATCACCGCGTCGCCGATCAGGACCAGCGAGTCGGCGGCTCGCTCGCGCAGGACATTGTCCTTGAGCAACATGATGAGATCCGGAATGACGCGAGGGTCGCGGAAATGGCCTAGGGCGGTGACCGCGGCTTCCTTGATGAACGCCTCCTCGCTGACGATGCAGCCGGGAGTCGGCGTCCCCTCCTGACGAATCCCCTTGCCCTTCAGCGCATCCAGGACCGGCTGCAGCGCCCGCGCATCCCCGATCATCCCCAGCGACATGATCGCGTGGCGCTTGACGGCCCCGTCTTTCATCGCCTCGATCAGCGCATCGATGGCCCGCGCATCCCCGATCATCCCCAGCGCGATCGTGGCATCCTCCCGGACCGCCCGATCCGCATCCTTCAACGCCTCGATCAGCGCCTCCACAACCGGCAGATCCTTGACCCAGGACCGGCCGTACTGGTAGTCGGTGGTCATGCCGCCCAGGGCCCTGGCCGCATGGCAGCGGACCACGTAGTCCGGATCCTTGAGAGTCTGGATCAGCGGCTGGACGGACGGCAGCCCGATGGCGACAAGCGCCGTCCCCGCCGTCTCCCGCACCGTTTTGGATGAATCCTTGAACAGCTTGAGCAGGGCCGGCACCGCCTTGGCCTCGCCGATTTTTCCCAAGGCCTCCGCCGCCGCGCTCTTGACGGCCCCGTCACGGTCACGGCAGGCCACCATCAAGGCATCCACCGCCTTGGCGTCCTTGATCTCGCCGCAGGTCTTCGCGGCATATTCACGAACCCGCCACCGCTCGTCCTTCAACGCCTTGATGAGCCGATCCACGACCCCGGCGCCAAGACGCGCCAGGGCGGACACCACTTCGTTGCGCACCTCCATGATGGGATCGTTGAACAGATTGACCAGGGCCTCCAGCGCCTGGGGGCCTCCGATCTTGGCCACCCCGCAACCGGCATGAGCACGCACCGACCAAAACTCGTCTCCGCAAGCCTGGATCAAGGCCTCCAGGGTATTGGGGTCGGCCAGCTCGGCCAGCGCCTTCGCTGCTTCTTCCCGCGTCGCGTCATCGACGTCTTCCAACGCTTCGAGCAAGTCCTGCACTGCATGAGCCATGATTCACCTCAAACAACTCGATTCGAATCTTCTTTCAGCAGATTATTGAAACCAGGATGTTCAAAAAGGCTGTCCGGCAAGGCCGCAGCGAGCGAAAAGGCGACGCGTACTCTTGTGTGTACGTTGAGCCTTTGAGCGACGCGAGAACGACGCTGGCGGCCTTTTTCAACATCCTGCTAATAGTCGCGCTGGCCCCCGTAAGGCTGGGTCCGGCTGCACGTGATCGTCAGCTTCTGCGTCCCCCGCCCGGAGACGCACTGGTCCAGCGACGGCGTATAATCCAGCACCCCTTCAAGGGTCACGGTAAAAGGGAAATCGAAGGTGAAGGTCCCGAAGCGATAGGAGCCGGGCTTCAGTTTCAACTCGGAGGGTGCCGTCGTCCGCAGCGCATCGGTGCTGTCGGGATCGAGGGTCATGATCGCCGGCGTCTTCCCCGGCACCTGCCACCAGGTGGGCGGATTCAGGGCCGTGGCATCCACGGTGATGGAATATTCCTTCGCGTAGGCGCTCGGCGGCCCCGCAGCCGCAGGCCGCACGGCCACCAGGGTCAGCAGGCCAAGAAGCGCCGCCAAGACCCACCAGGCGCCGGGCACCTGGGCCGCTCGAACTTGCAGGGGCGAAACCCTCGCCCGTTTACGGTCGTACCTTCCCGTCAATTCCAACAGCCCCCCCACGGTCCATAGCTGGATCCACGGATGCGGGCCGCGGAGCCGAGAAAATTTCCTCAACCGCCCGGCTCTCCCACTCAGTATGGGTCTCCAACCCCAAGGTCCGCATCACGGTCGCCCCCGTGTCCATGATCGACACAGGTTGTTTGATCGAATAGCCCGGCTTGATCCCGGCTCCCCAGGCGATCCAGGGAATGCGCGGCAAGGAGGCGCCGGCGGCTTCGCCGCCCTGGACACCCTTGGCCTCGCCTGTGTTGTTGATCGCCGTCACGAACACCGTCGTCCGCCCCAAGAGGCCCAACTCCCGATAGATCCCCAAGATCGAGCCGATCGCCTGGTCCACATTCCGCAACGATTCCCGGTAGGCCGGCGAATGCCAGCCCTGCGCCGCGCCGGCCCGGCCCGGTTGCGGCAAATGCACGACCAGAAGATGCGGCAGGGACAAGATGGCATGGCCGTAGCCATGGCCGCTTGAGGCTTTGCGGAAATACTCGCGGATGTAGCCGACGATGGTGGCCGCGCTGCACTCCGGCTTCAGCGGCCCACACATTTGATAGTCCGTATAGGGTTCCGGCTTGGCCAACTGATAGAGGGCCTCGTCCATGAAAAAGATCGCGCTGTCCCGGCCCCCGCTCAAATCCAAGTAGTCGAAGACCGTGGGCGGGCGCGGATAGCCCCGGATGAAATCGAACGTATTCCAGGTAATCCCGTGCTTCTCCACCGGCAGGCCGGTAAACAACGAGGCCATGGTCGGAAGCCGCAGCGGAGGATTGACGCCGGTTGCGGACCAGGTCACGGCCCCTTCCTTCACCAAACGGCCGAGCGCCGGCATGGGGCCGCTCTTGAGCGCATCCTGCCCCACCCCTTCCAGCACCACCAGAACGACGTGTTCAGGCTGGACCGGCGCCGCAGCCACAGAAGCCTTCGAAGCCGAGGCGGCCAGGGGAAGAGTCACGTTGGCCAGCACCAACCCGGCCACTACCCACGCACGAAGATCCGACAAGCCCTTCACGATCGCTCCCCTAGGCTGAAGTCCATTCTATTTTGCCTCCCCCCGCGCACAGCCTTCTGTCCGCACAGTCGAGAGGCGCAGGTACCTTAACACGCCAATTTCTGACCGGTCAACCACTGCCGGACGCAGGCCTCGGCCCGCCACGGAGGCCATTGCGCCGGGGTCCCCCTTTCAGGTATGACAGGATCAGGATGCCGACAGAAAATAATTTTCAGCATGCAACCTATTCGCGGTCCGACCCCGGCGACCGTGTGGTCTATCGGGACTTCGTTTCCGGAGCCCAGCCGGACTCCCTGGCCTGGCAGGATGAAATGGCAAGGCTGGGAAGCGAGCTGTCCCAGGGCGGGGTCAGAGCCGTGCTCTTCATGCAGGGGGCAGGCCTCGGCGCCGATCTCTTCGGCGCGCAACGGCTGGATGAAGCCGGCGGGTTAAAGCGGGGCTACTCGCGCGGCATTCCCGGCATGGAAGCCCTGCTGGCCCTCTTGCGGCAAGACACCAATGGTCTGGCATCCCTCCCCGACAGCCCCAAGCCGCCCCTCACCGACGACGACGCCACCAGGAACCTGCTCGACAAACAGGTCGGCGACAGGGGCAATTTCACCAACGCCTATGTCGAGCTGTTCCGAAACGCCGTCAATCGCAACGCCTCTCGCCCCATCGTCTGTTCGCGCCACCTCTGGTCTTCCGAACAGCACCACCTGGGACGGGCCCTTGCGGCCTGGCACTTACTTGAACGACTCAGGACCATCTGCGCGGAGCAGAAGCTAGGGGCCGGCGATCGGCTGCTGGTCCAAGCCCATGGCCATGCAGGACAAGTGCTGGCGCTTGTTTCCAACCTCCTCGCCCCGAATCCATCCTCAGGGCGAGAGGCCTATTTCCAAATCCTCAAAGCCTACTACGAGAAGACCAAAGCAGCGCCCGACGCGCTGCCCCGCCTGCTTCAGATCGAGAACGCAATCCAGGCCGGGACCATCTTAAACGGCGCGGCCCTGGACATCGTCACCTTCGGCACCCCCATCCGGTACGGCTGGGATGCCGCCGGCCTTGGCAAGCTCCTTCATGTCGTGAACCACCGGATGATGAGAACCGACGGCAAACGCTGGCTGGCCAAGATGGACCTGCCGCAGGTCACGATGGAGATGCCCTTAGTCTGGGGCGGGGACTATGTGCAGCAACTGGCGGTGGCAGGGAGCGATGCCGCCACCCCAACCTCACCGGAGGGCAAGACCGCCAACAAAGCTTTGTGGGAACTGCTGGAACCTTGGGATGGATTCGAGCGATGGCTGGAATGCGCGCGCAAGAGCGTCCGCTGCCCGGCAGACGGCCAATGTCTGCTTGTTGACTACAAAGACGCTTCATCTTCAGACGCGGGCAACCCCCGCGACCACCTCTACGGCCACGCCGCCTACACCCGCACGAATGCCTTATTTTTTAATACAGCTGAGCTTGTTCTAACTCTGTACGCACATTGTGTTGCGTCGTAAGTTATCGTCTTGCTTACAGGCTTAAAACCAAAAGACCAAGTCGGTCATCTGGCCTGCTGCCGGTTTGATTGACACCAACCTACGCTAATTCGGCCTGCCGTTCGAACTCCATCGGACTGAGATACCCCAGCGCGGAGTGCCGCCGCCGGGGATTGTAAAAGCGCTCGATGTAATCGAACACGTCGGCTTTCGCCTGGTCTCGTGTGTGGTACAGCGTACGCGCGGTGCGCTCGGTCTTCAGCGAGGAGAAGAAGCTTTCCATCGCCGCGTTGTCCCAGACGTTGCCGGAGCGGCTCATGCTGCAGGAGAGGCCCTGGTCGGCCAGGAGCCGTTGGAAGGGCTCACTGGTGTACTGGCTGCCTTGATCCGAGTGATGCAGCACGGTCCTGGGCCTGCCTCTCCGCCAGATCGCCATCACCAACGCATCCGTGACCAATTGTGCCGTCATCGTCGCCTGCATCGACCAGCCCACCACCCGTCGGGAGAAGAGATCTACGACGACGGCGACGTAGAGCCACCCTTCGGCCGTCCAGAGATACGTGAAGTCGGCCACCCCTTTGCGGTTCGGGGCCGGGGCGTCAAACTGGCGATTGAGCACATTCGGCGAAACCGCGCCCGGCGCCTGCGGGCCGGCATCGGCGGGCACCCGACGCCGTCTGGGCCGTGCCCGCAAGGCCTGTTGCCGCATTAGTCGCTCGATCCGATGCAGGCCGCACATCTCACCCTCGGCCAGGAGGTCGTGCCACACTCGTCTCGCACCATAGGTCCGGTCACTCTGCAGGAAACTCGCCCGGATTTTGGCGCCCAAGGCCTCGTCGCTGCGAGAACGCTGGCTTGGCGGGCGCGTCAGCCACGCCTAGAATCCACCCCGCGAGACACCGAGCGCCTCGCACAACCACGCCGTCGGCCAGAGCCCCCGGTGCTTCACGATGAAGCCGAACTTCACAGCGACTCCTTCGCGAAGTAGGCCGCGGCTTTTGTTAGAATGTCCCGCTCGGCCTTGAGCTTGGTCACCTCACGGCGGAGGCGCTCGATCTCAAACTGATCGGGCTTCATCTGCCCCTGGCCCGGGAAGGCCTGCCGTGGATCGGTGGTCCCCTCCCCTACCCATCGGCGCAACACCATGCCATGCACACCCAAATCTCGTGCGGCTTGCGCCACGGTGACCCCACGGTCTTGGATCAGCTTCACGGCCTCCAGTTTAAACTCTCGCGTAAAC
>Ga0194120_10010679_pt1 | contig 11265 bp, 9 predicted proteins | sample TA2MahCa65mmetaG_FD_148642 | JGI IMG/M metagenome (GOLD analysis project Ga0194120, IMG submission 148642) | Freshwater microbial communities from Lake Tanganyika, Tanzania - TA2015019 Mahale Deep Cast 65m | ecosystem: Environmental > Aquatic > Freshwater > Lake | place: Tanzania: Lake... | reverse complement strand
CCGTGCCGCATCAGCAACTCGAACTGGGCAACGGTCTCAGGGTACTCGTCGCTGGGCCAGTCGGAATGCGGTTCGATCCGCTCGCCGAGTCGCGGGTAGGCTTCGAGTGCGGCGCGCAGAAGGTCGGGATCGCCCAACTGGATGAATCGCCGTAGGTGTTCCGTGTCTTCGAGAATCGTCGTGTCGTGTCGGACGCGCTCTCGTAGGTTCTCAGCGGTCAGGGCGAAATGCGGCGTGACCGCCCCGTACGCCCGCAGGAGGTCCTGCATGGAACCGCATGCCTCCGGGTGCTTGTGGGCAACGATGGTCAGGCAGGTCCCGGAGGAGTCGGCGCCGGCGTTCGGGTCCGCGCCGGCTGCCAGGAGCGCCTTGGCAGTTTCGAGGTCGTTGTTCGCGCTCGCCTCAAAGAGGGCTCTGCCTTGCGGCGCGAGGTCTTCGGGTTGGTTCGGATCCGCCCCGCTGGCGAGAAGGAGCCGGACGATTTCCGTGTGTCCGAGACTGGCAGCGAACCTCAGCGGGCTTTGGCGGCTGCTGTCGAGCCGGTTAGCGGCTTTCGGGTCGTCGTTCAAGATGCGTCCCACGGCGTCGAGGTCGCCGAGGTAGCACGCCGCTGTGAGCGTGTATTTGGCGCCCAGGTCGATCAGAGCTCGGACGATTTCGTCTGCTGGCGTGCGATTGTGCCGGCGGAACCAGTAATCGCCGCTCATCGCGGACAGGAGAGGGGTCCGCCCGTCGGCGCGTCGACCGTCGATATCGGCATCGTGCGCGAGAAACGCCCGTACAAGATGAGACTGCCGCGTGAGCGCCGCCCAGTGGATGCCCGTATTCCCGAACGCGTCCGACGCTGTCCAGAGCTCGGGACGGGCTGCCAGCGCGTTGTCGAAGCGGGCCATGTCGCCGTCGCGAATCGGCTGGGCGACGAGGGCGTCGAAGTCGGAGTGGTACGCGTACCGCTCCCGGAGCGTCTCGACGAGGACGGCGTGCACGTCATCGAATCCGCGAATCTGCGCCGCCGCGAGCAGCTTGTCCCACGCGTAGTACATGAACCGCGACCTGCCCGGTTCCGACCCGTGCTCCAACAGGAAGCGTGTCATCGCTGCGTTTCCGGTCCAGACCGCCATGTGGACGGGATAGGAATACCAGTACTCGGTGTGAACCAGATTGGCGTCCGAGTCGAGCAGTTGTCGGGCGGCGTCCAGGTCGTTGTGCGCTGCCGCCTCGAACAGCCGCCAGCCAGCGTTCCCGTCAACGGCGATGACGTCTTCGATGTACGGGCTGCGGCGCATGGCGTCGGGCTGCGTCAGAGCCTCGATGCACGCTGAGAACTGTCGGGTCAGATCGCTGCCGAAGTGATTGGGCATGAGGGACCTCCCTATTCCCTGGACCCGCGTTGACGTCGCCTGCCTCATCAGAGCAACGGACTCCTGCCAGGATCGGTTTCCCAGGCGGTACCACGTTCGCCGTGCCAGGCGTTGCACCATGCCGCCTGGTTCCTGCGTGGGTCGGAAGGGCGCACGCGTCAAGCGGATAGACGCACTCGCAGGGCTGTTTCATGAACGGACCGCCTGATCCCGAATCGGGTCAACCCAACGGGTCATTCCCGCGAGCCCCGCCTTCGCGGGAGCGACGGAGCGGAAACGGTGGCTCCATGGACGGCTGGTGTCCCGTCGGAGCAGCGGGCGTTCGTCTGGACCCCGCCGTGCGGGAACCGAGTGGCTTCATGAAACAGCCCTGCGCACTCGCCGCTTCAACGTGCGTGTCAACGGGGATCGTGGAGGCGCGTTCGTTTTTGCGGAGCCCTGCGACGCGTGGTAGACTGCGCGGGTGAACCCCGGTTGCCGCCGCCCTTGAGTCGCGATCTCAGGAGACGAAGCCGCGTGAACGACGACCGACCCGCCACGGATGCCGATGCCCTCGATATCCGGTACTTCGATGAGACTCGGCTTCGCCTCCTCAAGGAGCTCCGCAAGATCATCGTGGGTCAGCAGGAGGTACTGGACGACCTCCTGATCGCCCTCGTGTCGCGCGGGCACTGCCTGCTCGTCGGCGTTCCGGGTCTCGCCAAGACGCTCGTGATCGGCACGCTGGCGCGCGCGCTGGACCTCGACTTCAACCGCGTCCAGTTCACGCCGGACCTCATGCCGACCGACATCATCGGAACCGACATCATCCAGGAAGACCCGACGACTGGGAAAAGGGCGTTCCAGTTCCTGCGGGGTCCCATCTTCGCCAACGTCGTCCTCGCCGACGAGATCAATCGCACGCCGCCCAAGACGCAAGCCGCGCTGCTTCAGGCGATGCAGGAGTACCGCGTCTCGACCGGCGGAACGACCTACGAACTCCCTCTGCCGTTCTTCGTGCTGGCGACGCAGAACCCCATTGAGCAGGAGGGCACCTATCCGCTGCCCGAAGCCCAGCTCGACCGGTTCATGTTCAGCCTCTACATGGAGTACCCGTCGGTGGACGAGGAGAAGGAGATCGTCCTGACGACGACATCGGCTCTCGATCCGCAGATCGAGAGCGTCGTCAGCCGAGAGGACGTGGCTCGACTCCAAGAGCTCGTGCGGCGTGTCCCGATCGCGGATTACGTCGTCGAATACGCCGTCAACCTGGCGTCGCGTTCGCGCCCGGCGAACGAACAGGCGCCCGATTTCGTGAAACGATGGGTTGCGTGGGGAGCCGGTCCGCGAGCGTCGCAGTACCTGGTGCTCGGCGCGAAGGCGCGAGCCATCCTGCACGGCAGGGCGCACGCGACGCCGGAGGACATCCAGGCGATTGCCACGCGCGTGCTCCGCCATCGCATCCTCGTCAACTTCAGCGCCGAAGCCGACGGCATCAGCAGCCTCGACGTCGTGCACCGTCTGATCGAAGCCGTGGACGTCCCATTCCGCGAGCGCCGACGCCAAACCTGATTCCGATAACCAACAGCGGTTCAAGGCATCTCCATGGCGCGATCCGGCACGGGGTCCAACGCCCGACAGCGTCTGGGCGAGATCCGCAACATCCGCGATATCCCCCAAGCGATCCGCGGCGGATCGGTGGCGCCGGTCTACCTTGCGTTCGGCTCCGAGCAATACCTGCTGGAAGAGCTCACTGACGCCATCGTGGCGGCGCTGTCGCCCGACGCGGCGGCGCGGTCGATGAATGTCGACATGCTGGACGGAACCGTGACGACGGTCGAGGAGCTGACGTCGATCGCAGAGACGTTCCCGATGGCGGGGAACCGTCGCGTCGTCGTGGTGCATGATCCGGCGTTCCTCAGCGGCGCGGCGATTCCCACGCCGGTCGAAGCCCTGCAACAGGCATCCGACGCGCACGATTCGGGCAACGACTCGCGGGCGCTTGGGCTGCTGTTCGTTGCGCTCGGACTGGAACCGGTTCCCTTGGACTCGTCAGAGGCGCAGCTCCAGATGGCGGCTCTCCGGGCAGACGTTCTGACTCAGGCTCCCGCCTTGGCAGCGTTCCTGGATGGCGCTGCAGGGACCTTCGGGGAGATGCCTCTGCCGGACTCGACGGACGCCGTCTCCAGTGCGTCGCGGTTCTCGGAATGGCTGTCGGAAGGTCCTCCGCCGACCTGCACGGTCGTCCTGATGGTTCGCGGAAGCGTCGACGGGCGGTCGCCGCTGGTGCGGGAGATCGCTCGGGTCGGCGTCGTGGCGGATGTGGACTCGTTGCTTTCCGGTAGTGGCGGCGCGGCTTCCCGCGACACGGTCGCGCGGTTCATCGGGAAGCGGCTCAACGACGCGGATCGGCGGATCGCGTCGGATGCGTTGGCGGCGTTCCGGTCGCGGACAAACGATGATCTGGGTCGGATCGTGGACGAGCTGGAGAAGCTCGTCGCCTACGTGGGCGATGCCGAGGAGATCACGCTCTCCGATGTCACAGCTGCCGTGTCGGACGGGACTTCCAGTTCGGTGTTCGACCTGACGGATGCGCTGGGCGCACGCGACCTCGCCAAGGCGCTCATGTGCCTTGACGACGTGCTCAAGCAGGGGGAACCCCCCCTTCGCGTCCACGCGATGCTCGTGCGGCAGGTGCGGATGATGCTTCAGGCGCGTCTGCTGTGCGAAAGCGGGCGCGTCCTCGACGTCGCGCCGGAGATGAGCTATGGTGCGTTCAGTTCGGGCGTCCACGGGAAGTGGGATGCGGAGACGGTTCGCAGCCTACCGTCGGGCGCTCAGACGAACCTGCTGAAACAGAAGCCCTATGCGGCGTATCTGGCGTTCCGGCAGTCGGCGAAGTTCACGACGGCGGAGTTGCTGGTTGCCTACGAGCGGCTGATCGAAGCCGACGAGGAGATGAAGTCGTCAGGCGGGTTCGGCGACCTGAGCCTATCTCGCACCATCGAACGGATCATTCGTCCGACCGGCTCTGCCGGGTGACGGCGAAGGCGCAGGAAGATGCACATGTTTGCTGGCTTGGCGTTGTTGCTGTTTGGTGGGTTGGCGATTGCCGGTGGCATCACGCTCGCCATCGTTTGGATGGGTATCTCGTACTCATCTCGGAAGAGCGGACTGATTCGCGGCGCGACGGAACGCGAGCTGCAGAAGGTGATGCGAGAGCTTTCCGAGATGCGCGCCGACATCAAGGCGATCCGGGAGACGCAGGCGGACCTGACGCTCATGCTCGAAGATCTACCACGTGCGGCGATCGGCGCACGGGGTCGCCAGGAAGAGGCGCACTGATATGGTGCCGATTGCCGTGGGTCCTGACGTGATCGTACCGGTGACAGCGATCATCGCCATCAGCGCGTTGATGGCTCTGAAGATCGTGGCAGGTGCCCTGACACGGTTCCGCCGGTCGGTTCCGAAAGGGCTCGAAGAACAACTCGCCTCGTTGCGCCGCGAGATCGCCGAGATGCGCGGTCAGGTCGAAGCGCTTCGGGAAGCGCACGCCGATTTGACGCTGACGATCGACCAGGTGCAGCCGGTGCCCCGCCGTGCCGCTCTGACCGACGACCGGTCGGAATGCCCCTAATCCAAGCGCTCGGCGGGTTCATTCCAGATCAGTCCGGATCAGTGCAGGGGAACCAGTGGTCTGTTACTCGATAACTGTGGGATACAGCGTCTTGAGTTTCGAGCGCGCGTCCTGTGTGCGGAAGCAGTTCGTAGAGAGCGGACGGCTTGTGTGTGTTCAGATTGTCCATGACGACGCGTATGACCGCGGCGTCCGGAAAGAAGTCGTCCACCAGGCGCTGCACGCATCGCGCGAAATCCTGCTTGGTGCGGCGTTCGGTCGCCTCGACGTACCGCCAGCCCGCGAAAGGCTCCACATACATGAAGAGGTTGCACACACCCCTACGGCTGTATTCGTAGTACTCCCATTCCGGTTGTCCCGGTTTGGGCGGAAGCGGCTCTCTGAGGTCTTCCAACAACTGATACGGGCGCTCATCGAAGCACACGCGCGGACGCTTCGGGTCATCCGGCTCTTCATACAGGTCCAGGATCTCCTCCATCCGGCACACAAACTCCGCCGCTCCTACGATACGCCCGTGAGGCGGAACACGTAGGCGTGCTGCGAGGGCAACTCGTGAGGCATGAGGATGGGAAGCTCGATCCGCATCGCCCCGTCGGCGGACTTCCAGGACAGGTTCCCTTCGCGGCCGAGGAGCGTCACCGTCGTTGACGCCGTCGGCTTGGGCGCGGTCAGAGCGAGCTCGCGTCCTGGCAAGCCCAGAGCGATGGCGTAGACGGCTCCGTCGCGCGTTGTGTAGTAGACGCCCTCCTCGCCTGTCTGCCGCCAGGACCGCGACCCGTAGATCGCCCCGCCGTTGACGTCGAGCCATCTGCCGAGCTCCAGCAGGCGTTCCTGCATGATGACCGGGATGCGCCCATCCGCCGTGGGGCCGACGTTCAGGAGCAGGTTCCCGCCCTTGGCGACCAGCTCGACGAGCATGTGGACGAGCTGCTTCCCAGTCAGGTAGTCCTCGACATCCTCGTTGCGGTTGTAGCCGAACGATCTCCCGATTCCCCGGTTTTCCTCCCACTTCTTGCCCTCGGCGAGCGACTTCCCTCCGCCGACGTGTCCGTACTCCGTCGTGAAGTAGTCGCCGTGAGAGCTGCGGCACTCGCTGCCCCAGCGGTCGTTGGCGACGATCTCGTCGCGGCAGGGGGATTCGTTGTAGAGCCAGGCGAGGAACTCGCGGCTACGCCAGGAGTCGGCGGGGTGTTCCCACTCGCAGTCGGAGAAGAGGATCGCCGGTTCGTAGCGTTCGATGACCTGCTTCAACTGCGGGAGCATGTGGCGGTCGACGTAGCGGGCGAGGTTCGTGCGGTAGTCGGGGTGATGCCACTCGTAGAGGGAGTAGTAGAACCCCATCTTGAGCCCGGCGGCTCGACCGGCTTCGGTGAGGTCGCTCAGCAGGTCGCGGTGGGGCCCGACATCGACGCTGTTCCAGTTCCAGCTATGGGGGCTTTGCCAGAGGCAGAATCCGTCGTGGTGCTTGGAGGTGAGAGCGACGTAGCGGGCTCCGGCTCGCTTGAAGAGGTTCGCCCACTTCTCCGGCTCGAAGAGCTCGGCGCGGAAGCCGGAGACGAAGTCCTGGTAGCGGAACCCTTCGCCGTAGGTCTTGGCGTGGAACTTCCAGGTCTCGCCATCGCGGTTCGCCATGGCGTTCCAGTACCACTCGGCGTACTGCCCCTTGGGTCCCCACGCCGGAACGGAGTAGAGCCCCCAATGGATGAAGATGCCGAACTTGGCGTCGTCGAACCACGCCGGGCACGGGCGGCTGTCGAGGGATTCCCAGGTCGGTGCGTAGGTCATGGGCGGTTCTCCTCACGGGTGCGGTCGAGCGTGTCCAGAATCAGCTTCGCGATGGCAACTTCATTCCGTCGCTTCCGCGGGAATGACGGAACGCATCGCACGGCAGTCCTGGACGATCTCAGTGTCAAAAGGACGTCGAGATGCCGATCTGCGCGGTCGTCTTCTTGATGGGCTCGAACCCTTCGCCGTCCGCGCGTTCGCGGAACCGATACTCGCGCGTCAGGACGAGCTGCATGGGACCCTGGATGTTGTAGGCGATCTCGACGACGAACAGCGACTTCTCGTCGAGGTCCACCAAGTCCTCGAAGAAGGACTGCTCCTCGTTCTTGGAGTCGACGCCGCCGATCCCGCGCTTGGTGTAGAACGCGCGGACGTCGACCGGTTCCAGCAACGTCGTCTCGACGAACCGGGCGGAGAGACGCGGGTCGCCGTCGGGACCGTCGCCGTTGTAGTCCTCGAAGATCGCTCCGACGAACGCCTTCTCCTGGTAGGACATCGTCGCGCTGCCGTAGTAGCCGTTGGTCGCCGTCCGCGTCGGGTCGAACCAGATCCCGTGATCCGGCGTGCGGGCGAGGTACTCGTAGTCATACCCGAAGAGCGTCGGGACGAACCCCGCCTGCATCGTCCGGTATTCGAGCTTGGCGCGCAGCGAGGCGACGTCGAGCCCGATGCCGACGGCGTCGCCCATCTTCGCTTCGGTCGTCAGCTCGCCAGCGTCCGAGATCGACGGAAGGCTCGTCGCGGCGACCTCGTTGTAGAGCTCCAAGAGCATCGACTCGGAGCGCACGAGCGGGAAGGCGGCGTCTCCGGCATAGGCGATCAGCGGGTCTTCGTCGGTGATTCCCGCCGACTTGGCTCCGTCGGCGTCGGGCACCGGGTTGATATCGACGAGGGCGGTCGCACCGAGGGTGAGGCGGTTCAGAAGGCTCTCGGTGCCGGCGAGGGGGCGGATGAACGCCCTGCCTCCGAAGAGCTCCGGCTTGTCGAAGTTGTTGAGCATCGTCTCAGCGCCCCACGAGCCCCGGTCGAGGTTGAGCCGGGCTCCGCGCCGGTCGAAGTTCGAGTAGCCCTCCATCAGCATGCCGTGACCGACGCGGACGTCAAAAAGCTCGCCATAGCGGGCGTAGAAGGGCGCGCGCGGCGTCGCCCACTCGACGTAGCGGATCGCCCGCAGGTAGGAGCTGAGGGAGTCCCATTCCTCGCCGTCTTCGGTGAGGAGCTTCGTCTTGGTGTCGGCGTCGGGATCGTCGCCCGACGGTTGCCCGACGAGCAGAACCGCCTTCATGCCGATCCCCACGCGTCCGAATCGGAAGTCGGGGCGGAGATCAACGCGCCAGTAGGGGTCGCCGTCGATGACCGTGACGCCGGTGAACGCGTTGAGACTGCTCGATGTCGCTGCGGGGAGCGTCGGCGCGAGGGCGCTTGTGTCGCCCTGCGCGCGAGCGCTGCGGGCTCCACCGGTGAGGACGAGGACGGACAGGGCGAGCGATACGAAGGTCGCGCGGATCGGGCGCATGGAGCGTCTCCTAGCTGACCGCAAGGTAGAGGGCGAGACGGGCGAAGGAGTCATCGGCGGACCCCTCGGAACAGGGCGACCGCAATGACGGCAAAAACGACGTTGGCGATCCACGGCGCGAGCGAGGCGGGAATACGCCCGTTCTCGCCCATCGCCTCGAACATGGCGATCGCCATGCCCCAGTAGAGGAAGCTGATGAGCATGGTCGCCGGGAAGCCGATGGCGACGGCGAACCGACCGAACTGCATCGAGAGCGGCAGGCTCAGCATGACTCCCACGAGCAGAGCGAAGGAATAGGCGATGTTGTGATGCATCCGCACGACCTCGGCGCGGGTCGGCAAGCCGGCGCGGGTCTTGAAGGCGATGACCCGCCGGAGCTCGTTGAAGTCCATCGCGGAAGGGTCGTTGGCGGTGGCGACAAGGATTTGAGGGTCGGCGGTCAGGGCGCGGTCGCGTTGAGTGTATCGCTCGAAGGCGGTTCCCGCGTCGCGGTAGTCGCGCCGCCATCCGTGGCTCAGATGCCACTGGCCCGGTTCCCAGGTGGCGAAGGAGGCGTAGGTTTCGGCGACGAGCTCGCGGTCTTGGAAGTCGTAGAACGTCAGATGGTAGGCGCGCTGATCGGGCACGTCGAGGGACTGGATGTACGCCAGGCTGTCGCTGCTGTCGACGAAGATGATCTCGCGGTCGGCGGCGTAGGTGGTCGTCGGGTCGAGCTCCTGAACGCGCTGGATGGAGGGTGCGACGATCCGGTCGGTGAACAGCAGCGAGACGAGGCAGCAGAGGAACGCGAACCCGAGGATCGGCAGCGCGAGTCGGTAGAGATCGACGCCGGCGGACTTGAGGGCGACGATCTCACGGGAGCGTGTGAGACTCCCCACCGTGAAGAACGCCGCGAGGATGCCCGACGCCGGGATGACTTCGAGGATGCGTTCCGGCGCGCGGTAAAGGAACAAGCGGAGCCCTTCGGCGAGGCTCTGCGAGTCGGAGAAGATGGTGCCCAGTTCCCGGTCGCCGAAGCGCACGAGCAGAATGAGCGCGACTTGTAGCACAAACGACAGGACGAACAGCCCGGCGAACTTTCGCAAGACGTACCGTGCCCGAATCGGCATGGGCATCCAGAGGACGAAGCAGGTCAGGAGCGCCGACGGCAGAGCGACGTACAGCAGGACGTTGCGCGTCATCGTCGGAGCGTCCAGAGACCGGCGGCGACGCCGATGACGAGGATGGGGACGTTGGGAAGCCATGCCCCGACGACCGGATGGATCATCGCCCGCTCTCCCAGCGTTTCGCCGACGCGCAGGAGCGTATAGTAGACGATGATGAGCGGCAAGCCGATCGCCATCCCCATCATGAACCCGCTGCGGCGTGTGACGATGCCCAGCGGGACGCTCGCGAGAGCGAAGGCGATGCAGGCGAAGGGGATCGAGTACTTCTTGTGAAGCTCCATGCTGGCGCGTCCCAGCGATAGGCGGACGCTGCGGGCGGATGCGTCCGGCGCGCTCGCCAGCTCGGCGCGCAGGTCGCGAATCTCCTGGCGGAGGGTCCCGCTATCCATCGTGCGGTAGATCTTGTAGGTTCCGCCGGATCGGGCGAACTGGTCGCCGATGTTTAGGGTCATCTCCTGGGTGGGGAACCGGATGGCGAGAACATCCTCGTCGCGTTCTCCGGGCTCGTAGGAGACGCCGTCGTAGAGCGTGAGAACCGAGTTGCCGTTCATGAGGCTCAGGGACGCCTCGCGGGCGGTGGTGAGTCGGGGTCGTCCGTCGCGGTATCCCTCCCAGATGCGGATGTTGCGGAGCCGCTTCGTCTTGGGCTCCATCCGCTCGAAGTACCAGAGGCGTTCGTCGCCCTCCATGCTGCGCATGACAACGCCCTCTTCGAGGACGAGGGCGGGGCTCTTCCGGCTCAGCTCCAGGTAGAGGTCGATGTAGTGGCGGTTCCCCCAGGGCAGGCCGCCGTCCATCATCCAGTAGTCCGTCGCCGCGAAGACGCATCCGACGACCGCGACGGGCAGCAGCAACCGGTGGATGCCCATGCCGCTGGCGCGCATCGCCGTGATCTCGCCTGTGAACGCGAACTGCCCCAGCACCATGAGCATGCCCGCGAGAACCGCCATCGGGATCGTCAGCGCCAGAACGGACGGCAGGGCGTAGACGAGCAGCTCGGCGAGGTACCACAGACTGATGTCCTTGCTGACGAACCGCTTGGTCAGCAGGAAGATCTGGCGGAGGATCAGGATCGAGCTCGTCGCGACCAACGCCAGGAGGAAGAAGAGGAGGAACTCGCGCAGGACGTACCGAGTGATGACTCTCAACGGCGCTGGCTCGACTTTCGATTCGCGTGGGCAGCCGCATGCGACGCGGATGGCGCTGGAATCATGGTAGACGAACGCCCTTGGATCGGCAACCAGCGGCATCGCGCGATGCCTGTAAGGACGCTCGGCGGCGTGGTCCGTCGTGCATTCGTCGTTTTCGCGCCGAAGTCGGAGTGTTTGACAGGGCCCGCTCTCGACATCGAGGACAAGGTGCGTCGCCTCTAATGTCAACGGCAAGCGAGCCGCCGAAGACAATGGGAAGGCGGGCATCGACAAATGGGCGGTTCCGACCAGCAGGGCCGTTTCACGAATGTATGAGTCCTCTGAGTTGCCATGCTTGCTGGGGTTTGGCTGCGAATCGTCGAGTCGCTCGGGCGACGTTGTCGACTCCGTTGCGGCGCAGGAATCCCAGCAGGCAGGCTCTTACTGTCGCCACGACGCAGGGCGTAGCTCCCAACGGACTTGGGATCGATCCTCGTCATAGGTGACGTCTCGGACTCGATGGTTGCGGTTCTCGATGTGCCAGTGCTGTCGGCGGAGGCGAAACAGCGCTTCGGGAGAACCGGTCGTCGCATCCAGGCTCGTCAGACCTACCTCTACCTGCCGACGCGTCTGACCATGGCGCGTGGTTTCCCGCTGGAGGTAGTAGGCTTGCGTGGCATTGTGCCAGTCG
>Ga0194120_10010678_pt1 | contig 11266 bp, 9 predicted proteins | sample TA2MahCa65mmetaG_FD_148642 | JGI IMG/M metagenome (GOLD analysis project Ga0194120, IMG submission 148642) | Freshwater microbial communities from Lake Tanganyika, Tanzania - TA2015019 Mahale Deep Cast 65m | ecosystem: Environmental > Aquatic > Freshwater > Lake | place: Tanzania: Lake... | reverse complement strand
CGTCGGCCTTCACCTGCTCGACGAGCCGGGCTGCCTCCTTGACATCGTGCTCGGGGATGCCGGCGTCCTTGAGGTAGCCCGGAGCCTTCACGTCCATGATGCCGGGCGCGAGCTCGAAGAACCCCTTGTGGATGACCCGATCGATCTTCTTGCGGTCGAGTGCCTTCGCCACCGCGAGGCGTGCGTCGGGGTTGTCGAAGGGCGCCGCCGACGCGTTCATGAAGTAGTAGCGGATCTCGCGGAACGCGGGCTTCTGGACCACGACGTCGAACTCGTCGCGGACCTTGCCGAGCTGGATGATGTCCTGGCCGTTGTCGAGCGTGAGCACGTCGAGCTCACCACCGCGCAGCGCGGTCAGGCGCTGCGACGTCTCAGGGACCGGCGTGTAGATCAGCTGGTCGGCCTTCGGGTACCCCTCTTGCCAGTAGTCCGGGTTGGCGTCGAGCACCATGTTCTCGCCCGGCGTCCAGCAGTCGTCGTTGCAGACGAAGGGACCGGTGCCGATCATGCGCGTCGCGCACTCGTCACCCGAGTTCAGCTGGGCCGGCGCGACCATCCCGACCCGCCCCGTGCCGTAGAGGAAGGACGGGAACTGCGGGACAGGGTTGGTGAGGTGCACCACGACGGTCAGGTCGTCGACGACCTCGGCCTCGCCATAGAAGGGCCGCAGGACGCTCGGGAACAGCAGGCCGGTGTTCGGCAGCCCCGGTAGGCCGGCGAAGGTGTCGAGGTTGAGCTTCACGGCGGCGGCGTCCAACGGCGTGCCGTCGTGGAACGTGACGCCGTCGCGCAGCGTGATCGTCCACTCGGTGAAGTCGTCGTTCGCCTCGACGGACTCAGCCAGGTAGGGCACGAACTCGCCCTTGCTGTTGGGCACGACCAGCATGTCGTACACCGCCGCGGCCACCTGGATGCCCGAGATCGCGAGTTGCGAGCGAGGCAGGCAGAAGCCGTTGCCGGTGTCGGTCTCGCTCTCGAGGGCGAAGTCGATGACGTTGTCGCCGCCCTGCTGGCGCACCCGGTCGGGCGCTGTTGCCCCGCCGATGCCGGCGAGCGAGATGCTGGCGAGTGTGAGGGCCGCGATCGCCGCGATCGAGCGGGCGATGCGTCCGCGAGCCGTGTGCTGGTGCGAGTCGGTCACCTGTTCCCCCTGTCGACGCCGGCTTCGGTACCGGCCGGTAACTACCCCAGGGTCACGGATGTGACCCCCGTCACGGTCCCGCACTTTAGGTGGATCGCCCGTCCGGCGCACCGCGGGACGCCCCTTCAGGGGCAGCGGGCCCCCTCAGGCGTCGTCGAACAGGGAGTCCTCCCGAAGGTCCGATGGCGCCCCCCGCCGGATGAACCACTCGGTGCCGAACGCCTCCCGGAACACCTCCGGTGGCATCGCGAGGAAGAAGGAGGACTCGCTCACCTCGCTGGCGTGCTCGACGAGCGCAGCACGCTTCTTGTCGGCGAACTCCCGAACGTCGACCGAGGTGGTGATGATCTCCTCGGGCACGCCGATCTGCACGTCGTCGGGGTCCGCCGCCCCGTCGGGCACCTCGAGGCCGGAGTCGGCCATCAGATCCCTGTTCTCGCGGACCATCCGGGCGATCGCGTCGCGGTTCATGGTGGTCTCGTAGACCCGCGGGGTGCCGGCCAGCTCAGCGGCCCGGATGCCGACGCGGTGCACTTGGATGTGGTCGGGATGCCCGTACCCGCCGTTGTCGTCGTAGACGGTGAGGACCGAGGCATCCTCTTCTTTGAGGATCTCGGCGAGCCGTGCGGCGGCCTCTTCGACATCCGCGGCCCAGAACGACCCCGGCTCGTCGTTCGTGGGGAGTCCGGCCATCCCCGAGTCGTGGTAGCCGAGGAACTCGACCCGAGAGACGCCGAGGATGTCGGCCGCGCGCGCGAGCTCGGCGACCCTCCGCTCCGTGAGCGTCTCCCCAGGAGAGAGGAAGCCGTCCGGGACCTCGCCGAGCTCGCCCCGAGTGGCCAACACGAGCACGACCCGTCGCCCAGCGGCCGCAGCCTGCGCGATCACGCCACCAGTCGCGATGGTCTCGTCGTCAGGATGAGCGTGGAAGCACACCAACGTTCCGGGCATGGCGCTCATGGTCCCACGTCGACGCGGGGCGGCGAGCGAGCGAAGCGAGTGAGCTCGCAGGAGCAGCCGAGCGCCCGCGGGCCGGGTATCCCGGCCCGCAGCGAGCGCGACCAGAGTGTGGACCTGACGTGAGCGTCAGGCGATTCGTGGCTAGAGTGCCGCCCAGTCGTCGACCGCTGGGTCGATCGAAGAGGGGGGAACACGGATGCGCCGATTCTTGGCTGTCATCACCGTTGGTCTGGTCGCGGCCGCACTCGTGGGGACGCAGGCGGTGACCGCAGGTGCCGGTGGGGGCAAGAAGACCCCGGGTGTCACCGACACCGAGATCCGGGTCGGCGGGTACGCCAGCCCGCCGAACGACACGCTCAACGTCGCGTACCCGGAGGGCTTCGAAGGGGTCGAGGCCTACTTCGAGCTGATCAACAAGCAAGGTGGCGTGCACGGTCGCAAGCTCAAGCTCGTCGCGAAGGCGAGCGATCAGGGCCAGGCCTCCACCGGTGCCATCACCGTGCGCAACCTGGTCGAGGAGAAGAACGTCTTCGCGGTGCTCCCGATCATGACGAACTCGTTCACGCTCGGCGGGAAGTACCTGTCCGACAACGACGTGCCGGGCTTCGGCATCAACGTCGAGCCGGCGTGGTGCGCGACCGCCGACGAGCACGCCGTGATCGAACGAGCGCTCATCGAGAACCAGGAAATCCAGGAGTGCCCGCGTGACACCCTCTTCGGCGAGAAGGGCTCGTTCCTCTGCTTCGAGTGCCCAGGCGTGGCACCGTCGTACATCGCCATGCAGGAGGGGTTCACGAAGGTCGCGGTGTTCGGCTACACGCACATCTCGTCGGCCAAGTGCGTGAACGGTGTGACGGCCGGCTTCGAGAAGTACGGCATCGAGGTCGCGCATGCCAACCAGGCGCTCGAGTTCGGGTTCAGTGTCACCGAGATCGCGGCCGACATCCAGGCGATGAAAGACGCGGGCGTGCAGTTCGTGGCCACCTGCATGGAGTTCAACGGTGGGTTCAAGATCTCCGAAGGTCTCCGTCAGGCCGGCGTGAACGACGTGGTGTTCTACGCACCGGAGGGCTACCGGCAGTCCACGCTCGACAAGGCCGGTGACGCACTCGAGGGTTGGATCTTCCGTCTCGGCTTCGCGCCGTGGCACGGCAAGGATCTGCCCAAGGGCACCAAGCAGTTCCTGAAGGCGATGAAGAAGCGGGGCATCGAGCCGAGCGAGCACAGTCAGGCTGGCTGGATCAACGCCGCGCTCTTCGTTGCGGGGCTCGAAGCGGCCGGACCCGACGTCACACGGGAGTCCTTGGTCGAGGCCATCAACAGCATCACCGACTTCACCGCCGACGGGATGCTGCCGCCGATCGGCTGGCAGCCCGGTGGTGGTGGCCATGGAGCCGGGTACGAGGCGTGCGACGTGTACGAGCAGGTGCGCGACGGCGAGTTCGTCACGATCTACGGCCAGCCGGGCCAGCCGTTCGTGTGCTTCCCGCTCACGCCCGCGCTGCCCGACGAGCTCACGCCCTACTTCCGTCCGCTGAAGGCAGGGGAGACGCCACCAACGCTGGTGCCAGAGGCGGCCGTTGGCTGAGGGCAAGGGCACTCACCGAGATCCGACGACGACGACGCCAGCGGTGACGCCCGGCATCGACTGGTAGCGCGCGCCCGATGGACTCCTTGGTCGACTGGGTGGTCCAGGGTGTGCCCATCGGGTGCATCTACGGCCTCGTCGCCGTCGGTCTCGTCCTCACCTACAAGACGTCTGGCGTCTTCAACCTCGCGTTCAGCGGCCAGGCGTTCCTGTGTGCCTGGTTCTGGTACGACCGCATCGTCAACCATGGGTGGGCGATCTGGGTCGCGTTCCTTGTCACGGTGTTCGTGGTGGCGCCCCTCACCGGGCTCCTCCTCGACCGCGCGCTGTTCCGCTACATGCGCACGGCATCGTGGCAGGTGAAGCTGGTTACCGCGCTGGGCCTGCTCGTCGCGTTCCCCGAGATCGTCAAGGCCCTGTATTCGTACACGCCGGGCGACTTCCCGCCGAGCCTGGCCGGCTTCCTCGGACGCTCGTCGATCGACTTCTTCCCGATCGGTGACAACACCCTCAGTCCCGACTCCCTGATCATCATCATCATCACGGTCGTTGCGGCGACGGTGCTCGGGTTGCTCTTCCGCTACACCGCCATGGGCCTCCAGATGCGGGCCGTGGTCGAGAGCCCGCGCATGGTCGAGTTGGCGGGCGTCGACGCCGAACGCGTGGGGATGGTCGCCTGGATGCTGTCGAGCACGATGGCCGGTCTCGCCGGTGTGCTCCTGGCTCCGCAGTACCAAGGCGTGAACGGCACCGAGTACCAGCTCGTGATCGTCGCGGCCATCGCCGCGGGCGCGGTCGGCCGGTTCCAGAACATCCCGATGACGCTCGTGGGTGCCATCGGCATCGGCTTCGTCGGCCGGATGCTCCAGGACCTGCTCGCCAGCAGCACGCTCGCGCTCGACGTCCGGCCCTCGCTGCCGTTCCTCGTGCTGTTCCTGCTGCTCGTGTTCTGGTCGCGCTTGCGCGAAGGCCGAGCCGCGGCCGATCCGCTCGCCGGAGTCGATCCGCCGCCGCCCGCGATGGCGCACGAGTACAAGGACGAAGCGCTCCAGCGAACGACCAAGCTCCTGTTCCCGGTCTTCATGATCGGCTTCATCACCGTGATGCTCACCCTCGTGAGTGGGCCTTGGGTCGCGCGCATCACGCTCGCGTTCGTCTACGCGGTGATGTTCTTGTCGATCACCGTCTTCACCGGTCTCGGTGGACAGATCTCCCTGGCCACCGCCGGGTTCGCGAGCATCGGCGCGTTCGGTGCGGTGCACCTGTTCCGCGACCTCGACATCCCCTCCCTGGCGACGTTGCCCATCGCCGCCGTGGGCGCTGGGGTCGTCGGTGCGATCCTCGTCCTCTTCATGGACGGGTTGCCGGCCCTGGTCGCGCGGGTCACCCGGCGACCTCCGGCACGGTTGGCCGGCTTGTACCTCACCCTGGCCACACTGGCGTTCGCGCTCATGCTGGACAAGACCGTCCTGCGGCGCGAGTCGGTGATCGGCGGGGACTCGGGCTTGCCGATCGACCGGCCCGACTTCCTCTCGGCGGAGCACGACCGCCGCTGGTTCCTGGTGGTGTTCGCGATCTTCGCGGTCGTGGGCTTCCTGGTCATCCTGATCCGGAACGGGACCACCGGCCGCTACATGGCGGCCCTGAGGGGCAGCGATCCCGCGGCGGCCTCGATCGGGATCAACGCACGAATGCTGCGCATCAAGCTGTTCGCGATCTCGGCCGGCATCGCGGGGCTGGGCGGCGCGCTGCTCGCGCTGCACTCCGAGAACGCGACACCGCGCGAGACCGTGTCCTTCCTCGGCATCGTATGGGTCGTGCTGGTGGTCACCCTCGGCTCGCGCACGGTCGACGGTGCCGTGAACGCGGCGCTCGGGTTCGTCATCTTCTCGACGTGGTTGCTCCCGGAGCTCGGCTTCAAGTCGGAGTTCGCGATCGTGCTCTTCGGGCTCGGTGCGATCACCTACGCCCGTCATCCCGAGGGGATCGTCGAGTTCCAGACCCGTCGCAGCATCCTGGCCCAGATCCGCGCCCGGGCGCTCGGGAACCGGGCCAAGGAGCTGAAGGCCGCAGGTGAGCTCCCCAAGGAGTTCACGCCGGTTCGGTTCGCGGCCGGGCCGGTGTTCGCAGGACCGCTGCTCTACTTCGCGTACATCCTCATCGGCAGCCTCTTCACCGAGGGCTGGTTGAGCGTCCGCAGCCCCACCATCTTGTTCTTCATCGTCCCGAGCCTCCTGTACGGGTTCGGATGGATCCTGCTCACGAGCCTGCGGCTCGAGCGCGACGGAGGTGTGCGCTTCGGGTGGTTGATCCTCACCGCGGGGGCGACGGTCGGCGCGTTGGCCGGGGTGTGGTTCGACAGCGAGGGATGGCCGCTGCGCGGCAGCCTCGCCGATTGCGTGCTCGTGGGCGCCGCGGCCGGGTACGCGTGCGCGGCGTTCTTCTTGCTGCCCGTGCACGTCCAGACGATCGCCACGCGGCGGAACTGGCTCACGACGCCGATCTCCTGGCGGGAGGGCCGTGCGCCGGCCGGCTTCGTCGTCTTCGGCGCGCTGCTGCTCCAACGCACGACGCTCACGGGCCAGTCCACCGGCAGCCTGTTCGAGCAGGGCTTCCCGCCTTCGGGCTGGCCCGTCTTCTTCGTGGTGTCGGCATGGGTGATCGTCTGGGTGCAGTGGGTCGCCAGCGTCCAGGGCGCGGTGAACGAGCTCGCGATCGGGGGCGAGGGCTACGAGCCGCCCGAGGAGAAGACCCACCTCGCAGCCCGTGAGGTCGCGGTGGCCGTCCCGACCGGGGGCTCCGAGTGACCGACGTGGCGACGAGCGTCCCGGCAGAGCGCAGCGGCCCGACGCCCGGCAAGCTCCTCGACGTGCGCGGGATCACGATGCGCTTCGCCGGCATCACCGCACTCAACAACGTGCACATCGATGTCGAGCCGGGCGAGCTGGTGGGCCTCATCGGCCCGAACGGTGCGGGCAAGACCACGCTGTTCAACTGCTTGCTCGGCATGCTCCAGCCCCAGGAGGGCGAGGTGTGGTTCGACGGCGACGAGATCAGCTCCTTGCCCGTGTACCAACGGGCCCGGCGAGGGTTCGGGCGCACCTTCCAGCGGCTCGAGCTCTTCGCCGGCATGTCCGTGCGCGACCACTTCCTCGTCACCGAACGCCAGCGCAACGGCAGCGGCAGCATCTGGAAGGACCTGCTGAACCTGGCCAAGCCCTCGGCCGACGAGCAGGCGCGCGCCGAGAGCATGATCGAGCTGCTCGGCCTCCAGCGCGAGGCCGACCAGCCGTGCGAGTCACTCAGCCTCGGACGCGGCCGGTTGCTCGAGCTCGGGCGGGCGCTCATGACGCAACCCAAGCTGTTGCTGCTCGACGAACCGTCCTCCGGGCTCGACGTGAAGGAGACGGCCGCGCTCGCGGAGCGGCTCGCGATCGTCCAGAAGGACCACGAGTTCGCGGTGCTGCTCGTGGAGCACGACGTGGAGATGGTCACGAACCTCGTGACCCGGATGTTCGTGCTCGACTTCGGCACGATGATCGCTTCGGGCCCCACCGACGAGGTGCTCGGCAACGAAGTCGTGCGCAAGGCCTACCTGGGGGACGTGGGGTGACTGGACCCGCCATCCCTCGTGCACCTGCCCCGGCGCCCGGCGGCACGCCGTTGCTCGAGCTGCGTGACGTCGAGGCGAGCTACGGGCCGTTCCGGTCGCTCTTCGGCGTGTCACTGACGGTGGGTGACGGGTCGGTGATGGCGCTGCTCGGTGCGAACGGCTCGGGGAAGACGACCGTGGTGCGGGTGTGCTGTGGCCTCGTGAAGCCCACCATCGGACACCTCTTCTATCGGGGTGAGGAGATCACCGGCCGACGCCCGTACCGGCTGGCGCGCATCGGCATCGTGCACGCGCCCGAAGGTCGATCGGTGTTCTCGACGCTCAGCGTCGAGGAGAACCTCGCGCTGACCTTCCGGCAGGTGTTCGGTCGGGCCGGCGCCAAGGACGCGATCCAGAAGGCGTTCACCCAGTTCCCGCGCCTCGGCGAGCGGCGCAAGCAGATCGCGGGCACGCTCTCGGGCGGCGAGCAGCGCATGCTTTCGCTGGCCCGGGTGCTCGTGCACGAGCCCAAGCTCCTCATCACCGATGAGCTCTCGCTGGGTCTGGCACCGGTGATCATCGACGAGGTGTACCGGACGCTTGCGACGATCCGCGAACATGGGACGTCGCTGCTCATCGTCGAGCAGCACGTGCACCAGGCGCTCACGCTCGCCGACGACGTCGTGGTGATGTCCAAGGGCCGCGTCGCCCTGTCGGGCCCGGTCGCTGCGCTCGGTGACGTGAGCGAGAGCATCTTGCCGGCGGTGCACGGCGAGGTGCCGCCACCGGGCAACGGCTCAGCCTGATCGCCGCACCGCGCGCGCGAAGAGGCCGCCCCGAAGGGCGGCCTCTCGCACTGCTTGGTGGAGCTCGGCCTACGCGTCCTCGAGGTCCGAGGGGTCGCTGCCCGAGAGGATCTCCGAGCACGGGCCCGACTCGAGCACGCTGGCGTTCCCGAGCGCGGTCAGGTCACAGAAGGCCTGCGCAGTGACCTTCCACTGCTTGCTGCCCTTCTCCAGGATCGCGCTGCCCGGGGGCGCGATGCCCGGTGCCGGCTCCCCGCCGAGCACGAGGTCATAGAGCACGTCAGCGGTCTTCTTGCCGGTGCAGGTGACCTCGTTGACCTGGACCGAGGTGGTGGCCGCGGCCGCCTCGTTCGCCGCCGAGCTCTCCTGGTAGAGCGCGATCAGCGCGGGGCTCTGCACCGGTGGGCCCATGTACTGGATGTAGGGCGCCTTGTCCTCGAACGTCGGGCTGCTGGCCCCGTCGAGGAACTTGAAGTACGCCTCCTCGATGGCCTCGATTGCCGCGGCCTTGGTCTTGCCCTTGCACTTGGGTGCCTTGCCGCCTTGTGCGCCTGCGTCGGCCGCCGCCCCGACCACGAGCATCCCCGCGGTCAGCGTGGCGATCAGCAGGACTGCCGCTCGTCTCCGCATGTTCCCCCCTGTGTTCGGCCCTCGGGTGAGGGCGCAGCCCGTGGGCCTGACGATGGTGTCAGGAATATAGCCGGGGGTCCGGCGTGCGCGACCGCGGGCGCTCCGTGGAACCCACCCGCGGTCGGCGTTCGCTGTCTCTGTAGTCGGGCGGCGATCAGCCCTCGAGGGCGATGTCGACGCAGGGGCCCTCCTCGAGCAGCAGAGGGTCGGCCCTCGAAACTGACGTCGGCGTCACCGCAGGTCGTCGTGCAGTGGCACCGAAGATGCCGGCGTGGACTGCGATCGCCAGTGTGGACACCATCTCATCAGGGTCGACCCGCACCTGCTTGGACTCGAGGTAGTAGTTCGACCGCTCGATCATGGCGACGAACGCGAGCGCGGCGACGCCGGCGTGCAGGTCGGGGGCGGCTCGCTCCAACCGAGCCGCAAGCTCCTGGGAGAACTGCACGACGAGGTCACCGCCCACCGTCCCCATCTCGCTGTCGACGATCTCGGCCTCGGTCCAGGTCTGGATCACGCCCCCGTACCGTGCGTAGAGCGCCCGGAACCGGGTGAGCCAGTCGTGCAAGTCGGCATACGTGTCGGAGGAGGCGTCCGGCTTCAGGTCGGGGAGCTCGCGGGCGAGCGCGAGCATCTCCTCGGCGACGTCGACCGCAAGCGCACGGAAGAGGTCTTCCTTCGAGGAGAAGTACAGATAGAAGGTCCCGTGCGACGTCTTGGCGGCCTTCACGACGTCGTCGACGCGCGCCGCGTGGTAGCCGCGGGCCGCGAGCACCTGGGCGCCGGCCGCGAGGAGCCGTTCGAGTGTTCGTTGGCCGCGTGCCCGTAGCGCCCGATCCCGTCCGCGCGGCGGCGCCGGTCCCTTCGTCGTCCTCCCCATGCCCCCCATCCAGGGAGCGACGGTAGGTGCGCTCTGACAGTCGTGTCACCTTTTCGGTGCCCGCGATACGCTCCGCCGCCATGACGCAGACCAGCAGCAAGATTGGGTACGACAAGATCTCGGAGGGCGACGAAGCGCCTCCGCTGGAAGTGGGACCCCTCACCCGCACGAACTTCGTGCGCTACGCGGGGGCGTCGGGCGACTTCAACCCGATGCACCACGACGACACGATCGCCACCCAAGTGGGCAACCCGTCGGTGTTCGGCCACGGCATGCTCACCGCAGGACTGCTGGCCCGGCTCCTGAAGGACTGGTTCGGTCCCGAGGCGCTGCGGAAGTTCCAGATGCGCTTCTCGAAGCAGGTCTGGCCCGGCGACACCCTCACCTGCACCGCAAAGGTGACGGGGAAGCGTGAGGCACCAAGTTCGGATGGGCAGGTAGAGAAGCTCGTGGACGTCGAGTGCGCGGTCACCAACCAGGACGGCACCGAAGTGCTCACCGGCACCGCCACCGCCAGCCTTTCCTAGGTCTGACATGGCTGGACTGCTCGACGGAAGAGTCGCGGTCGTCACCGGATCGGGTCGCGGCATCGGCCGCGAGTTCGCGCTCTGCATGGCCCGTGAGGGCGCGAGCGTGGTCGTCAACGACGTCGGCGTGTCGCTCGACGGCCAGGGCACCGCCTCTGATCTCGGAGAGCTGGACCCCGCCGCGCAGGTGTGCAAGGAGATCGAGGCGCTCGGTCTGCCCGACGTGAAGGGTGTGCCGAACTACGACTCGGTCACCGACTTCGACGGTGCCGCCAACATCATCAAGACGGCCGTCGAGCACTTCGGCAAGCTCGACATCCTCGTGAACAACGCCGGCATCGTGCGCGACCGCACGCTGGTCAAGATGTCGGAAGAGGACTTCGACTCGGTGCTTGCCGTGCACCTCAAGGGTTCGTTCAACTGCGCCCGGCACGCGGCGCCGGTGATGAAGGAAGCCGGCTACGGCCGCATCATCAACATCACCTCGTCGGCCGGCCTGCGGGGCAACTTCGGGCAGACCAACTACGGCGCGGCGAAGGCTGCACTGATGGGCCTCACGTTCATCTGGTCGATGGAGCTCGGACGGTCGGGCATCACGGTGAACGCGGTCGCGCCCGCGGGCGCGACCCGCATGACTGCGGGCCTGTATGAGAGGTCGGGAGAGAAGCCTCCGCCCGAACAGGATCCATCGCTCAACGCGCCACTCGTCGCGTTCCTCGCATCGGAGCGCGCCGGTCACGTGAACGGTCAGATCCTCGGCCGCACCGACTACGCCTACACCATCTTCCAGCAGCCGAAGCAGATCGCGTTCATGTGGCGCGACGGTGGCTGGACGCCCGAGCTCGTCGCCGAGCACTTCGACCAGGTGCTCGGCCAGCACCTCCAGCATGTGGGGATGGTCTTGCCAGCGGGCATGGAGTTCTCGGGCGAGCCCAAGAAGTAGCGACCGCTTGACCTACCGCGTGGGAGTGGACGCTTGACCTACCGCGTGGGAGTGGTGGACGTCGTCTACTGGAGCGAGCCCGATCCGGTCCGACGAGCACTGATCGCCAAGGACGCGGGCTACCAGCACATCGACGTCAGCACTGACGTTGATCCGGCGTCCCTTGTCTTGCCAATTGGGTGCCCGACGTCGTTCCCGA
>Ga0194120_10010675_pt1 | contig 11268 bp, 7 predicted proteins | sample TA2MahCa65mmetaG_FD_148642 | JGI IMG/M metagenome (GOLD analysis project Ga0194120, IMG submission 148642) | Freshwater microbial communities from Lake Tanganyika, Tanzania - TA2015019 Mahale Deep Cast 65m | ecosystem: Environmental > Aquatic > Freshwater > Lake | place: Tanzania: Lake... | reverse complement strand
GTCCTGATCGAAAAGGGCCGCGCCGTCGGCGTCGAATATCTCAAGGACGGCAAGCGCGAGATCGCGCGCGCCGAGGCCGAAATCGTGCTTTCGGGGGGCGCGATCAATTCGCCCCAGACGCTGATGCTTTCCGGCATCGGCCCGGCCGATCATCTTCGCGCCCACGGCATCGACGTCGTCGTCGACCTGCCGGGCGTCGGCGGCAATCTCCAGGATCATCTGAACGTCAACGTCATTCAAAAAGTGACCCAGCCGATCACCTATGACGGTCTTGAAGCGCCGCTCCCCTCGATCAAAGTCGGGCTGCAATATCTCTTGTTCAAGACCGGGCCGGTCGCCTCGAACATCGCCGAAGCGGGCGGCTTCGGGCGAAGCCGGCCGGGCGTCGCGACGCCGGACATCCAATATCACTTCCTGCCCGTGCAGGTGATCGACCATGCCCGCGTCAAGGCCGAAGGCCATGGCGTCACGCTTCATGCCTGCGCGCTTCGGCCGGAGAGCGCGGGAAGGATCACGCTCGCCTCCGCCGATCCGCTGGCGCATCCGCTGATCGATCCCGAGTATCTGAAATCGGACGAAGATCTCCGCGTCCTGATTGCCGGGCTCAAGCGCGCGCGCGAGATCATGGCTCAAGGCGCCTTCGCGCCCTATCGCGGCGCCGAATTCTGGCCCGGTCCCGATTGTCGAAGTGAGGCCGGTCTCGTCGACTTCGTCCGGCGCACGGCCGAGACCGAATATCACCCGGTCGGCACCTGCAAAATGGGAAGCGGCAAGGACGCGGTGGTCGATGCCCAGCTCAAGGTCCATGGTATCGATCGCCTGCGCGTGGCCGATGCTTCGATCATGCCGACGCTCGTTTCGGGCAACACCAACGCGCCTTCGATCATGATCGGCGAAAAGGCGGCGGCCATGATCGCTGAGGCGCGGGGGCGCTAGGCCCGGAGCACCGCCTTGCGGTCGGAAAGGGGTAGCGCGCGGATGCGCTTGCCCGTCGCCATGGCGATCGCGTTCACCACCGCCGGCGCGATCGGTGGCGTGGACGGTTCGCCGACGCCGCCCGGCGCCGCGCGCGAAGGCACGATGTGGACCTCGATTGCCGGGACCTCGGCCGCCCGCAGCATCTCATAGTCGCCGAAATTGCCTTGCACGACCTTGCCGGCCTCGACATCGATCCGGCCGTAAAGCACGGCGTTGAGGCCGAAGACAATGCCGCTTTCCATCTGGGCGACGACGGTCGAGGGATTGATCACCGTGCCGCAATCGACGGCGCAAACGACGCGCGTGACCCGGACGGCGCCGTCATTCGCGACCTCGACCTCGGCGACTTCGGCAATGATCGAACCGAAAGAGGCGTGGAGCGCGAGGCCGCGGCCCTGGCGCCGGCCCATCGGCCGACCCCAGCCGGCCTTGTCGGCCGCGAGATCGAGCACGGCCCGCATGCGCGGGTCGTTCGCCAAGAGCGCGCGGCGATAGTCGAGTGGGTCCTTGTTGGCGGCGGCGGCGAGTTCGTCGAGGAAGCATTCCTTCATGAACGCCGTGTAGGAATGCCCAACCGAGCGCCAGAAACCGACCGGCACGGGGCTGTCCTTGACGATCGCCTCGATCCGCCGATGGGGAATGGCGTAAGGCATGCGCGTCGCGCCTTCGATCATGGTCTGATCGACGTCGAGCCAGGTGGTTGGCGGAAAGACCCGCTTCATGATCGACGACGTTGCGATTTTCTGATGCCAGGCCGAGGGCATGCCGTTCCGGTCGAGCGCGGCGCGAAGCCGTGTCGCCGCCGCCGGGCGGTAGAAGTCGTGGCGCATGTCCTCTTCGCGCGTCCACAGAAGCTGCACCGGCCGGCCGACCGCCATCGCCGCCTTGACGGTGGGCGCGACAAAGTCGAATTCCGCGCGCCGCCCAAAACCGCCGCCGAGAAAAGTCGTGTGCACGCGCACCTTCGAGCGCGCAATGCCGGCGGCATCGGCCGCCGCCCAGAGCGCGGTTTCTTGCGCCTGGGTCGGCGCCCAGATCTCGACCAGATCCTTGGTCACGCGCGCGGTGCAGTTCATCGGTTCGAGGGTCGCATGGGCGAGGAAGGGGACTTCGTAGTCGGCCTCGATCGTTTTCGCGGCCGAGCCGAAAGCAGCTTCGAGCTCGCCCTTGGCCTCCGCCTTGTCTCCCTTTCCCGACAGGCTTTTCACCAACTCGGCGGCATAGGCCCGGCTGGAAAAAGCCGCGGCCGCGCCGTCATTCCAGGCGACCGGCAACGCTTCGAGCGCCTTCATCGCCTGCCAAGTCGTGTCGGCGACGACGACGACCGCGGCCTCGAGCGGCACCACCGCTTTGACCCCGGGCATACCCTGGACCGTCGCGCCATCGATCCGCTGGAGCTTGGCGCCAAAGACCGGTGCCTGCCGGATGACGCCATAGAGCATGCCCGGCAGACGGACATCGATGCCGAAAATGGCGCTGCCGTCGGTCTTGGCCGGCGTATCGAGGCGCGGCGTCGGCTTGCCGAGGATCGTCCAGTCTTTCGGTTCCTTGAGACGGATCGACTTGGGCGGCGCCTGCTCGGCTGCCCGCAGCGCCAGCGAACCGAAAGACGCAATTCGGCCGCTCTTGGCGTGGAGAATGCGCCCGGCGGCGGCCCGACACTCCTCGGCCGGGACTTGCCATTCCGCCGCGGCCGCGGCGATCAACATTTCGCGCGCGCTTGCACCTGTCCGTCGCAGGAGCGTGTAATGGCCGCGAATGCTGGTCGAGCCGCCGGTCACTTGCTGGCCCGCAATCGCCGCGATCTTGCCGAGCACGGTGTCGAGGAAGCTGCCTTCCTCGAGATGCGCGCCGCCGGTCAGCATCTCCTTGACGACGAAAATATTGCGATAGACGGGATCGGCCGGCGCCATCTCGACCCTGATCCGCGACCAATCGCAGCCGAGCTCCTCGGCGACGAGCATGGCGAGCGACGTCGTCACGCCCTGGCCCATTTCGGATTGGCTGATCAGGACGGTGACCCTGTCGTCGGCGCCGATGCGAAGCCAGGCATCGAAGGCGCCTTCGCGCGGCAGCACCGCCGGAACATTCGCGGCTTGCGCGCAGCCGAGCGTCAGACCCGCCGCGCCGCCCGCGACGCCGAGCAGGAATTGCCGCCGATCGATGTTCAAGTCCTTGGTCATGATCTCATCCGTCCAATGCCGGCCGATCATAGCATTGGCCGGCCGGGCTAAACCCTGATTGACGTAGGGGAAAGGCGAAATCTGTTATAGTTCCAAGTCGTAGGCCGGGCCAAAGGGCCCAGGGTCCAAGGAGGAATTTCGATCATGGCGACCGAGTATCGTTATGCGATGCCCGTGGAACAGACCAATTGGGTGATCGACGGCAAGGCGGACACTACTTTCCGTTGGGAATACGAAGACGGTCGCGACAGCCTGCTGACGCTCTACGACAAGGGCAAAAAGCAGCAATGGGACGCCGCCGATCGCATCGATTGGAGTCAGGACCTCGATCCGGAAAATCCGATGCTTCTGCCCGATCAGGCGATTTCGATTTTCGGCTCGCCGATCTGGGAAAAGCTCAACCAAAAGGAACGCAACAACATCCGCCGGCACGGCCAAGCCTGGCAGATCTCGCAGTTCCTGCATGGCGAGCAAGGCGCGCTGATCTGCACCGCCAAGATCGTCCAGCAAGTGCCCAGCATCGACGCCAAGTTCTATGCCGCCACTCAGGTGATGGACGAGGCGCGCCATGTCGAGGCTTTTTCGCGCCTGCTGCACAGCAAGTTCGAACTCGCCTATCCGATCAATCCGCAGCTCAAGATCCTGCTCGAGCAGATCATTCGCGACCCGCGCTGGGACTTCACCTATCTCGGCATGCAGGTGCTGGTCGAGGGCTTGGCGCTCGCCGCCTTCCAGCGCATTCGCGATTTTTCGCAGAACAAGCTCGCCGCCTCGGTCAATGCCTATGTCATGCAGGACGAAGCGCGCCACGTCGCTTTCGGCCGGCTGGCGCTTCGCGACTATTACCCGCAATTGACGCAGCATGAGCGCGACGAGCGCGAGGAATTCGCCGTCGAAGCCTGCTGGCTGATGCGCGACCGTTTCCTCGCCGAAGAGCTCTGGGAAAATGTCGGGCTCGATGCCAAGGAATGCGTGGCGTATTCGCGCGATTCCTCGACCATGACCCATTTCCGCGGCCGCCTGTTCAGCCGCATCGTGCCGACCATCAAGGACATCGGCCTGTGGGGTCCGAAGATCCAGGACGCCTTCACCAAAATGGGCGTGATGGATCTGGCGCAGCTCGATTCGGGCATCATGCTCGCCCAGGACGCCAAGGTCGCGGATGATTTCGACAAGGAATTGGCCAAGCGCCGGGCCGATATCGAAAAAGTCGCGCAGGCCGCCGCCGACTGAGCCATAGACCCGCGTTGAACCGCCCGGGCGTGACGACTATCGTCGGCGCGTGCGCGATCGGGATTCTTTCGTCGAATTGATCGAAGCGGGCCGCGCTCATGGCGCGGCCGGTAGGCCGGATGACGCGCTGTCGGCATTCGAACGCGCGGTCGAGCTCGATCCTGGTTCGGTCGAGGCCTTGGTGGGCGTCGCCAATGCCTTCGCCGCGCTCCGGCGCTATCGCCAGGCCATCGCCGCCGCGCGTCGTGTGCTCGCCCTCGAGCCGACCAATGCCGACGCCCGCTTTTGTCTCGCGGTCAATCTCAGCTATGTCGACGGTTTCGAGGAAGCCGAGCCTGTCATCGAAGCCCTGATCGCCGAAAGGCCGGACGACATCGCCACCCTGGTCGCCGCCGGCAAGATCGCGCTGGCGCTCCGCCATCACGAAAGGGGCCTCGGTCACTTCGCGCGCGCCAAGGTCTTGGCCGGCGAGTTCAAGCCCCTTCATCTGACCATCGCGCAAATCCTGTCCGAATTGGGCACGCCGGAGGATGCCCAAGGCGCCTTCGACGAAATGCTCGCGCGCTGGCCGGACGATGACGGGATCGTCTTTTCGGTCGCCCATCGGCGCATGCTCGCTTGCGATTGGCGGGGTTTCGACGCGATGACCCGTCTGATGGCCGAGCGCCTCGATGGCGCCGTCGCGGCAAATCGCGTCGATCCCGACATGCTCTGGACGCTCACCAATCATGGTTTCGGCTATGGCGACACCATGAAGGTGGCGCGCAAGCTCGCGGCGAGGGTAATCGCCCGCGTCCCTGCTTCGGCGAGACTCGTACTGGCGCCGCGCGCGCCACGGAACAAGCTTCGCATCGGCTTCATTCAGGCGATGACGACCTTCCACAGCACGCAAATCGCCATTCGCAACGTCGTCGAACGCATGGATAGAGGCCGGTTCGAGGTGATCGGCTATGCCCGGCACGACCGCCCGGGTTCAGGCGAGTTCCAGGATCGCTTTCGCAGCGCCTTTGATCGCTTTGTCGATCTGACGCCGATGTCCGATGCGCAGGCGGCGGCACGGATTGCGGCCGACGACATCGACATCCTCATCGACATGCAAGGGCTCAACGCGCTCAACAATCTGGGCGTGCTCGCCTATCGGCCGGCGCGGCTCCTCGCGCTCTACTACGGTTTCAGCCATGGCGCCGGGGGCGGGGTCTATGACTACTACCTCACCGACCGAAACTATCTGCCGGCCGAGCTCGCGCCGGAAACAGGCGAGAAGGTCGTCTATCTCCCGGGCTGCCACTTGGTGCCGACGCTGGGCGAAATTCCGCCCGGCCGGGCGCGTCGTGCCGATTACGATCTGCCTGAGGACGCCTTCGTCCTTTGCAATTTCAACCACAATTGGAAATTCGATCCGCTGTGTTTTGCCCTCTGGATGCGCATCCTGCGGAATGTGCCGGTTGCGGTGCTTTGGTTGCTCGAATGGCGTCGCGACGCCGCCGACTATTTGCGCCAGGAGGCGGTTCGTGCCGGTGTCGATCCCAGGCGCCTGATCTTCGCGAAGCTCGAGCCGTTTGCCGGACACCTCAAGCGCTTGACGCTCGCCGATCTCGCGGTCAACGGCGTCTTCGTCGGCGGCGGCGTGACGTCGCTCGATGCGCTCTGGGCGGGCGTACCCATGGTCGCACTCGAAGGCGCGGCCGATGTCCTGTGGAGCCGCCTCGGCGGCGTCATGCTCAAATCCGCAGGGATGCCGGAATTCGTCTTCGGCAGCATCGAAGCGATGGAGCGCGGCATCCTCGAACTCGCGCGCCATCCGGAGCGGCTATTGGCCGCAAGGGCCAAGCTCGACGCCCTGCGCGGGACTTGCGATCTTTTCGATCTCGACCGCGCGACGCGCAAGATCGAAAGCGCCTGCGAGGCGATGTGGGACATTCATCTAAGGGGCGAGGCGCCCCGGGACATCGCCCTTGACCTCGACCAGCCTTAGTTCGCGCGCGCTTCTCGCCTGGGCGGTCGGCGCGGCTTTTTTCTGTTACGGCTTTTTTCATCGCGTCTCGCCGTCGGTGATGGTCGAAGAGCTGATGCGCGAGTTCGATGTCGGCGCGGCCGTGCTCGGCAATCTCTCCGCCTTCTATTTCTACATCTACGCGGGAATCCAGATTCCGGTCGGCCTTTTGCTCGACCGATATGGACCGAAGCGGCTCTTGCCGACGGCCGCCGCTGTTTGCGGTCTTGGCGCTTTGGTCTTCGGCATGGCCGGAAGCCTGACGCTCGCCTATGCCGGGCGAACCCTGATCGGGCTTGGTGCCGCCTTTACCTGGGTCGGCGTCTTGACCATCGTCACGCTCTATTTCCCGCCTTCGCGTTTCGCGCGCTTCGTCGGGCTAGCGCAAATGCTCGGCATGGTCGGCGCGATTTTCGGTCAGGCGCCGCTCGCCGCCGCGGTCGCCGAATTCGGTTGGCGCTCGACCTTGATGGGTGCGGCCGGCTTCGGTCTCGCCCTCGCGCTCCTCCTTTGGCTTTCGCTCGAGGAGCAGCCAAAATCGGAAATCGGCTCCGGCGCCGGCGGGCCAGGAGCCCTGGCCGGGCTGCGTCACGTCATGCGCAATCCGGAGACCTGGTATTGCGCGCTCTATGGCGCCGCGATGACCGCGCCCGCGCTCTCTTTCATCGGGCTGTGGGGCGTGCCTTGGCTGGTCCAAGTTCATGGCCTCGGGCGCACCGAAGCCGGCACGCTGATGTCGCTCGGCTTCGTCGGTTTCGGCATCGGCGCGCCGCTGATGGGTTGGCTGTCCGATCGATCGGGTCGACGGCGCTTGGTCATGGTCTTGGCATCAGGCTGCGCCGTGATCACCTTGGCCGCGCTTCTCTACGTTCCGGGTTTGCCGATGGTCTTGCGTACGGCATTGATCATGCTGCATGGCGTCGCGGGGGGCGCGATGGTGGTCGGCTTCGCCGCGGCGCGCGAACACAATCCGCCGGAAACCTCGGGCGCGGCCTATGGTTTGGTCAACACGTTCACCATCGGCAGCGGCGCGGTCTTTCAGCCTCTCATCGGCTTCGTCCTCGACCATGCTTGGGACGGTCGCATGACGGCCGGCGCCCGGCACTATGGCGCCGAAGCCTATGAACTCGCCTTCGCGACCTTGATCGCCGGCGGCCTGATCGGCTTTCTGGCCGCGCTGCGCAGCCGCGAAGTCGGGCCGTCCCGATAGGCCGATATTGCCGCGCCGGTCGGTTATCTGCGATCATCGACACATGATCCGGATTCGTCCGCGCGCCAGCGCACTCGTATTCTTCGGTTCGCTCATGCTTGGCGGTTGCGGCCTCGGCGAGGCTTTTCGGACGCCCGAGCCCTGGAAGCTCGGGGTCACGGTCGAAGGTGCGCCCGATGCCTTGTGCAAGACCAAGGCCGGCAAGTTCATTTTCGAAGGCCGCGCCCCCGGCAACATCGATGCGCAGCGCTGGGTGCCCGACGCCGTGCCGGCGAAGACCAAATTCGAAGCGCCGAAATACGAGCCCCTGATCGTCACTTGCGCGCGCGAGGGTTATTACTCGGCCGAACTCACGCTCCGCGAGACGCTCGAAGGCTGGACCATCACCGGCATCAAATATTGGCCGGGCCATGTGCCAACCACGGCCATCGGGCGTTTTCAGCGCACGCCACTTGCCATCACCGTGCCGATGACGCCGATCCGCTAAGGCGGCTCGGACGCTCAGACCGGCGTCAGCGGGCCCTTGCCGGCCAGGAAGGAACGCAGATTGGCGACGGTCAGATCGCCCATGGCGTTTCGCGTCTCGACGGTGGCGCTGCCGATATGGGGGTAGAGCACCACGTTTTGCTCCATCTTGAGAAGCGCCTCGGGAACGGCGGGTTCGTTTTCGAACACGTCGAGCCCGGCGCCGGCGATCCACTTCTCTTCGAGCGCGCGGATCAGCGCCTTTTCGTCGATCACCGAGCCGCGCGCGACATTGACGACATAGCCGTCGGGTCCGAGCGCGCGCAGCACCTTCTCTTCCACCAGATGAAACGTGTCATTGCCGCCCGGCGTCACGATCATCAGGACGTCGCAGGCCTTCGCCAGGTCGACGAGATTGGCGTAGTAGGTATAGGGCACGGAACCCTTGGGCCGGCGATTGTGATAGATCACGTTCATGCCGATGACGGCAGCTCGCTTGGCGATCGCCTCGCCGATGCGCCCAAGCCCGAGCACGCCGAGCGTCTTGTCGCGAAGCCCCATGGCGAGCGGCGCCGGGCCTTCCTTGGCCCAACGGCCGCTCCGCACATGGCGCTCGCCATAGCCGGCTTGTTTGGCGAGGCTGAGCATCAACATCAGGCCGGTATCGGCGACCTCTTCGGTCAGGACGTCGGGCGTGTTGGTGACGACGATGCCGCGCGACTTGGCATGCGCGACATCGATGGCATCGACGCCGACGCTCATCGAGCAAATGACCTTGAGTTGCGGCAGCGCGTCGATCAGATCGCGCCCGAATTTGAAGCTGCCGCCGGTCGCGGCGCCGCGCACATGGGCGGCGTCCTTCAGGAATTTCGCCCGGTCTTCCGCCTTGTAAAGCCGAAGCACGTTGAAGCTCTCGTCGAGCTGCGCCTGATGGCGCCCCATGAAGGACGTGGTCAGGAGAATGTCTTCTTTCATGAACGCTGTTCCTAGCTTTTGAATTTGGCGGCGAGCGCTTCGGCGCCGCGCGCGAGAATGCCGTTATCCGCGCCGACGGCGACGAAATTGTAACCCCATTCGATATAGCGACGGCATTCGGCCTCGACCGAGGAGAGAATGCCCGCAGCCTTGCCGCCTTTGCGGATCGCCTCGCCCGCGCTCTTGATCGCGGCCTGGACGTCGGGGTGCGCCGGATTGCCGAGATGGCCCAAATCGGCCGCAAGATCGGCCGGACCGACGAAGATGCCGTCGATGCCGTCGACCTTGCAGATTTCGGGAATGGCGGCAAGCGCGCGCTTGCTTTCGGCCTGGACCAGAACCGCGATCTCCTCATTCGCCCGGCGGTGATAATCCTTGAGCCGGCCGAATTTCGAAGCGCGCGGGGCGCTGGCGAAGCCGCGCACGCCGCCGGGCGGATAGCGCGTGAAGGACACGGCCTTTTTCGCTTCTTCCGCGTTCTGGACGAAGGGGATGAGCACCGACATGGCGCCGATGTCGAGCGCGCGCTTCAGAAGCACCATGTCGTTCCAGGCGACGCGCACCACCGGCTCGGCCGTGCCGGTCGCCATGGCCTGCATCTGCACCATCAGGCCCGGGATTTCGTTGGGCGCGTGCTCGGTGTCGAGCAAGATCCAGTCGAAGCCGGCATTGCCGATCATTTCGGCGACCATCGGGCTGCACAGGCTGCTCCACAGACCGATCTGGAGCTTGCCGTCCTTGAGGCCGCGTTTGAAGGCGTTGGCTTTGAGTTCCATCAATGGATCTCCGGATCTGGGGTGGGTTTGCCGGCATGGAGAAAGTCGAAATCGCAGCCCTTGTCGGCCTGGGTGATGTGCTGGGCGAACAGCGCGCCATAGCCGCGTTCGTATTTCTTGGGTGGCGGCGACCAGGCGGCGCGCCGGCGCGCGAGCTCGTCGTCCGAAACCTTGAGCGTCAGTTGCCGCGCCGGCACGTCGAGCTCGATCGTGTCGCCGTCGCGCACCAATGCGAGCGGCCCGCCGACGAAACTTTCCGGCGCGACATGGAGCACGCAGGCGCCATAGCTCGTGCCGCTCATGCGCGCGTCCGAAATCCGCACCATGTCGCGCACGCCTTCTTTCAGAAGTTTCTTCGGGATCGGCAATTGGCCCCATTCCGGCATGCCCGGGCCGCCCTGCGGACCGGCATGTTGGAGCACGATCACCGAGGTGGCGTCGACCGGCAGATTGGGATCGTCGATGCGGGCGGCCATGTCGTTGTAGTCCCTGAACACGACGGCTTTGCCGGCGTGTTTCAGAAGATGCGGTTCGGCCGCGCTTTGCTTGATGACCGCGCCTTGAGGGCAGAGATTGCCCTTGAGCACGACCACGCCGCCCTCGGCCTTGACCGGTTGGTCGCGCCTGCGGATCACCTCGGGCTTGTGGATTTTGGCATCGGCGATGTTGTCGCCGAGCGTCTTGCCATTGGTGGTCAGGCATTTCCCGTCCAAGAGCGTGCCGAGTTCCTTGAGCAGCGCGCGCAGGCCGCCGGCATAATAGAAATCCTCCATCAGGAAGCGGCCGGAGGGGCGAAGATCGGCGAGGAGCGGCGTCTTTTTCGAAATGGCGTCGAAGCGTTCGAGCGGCAGGTTCACTCCCGCGCGCCCGCCCATGGCGACCAGATGAATAATGGCATTGGTCGAGCCGCCGAGCGCCATCACCGCCGTGATCGCATTGTCGAAAGCGGCGGAGGTGAGGATGTCGGAGGGCTTGCGGTCCGCCCAGACCATCTCGACGATCATGCGCCCTGTCGCGGTCGCCATGCGCGCGTGATTGGAATCGGCCGCCGGGATCGACGCCGCGCCCGGGAGCGTCAGGCCGAGCGTCTCGACCGCCGAAGTCATGGTCGAGGCCGTGCCCATGGTCATGCAATGGCCGGGCGAACGCGCGATGCCTTCTTCGATATCGGACCAATCCTGGCGGTTGATGTTGCCGGCGCGAAGCTCGGCCCAATATTTCCAGACGTCCGAACCGCTGCCGAGCGTCTCGCCATGCCAATTGCCGCGAAGCATCGGCCCGGCCGGCATGAAGATGGTCGGCAAATTCATGCTGCTCGCGCCCATGACGAGGGCGGGCGTCGTCTTGTCGCAGCCGCCCATCAGCACGACGCCGTCGACTGGGTAGGAGCGCAGAAGTTCTTCGGTCTCCATCGCCAGGAGATTGCGATAGAGCATGGTCGAAGGCTTCTGGAAG
>Ga0194120_10010668_pt1 | contig 11273 bp, 15 predicted proteins | sample TA2MahCa65mmetaG_FD_148642 | JGI IMG/M metagenome (GOLD analysis project Ga0194120, IMG submission 148642) | Freshwater microbial communities from Lake Tanganyika, Tanzania - TA2015019 Mahale Deep Cast 65m | ecosystem: Environmental > Aquatic > Freshwater > Lake | place: Tanzania: Lake... | reverse complement strand
ATCAAGGCCGATTTCCCCGGAATTGGGCCGTTTGCGCAGGCGATTGCCGAATACATGTCGCTTTCTGGCCCATTTGCGGAGGACGGCGGCGAGTTTTCCGGCATCAACGGCTATTCGGTGGACTGAAATGAGCGAACTCGTGCCGGCTGATGGAAGACCCCCGCGCCTCATTCGATTCCGTGGGCCGTTTGCGGATCGAGACATGGTCGCCAGTCTCGACCGCGAGACGAATATCCTCTCGATATGGAAGGAGCTTTACGACACTCTGGACGCTATGTCGCAACATCGCATCGACAAGACGAGCGAGAGCTTTCTCTATGTCAGCCGTGCTGCGCTCGACAACCTACACGAGCAAGTGGCGTAATTTTACGTTCACTCTAACCTAGAAAGGTAATGACTATGAAACTCAGCGATATTACTTCGCGCGCTCCGGGCTGGTATGCCTCCGGCAAGTGCATCTACCTCAAGTCTGCTCCCGGACGTGGTAAGACTGAGACAGTTACGAGCGTTCCCAAGCTCTTGGAGAAGCGCTTTTCCGGCAAGCGCTTCGGCCTCGTTGTTATCAACGGTGGTTGTTTCACTCTCACCAACGCGACCGGCTATCTCTGGCCGGAGGAGCGCGAGGGCGAGGGGCGCTATTCGCAGTTCACAAGGCCCGACTGGTGGATTACCTCGGAGGGTTACCCGCTGGAGAGCTACGACGGGGGCATCATCTTCATCGACGAATGGGACAAGATGGATATTGAGTCCAAGAAAATTACCGGCGAGGCGGCGCTCTCTGGCCGGCTGGCGTCGCATAAGCTGCCCCCGGGGTGGGTTGTGTGGGGTGCCGGCAACCGCTCGCAGGACCGCTCCGGCTCGACGAAAGAGCTGGATCATCTTATCAACCGTCGCCGTGAGATCGAGGTGCAGGACGATATGGTGAGTCTCTTGGAGTGGGGCGCGCGCAACCGCCTCATGCCCGAGACGTTGACGTTTATCGAGGCCAACCCGCAAGTTGTGTTCGAGCCGCTGCCCGAGAAGCAGGGGCCGTGGTGTACGCCTCGTGGCATTGCCAGCGTGGACAAATATCTGCAACTGATGGCGGAGGAGCGGGGCGCAGTCCCGACTGACGCGCTCACTATCGAGGAAGTCAGCGGCGACATCGGGCCGGGCGCGGCGGCGCAGTATTTCGCGATGATCCGTTTGGGCATGGAGATGCCCAAATACGAAGACATCATGAAAAACCCCGCAGGCGTCAAGGTGCCAGCCAAGATCGACGCCCAGATGTTGGTGTCGCACAGCCTCGCGGCGCGTGTGTCCAGCGAAGACGCCGGCAAGGTGCTCCAATACGTGGACCGCATGCCCAAGGAGTTCGCTGTCACGTTCGCGCGTAGTGCGACGCAGCGCGATCCCGGGCTGGTCAACTCCAAGGCGTTCATGATGTGGGTCGGGGCGAATAGCAGCCTGATCGCATTGATGAACCGCTTGGGCAAGTAATAACCTACGGGGGTAATATGGGCGGCGCAGCTTGTATTCCCCCAGTCTATTGGGGCCGTGATATGGCAACCACAACGTATCGTATCGAGCTTAAGGTGGACATCGACGCTTCGCTGACGGACCGGCACGAGGTCATCCGTGAAGCCTGTAAGCGCCAAGCCGCTGTCTTGTTGGCTACGGCGGTGCTCGTGTCCGACAATCGCAAGCCGCAAATTGCTGTTTTCGCCGAGGACTTCTTCGACGGCACGTCGGAGATAAGCATTTACGACGAGAATGGCGAGCTTCTAGCTTAAACAAGTAACCCGGAAAGGTAACACGTTATGACCGCGCAGGGGTCGTCGCCCACACTCGATATCCTCGACCGAGCCAAAGCCCAGATCGACAACGCGTGGAGGGAGTTTCTGAATACTGGTGTGATTTTCCGACTGTTGGATTACCGCGGAGGGTTACCCGCTGAAGAGCTTATCTCGCACGCTATCGTTCGGAGTATCATACTCCGGCAGGCGAAACAGCTCAGACTGCCGGTAATCACCGCTGTCGAGCATAGGCGCTTTTCCGGCAAGCGCTTTATTGTTGTGATGGTAGCCAGAGAGAAGCGTATGGAGGTTGCTGTCGCCCCCATGCTCCTGATTGGTAGCGACGAGCCCGACGCTGCCGTCCATGTGCGCCTACTGGCGACTAAGTGGGCGATTACCTTCAACGGTGAGGAGGGGGTGAAGATTTATCATGACTGGGTCGCGGGCCTCCCCGCGCCTAGCAGCAGCTTCATGAGACGTGCTGCGTAGCCAATATCCTGACGAGTAACCTAGAAAGGTAACAACATGACATCAACTCCGCCTCGACCGCAACCCCAACGTCAGCCGCCCGTGCGCGTTCAGCGCACTTCACAGCCCCCAGTGCCGGCTCTCCAAACCGAAGAGAGCGTCCCCGACATCAAGTCGCTCGGGCTCAGTTTCGAGCACAAAGCTCCCAACCGTGTGGACGTGACGCCGGCACAGGCGAAGGCGTGGGACGAGACGCGCACGGCGCTGTTGTGGGGCTCGCCAGCCTTCTCACACATCCTCTATACGATGATGGGGGAGGGAGGCCCAACGGGGGCCTACTTCACGAACGAAATCCCCATTGCCGCATGCGATGACAAGTTTCTCTTCCTCAATCCCGAGGCGTATTTTAGATACAACCTTGGTGAGCGTGTGTTCATCGCCGGGCACGAGATTATCCACGCCATCATGGCGCACTGTGGACAACTCAAGCGCCACGAGCGGCGCGGCAAGATCAGTTACCCAGACGGCGTAACGCTACCGTTCGACGTTAACCTGTTTAATCAGTCGCTTGACTACATCGTGAATGACTTGCTCGTGGAGAGCCGCGTCGGCACGAAACCTGCGGACTGTTTTCACGATAAGTCGATTGCGACGGGCAACGACTCGGCTATCGAGGTGTTCCGCCGGCTCTATGAGGACCAGGAGATACAGAGTAAGGGGGGTGGCGACAAGGGCCAGGACAACGGTAAGGGCAGGGGCAAAGGCTTCGACGAGCATTTGCAGCCCGGCTCTGGCGAGGGCAAGAACCCGACGCAGGCCGAGCAGGACCGTAATAGCTCCGAGTGGTCAACGGCGGTGGCCGCCGCCATGCACTCGGCCAAGGTGCAGGGCAAACTGCCAGCCGCGATGGAAGAGTTCTTCAAGCATCTCTTGGAGCCGCAGATAAGCTGGGCCGAAAAAATCGAAGCCTTCTTCGCCCGCAAAGTCGGCAATCAGACTTACTCGTGGGCGGAGTTGGACCGACAGCTAGTCGTCCGGGGAATCGGAGCGCCGGGCCGCGTTGGCTATGGTGCCGGCACGATTGTGGTGGCTATCGACACGTCGGGAAGTATCGGGATCGCGGAGGTTGAGACGTTCTTCGGAGAGGTGAGGGGTATTCTCGAAGATTTGAGGCCGAAGAAGCTCTTTATTGTGCAGTGTGACGCAGCCGTGCAGGTAGTCGATGAGGCTGTGGACGACCTTGACTTGCGACATTTGCGGGATCGCGGGATTAAAGGTCGCGGCGGCACTGCTTTTGAGCCGGTATTCGATTGGGTGGCAAACAACCACGTCGAGCCGGAATGTGTTGTTTATCTCACCGACTTATATGGCTCATTCCCACAAGCTGCACCGTCATATCCTACGCTCTGGGCTTCGATCAGTAAGGGAATTAATCCCCCATGGGGAGACCTGGTCGAGGTGCCGGTCCAACAGCGCAAGTAACCTAGGTAGGTAATTTGATGCGCGCGGAGTTTTCACATAAACAGCGGCTAGATGTTGCCACTGAAGTATATTTAGAAACGCCTTACTTACAACGAGCTGCCTGATGGGGGTAGACCTACCCGCAGCGGGAACTACGGCACCGGCGACCGTGAGGGGCATGTGGGCTTACGTGTTTCACCACATGCTACCGAGGCGAAACAAGGAGTGGTTCTGGTCCCCCGTCGGGCGGCTAGTAATACCAGTGAAACCACTCAAACCGTAGTATTTACCTAGAGCATTACCTACAGAGGTTACCGCAGATATGAGCACTCAGCCCGCGCCCTTCACGCCCGACATCTATAGCCCACAAAGGTAACAAGCCATGACAGTCTTCCATAGACCTAAGAGGGTAAGTGCGGCGGCGCACCCCCACCACGACCCGTTCGGTGCAGTCGAGAGTACATGCAAACGGATCGGCAGAGACTTGCTGGCGTTCTCGCAAGTTCACCTATCCCGAGATGACATCGTGCAGGCGTTCATCCCGAAGACGCATCACGCCGCCTACGCCAAGCTCGTAGATTTTATCCGGCCTGAGCCTGCGCGGTACGGGACCTTTTTTGAGTTCACGGTTGAAGGCGCACTCGGGGCAGCCCAGTATGCCGCCGAGGTTCCCTATATTCCGCTGATGACCACCATAGTCCCCTCATGCCCGAAAGCCGTCCGGGAGAAGCTGGAAGCGTTCTCCGATGAACGTGTCCGAGCATATCTGGATGCCGGGAATATCTTAGAAGTTTTCGCCGCGCTCAATGTGATGCTGAACTCGTTCCACCAGTTCAAGTTTCTCTTTGCCGGGTTCGAGGCGGTCATGCGGGAAACCTCGGACACGTTCGCTGTCCAGCTTAAACTTGTGGAGGATTACAAGCGCCCGTCATCGCTGCCGAAGATTGCGCCGGAGTTGGCCACAGCTATTAAGTCGGCACAGGCGACCATTGCTAAGTGGACGCTCCTTAAGGATGTGGAGAGACCGCGTAAGCCTGACAACGCATTAGTTGTGCGCGTCGCCAGTCTATCAGCACGTAGGCTTTCGTGGGACTCGTCTGTCATATCGCTTGCGTCCTCCTGGACGCTATAGCCACACGTAAAGGTAACCTATGAGGGTAAGTGCGGCGGCGCACCCCCACCACGAGATGCGCCGCCATCCTGCATTGCACGAAGACAGGATGCCCATGACCGTCGGGCCTTAAATCTATAACTCCTCTAAAAAACAGAGTCAATGCGAGAACTTGAATGCTGACAATATACGCCGACGTTGAGAGCTTCTACTCTAAAGAGTATTCCTTGCAGAGACTCACGCCCCCCGAGTATGTACTTGGAGCGGAGTGGGAGACTATTGGCTGGGGCGTAGCCGAAGACAACGGCACGCCCTTCTGGCTAGAAGGCGACCAGTTTCAGGATTACCTGAGTAGGTTAGGGGCGACGAATTTTAGACTAGTCACCCATAATGCGCTGTTCGACGCTTGCGTTATAGGCTGGCGCTATGGAGTTTACCCTAGATTATGCGTTGACACCATGAGCATGGCCCGCGCGTTACTTAGCCATAAGCTCCCACGGGGGAGCGTTTCTCTTGAAAATGTTGGCGAATACCTCCAGGCCGGCGTCAAGGGGGATGCAGTTCGAAGCGTTCTCGGGATGCACTTGGCCGACATCAAAGCTGCCGGCCTATATGAGCGCTACACAGCGTACTGCCTAAATGACGTTTCTATGACACGCAACATCTACAAGGCGCTCGCCCCGAGTTTTCCCCTGCAAGAGTTTATCATCAACGACGCGATTATTAAGATGGCGACTCGGCCACAGTTCCAGATCAACGTCGAGAAACTGTACGAGCACCTTGGCAAAATACGTGCCGACAAACAGACGCTCTTGGATCGAGTCGGCATGGGCGACAAAGACGCCCTCATGAGCAACGACAAATTTGCGATAGCGCTACAGCAGCTCGGCGTCGCGCCCCCCAGGAAGACTTCGCCCACGACAGGCAAAGAAACGTGGGCGTTCGCCAAGTCGGACCAAGCGTTCTCTGATCTCGCCGAGCACCCAGACCCAGACGTGCAGGCCCTGCACGCGGCGCGGGTAGGGCACAAGAGCACGCTCGAAGAGAGCCGCACCGAGCGCTTTATCAACATCGCCAATGTTACCTACGACGGTAACGCCAGCCACATGCCAATCCCCTTGCGTTTCTCTGGCGCACACACCCACCGCTTCTCGGGAGATTGGAAGCTCAACGGGCAGAACTTACCTAGCCGCAAGAACACGTCACTCCGGCAGAGCCTGATTGCGCCAGATGGTTATGACGTGGTGGTGGTGGACGCCTCGCAGATCGAGGCTCGGCTTACGGCGTGGCTCAGCGGACAGTGGGACTTAGTCGAGCAGTTCGCCAACGGCGAAGACGTGTACTCCCTGTTTGCAGGCGATATGTATGGCGTCACGGTCACCAAGGCGGACAAGCCTCGCCGACTTGGTGGCAAAATTTCGATCCTAGGGCTAGGGTTTCAGATGGGGCCGCCCAAGTTCAAAGATACATGGCGCATTCAGTCAGCCGACGCCGGCATGCCAACGGAGCTGGATGACTTGGAGGCATCTCGCGTCGTCAATCTCTACCGTTCCAAGTTCTTCCATATCAGAGATACTTGGGCGTGGTGGCAGCGCATGATCCCAGGCATGGCAAATGGCAGCGCTGCCGGCACGCAGTTTGGCCCCTGTGTGATTGAGGAGCAGGCGATACTCCTGCCGAGCGGGCTCCGGCTCCATTATGAGGGGCTGCACTATAAGGAAAACGAGTGGTGGTATACCTACGCAGGTAAGCCGAAGAAAACATATGGAGGGAAGTTGCTAGAAAACTGTCTAGCCGGGGACACTAGAGTATTGACGAGTAGAGGTTGGACACCTATAGTGGATATATCTATAGATGATAAAGTGTGGGACGGGCATGAGTGGGTAGGCCACGCGGGGGTTACCCACCAAGGTAACAAGCCAACTATTTCCATAGACGGCGTTCGTATGACTGACGATCATCTAGTTAGGACGGAGCGATATGGCTGGGTACGGGCAGCATCGACGGAAGGATTACACCGGGCAGCAGTTCGGCTCCCTAACGGCTATCCGGGATGTGGGGACGACGGGCCAGAAGCGCCTATTCGATCCACCGGATACGAGGAACAAGTTTACGACGTAGTGAACTGTGGGCCGCGACACCAATTCGTAGTGCTTGGAGTGTCGGGGCCGTTCATCGTGCATAACTGCGTGCAGGCGCTAGACAGAGTATGCGTCATGGACGCTGCGGTGCGCATCCATCAGCGTGCCCCACAATATCCCCTGGCGCATCAGGTACACGACGAGTTGGTTTACGTCGTCCATAAAAGCGACACGCCTTGGTTTAAGTCGATGATTGTGGAGGAGATGGCGCGGCGTCCTTGGTGGGGGCCGGACTTGCCCCTTGCCGCCGACGCCAACCACGGGCCGAATTATGGCGAGTGCAAGTAGCGCCCCCTGCGGCGTTTTAACTCTTCGCTCCGTATCGCATTGACCTGCGCCAGCGAGGGCCTTAAAAAGGCTAACTAAGTTACCATATAGTTGTCACATAGTTACTGGAAGGTTACTGTGTGCTGTTTACAGTCTAATAACGCTGTGGTAACTTGCGTTATAGTGAAGTTACAGTAGTTAATGCCCCTCTACTATGCGTCCCCACCACCACGCCTGCACGAAATCCTGAAACGACTTAACCCGCAGAGGTTACGGCCCTATGGAAATCCTGCTTGGCCCTGTTCAGGACCGGCATAATGAACAGTGAAAAATTCTCCCCCCTGTCGGACGAAGATGTCCTAGGCATAAGCGCCGCCCTCGGGCTTACTAAGGGCCAAGGCGAGATGGTTGCGCTGCTCATCACCAAGCAAGTGCTCACGGCTGACATGGCCGAAAACTTGTTGGGGCTTAAGAGCGACTTCAAAGTTCTCATTTGCCGGCTGAATAAACGGCTCTCCAAAAATCACGGCGTCGCCACTAAGACCCACTATTCTGTGGGCTACTCGCTCGGCGCTGACCAGCGAGAGAGGCTGTATGCGGTACTCTTTGAGCGATCCGGCAGAAAGCTAAACCTGTTCAAACTTCCAATCACAGCGTAGGAGGCCGGCATGGCGGTTATGTCTGGGCTTAACCCTGAAAGGTAACAATGCTGGACGCTGTGTTTATTTTCATCGCCGGGTTCATCACGGGTGGCGCACTTGCGATCATCGTTCGCCCCGTAAGAGCTAAGTGAGCGAGGGATAAATGGCCCCACCTACCATTACAGCCTCGCGCACAGGCAACCAGCTCATAAAGCCGTTCACATGGTCGTACAGCCGGCTGAAAAATTTCGAGGTTTGTCCGAAGAAGCACTGGCATGTGGACATCCAGAAGGACTTCAAAGAGGAAGAGGGCGAGCAGCTTACGTTCGGCAACAAGGCGCATGACGCGCTCGCCAAGCGCATCAGCAAGGGGACGCCCATCCCTGCCGGCTTTGGAGAGAGCTTCATCGAAGTGTGCGAGGGTTGGGTGTCGCGCATTATTACCCAGCAGGGTAATCCTGGCGTCGATATCTACGTCGAGCAGAAATTGGCGATCACGCGGGATTTCATGCGGACGGGCTACTTCGACAAAGACGTGTGGTTCCGTGGCGTCGGCGACGTTATCAAGCTCATGGATGTTGGTAACGACCAGTGCGTGGCGTTGATCGCCGACTGGAAGACAGGCAAGATCGTCGAGGACTCAGTGCAACTGGCGCTCATGGCGCAGTGCGTGTTCGCCCATTACCCCAAGGTGATCCGCGTTCGCTCCGAGTTCATCTGGCTGAAGGACGACGCCAATACGTCGCAGACCCTCAGCCGCGAGGATATGCCGGAGCTGTGGAATGGGCTCTGGCCTCGGCTTGAGCAGCTTGAGCACGCACACAAGACATCCACGTATCCAGCAAAGCCCGGGCGGCTGTGCCGGAAGTGGTGCCCCGTAACCGCCTGCGCACACCATGGAGGTGGCGGGTAACCCAAGAAGGTAACAAGAGGGTAACATGAGCGACGGCCTCTTCCATATCATCGAAGACATGCAGATCGTCCTGCGGACACGCAAGGGGGTCTACAAGCAGACGAAGGTCTACCATCGGGACGGCAAGCTCTACGCTGCTCATGCAGGCGGTTACGCGCGTCTGCTAGCCAGTGGCGGCACCTCTTGTCCTGATTTGTCGTGGGAGGCACTGCCGAACAGCCCCGCCATCGCCTGCACAGCGTTGGAGATTAAATACATCGCCCCGGCAAATGTGCCGCGTTTGGTCGAGGGGTAACATGGCGACAACCCCAGAGGGTAAGGTTAAGAAGAAGGTCAAAGTGCTCCTCGCCCTCTGGGGGGACGACATCTACCAGTTCTGGCCTGTGCAGTCCGGTCTTGGATCAGCAACGCTGGACTTGCTCGGGTGCGCCAACGGGAAGTTTTTTGCCGTCGAGACGAAGCGCGACAAGAAGGACTTGACCGACAGACAGTGTGTGATCCGCACGCTGATGGACCGCGCTGGAGCGAAAGTGTTCAGAGTACGCGACGAGCAAGAGTTGGCCGTGTTTGCTAGATGGCTACAGATGACATTGGGGCCGCCGATCTAACCCACGAGGGTAACACCTGTGAAAATTACATTCGAGCCGAATGATATCTTCGCTGGGGCGAAGTTTGCGTTTCCTAACAACAACGAACTTATGGTCGTTGCTGCTAACCGTGACGCCTGGCGTTATGTATTCAGTGGGGAGCCTCATGATCCACGGTATTCCTTGGTGACTATGGTCCCGAGGCCCCACCTCATCGTACATAATGTGTCTGCTGAAGACCTAATTAAGAAATTGAACGAGGGGTCACTATGAAACTGGAAACCGCTTTAGGCGCGAAGCTGGCGAGTAAGGGCATAACGGCGAACGGCGTCGAGCTACAACGCGCCATTGCAAAATTTCAGAATAACGGCGGGACGTGGGAAGTCGCCTACGCGATACTTTGCGCCGCCTACAAACGGGAGGGGGGCCGGGCCCACATTGTCGATGAAGGCCGTTCTACTGATGCCCCTCTCCCACCGAACGCCGGGGGTAGTGGCCTGCTAAACCGTGCCGACGCGGCCAGAGGGCACCTGCCACTGCCCTCGGCAAAGAATGCGACTGATGGCCAACTTCCTAATGCCCCCACCAAGGCCAGTACGTGTTTGCCAGCAGTCGCAGCCAAGCTCCCCGGCCATGCGCGCCGGGGAGCCGCAGCAATAGCCGTGATCCAGCCCACCGTCGCTAAGTCGCTCTTTGACGCGACTATGCTGCCTGACGGACGGCCATTACGTAAGGTTAGATGGTCGGAGTGCCCCAACTTAGCAAAGCGCTACCGCTATCTGGCCCGCATCCTATTGGGCATCCATCTCCATGCTGTCCCTTCCGATCCCAACAGTTATGTGGACACCGTGCTGAGTGAGGACCAGCTCTACAAAATTATTAATAAGGTGGAGTCCGCTATATGACCCAAGCTATGTCTGCCTATGAAGAACGTCTCGCCATTCGGCTAGCCACGCCACGCCAGCTTGCAGGGAGGGGCCTGAGAAAGGATGCTACTAAGGCCAAGGGCTGCGCGCCTCTCCCTGCAACCCTAGACAAGCTCGCGGAATTGCAAGTTCGCCGCAAGTTTTGGATCGGCAATGTGAACAAACAGACAAATGCCCTCAAGGCGCTTGCACGGCGGGCATTGGGTTGGCGGCATGATCTGGACGAAGACGAGCGTAAAAAATTGAACGCTCGCGCTGCACGCATAGTCTCCGCTGCGCTGGCTGATAAGGAGCAAAAGCCGGAAGACGCTAGTATATGCGCAGCAATTGCGGCTGACTTGGCCGTTGTGGCGACGGCAATCGAGCCATGCACTAAGGCGCGGAATGAGATCGAGCTGGAAATGAAGCGCGTCGTACGCAAGCTCCCAATCTACGCGTGGGCTAAGAGCGTACACGGGCTCGGCGAGTTGGGGCTGGCAGTGATCTTGGCCGAAGCCGGCGACCTGTCGAACTACCCGGAGAAGGGCCACCTGTGGCGTAGGTTAGGGCTCGCCCCTTTCAATGGCAAGGCGTGCTCTACGTGGCGAATGGGGGGCGGATTAACTGCGGAGCAGTGGAGCGAAGCCGGATACTCGCCGCGTCGTCGTGCGGAGATTTATGCTGTGATCTCTGACCCGCTCTTTAGGGCGCAGAGTGTGGCGAGCGGGCCATACCGCGCGATATATGACGCGCGTCGCGCCAAGACGGCGGAGACGCATGCGGACTGGACAAAAGCACACTCCCATGCCGACGCGTTGCGCGTGACGACGAAATACCTCATTCGCGACTTATGGAAGAATTGGAAGGCGGGCCGAAAAGGCCGTGCCGAGGGGCCTATTGCGCCGCTGCCCGCCTTCCAACTGAACGCTGAGAGTAGGGGCCGTCGCGCATGAGCTATAGCGGCCATACTGGGAATGCCCCTACTCTCGGCTGATAACCCATAA
>Ga0194120_10010667_pt1 | contig 11273 bp, 8 predicted proteins | sample TA2MahCa65mmetaG_FD_148642 | JGI IMG/M metagenome (GOLD analysis project Ga0194120, IMG submission 148642) | Freshwater microbial communities from Lake Tanganyika, Tanzania - TA2015019 Mahale Deep Cast 65m | ecosystem: Environmental > Aquatic > Freshwater > Lake | place: Tanzania: Lake... | reverse complement strand
ACGATCACGAGGAGCGCGCGGCCCGAGCAGCGGCGAGCCAGTGCGCTCGGCTGAAACTGGTCGAAGCGCGCGAACGGCTCGAGCGCATGGCCGGCAGCGACCGCCGCCCATCGATGCGCGAGGCAGCGAAGGGCTGGCTGAAAGAGATTGGCTGAGACTCAGTCGTGCGTGGCGCGCCAGTGCTTCACGAAGGATTCGTACTGCTCAGGCGTATCGATGCCCTGGAACGCTGTCGTGCCAAACGCGACGGCGATCGCGTGGCCGTGCTCGAGCGCACGGAGTTGCTCAAGGCTCTCGCAGAGTTCAAGCGGTGACGGGGGCAGCGACACAAAGATCGGCAGGAACTCGCGGCGGTAGACATAGAGGCCGACATGCTTCCACGGTGGGACGGCAGGCTGTGAACGCACGGCGGGGATCAGACTCCGACTGAAGTAGAGCGCGCGGCGGTTCACACCCACAACGCACTTCACCACATTGGGGTTGGCAGGATCCTCGCCCGGCGCGAAGGGGGAGACCAAGGTCGCCATGGGGGCGCCCGAGTCGGACAGAAGAGCGGCGACGGTCCGTTCAATCAACTCCGGTTCGAGTTGCGGCTCGTCGCCTTGAATGTTCACGACGATCTCGGCGTCGAGCTGCTGCGCGACCTCGGCAATGCGGCTGGTGCCGTTGGGGTGGTCCGCGCGCGTCATGGCGACTTCGGCGCCGCAGGCGCGAGCCGCTGCGGCGATGCCGTCATGATCGGTCGCCACGATGATGCGCGACAGGCTTGGGCAGGTGCGCGCCTGCTCGATCACATGCTGGATCAGCGGGCGTCCGGTCCGATCGGCAAGCGGCTTGCCGGGGAAACGCGTGCTCGCGAAGCGTGCGGGAATGACGGCGGCGATGCGCGGGGCGGCCATCGTCGGCTCAGGAGAGTTGGCGGACGAGTTCGTCCGCCTCCTTGCGGCGTGCGCGGATGTCGCGGTAGCCGATGTCCTTGCGCAGGATCGTCGAGCAGAGCTCCTGCGCATCCTTCGCGTGCTGGATGCTCTTCTCCGCCCGAGCGAGCTCGATCAGCGTGACCATCAGGTCGTAACGAATGTCCATCTCGCGGTCGCCAGTCGTGACATCGAGCGCCGCCAGCGCTTCCTTGAACTCGCCGACGGCTTCGCCAAACCAACCTTCCTGCACGAAGCACCGGCCGAGCAGGTGCGCCGCGATCACGCGGTACTTGCCCTCGTCCTTGGCTTCCTGCAGGCTCTTCATGGCGTCTTCGTAGCGACCGAGTTCGAAGAGCAGTCGGCCAAGGTCGTACTTGACGCCCCGGTCCGTCGGATACTTCGACGCGCGCTCGGCGAAACATGCTGCCTCGAACTCTTGGACCTGCTTCAGGCCAGCGGCATGCTGCGCTGCAGCCTTGGCATCGCCAGCATCCGCCGCCACCTTGATCGCGTCGAGCTTGCGGCGCGCACGCAGAATGCGGATGTTGTCCGCCTCCATCTTGAATCGGTATTCGCCGATGTTTTTGAAGCCGACGGTGTACACCTCGATCGCCAGCGCTTCGCCCTCGGGCGTGCCGCCGCGACGGAGCAACTGCGCGTACTTCAGCACGGCTTCAGGCGACTGGGGCTTCTCGTCGAACTCCCGCTTGGCCACCTCGAGCTGCAACTGATCCTTGCCGCCCGAACCGGACAGGCTGTCGGCGGCTTGGAGTTCGGCTTGCTTTTCGGCATCCTTCACGCGCGTCAGGAACGCGCCTTCCTTGCCCAGGTTTTCGTTGTAGCCACCGCGCTTGATGGCCAACGCGGCCTGAAGTTGGCGAAGTTCCGACTGGAGCGCACCGTCGCTTGCATCCATCGCGACTGCGGCCTCGCCGCACTGCAGCGCCTGCTCCCAGGCTTCGACGCCAGCGAACGCATCTTTCGCGCGCAGCCAGAGCTTTTTCGTGGGCTTGGCGTTCTGCACCAAGTTCACCGCGCCGAGCACGCTCTTGGCGGCCCACTGCCCGAAGTCGGGCAGCCCTGCCTTGGCGGCGGCTTCGAGGCATGTCAGCGCCAGGGCCGCATCTCGAATGCTGCAGAACCACTGGTACTCGCTCACAGCGAAGCGATCCACGAGCCCGATGCCATCGATCATCTTGATGTCGCTGCTGGCGGCCGCCTTTCCCCCGGCGTTGTGGTGAGCGAGCGCCGCGTCGTACATCTCGGTGTGCACGACGAGATTGTTCGGGTCGAACTTCACCGACATCGCGAACATGGTCAGCGAATAGGTCCACTCGCCCTTACGCATGGCCTCGCGCGCCTTCTCGGCGTAGCGGGCGGCCTTCGCGGGATCGGCCACGAAGGCCGGCGGCGGTTCGGATTTCTTCCAAGGAAGGATCACGGGAAGTCTCGGACGCGGGAGTGTATCCACGAGGGTTGTCCGAAGGGAGCACCGATCGAGCGATACCATCGGATCGTGCCGAGCCGAGGCCATGACATCGTGTGGTATCCCGACCCCGTCCTGAAGCGTCGGGCCGAGCCCGTGACGACCATCGACGAGGGCATCCGAACGCTCGTCGACGACATGTTTGCGGTCATGCGCGACGAGGAAGGGCTGGGTTTGGCCGCGCCGCAGGTTGGTCGATCCCTGCGAATCTTCGTGACCGAGGAACATGAACAATTCCCTGCGCGCGCGTTCATCAATCCGCGCCTGATCGCCGCCGACGGCCCCATTGCCGTGCGCGACGAAGGATGCCTGAGCCTGCCCGGGATTCGTGTCGGTGTACGGCGGCCGGCACATGTTCGAATCGAGGCCACGGGCTTGGATGGGGAGCGGTTTGAGCTCGAGGACAGCGGACTCATGGGTCGATGCTGGCTGCACGAGCACGATCACCTTGAAGGTCGTTTGATCACCGACTGGATGTCGCCGATCGATCGGCTGTCGGCACGCCGCGCATTGCGTGATCTCGAAGCCGCGTTCGAGGAAGGCCAGTGAGTGCGCGGGTGGCGCTCCTTGGGTCGGGAGCCTTCGCGATCCCAAGTTTCTCAGCGCTGATCGCCGCGTCCGGCATCAAAGTGCCCGTGGTCGTCACTCAGCCGGATCGCCCGGCTGGTCGGGGCCGAGTGCTCGAACCGACCCCGGTGGGTGCTTGGGCGGCGGGCGAGGGGCTTCGTGTGATCAAGCCCGAGGACATCAACGCGCCGGAGTGGCTCGATCTCCTGAAACTCGAACGCATCGACGCGCTCGCCGTGATTGCATTTGGGCAGAAACTCTCGCCGAGCGTGCTCGAGGGTCGCGTGGCGTGCAATCTGCACGGTTCGCTGCTCCCGCGATGGCGTGGCGCCGCACCAATTCAACGCAGCGTGATGGCTGGCGACGACGAGGTCGGTGTCACGGTGATCTCGATCGCACCGCGGATGGACGCCGGACTCGTTTACGCGCGCGTCACGACCACGATCGGTGCGAGCGAGACCAGCGGCGATCTTCATGATCGGCTCGCGCAGTTGGGCGTGTCGTCGATGGTCGGCGTCGTTCAGGGCTTGATCGCCGGAACGGCGCAGGGTTCGACGCAGGATGAGTCGTTGGCCACGCGCGCGCGAAGACTGTCGCGTGCCGATGCGTGGGTGGACCTTGGTGGCTCTGCCCGTGCTGTGTGTGCGCGCATCAACGGACTGTCGCCGTGGCCTGGAACGGACTGCACGATCACTGGAGAAGGCACGGGGCCGATGCCAATCAAGGTGCTGCGCTGCAGGACGGTCGATGCTGAACTCCCGATGGGCACGGTGGCAACACATGGCGTCGTCGGTTGCGGCGAGGGCGCGATCGAGGTGCTGGAAGCGCAGCTCCCGGGCGGCAAGCCCATGCCGCTTGCGGATCTGATGCGAGGTCGACGGTGGAGCCGAGCGATCTTGACGAGCGAGCCTCATGCACCGACTGCGCACTGACGAACTCGACTACTCACTCGATCCGGCGTGTGTGGCGACCGTGCCGGCCGAGCCGCGGGACAGCGCCCGCATGATGGTTGTGCGCCGTTCAAACGCCGAAATCGTGCACGCTCGGGTCAGCGACCTTCCACAGTGGATGGTTGCCGGCGACCTGCTCGTCGCGAACCACACCAAGGTGGCCCCCGTGCGGTTCGAGGGAGTCCGGCTCGGCGACACGCGCGACATCGAAGGACTGTTCGTTGCGCCGGTGGGCGACCGAGCGTGGACCGCACTCATCAAGGGGGCGAAACGGCTGCGACCGGGCGATCAGATCGAACTTCACGGAGCGAGTGGTGACCGCGTCGTCGTGACGGCACGCGAGCGGCGGGACGAGTCGTGGGTCATCGATTTCCCGGATGCGCCAACGCAGATTCTGCTGCGCGTCGGTCGCGCGCCGCTTCCGCCGTACATCTTGGGCGCCCGGCGCGATCGACACGAGTCGGTCGAGGAGGCGATCGATCGCGACCGCTACCAGACGGTCTACGCGCAGGCGTTGAGCCGTCCAAGCGTGGCGGCGCCGACGGCTGGGTTGCACTTGACCCCAGAGCTGCTGCAACTCCTCCATCAGCATGGAGTTGCATGGTCGAGCGTTGAGCTGCAAGTCGGACTAGGCACCTTCAAGCCAGTCGAGACTGCGTGGCTCGATGAGCACCCCATGCACGCGGAGTGGTGCCGGATCGATCAGGCTTCGCTCGATGCAGTCCTGGCGACCCGTGCGCGCGGCGATCGCGTGATCGCCGTCGGGACCACGAGCGTGCGCGTTCTTGAGAGCCTGCCGGTTCCCCCGAGTGCGGGGGAGTTCGACACGCGTCTCCTCATCGCACCCGGCCACCGATTCAAGTTGGTGGACGGCTTGCTGACCAACTTCCATCTGCCTCGGAGCACGCTTCTGGCGCTCGTCGGGGCGATGGTCGGGCTGGATCGCCTGAAGTCGATCTACGCGGTCGCCCAGCGCGATGGCTACCGCTTCTATTCCTACGGCGACTGCATGCTGATCCTGCCGTGACCCGCCCGCATGGGATCGTCGGAATTTCCCGTCGAAAAGTGGCGGGCCGAGCCGATGGAACCCCGAGCGCGCATGGCGGCGCGCGGTAGGCTTGGGAACCGTCACGGAGGACGAAACGATGCAGGTGAGTGCGCTCGTGAAGGCAGTCGATGGAGTGACCTTGGCCGCAGGTGGCGAGCTCGAGATTGCATCACTCGCCGATGACTCCCGCCAGGTGAAGCCCGGTGCGCTCTTCGTCGCCAGAACGGGTGCCCACGGTGATGGCCGAGCGTTCATTCAGGACGCGATCGCCAAGGGTGCCGCCGCCGTGCTAGCCGATGATGGCGTGGAGCCGATTCGCGGTGTGGGGTGGCTGGTGGCGCGATCGAGTACGGCGCAGCAGGGCACGAAGGATGCCGCGGCGCTGCTGCCGTGGATCGCCGAAGCCTTCCACGGATTCCCGAGCCGCAGGTTGCGACTGGTCGGCATCACCGGCACCAACGGCAAGACGACGACGACCTACCTGTACCGACACATCGCGCGCGTTGCGGGCCGGCGTTGCGGGCTGATCGGGACGGTCGAGATGGATGACGGTGCGGGCACCGTGGCAAGCAACCTCACGACGCCGGGCGCCATCGAGCTCAGCGCGACCTTCGCACGCATGGTCGCGAATGGTTGCGACGGCGCTGTCATGGAAACGAGCAGTCACGCGCTGCACCAAGGGCGCGTTGCCGCACTTCGATTCGGCTGCGGGATCTTCACGAACTTGACCGGCGACCACCTGGACTATCACGGATCGATGGATGCCTACGCAAGTGCGAAAGCCATCTTGTTCGCGGGACTCGATCCGTGCGCGACGGCGATCGTCAACGCCGACGATCCAGCCCACGAGCGCATGCTGCGTGATTGCCGCGCCCATGTCATTCGGTGCAGCGTGCGCAGTCCGCGCGCAACGGCCAGTGCGCAGGAGTTGCGCGTGGGCGTGGGCAGCATGCGACTGCGCTTGATTGGTCCGTGGGGGCGTCTCGAGGCTGACCTTCCGTTCACGGGTCGACACAACACCATGAACACGCTGCAAGCCGTGGCTGCGGCGTGGTCAGGCGGCATCGATGGAAGCGTGATCGAACAAGCGCTTGCGACGTGCGCCGCACCGCCGGGCCGACTCGAGCCCGTGACGGCGCCCGGGGATCCCTTCGCGGTGGTCGTCGACTATGCCCACACCGACGACGCGTTGCTGAATGTCTGCACCGCGCTGAGGGCAGTTCTTGAACCCGGTGGTCGACTGATCACGGTCTTTGGTTGTGGCGGCGATCGGGATCCCACGAAGCGTCCGCGCATGGCGCGCGTGGCGTGTGACCACAGCGATGTGGTGATCGTGACGAGCGACAATCCGCGGACCGAGGCGCCTGAATCGATCGTCGATCAGATCATGGCCGGCGTGCCGCAGGGCACGGCTGCCACCGTGCAACGCGTGACGGATCGTGCTGCGGCGATTCAGGCCGCGGTGGCCGAAGCCCGCGATCGCGATGTCGTGCTCATTGCGGGCAAGGGGCACGAGGACTACCAGATCATCGGAACGATCAAGCATCCCTTCGATGACAGGATCGTGGCCAAGGCCGCGCTCGCCGCGCGAGCCGCCGTTCAGGAAGGAGCTCTCGCGTGATGTTCCTGTCGCACGATGCGATCGCCAGCGCCACGGGCGGCCGTTGGGTCGGTCCACCCCGCAGCAGTGAGCCGCTCGTCGGCGTCGGGACGGACACCCGCGTCGCGCTCCACGGTCGCGTCTTCGTTGCGCTCGTTGGTGAGCAGCACGATGCGCACCACCATCTCGCCGCGGCCGAAGCCGCCGGTGCAGCGGCGCTGATTATTTCGCGTTTTCCAGACGGATTCACGCCTTCGGTCCCCACGCTGCTCGTGCGCGACACGCTCGTTGCGCTGCAGCGCCTTGCGACGGCATGGCGCGCCGAGGTCTCGCCGTTCACGATCGGGATCACTGGATCGAGCGGAAAGACGACGACGCGTCGACTCCTGCACGGCGTGCTGTCGCAACAGCAGCGCGGGACGAGCAGCCCCAAGAGCTTCAACAACGAGATTGGTGTGCCGCTCACGATGCTGTCAGCGGTCCCTGGTGATGACTTCTTGCTTCTTGAGATGGGCATGAATCACCCCGGCGAGATTCGTCGATTGTCGGCGATCGCCGAGCAGGATGCGGCCGTGATCACCATGGTCGGCCGCGCGCACTTGGGCGGCATGGGATCGCTCGAAGCGATCGCGACTGAGAAGGCGAGCATCGCCGACGCCCTGCCTGCCTGCGCCCCGGTCATCGTCAACGGTGACAGTGCACCGCTGATGCGGGCGCTCTCCGAACTCGGTCGATGCGACCTTCGCGTGATCACCTTCGGCACGGATGCAGCGCGCAGCGTGCGGCTGGTTTCGCGAGAGCAGCACCCCGAAGTGCAGATCGTCACGGCGCGGGCCCATGGCCAGTTCGTGCAGTTCGAACTGCGGCTGCCGGGGATCCACAACGCCATGAATGCGCTTGCCGCACTCAGCATGGGTTTGGATCGAGGTCTGACGCCAGCGCAGGTTGTCCGCGGGTTGGCCACCGTGGAACCCGCCGAAATGCGCATGGTTCGCGAGCGGATCGGCACGGTCGACATCTACAACGACGCCTACAACGCCAATCCGGATGCGGTCGCAGCTGCGTTGCGAGCCTTTGGCGAAGTCGCGGCGCGAGCCCCGCGGCGGGTCGTCGTGCTTGGTGACATGCTCGAACTTGGCGATGGTGAACGCGCGCTGCACGAAGAGGTCGGCCGTGTGGCTGCTTCGGTCCTCGAGCGTGGCGATCGGGCGTGGTTCATCGGGCCGCGAAGCCGGTTCGGCGCCGAAGCCGCGCGCGAGGCGGGACTTGATGTCGAGTGGATCGAGTCGCTCGAAGGTGGCGCGGCGGACCGGATTGCTGCGGCGCTGGCCGAAGGCGACGCGGTGCTGTTGAAGGGAAGCAGGGGATCGGCCGTCGAGCGCGTGCTGCCGGCACTGCGATCGGCGCCGCTTGTGGCGGGCTGAACAAGGGATCGGCCCACGGGCCGGGTCAGGGACAGGGCATGCTCTACAACCTCGTCGTTGAATTCCAGGACAAGATTGACTCGATCCCGCTCTTGCGTTGGATCGTGGGGATCATGTGGCAGGTCGAGTTCCGCGCGTTTGCCGCGTTGCTCGTCTCGTTCACGCTGGCGTTGTGGCAAGGCCCGAGCGTGATCGCGTGGCTGCAGCGCAAGAAGATCGGCGACACCGCCGAGTTTGGCCACGAAGAGATCAATCGCCTAATGCAGGGGCGCAGCGGCGTGCCGACGATGGGCGGGATTTTCCTGTGCGGGAGCATCTTGGTCACGACGGCGCTGCTCGCGGACGTCTGGTTCAACCGCTACATCCAGATCTCGCTGATCGTGCTGGTGTGGATGAGCGGCGTGGGCGCCATCGATGACTGGCTCAAGCTCACCTCAAGCCAACGCAAGCCCGGATCGCGCGATGGCTTGTACAGCTGGGAAAAGCTGGTCTTTCAAGTCGGGCTCGGCCTCGTGGTCGGGTACTTCGTCTATAAGGCTGCCAAGCTGCCCGATGCGCATGTCTTGAATCTGCCGTTCCAGCGGACCTATCCACCGACGGCCGTGAAGGACTTCGTCGGCCTGCGATTGGATCTCGTGCCGAGCGTGATCGTGCTCGGCATCGGGGCGTTCGCGGTGCTTTGCGCGTTCTTCATGACCGGCTTCTCGAACGCCGTCAACATCACGGACGGGATGGATGGACTCGCCGGCGGCAACATGGTCATCACGAGCTTTGCGCTGATGGTCCTGGCCTACATCTCGGGTCACGCGAACACCGCGTACTTCCTGATGGTGCCGTATGTGCCGGGCGCGGCCGAGCTCATGGTGCTCGCGGGCGCAATGGCGGGGGCCACACTTGGATTCCTGTGGTTCAACGCGCATCCTGCTCGCGTGTTCATGGGCGACACCGGCTCGCTCGCGCTCGGCGCGCTCATGGGGTACATCGGCGTCGTCACGCGCAACGAACTGCTGCTCCCGATCATCGGCATCGTCTATGTCATCGAGATCTCGACGGTGATGATCCAGGTCAGCTGGTTCAAGTGGACCAAGCGCAAGTATGGCGAGGGCCGACGGATCTTCCCGAGTACGCCCATCCATCACGGCTTCCACATGCGTGGTTGGAAGGAGACGCAGATCGTCACGCGCTCCTACATCGTGAGCGCGGTGGCCGTCGTGATTGCGCTCGTGACGCTGAAGTTGCGCTGACCGCCCGGTCAGTCGCCGTGCTTCGTGCGCAGTCGAGGGCTCAGGCGCGCGATCAGGTGCGCGCGTTCAAACTCATCGACCCAGTCTTGGAGCGTGGCTGAGAGCTCATCGTCCGCCACGCGCGCGCCCGGCAGGGGACAGCTTGCGCCGAGTTGCCGCGCCGCGATGGCGCGGTAGCGCGAGAGCGTGCGATCGCCCAAGAGCGACAGGAACTCGAAATCCTCATTCGCGAACAACACGGTGGGGACACGCAATCCGCCGCAAATCCGAACGGCTTCAGCAAGGTCCGCGTGCGCGTCGCGGTCGAGCCAGCGCAGATCGACCAAGGATGACGCCCCGGCGATCGCGGCAAGCATTGGTCCCTGCGCGGAACAGTCCCCGCACCACATGCCGCTCAGACAGATCACATTGATCCGCCGGATGAATCCGTCGATCAGCGTGTGCTGTGCCGGCGAGAGCTCGACGCGCGATTCGACGGCCCGCCACGCGGGTTCGTGTTGCGGGCTCGACCGAACATAGTCACCGTATGCGACGCCTGCGGCGTGCTTGGAACGCAGGAGGGCAGGATCGATCATGGCCAAAGCCTAGCCGCGCGATTCACGCTGCAGGTCGCGCAGCAGATCGAACGCCTGCATCGGCGACAGGTGATCAAGGTCAATCCCGCGCAGGCGATCAAGTGCCGGATGCGGCAAGTATTGCGTGAAGAGCGAGAGTTGGTCGCCAGCGGTGGCTGCCTCGGGTCGGTTGGGCGCAGCGTGACCGGCTTCGAGCGCTGCAAGGATCGCGCGGGCACGCTCGACGGTAGCGCGCGGCACGCCCGCGAGCTGCGCGACGTGGATGCCGTAACTGCGATCGGTCCGGCCCGATTCGATCCGGTGCAGGAAGACGATCTCGTCCTTCCACTCGCGCACGGCAACATGCAGATTGGTGATGTCGCGGCGTTCGTCCGCGAGCGAGGTGATCTCGTGGTAGTGCGTGGCGAAGAGCGTGCGGCACCCACGATCGGCGAGCGTTTCCGTGATGGCCCAGGCCAGGCTCAGACCATCGAGCGTGCTCGTGCCGCGGCCGATCTCATCGAGGATGACCAGGCTTCGGCTGGTCGCGGCATTCAAGATTGCCGCCGTTTCGGTCATCTCGACCATGAAGGTGCTCTGTCCCGAGTGCAGCTCGTCGCTCGCACCGATGCGCGTGAAGATGCGGTCGGTCAGGCCGATGACGGCCCGCTGCGCCGGAACAAAGCTGCCTGCATGCGCGAGCAGCGCAATGAGCGCACACTGGCGGATGTAGGTGCTCTTGCCGGCCATGTTGGGTCCGGTGATGAGCGCCAGTCGGGCGCTGCCATCGTGCCCGAGCCTGCAGTCGTTGGGCACAAAGCGCTCACGGAGCACGCTGTCCAAGACTGGGTGCCGCCCCTGATCGATGCAGAGCTCTGCGCCATCGACGAGTTCTGGCCGATTCCATCCCGACTCCGAAGCGACCGTCGCGAACGAGCGCAAGACATCGAGTGCGGCGATGGACTCGGCGATGACCGCGATCGCGGGGCCATGCTCCGCCAGCCGCGCGCACGCCTCGGCGAAGAGCCTCTGTTCGCGTTCGATCGCTCGAGCCTCGGCGGTGAGCACCTTGTGCTCGAACTCCTTGAGCTCCGGCGTCGTGTACCGCTCAGCGTTGCGCAGCGTCTGCTTGCGAATGAGCCACTCCGGAGCACGCCCCGCCTGCGACGCGGAGAGTTCGATGTAGTAACCGAACACGCGGTTGTAGCCCGTCTTGAGCGTGTCGATCCCTGAGCGCTCAATGAGCTCGGCTTGGTAGCGGGCGAGCCACGCGTTGGCATCGCGCTGAAGAAGACGCGCCTCGTCCAGCTCCGCGTCCACGCCGTCAAGCCAGAGTCCGCCTTCGCGCAGATGCGATGGTGGGGCTTCCACGCACTGGCTGGCGAGCTCGATCGCTCGATCGCGGACTGCCGGCAGGGCATCGGTCATCGGCTGCGCGAAGGGCACGAGCGCGGGCGTACCGGCACACGCGACGGCGATC
>Ga0194120_10010666_pt1 | contig 11274 bp, 10 predicted proteins | sample TA2MahCa65mmetaG_FD_148642 | JGI IMG/M metagenome (GOLD analysis project Ga0194120, IMG submission 148642) | Freshwater microbial communities from Lake Tanganyika, Tanzania - TA2015019 Mahale Deep Cast 65m | ecosystem: Environmental > Aquatic > Freshwater > Lake | place: Tanzania: Lake... | reverse complement strand
CGCGTTGCGCTGCCGCCTCTTCAACATTGCAAACATACAGCACGGGCTTTGATGATAAGAGGCCGAGCGTATTGAAGAGGGTGCGTTCCTCCGCCTTCACGTTCAGGCTGCGGGCGGGCTTTCCTTCACGTAATAACACAAGGCAGCGGTTCATAATATCAAGCGTTTCTTTTGCTTCCTTATCGCCGCCCTTAGCCTTTTTCTCCAAGGCGACGACACGTTTTTCGAGGCTTTCTAAATCCGCCAACATTAATTCAGTGTCGATCGTTTCGATATCGCGGATGGGATCCACGCCGCCTTCAACATGCGTTACATCGCCATCTTCGAAACAACGCACGACATGAGCGATAGCGTCGCATTCGCGAATATTTGCAAGAAATTGATTGCCTAATCCTTCGCCTTTTGACGCTCCGCGCACGAGACCGGCGATGTCGACGAAGGTCAGGCGCGTTGGAATGATTTGTTTGGAGCCCGCAATCGCCGCAAGCGCATCAAGACGGGGATCAGGTACGGCGACTTCGCCAACATTGGGTTCGATTGTGCAAAAGGGATAATTTGCCGCTTGCGCCGCCGCTGTTTGCGTCAGTGCATTAAAGAGGGTCGACTTGCCAACATTGGGCAGGCCAACGATGCCGCATTTAAAGCCCATTTTATCCCTGCTCTTTGAGAAGAAAATCGTTTAACGCCGGCGGGTATGCGGGTGAGCGCGATAAAAGGCAAGTGTTGACGCAGAGCCTACGTTAAGAAATCAGGCGCTCTCCTTGACCCAGTCGTAGCTTGAGCTCAAAACGCTGGGAAGCAATCCCTTTCGTCGCCCCCAGAAAGACTGAAGATCATCATGATTAAGAATAAGCAAAGCTTAATTTTACACTGGTGCTTGCTTGCGGGCGGCGCTTTGATTGCGCCCTTAACGGCGATCGCTCAGAATGCGCCTGCGCCATTAATGAGTGCGCCCGTTCCGCCGCCGCTTGTTCCGCAACGCGCATCGCCCGAGGTTGCGCCAAATCTTCCAGCGCCAGCTACAGCAACGCCATCGCCTACCACATCCGAGCCCCTTCCCAATGTCGCACAAACGCCAAAACCAAAAATAAAATCTCGACCAGCGCCGCAGCCGCATGAGATGGCGCTTTCAGATGATCCAATGCCTGTGCTCCAGCCAGAAACTTTTTTCACCACTGCTAAGGCTTCTGAGCGATATTTACAGATCGTTGATAAGGGCGGGTGGCCAAAAATTGGCGTGAGCCTACAATCGAGCGCTAAGGGCGCTAGCGTTGTTGCATTGAGACGTCGATTGGCGGCGGAAGATGAGCTGGTCAAGGATGTCGCTAAGCCTGTTTGGGATAATGATCTGACCGCCGCCGTGAAACGGTTTCAGTTTCGGATGGGGTTAAAACAAACGGGCGTTGTTACGGGCGCGACGCTGCGTGAACTTGATATTCCAGCTAATGTTCGTTTTAGACAGCTCGCTTCCACAGCGCAAAGATTGGCGGGCGTCGAGTTTCCTTTTGGCGCGCGCTACGTCATCGTGAATATCCCATCAACAGCAGTGGATGCTGTCGATAATGATCGCGTGACGCGGCGCTATGTGGCGATTGTCGGCGATCCAGAGCACCCATCGCCTGAGATCAGCGCAAAAATTGGCGCGGTTAATATTAATCCGACATGGACGGTGCCAACGTCAATTATCAAAAATGAAATCGCGCCAAAAATTTTGAAAGATCCAAATTATCTTTCAAAGTCGCATATGCGCGTTCTTGACGCACGAGGCGAAGAAGTTGATCCGCGATCAATTAATTGGGCAAGCGATCGGGCAACAAGTTATACGTTAAGGCAGGACTCAGGAAAGAATAATTCTCTAGGCTCAATTCGTATTTCAATGCCAAATCATTATTCTGTTTATATGCATGATACGCCATCAAGGAATCTGTTCGCTAATGATTATCGATTTCTCTCTCATGGGTGTGTCCGAGTGCAGGGGGTCGTTGATTTTGCCGCATGGCTGCTTGATGGATCGCGCGGGCCTAAATTGGATAAAGATCAGATTGGAGAAAAAATCGCCTCAGGTGAAAGAGAAGAGGTTCGGCTTACGCATCCCGTACCCGTTGTGTGGGTCTATATGACGGGATGGGCCTCTGCTGATGGGGTCGTGCATTTTAGGGACGATGTTTATCATCTTGATGAAGTCGGTGACCAATAAATGATCTATTCTGTTTGTTCTCGTGCGCTTTCGTGCCAGTTGCGCAGGAGATAATGCGTCAAAACGGCAAGCAGACCATGAATAATCAGTCCAGTCGCTGAAATGAGCGTTAAAGCAGCAAACATGCGAGCGATATCAAGACGAAATCCTGCTTCAACGATACGAAACGCAAGGCCCGTTCCTTGTCCTGCCGCGCCGGCGGCGAGCTCGGCGACAATGGCGCCGATTAAGGAGAGGCCGCCGCCAATCCGCAAGCCTGTCAGAAACTGCGGTAAGGCTGCAGGCAAGCGCAAATAAATAAGCTTTTGCCACGGTGAGGCATGATAGAGCTCAAAAAGATCGCGTAAGCTTCTGTCAACGGAAGCTAATCCGAGCGCAGTATTAGAAAGGATGGGGAAAAACGCGACAAGAAATGCGCAGACCAAAACGGCTTTAGCGGGCTCCAAATAAACCAGCAGTAAAGGCGCTATTGCGATAATCGGGGTTACTTGCAAAATAATGGCGAAGGGGAGGAGCGCCCGTTCAATTGTTTTCGACTGGGCCAAGAGGAGCGCAAGACCTGCGCCAGAAATTGTCGCTAGGGCCAGGGCTTTGAGCGTAACGCTCAGAGTGACGAGCAGGGAGCTAAATAAGAGCGCTCGGTCCTCGACTAATTTTGTCAAGATCGCGCTCGGCGCGGGTAAAATATAAACCGGTATATTTTTGATGTTCACGATTGCTTCCCAGGCCAAGAGCGAAGCAATAAAGACAGCGCAGGGAATAACTACGTCAAAAATTTTGTTTTTTTCTTGGATAATTTTCATAACATCAACTCTCTTGGCGAGAGATGCATTGCGTGATTGAGTGCGGTTGAGGCTTGCCGTGATAATTCATTAAAGCGCGGACTGAGTCGAAAATTTTCATCGCGCTGCAGGGTTGAGTCTACTTGAAAATCTTCAACAATTGCGCCCTGCATCTTCGACATAACAACAATACGCGTTGATATAAAGACGCTCTCGAAAACGGAATGCGTTACAAAAATAATTGTCGCCTTAAGTTTTTCTTTGAGGCGAAGCAGATCATCGTTCAGTCGAAAGCGGGTTACTTCATCGAGTGCGGCGAAGGGTTCGTCCATCAAAATCAAAGAGGGTTTTGTGACTAGCGCCCGTGCAATGGCGCAGCGCATTTTCATGCCGCCGGATAATTCTCGTGGGAGGGCTTTAGTGAAGTGACTTAATCCAACATTCTCAAGGCTTTCTTCAACGGCGGCTTTCGCGTTGATGCGCGAGTGTCCTTTCAGGCGCAGGGGGAGATAGACATTGTCGAAGACAGTGGCCCAAGGCATAAGCGTGGCTTCTTGAAAAACAGCTCCAAGATTATTTTTTATCTGTTCATCATGCCAGAAAATCTCGCCCCCACTGGGTTGCGCCAGCCCTTCAAGAAGCCGGAGTATCGTAGATTTTCCACAGCCGGAGGGACCAAGAAGCGTTAAGGTTTCGCCTGCGCGTACGTCTAGATTAATATTCTCGAGAGCTGTGACGCCATTTGGATAGATTTTGCTGATGTTGCGAAGAGAAACAAGGCGTTGCGCGCTCATGGAGTTGGTTTGGCCTCCATGCCGACTTTTTTACCAATGAATTTGAGCGTATAGCCCTGCTGATACTCAAGGCTGCTTGTAACAACTCCAGCTTGCGTCATTTTGTCAAAGAAGCTTTTCATCCGCGCATCTGTCATGACGCCTATGCCAGCTATTTTCGCATCGCCAGAGTCAACAATGCCGCGTTCGCGCATTTTATTTATAGAATAAGTTAGTTGCGCATCTGTCATCTCAGGATTATCTCGTTTGATGGCGAGATTAGCGCCTTCATTTTTTCCGTAGAGATAATGATACCAGCCGATAATTGACGCGTCGACAAATCGTTGTACAAGATCGGGGTTACGGGTGATTAGCTCTGTTCGAGCGTCAATTGTTGTTGAATAGGTATCATAGCCATAATCGGCGAGGAGAAAAACATTAGGCTTAAATCCGCCCATTTGCTCGATGGCGAAAGGTTCTGATGTGAGGAAGCCTTGCTGGATTGATTGCTTGTCTGCAAGGAAAGGAGCTGGATTAAAACCATAGGGTTTAATCTTTTCATCTCGAAATCCATGCGCTTGTTTGAGCCAGCGCCAAGCTGAAACCATAAAATCGCTTGCAATGAAGGCGGTTGCATTGGGTAAATCCTCAAATTTATCCAAGCCAGCTTGTGGATGCGACAGCAAAACGACAGGATCAATTTGAAAAATACTAGCGACTTTCACAATTGGCGTTTTTTGCCGCACGGCTTCGAACATTTGAAAGAGATTTGCGCCCAGAGCAAAATCAACGCGACCCGCTGCAAGTAAGAGTTCAGCATTTTGCTGCGGTCCACCTTGTAAAATTGTTACCTCAAGACCGTATTGCGCATAAGTGCCATCGACCACGGCTTGATAGAATCCTCCATGCTCAGCTTGGGCGCGCCAATTGGTGGCGAGGCGAATTTTATCAAGCGCCTGAGCGGATGATATTGGCGCGAATATGAGCAGCGCTAGGCAGGCGAGTAGGAAAAAACGATATAAGCGCATCAGATCCCGCTTGATTGAGAAGAAAAAAGAAAATCATTGACGAGTAGGGCCGGAGCGGCTGATGCGCCTGTGCCAACGGCGCGCCAAGTGCGTTGCGTTGGGCTCAGGGCTTCGATGGCGGAAAAGAGCATGCCCAAAGATTGATTAAAGCGCATGTTGCCTGCGGGCGCGGTAAGTCTGCCATTTTCTATGAGAAAATTACCGTCGCGCGTGAGGCCAGTAAGCACCAAGGCGCGAGGTTCAAGTAAATTTGTATACCAGAGCCGTGTGATCAAAACGCCTCGTTTTGTTGCGCGGATCATCTCTTCCAGAGAAGTTCTGCCGCCTTCAACAATAAAATTTCGGGCAAAGGGAATTGGCTCGGCGTTTGTCTTATGCGCCCAGGTGCGTGAACGGTAGAGGGCGGTAAGAACGCCATTTTTAATAAATGCGCGTGAGCGGTGCGGCACTCCCTCATAGCCGGCGCTACTTTCAGGTGCGAGCGGGTCGCCAGGATCAACCCGGATCGTTAGTTTTTCATCAAAGAGTTGCTCGCCAATCCGGGATCCACCGCCGGGGCGGGCGTAAAAACTGCGCCCTTCATCGGCTGCGCGGGCATCCATTGCGCTCATCAGCCAAAACGCCAGTTCAGCAGTCGCTTCAGGTTCCAAAATTACCGTATAGGTGCCTGGCTCAAGATCTTTTGGCGCGGCTGAGGCAGCGGCTTTTTTGCAGGCGTTCAAGGCGATCTGAGCTGAATCAAGACGGGGGGCAAAAAATTCATGTGCGCCGGCCCATCCAGACCAGCTGTCATTACGTGAGCGTGCTGTGACGGAAAGATCAATCTCGCTTCTGCGTTCAAAGCTAAATAGTCCATTGCTTGTTGCTAGCGCATCAATATGTCTAGCGCCGTTGACGCATCCATAGGTTTCAACATTCATCAATTGACCTTGTGCGATCGCTTTCTGAGCGTGTGTGACAAGCGCATCAAGTTGCAACAGCTTAGGGTCATCATGGTAGCGGGCGCTATGATCGTAATGCTGTGGTCCAAGGGGACGAACATATTCGGGATCCGCAGGCAATAGACGGGCTATTTCTTCAGAACGGCGTTGTGTCGTCTCTAGCTTTTTGGCGTCAAGACTCGTGGTTGTTACGGATCCAACCCGGCCATTGATATGAGAAGAAATTTTTAAACTTAAGCTCGTTGCGCTGGTGTTTGTCGTCGCGTTGCCGCGCGAAAAACGCAAATTATGATCTTCTCCGCCCTCTATTTTGATTACACAGGCGTCAGCCCGCGTTCGGGCGAGGAGTTTTTCACAAATATCTCTGGCGTCATCGCGAGAAAGAAACATGTTCTATTTCTCGTTGCAGGGGTTTAAGACGCTGATGTTTCTAAAACGGGCGGGCGGACTGCCGTGAGAGACAGGCGCGACTTGAACGGGCTCGGCCTTTCCGCAAGTAAATGTGCCATCAAGATGGTATGTTGATTTGTCGCCTAACCCATCGAGGCTACGCCAGAATTGCGTTGTGCGTCCCTGGTAGGCTCCATCCCGCAGCAGCGCGCCTAATTGACCATTTTTGATTTCATAAAAAAGCTGGCCGCCAAATTGAAAATTGTCTCGTTGTTGATCGATGCTCCAGCTACCAGCTCCAACAACATAGATGCCGTTTTCAATATCTTTGAAAAGATCTTGTAGCGTGCATTTGTTTGGATTGGGCGCAAGCGAGATATTAGGCATGCGTTGAATGGGGAAAGCTGTTGGACTATCAGCGTAAGCGCAGCCATTGGATTGGGGTAGTCCGATGAGATGCGCTTGTCCCAGCGCCATTTGAAAATTACGAAAAATACCCTTTTCTACAATTTTAAAATCAGCCGCCTCAGCAGGGGCGCCGTCATCATCATAACCAATTGTTGATAAGCCGCCAGGTTGTGAGCGATCGGCGATAATTGTCATAAGCTCAGAGCCTATCTGCAGATTATTAAGCATCTGTGGCTTGATAAAGCTTGTTCCGGCGAAATTCGCTTCCCAACCTAAAACGCGATCAAGCTCGGTTGAATGTCCGATTGTCTCATGTATCGTTAGCCAGAGATTTGTCGGATCAATAACGATGTCATAAACGCCTGGCGTTAGATGTTTAGCGTTAAGTTTAGCGCGTGCTTCTCTTCCAGCGCGACGGGCATCTTCTATCAGTCCTGCCTGTAAAATATATTCCCAGCCAGCGCTGCGCGCTGGCGTGAGGCTTTCGCGTGAGGAAAATTGTCCTCTTTCCGGGTCGATGGCGATCGCTTTAAAGCTTGGGAAAATGCGGGTGCGGCTTTGTGCAATCCGCGCGCCAAGACTATTGGCGAAAAGTCGTTCTTCGCGCGCAAGGGACAAAGAGGCTGAGCAAAAGTCTGCGCCTTCTTCACGCGCCGCAGCACAGATTGAGAGGAGAAGCGCTGATTTTGTCTCGGCGCTGACCGCAAAGGGATCTTGCGCCATGGGCATGATCCAAGTGGCTTCTCTCGCTGGTAAGCTTTCCAATAAGATCGGTTGATTTTGAATTGGTTGGGTCGCGCGCGCATTTTCTAATGCACGCACAACGCCAGTTTCTAAACTCGCGCGGTCTAGGTGGTGGGCCCCATAAAATCCCCAGCATCCTTCAAACAAAACACGCACGCCAAAGCCATGAAGCGCGCTTTCATCAAAATTTTCCAGGCGATCGTCTTTAGCTTTAATATATTGGCGGTGAGTTTCGCCCAGACGAATATCAGCATAGCTCGCGCCAGCGCGTTTTGCGTGATCAAGAACAATTTGAGCGTGATCTAAAAGCTGTGTGTGGTTTAAATTTATCCGCCCCGCGTTTTGTCCTAACGCGTCTTGCGTCGTCACCGGATCTAACACAGCGGATTTCACCAAGGCTTGCTCCTATTCGCTGTGGGATATGTTGGGTGTTTCTCTTGCCATTGGCAACTGGTTATAGCCACATAGCGTTAGCGCCTCCAGCATATGCTCTGGCGGTGGGGCTTGCGCAATAATTGGCGCTTTATTGTCTTGAATTGGCAGGCAGATCGCGCGCGCGTGAAGGTGCAGTCTCGACGTCTCTGTTTGCCCCGCCAAGCCATAAACAGGATCGCCTAGGATCGGCCAGCCCATGGATTGGGCATGAACGCGGATTTGGTGTGTGCGACCTGTATGGGGCGTGAATTCCATGAAGCTGAGACGATGATCTGGACTGCGGCCAATCACTTTCCAAGAGGTGCGAGCTGCTAGGCCCAAGGGATCAGGTTGCATCCACCATCCACGGCTGGCGTCTAGGCGTCCCAGAGCAAGATCGATCTCTCCGCTATCTGCTTCTGGTGCGCCCTCGACCACGGCCCAGTAAGTTTTGCCTACCCGTCCCGATTTGAATAATTGTCCCAATCGATCTAGCGCTTTGCGGTGGCGTCCAAGCACCAGACAGCCAGAGGTGTCCTTATCCAATCGATGGGCCAGAGCCGGCGCGCGAGGCAAACCAAAACGCAGCTGAGAAAAGCCATCCTCGAGATTTGGGCCGCCTTTCGGTCCGCGGTGTACCGGGATGCCAGCGGGTTTGTCTATGATGAGAATTAGGCCGTCACGATAGAGAAGGCGACTGAGTAGGTCAATCTGAAGCATAGATGCTTTATACAGCCATAAGACGATATCGCGCACATGATTTATAGAAGAGGGATAATGGAAATTTCGTCGACATCAAAATTACGTCTTGAGCTTAATTCTGGCGTAGCGCGCGTGCTGATCAATAATGCCAGCAAACGCAATGCTTTTGATTTTGAGATGTGGCAAGCATTGCCAATCTTAATCCAACAACTGGATGCTGCGCAGGAGGTTCGGGTTATTTTGATCAGTGGGGCGGCTGGACTCCCCTTTTGTTCAGGCGCGGATATTTCTGAATTTTCGAGCGTGCGTGCAACCAGTGCTGGTGGACGCGCCTATGAAGCAATAAATGTTGCGGCCTTTAACGCGATCTCAAAAGCGTCCAAGCCAACGATTGCCGTAATCTCTGGGTTCTGCATGGGCGGCGGCATGGGGCTGGCGGCAGCATGTGATGTGCGGATAAGCGACGAGAGCGCCGTTTTTTCAATTCCAGCTGCAAAACTTGGCGTAGGCTATCCGCCGGAGGCCATGCGTTATGTCGTTGCTGCAGTTGGGCCGCAAAAAGCATTTGAACTCTTTTACACGGCGCGACGATTATCAGCGCAAGAAGCTTTAAGCATTGGTTTTCTAGCGCAAGTCTATCCGAAAGCGCAGTTTGAGGCTGTGGTTTTGGAAACGGCGAAACAGATCGCGCAGAATGCGCCTTTGACATTGCGCGCTGCAAAGGCGGCTATTCGCATGGTCGCCGTTTTACCGCAAGCGCCTACGCTTGCAGAATGTGAGGTATTGGCCGCGAGTTGTTTTGATAGTGCAGATTATGCAGAGGGACGTACAGCTTTTTTGGAAAAGCGGAGCGCTAATTTTACTGGACTATAAGAAAGCGATCACACGTAGTGAGCAAGGTTTTAAGTCGCTCAGAGAAAGATTGAAATAATTTTTCTGATAACAAGAATTTTGTTAGATACTATAGTCAAAGGCGTCATAGGCAAGACCGCGCAAAATCTGATCCATGTCGCGGGCGGGAAGGAGAGATGTTTCCTGGCCGATGACTTTTGCTGGAACGCCTGCGACAATCGAATGGGACGGAATAGCGTCAAGCACAACAGAGCCAGCGGCAATGCGTGAACTGGCTCCAATTTCAATATGTCCAAGAATTTTCGCGCCAGCGCCAATCATGACGCCCCGCCGAATTTTGGGATGCCGGTCGCCAGCCGCTTTGCCTGTGCCGCCAAGCGTAACGCCATGAAGAATTGACACATCATCATCGATGATTGCTGTCTCTCCCACGACGAAGCCTGTGCCATGGTCGAGAAAGATTCCTTTTCCAAAGCATGCGGCGGGATGAATGTCGGCGGCGAACGCATCTGATGCGCGGCTTTGAACGTAGAGCGCAAAATCACGTTTGCCAGCTTGCCATAGGGCATGAGCGAGCCGCGCTGATTGAATGGCATGAAAGCCTTTATAAAAAAGTACAGGCTCAATGAGGCGTCGACAGGCAGGGTCGCGCTCGACGTAGGCAGTGATGTCGGCGCGAAATTTGACGCTAATCTCCGGATTATCGGCAAGGGCTGTAAGGAAGGCGTCTGCGATTGCCGCTGCATTCAGTGCAGAGGCTTCAAGGCGATTACTGACGCGATGGATCACTGCTTCTTCAAAAGATCCGCGGTGAAGGATTCCGTCTAACAACAAGACGGAGAGTGTGGGGTCAAGCTTAAGCGCCTCTTGGGCCTCGACGCGCATATGGGACCACAGAGCGTCCTCGCTCATTTTTAACGCTCCAAAATATCAATTTCTTTACTTTCTAGCATGAAAAGTTTCTTCAAGCGCTAGCCAAAAGATCAGCGAGACGAAGGAAGATCAGAAAATTTCCCTGGCTTGGCGGATTGGATTAGACTGAGGGAAGAGAGGGCGGTAGGCTTATGCAGCTTGATGAGATCATCAGTAATTTTGACTATTTAGAGGAATGGGAAGATCGCTATCGGTATCTCATTGAACTTGGTCGTACGCTCGAGGTTTTGCCGGAAGGAGCCTATACCGAGGAAAATAAGGTGCGGGGCTGCGCAAGCCAGGTCTGGCTTGAAACCAAACGCGTTAAGGATGCTGACGGGAAACTCATTTTGCTGTTTAGGGGCGATAGCGACGCGCATATTGTGCGAGGTCTCGTCGCCTTGGTGCTTGCGCTTTATTCAGATCATACGCCTGCGGAGATCCTCGCCACCGACGCGATGCCGCTTTTTGAAAAATTAGGGCTTGCTGCGCATCTTACTCCACAACGCGCCAATGGGCTACGTGCGATGGTTGACCGAATTAAATCAGAGGCGCAGGCTTCGCCTAGTTAATAATTTATCGCGTGTTAGACAGGGCGCTTTTCAGGCGCGCTGACTTTGCATAAAGTTAAATAATCTATTGGGTCCAGTCAGGGCAAATGATGTTTTTCCAAAAATTATTAGCGCTCCTTACAGCTGCATTGATTTCTGTTTTCATCGGCTTGACCTTGTTGACAGTAGATCTTTCTACGCCGTTTCAAGGGCTCGGCATTGCATCAGCTGGGCTTTCATCGAACAGGATGGACAAGGGGCTAGCGCGACAAGAAATTGAAGCTTCTATTTTGGCCACGCCAGATTATGCAAAATATTTTGCCCGATTGCGTGAAGCCTTTACGCCTGATTACGAGGCGGTCCTAAACGACTTTGCTTTGTTGCGAGCAGAAACAGGAGAAAAGCAAAGCGTAGATTATTATCTTTCAGAAACCGTTCGCCGCATGCGTCAAAAGCATGGCGCATTGGCGGCTGCGGCAGAAAATGGTCCGCTAGCCGACGTCTTTACCAGCCAATTGAATGTTTTGCGCGCCTTAGCAGTGGCAGACAAGAAAATGTGCGTATCGTTTTTATACGGCGT
>Ga0194120_10010665_pt1 | contig 11277 bp, 11 predicted proteins | sample TA2MahCa65mmetaG_FD_148642 | JGI IMG/M metagenome (GOLD analysis project Ga0194120, IMG submission 148642) | Freshwater microbial communities from Lake Tanganyika, Tanzania - TA2015019 Mahale Deep Cast 65m | ecosystem: Environmental > Aquatic > Freshwater > Lake | place: Tanzania: Lake... | reverse complement strand
GCGGCGGCGGCCGCGACCTCCGCGGCGTCGGCGACGTCGGCGCCCATCGCCCTCGGCGGGCAGTGCGCCACGGACGTCCTCCGCGAGGGAGTCCGAGTTCTCCGCGCGGCCTGAAGCAGCCTTCGAGGTGGCGGAGTCCGATGCAGCGGCGTCCGAGGCAGCCGCATCGAGGGCGACCGCGTCGAGGGCGACCGCGTCGGCGTGCGGCGCAGCGGCGTCGACCGGCTCGGAAAGCGGTGCGTCGCCGCGACTGGGCCGACGTCCGCGGCCGCGCGGTTCTCGGCCCTGCGGTCCAGCGTCTCGACCGGCGGAGCCGGACGAGGTGGAATCCCGAGGGTCGTGGTTGTGGTTGTCGTGCGGAGTTTCCGACTCCGCGCCGGCTCCGAAACTCGGAGGCAGCTCGTCCCCGAAGGGGCGTTGATCCATCATGATGACAAAGTGCCTTGCAACGTCCGGGCGACACCCGTGCGGGGCCGCGCGCGGGGCGCTTCGTCGCTCGCGCGACGGCACCTGAGGGCGACCCCAAAGGGGGCAACGGAGGCTCCCCGAACGGAGCAGCGCGACGAGTTCCGGACAACGCGCGCGAGCGAGGGCGGTCGGCGCAGGAAGCGCGCGAGCGCGCCGCTCGGGCGAGAGCGGGGAACCGCCGGGCGCACCTGTCGGGTGGAGCCGGACGTTCTTGTGCGGTTGTGAAGTAGAGCGGGCGGCGCAGGCAGCGGCGCGCGCCTCGCAGAATTCGCAAGGAGCGCTCGCCGATCGGGCCGCAGGTCCCACGGCATCCTGCCGCGGGCGAGACCATGCTCCCCTATCGGCCGCCCAGAATCGAAGCCAAAGCCTGAAAAAGTCGCGTCCCAGGGCGCGGGCACGCGCGGGCCCACCCCGTGGGACCGACCCGCGCACGCGGCTCAGGGGGCCCGCAGGCCCCCCAGAGTGCCTTCGGAAGGCTGCTAGCGGTCCTCGTCGAGCGCCTCGGCCTGCGCGCGGGCCTCCTCGAAGGCGGCCTTGGTCTGGGGCGTCATCAGCGCCTCGTACTCGTCCTTGAGACGGCTGCGGCGGCGCAGGAGCTCGCCCTGCACGATCTTCTCGGTGTCGGCCGAGCTGTGCACCACGGTCGGCGTGAGGAACACCAGCAGGCTGCGGCGGTTGCGCTCGGCCTTCTCGTTCTTGAAGAGCTCGCCGATGAGCGGGATGGCGGACAGGTACGGCACGCGCGACTCGGTCTTCGTGTCGACGTCCGTGGTGAGGCCGCCGATCATCGCCGTTTGGCCGCTCTCGAGCAGCATGGTGGTGACGATCGTCGACGAGCGCGTGCGCGGCAGCGCGATCGAGCCTTCTTCGCCGGCGGCGCCGATGGTGAAGACGTCGAAGCCCGCCGGAGCGAGCGCCGACTGGCCCGTGCCCGAGAGGCTCGTCTCCTTCGGGATCACTTCCATCGTGAGCGTGTTCGTGCCCGGCACGACGTGCGGCACGATCATCAACTGGAAGCCGATGTCGACCGGCGAGCTCTGCGCTTCGGTGAGCGAGAGCGAGAGGCCACCGGCCTGTCCCTGCTCCGTCTTGGCTTCGGCATAGCGGATCGTCTCACCCACGAAGATGGTCGCCTCGGTGCCGTCGAGCGCGATGATCTTGGGCGCTTGGATGACCTCGCTGTCGGTGTCGCGCTGCAGCATCTTGAGCGTCGCGTTGACGCCGGTGAACGAGAGCACCCCGAACACGGTGTCGGGCACGGTCAGCGCACCGAGTGCGTTGGCTGGGTCGGTGACGGGACCGACGTGGCCGAGTTGGCTGACGGAGATCGCGTCCTCCCAGTCGCCGCCGTCGAGGCCGAAGGGCAGCGTGGTCGGGATCTGGCCGCCGCCGACACGGATCTGCGGACCGCCGTCGCCGTAGTCCACGCCGAGGTCGAGGAAGTCGCCCTTGAGCGTCGAAACGAACTTCACGTCGACGAACACTTGCGCGGGCTCGACGTCGAGGCGATCGATCATCTGCGTGATCTCCTCGTGCACCTGCGCGGTGTCGCGCACGATGACCACGTTCTGCGATTGCACATAGTCGAGGTCGCCGCCGCCCGAGAGCGCCTTGCGCAATGCCTCGAGCACGGTGAAGGACTTCGAGACGTCCTGCTGGCTCTGCTGACCCTGCTGGGCGGACATCGGCATCAGGAACTCGGACTTGATGTTCGGACGGAAGCGGCTCTGGGGCCGGATGTAGCGCAGTTGGTAGCTCTTGGTCGTCATCTGCGCCTGCAGCGTGACCGGGTCGACCACGCGCAGGATGCCGCGGCTCTCCTCGATCACCGTGAAGCCCAGCGTCTTGCAGGCCACGTCGAGGGCGTCGCGCCACGGGACGTTGCTCAGTCGCACCGAGAGCGAGCCCGTGACTTCCGGCGCCACGATGATGTTCGCGCCGCCGACCTTGGCGATCAGCTCGATCACCTCGGCGATGTCCGTGCCGCGCGTCTCGAGCGAGAAGGGGCGCGGGCGCTCGACCACGAGAATGCCGCCCGTGCGCTCGCTGACGACGCAGCCGACGCTCTCGGCCACCACGTCGAGCGCGTCGCGCCACGGCACGTCCGTGAGCTTCACCGAAACCGGGCCGTACTCGCCCGGCAAGAGCACGAGGTTGACCCCCGTCTGATCGCGCAGGTAGTCCACGACCTCCGCGAGGGAGCGACCCTCGGCGCGCAGGTTCACGCGCGCGTCCTTGCCAACCGTCTGGGCCATGCCGGTCGCGCCAAGCGCGATCACGGCCGCGAGAGCCACCAAATGCCTGCTGATCAACGTATCGACTCCGTGTTGCGCTCGGACGACTCCTCGGCCCGAGCGTGACGGATATCGGCGGCTAGAAGCGGCTGACTAGAACCAAGCCGCGGAAGATGAACTCGATTTCGCCGGAACGGATGGAACCTACGACCAGGTCGGGGGCCACGACGTCCCCTTCGCCCAGCGCGCGGCCGTTGATCACGGCCACGGGCGGTGCGCCGTCTTGAATCGCGATGCCGCTGATGCGCAGCTCGATCGACTGGAAGTCGATCAGCGCACGGGCATCCTCGGCGGCCGCGCGCAGCGAGTCGATCAGGCCTTGGCGCAGCGGATCCTGCCGCACGAGCGCGAGCTCGGACTCCACGCCCGCGAGCGTCTCGAGCGCCAGCTTCGGCTTGCCGTCCTCGATGCTCGCGTGCATCGATGCGAGCAGGGCGCGCAAGGTTTCCGCGGGCGGGCCCGTGGGCGCCGACGTCTCGCGGAAGCTCGCGCGCAGCGCCGCCATGGGTTCGCCGACCTCGCGGCGCAGGCGCGTCTCGGCGATCGGGTAGCTGATCGCGCCGTCCGCGGTGAGCTTGCGCAGGTCGTCTTCGAGCATCGTGAGCGCCGCCTCGAGCTCGGCGCGCAGGCGCACTTGCTCGACGTACAACGTGCCGCTCCGCTGCAGCGCCGTCCACAGCTCGCCCGCGGCCGCGGCGCGCACGACGAGCGCATCGACGCACTCGATCTGTTCCGCGATCGGCAGTCCGCTCGAGCCCTCGACCGCGCGCGGCACGCGCGGATCGACCCACGGATCGCGGCGACCTCGCTGGCCGCGATAGTCGAAGTGCTCGACCGCGAGAGCCTCGCGATGGCGTGCGATCTCGCCGAGCAGGAGCTCGCGCTTGCGCGCATAGCCGTCGATCTTGACCAGCACCGGCCCGCTCTGCGGCTTGTACACGAACGTCTCGATCTCGAGCTTGACGGTGTGCACCGCGCGGCCGTCACGCTCGAGCTCGTGTTCGCCGCCGGCCGTCCAGTGGATCGTCGGAATGCGCAGGAAACGGCGATGTCCCTCGACGAGGTCGAGGAACGTGAGCACCTCGAACGCGTCCCCTTCGAGCACCAGCTCGTAGGTCGCCTTCTCGAAGGCCTCGGCCTCCTTGCGCCGACCGAGGGAGGGGTCCTTTTTCTTGATCGACGTGATCTGCACCTCGCTCGAGCGCTCGAAGGCCTGCAGGTCGCGGATCAGCTCGTTCAAGTCCCGGTCGTCGGGCAGGATCTCCTTGATCGCCTGCTCGGTCTCGCGCAGCACGATCACGTCGCGTTCGAGCGCGGGAGTGAGCGCGATCAGCTTGCGCCCGACGCCGATCTGCGTGCGCACGGTCTCGACGTCGAGGCGCGCGGCTTCGATCGTGCCGTACTCCGACCAGACCAGAAAGCCCAGCCCGCCGAGCACGAGCGCGGCCAGCGCGGCGAGGCCGACGAACAGTCGACGGTCCTTGCTCACGGCTTGGACTCCATGGCGATGGGCGCCTTCTTGGCGGGCTTCTTCGCGGGCTCGACCTTGGCGGGCTCGCGCGGACGCAGCTGCAGCGCGAGCGGGAAGTTCCACACGACCGCGGGCACCAGCTCGGGATCCGGATCGGTCTGCGTGCCCTCGGGCGGCGAAGGCGGCAAGAAGTCCTCCAAGAAGCTCGAGCGCTCGAGATCCTCGAGGAAGTCGGCCACTTGCGAGAAGTGCGGCGAACCGGAGTGACCGGCGGCCTTGAGCTGACCGCTCGAGGTGGCGCGCGGGTCGGAGCTCTGCGACACGACGAGATCGTCGAGCCAGACGAAGTGACGCCGTCCGTCGTCTCCGGCGTTGATGACCCCGATCAGCTCGTCGATCTTGCGCGTCCACAGCACGCGCGTCTTGGTGACGCCCGCCAGCGCCTCCTCGCGACCGGCGAAGCGCTTGCGTTCGCCGTCGAGCTGCTTGTGATAGTCGATCTGGCGCTGGATGCCCTCGGCATCCGTCTGCAATCCGCTGAGCTCGCTCTGCACCTCGTTCATCACGCCGTACGCGAGCCAGCCGTACCAGCTCGCGAGCAACGACGTCAGGGCGACGAAGGCCACGACCAGACCGAAGACCTTGAGCGGCGTGCGCGCCTTGCGGCGGTGCTGCTCGGGGAGCAGATTGACGCGCATCATGCGGCGCGGACCCTCGCAGCGAGACCGAGCGCGACCACCAGCGTGGGCGCCCAGTGTTCGAGTTCCGCGATGTCGACGCGCTCGGCGGCCACGCGCAGGCCCTCGAGCGGATTCCAAGCGCGCGTCGTGCGCCCCGTGGCCTGCTCGACCTGCGCGACCAGTCCCGGTGCGAGCGAACCGCCGCCGGACACGAGCACTTCCTCGACGCGCACGCCCTCGTGGTTCTCGACGTAGTCGAGCGAGAGCGAGAGCTCGTTCGAGAGGTCCTCGAGCACCGGTCCGATGGCCTTGGCGATGTCCGCCTCGGCCTCGGCGCCCGAGCGCTTGTGTGCCTCGGCGTCGAAGTTCTCGAGCCCGAGTCGGCGCGCGAGCGCTTGCGTCATGTCCGCGCCGCCGATGGCGATCTCGCGGCTGAAGCAGGTCTCGCCTGCGACGAGCACGTTGATCTGGGTGCGCGAGGCGCCGACGTCGACGAGCGCGATCGCGCGCTCCTCGCCCGACCCTTCGAGCGCCGCCGCGGCCTCGTCGCTCAGGCCACACAGCTCCCACGCGTTCGCGAGCGCGAACGAATCGACGTCGATCGCGAGCGGCTGCAGGTTCTGGCCCTGCGCGAGCGCGATCTGCTCGTCGATCGCCTGTTGGAGACAGGCGACGAGCACGACGGGCATGGTCTCGTCCTTCGCGGCCTCGCCCGAGCGCGGCGCGCGCCGCGCGAGCGGCTGGCAGTCGAGCACGCACTCGGCGAGCTCGAACGGTACGTAGCGGTCCGCCTCGAGGCGGATCGCCTGACGGAGGTCGGACTCACTCAGCTTGGGCATCTGCAGGTAACGCACGACGACCGATGGTCCGGCGACGGAAGTGACCACCGAGCGCGCGCGGAACTTGCCGCGCTGCCAAGCCTCGGCCACCGCGGCGGCCCGGTCGCCGCCAGGGGGGATTTCGACGCGCGCGAAGCCCGTGATGACCGGCTCGGGGCCCTCGAGCGTGATTTCGACGGCCTTGACGACCTGGCTGCCCAGATCGAGGCCCACGACGCTCTTGCCTCTGCGGAACACTCTTCCCTCGTGCCGTTCGGTGCCTGACCTTCGGGCGCGCGGGGGCGGGCCCGGACCCGGTCGGTTGGACCGGAGCCGCAGGGGATTTCGGCCGTCTCGAGGCCGCGGGTTTAGTCGAGCTCGGTGAAACCGCCCCGCACGAGCGCCAGCAGGGCCTCGACGAGCGCCGGGGCATCGTCGCCGCGGGCACGGAATTCGAGCTCCTCGCCCTGCGACGCGCCGAGGGTCATGAGCGCGAGGATGCTGCGCCCATCGACCTCGCGAGCCCCGCAACGCACGCGCACGCTCGCGCTGTGGGCGAGCGCGGTGGTCACCAGCGCGTGGCAGGGCCGGGCGTGGAGTCCGCGGGGATTGACCACCCGGGCCGTGGCGAGTGCTTCGTGCGACATGGAGCTTCCTTCGGTGCGCATGCTACTAGGCGGCCTCCATGCCGCGCAGCAGGTCGATCAGCGCGGCGCGCGAGCGCGCCGCCAGCGCGAGGGCGCGGAAGTCGCTCGAGCGGGCGAGCCGCGCGATCCAACGCATGAGCTCGAGATGACGCTCGGAATCGTGTCGGTCCGAGGAGCGCTCCGGACGCAGCACGGTGAAAACCAAGTGCACCGGCTCTCCGTCGATCGCCCCCCACTCACAGCCGCGGGGGATCACCGACAGCGACGCCGAAGTCTCGGCCAGACCGTTCAAGCGCACGTGTGGAATCGCGACTCCGTGGCCGAAGCCCGTCGAGGCGCTCCGCTCGCGCGTCACGAGGGCGGCCAACGCGCGCTCGCGCAACGTCACGTCGAGCGCGCCGCTGTGCACCAGAGCGTCGACGAGGATCCCCAGCGCGGCCTCCTTGTCCCCGGCTCGCACGTCGCGGAGGCAGGCAACCGGATGGAAGTGCTTCCAGTGGTCCATGGCAGTGGCAATCGGGACGCACCCGACAGGCGTCCCTATCGGCCCGCCCGCGAGCGGATCCGAAGGCCACCGCGCAATGTTCATCCGCCCGCGTTCACCCGCCCGCGTCCACCCGCCCGCGTTCACCCACGCGCGTCCGACCAGGCGCCCGCGCGAGAGCCATGCCCAGGCAAGCGCCCTACGCCGAAGGACGCACAATCGCGGCCCGCCCGCTGGTCAGGCCCGCGTCGGAAGCTTCGCAGCCCGATCGCGCTAGCGGCGGCGGTGATCGCGACGACGGCCGATCAGGCGCTCGCGATGGCGATCGAGCACGCGCACCATCTTGTGCAGTGCCGCGTCGAGGGCCGCCGGAAAGGCGTCGGCGCGCGCGTCGACGACGAGCATCGCATGCCGACCGACGTGGGCGACGAGCTCGACTCGATGCAGCTCGCTCTGCCGCTCGCAACGGGCGCGCAGGGAGACGATGCGGTCGAAGTGATCGAGCAATCGACCGAGGCGCTGCTCGATCGCCTCGCGCACGCGCGAGGGGTACTCATGATGCGGGATCGACACCTGCGTCTTCATCGAGCCTGTTCCCTTCCCGAGCTCCCGCGTGGGGGCCATGGTCGGAGCCTGCGATTCCAGCACAGCGGCGCGGGGCGCTCTCGCGTCCCCCGTCGCACCCAGCAAGTCCTACCTTCGACACGCCGCCGCGAACCGTCAAGGGGTGCCGCAAGAAAAACCGCAGCGAACGGAGAACACCGAGAATATTCGGGTGCTAGCCGAACACGCCCGGCACTCCGCGCGGTCCGCGATCCACGCCCCGGAAGGCGCGCGGCTCGTAGAGCACCGACAGGAGATACAGACCCTCGGGCGGAGCGGTCGCCGCGGCTTCGCGGCGATCCCGGGCGTCGAGGATCGCGCGCACGCGCGCGGGGTCGAGCTTGCCGCGGCCGACGTCGAGCAACGTGCCCGCGATGGTGCGCACCATGTTGTAGAGGAAGCCGTTGCCCTCGACGACGATGGCCAGGGCGCCGCGGCGCGCGACGATCTTGAGCGCTCGAATCGTGCGCACGGTCGACTTGCGCGGCGAACCCGCCGACGCGAGCGAGGCGAAGTCCTGCTCGCCCAGAAACTCGCGCGCCGCGGCGCGCATCGCCGCGAGATCGAGTGGGTCGCGCACGAAGTGCGAGTACTGCGGCGGGAAGGGCAGGCGGAAGCGACCCGTCTCGATGCGGTAGGCGTAGCGCTTGCCGCACGCGTCGAACTGCGCGTGGAAGTCGTCCGCGCACGTCTCGAGCCGGCGCACGACGACGCCCTCGGGCAGGTGCGCATTGAGCGCATGCGCCAGCCGGTCGTCGTCGAGCGCCGTGGCGACGTGGACGTGGGCGACCTGCCCGAGCGCGTGCACACCCGCGTCGGTGCGCCCGGCACCGAAGACCGTCACGTGGGTCGAGACGAGGCTCTCGAGCGCGAGCTCGACCGTCTCCTGCACCGAGTCGAAGCCCTCTTGGCGCTGCCAGCCGTGGAAGCGGGAGCCGTCGTAGGCGAGCTGCATGCGGACGTTGCGCATGGAAGTGACGCCAAGGCTACCAGCCCGCGGCGCGCGACCCTACGGCGTCGCGGCTAGTGACGGCGGCGCAGGTACGAGCTCGCGATGCCGAGTTCGGCGCGGTACTTGGCGACCGTGCGCCGCGCGAGCGAGTGCCCGGCGCGCGCGAGCTGCTCGACCAGCTCGTCATCGGAGAACGGTCGAGCGGGGTCCTCCGTCGCGAACAGCGCGCGCACGGCCTCGCGCACGTCGTCGCGCACGCCGTCGCCACCGGGCGCGGCCTGCGGAAACAGCTCGCGCAGCGCGACGATCCCATGCGGGGTCTGCGCGTGCTTGTGAGCGACCGTGCGGCTGACGGTGCTCACGTGCAAGCACAACTGCTCGGCCAGTGCCGTCATCGTGAACGGCACGAGATGGCCGGGGCCGTGTTCGAGAAACTCGCGCTGCCGCGCGAACAGCGCGCGCGCGATCGCCAGCAAGGTCGCACCGCGCAACTCCATGGCCTCGACGAGCCAGCGGGCGCTCTCGAGCTTGCCTCGCAGGTAGCGCTGCACCTCGCGCGGCTGCGCTGGATCCGCCGCGAGCCGCGTCACGCGCGCGTCGAGCGAGAGCGAGGGCGAGGTCGAGCCCTCGAGCCGCACTTCGAAGCTGCCGTGCTCCGTGCGTTCGACGATCACGTCGGGATGCACCAGCGGCGCGGGATCGTCGCGCAGCGTCGCACCGGGAGCAGGCTCGAGCTGCGCGAGGCGCGCGAGCAGCTCGCGCAGTCGCGGAACGTCGATCGCGAGCTCGCGCGCGACGGCGGGCAGGTGATTGCGTGCGAGCTCGCCGACGAATTCGCGCAAGATCCGCTGCAGCGGCCCGAAGTCCGGATCGGAGGGATCGAGTTGCAGGAGCAGCGCCTCGATCGCGTCGTGAGCTCCCAGGCCGCGCGGCTCCAGACGCGCGAGCGCCGCGCGCGCCGCGAGGAGCTGTGACGATCCGCCGTCGAGGCCATCGAGCGTGGCGCGCGCGAGCAGCTCGTCGTCGCTCCACGGCAAGAAGCCACGCTCATCGAGCTGCGCGAGCAGCCAGCGCGACCACGCCTCGACGCGCGCCTCCAGCCCGAGCAGCGCCAGCTCGGCTTCGAGCTGCGCGAGCGTGTCGACGTGAAGGTCGGGCTGGTTCTGCAGCCACTCGTCGTGGCGCAGGGTGGCGTCGGCGCGCGCGCGGCCGCGGACGCGCTCGAGCGGCGGCGCGAACGCGGGCTCCTCGACCACGAGTGCCTCGTTTTGCTCGGCGGCCTCGCGCAGGAAAGTCCCGAGCTCGAGCGCAGGCAGCGCGAGCAGCTCGATCGACTGCAGCATGCGCGGCGAGAGCAGCATCTGCTGCCCCATCGCTTGCCTCAGTTCGATGCGCTGTGCCACGCACGATGCTATCGACGAGAAACGCAGGCGGGTTGAGCGCCACCGCCCCCCGGAGCGGGCGCGAGAGCCGCCGGGCTAGGCCTGCGGGCGGCGCGGGCGCGGCAGCACGAGCTCGACCCGGCCCTCGAGGGCATCCTCGAGCACGCCCTTGTGCAGGTACTCGATGGCGCTGCCAGCGGGCAGCCCGCGCGCCATGCGCGTGACGCGCGGCGAGAGCCCTGCGGACACCAGCGACTCGAGCACCAGCCGCGCCGTGGCCTCGCCCTCGGCGTCGGGATCCGTGGCGAGAATCACCTCGCGCGTACCCTCGCGCTTCACGCGCAGCACGAGCCGACCGACGAACAGCTGCGCGGGCTCGCTGCCGTCGGCGGGATTGAGCGCCCCCATCAACACGTGGTAGCGGCCGCGAAAGACCTTGGCGCGCTCGATGGCCTCGACGTCCTTGGGTTGCTCGACCACGCACAGCGCGAGCGCGTCGCGCTCGGGGTCGGCGCAGATCGCGCACGGATTCGTGCGCGTCACATTGCAGCACGCGCCGCACAGCTCGGTCTCGCGCACCGCGCGCTCGAGCGCGGGCGCGAGCTCGCGCGCCGAGGGATCGCGCAGCGCATGGAACGCGAGGCGCTCCGCCGTGCGTCGCCCGACGCCGGGATAGCGGGAGAACGCCTCGATCAGCTTCTCGAGCGGCTCGGGATAAGCCACGGCGCGCGCGCCCTAGAACAGTCCGGGCAGTTGGATGCCGCCCGTCACCTTGGCCATGGCCTCCGCGGCGAGCCGCGCGGCCTTGGCCTGCGCATCCCGCGTCGCCGCGAGCACGAGGTCCTCGACCAGCGTCTTGTCCGGCCGCGCGAGCAGCTCGGCCGAGACTTCGATGGCGACGATGGTGCGATCTCCGCTCGAGGTCACGCGCACGGCGCCGCCGCCAGCACTGCCCTCGACCGTGCGCGTCTTGAGTTCCTCGCGCACGCGGTCGAGCTCGCGCTGCATCTGCTGGGCCTGCTTGAGCAGGCTGCCCATGTCGCCGAAACCGCCGTTCATGCGTTGTCCTCGATCAAGCCGCCGAAGAGCTCGGCCACTTCGCGCGTGAAGGGATCGTTCGAGCCCGCGGCGCGCGTCGCGGGATCGTCGAGCACGAGTTGGACGGGCCGCGCGAGCGCCGAGGTGAGCAGGCGCTCGAGCGTCGGGCGCAGCGTGTCGTCGGCGAGCGTCGCGCGCTCGGACTCGAGCAGCCGCTGCAATTGGATCGTCGCGCGCGCGCCCGTGGTTTCCGCGAGCGCGCCGCGGCGCTTCAAGACCGCGGCGGCCTGCGCATGGGTCGCGCCGAGCTCCGTGAGCACCTTGCCCCACACGCCCTGCGGACCACGCTCGCGGGCGGTGGGCGCCTGACGCGCCGACGGCGCCAAAGGAGGCAGCGCACGCGGCGTCGCCACGGCGGCACTGGCAGCGCTCGAGCGAGC
>Ga0194120_10010652_pt1 | contig 11285 bp, 8 predicted proteins | sample TA2MahCa65mmetaG_FD_148642 | JGI IMG/M metagenome (GOLD analysis project Ga0194120, IMG submission 148642) | Freshwater microbial communities from Lake Tanganyika, Tanzania - TA2015019 Mahale Deep Cast 65m | ecosystem: Environmental > Aquatic > Freshwater > Lake | place: Tanzania: Lake... | reverse complement strand
GCTGCCGTTCCCAAGCTACTAACGTGGGTTCGATTCCCATCGCCCGCTCCATTCACCCCACTGTCAGATCCAGATGTGTCCAGAGGCTCTCAGACCAAAGAGGGCAGAGGGCGGATTACAGATTCCTGTGCACACCTAGCGTCGTCGCAACTAGCTATCCAGCTTCGCTCGTCGACGAATCTACCGACAACCCCTGAGCGACGCCCTGACGATCTTCGAGCGTCCTGTTCTGACTCGCTTTAAACTTGGCATCGACCCGCTCAATCTCGAAGGAGATCGCAACGATCCCATCAAGCATTTTGTCGATGTATGCGGTCGGCGCATCGTCGATGGACCAAGGCTGATCGCGGCTGGCTTCCATCTGGCGCGTGAGTGCATCGACGACACGCCGTTTCTCATTGCGATCGTGTGAGCATCGCAATACGCCGTGCATGTGAATACTCACGTAATTCCAGGTCGGGACCACTTCATGGGTCACCGCTTTGCTCGGGTAGAGCGAGGGCGACACGTATGCAGAGGCTCCCGTAAAGGCGAGCAAGGCGGTCGCCGGCGAGTCAGCAGCTTTCCAGGTTGGATTCGACTTCGACACGTGCGCGATCAGTTTGCCACCTCGCACCAACGCGTCAATCCGTCTGAAGGGCATGTGGTCGAGATGCGGGCGACCGTCGATCACTAAGGCATGCGAAACTACCATCAATTGAGTGTGAAAACATCTCGATACTTTTTAAATGCCAAAAGAAATTAAAAATACCTAGTAACAAAACCAGAATTCTAAAAAAAGACAGTGAATCACATTGAACGGTAGCATATTGATTACTTTAAAATAACACCGATCGATCAATTTTAAATATACGATTAAACGAGTATTTCCGTCTGAGTAATTTAAACCTTCCTAGCGAGATAGTACCCTGACCAAGTCTGCATACTGCCTATATCTGGGATGTTTTCTCGGAATCTCTGCACGATGAGAGATGACTGGGTCGAGAACACCTCGAATCCACGTTCAGACAAAAAGTGAACCATCTCATTCCGACTCCAGGCGTTTTGGTGATTGAATCGGGAAAATTCTGGATCCTGAAGTGCAAATTTGCGGAGATGCTCCACAATTCCGCGAGGAGACTCTAATTCAAATATTGTTCTCAATGAATCCTCGTCCACAATGGCAGGACCGTGGTAGGCGTTCTCTCGATCCGAAATATTTCCAGTAAAGTGATCTCCGTAAGCCTTGTTCCAATAGCCGCAAAACATCATTGAAAGCCGATTTAGGAAATTGTCTGTTATACGACCCTGCCATGTCTTCAAAACATCCTCAATCCCTTTTCCGTGCATAGACTGAGAAATACCAGATTTAAACTGTCTTAGAAAATAATCGTAGTCAGGTATTTTTAAAACAAATGCGGCGTTTGTCTTTGCCGCACGATGCATCTCTTTCAAGATCTGGTTCAATGTTTCGTCATCAAGATGCTCAAAACAGTGAGATGAATAGAAAAGAGAAACAGATTCATTATCAAGAGGAAAAGAACTTTGGGGACAAAAAATTATCTTTTCCACCCCTCGATGCTCCAATTCGTCCAAGCAAAGCCATTCTGACCAGTCTCTCTTACCACTACCAATATTTACTTTTAAGCCGGAACTAATCTTTGCGATATTCGTCAGGGAGGAATGAGCGAGATTTTCATCATGAGGATTAAAGTGATGAAAAATTGTCGGGTCAACTAGGTGTCGACCGTAGAAATTCCCATACCAAGTTTGGTCATGGTTTACAGTTGCTCTCATCAACGTTATTTCAATAGAAATGCGCGAGTCAACTGTGCCAGGAACCCCTCTATGCATAATATCTGAGTTTTTAAACAAAACTGCAGTTCCTGCAGGGAAATTGACTAAATTATGAGTGATCGATGCATGTTTGAATTCAAAATACCCAGACTCAAGAGAGAGCGGAGTTATATAAATCATCACTTTGAGATGCCCCGAATCGAACCCGTCTAAATGGAAATCATTGGGTCCAAATGCCTCGCTAAGCGGAAGAGTTTTCCACATTCGTGAATTCACTATCACAAAGGGACTGCCCACATCAGCGGAAAACAAGTCTCTAACCTCTGTATGCAATTCTCGCAATAAAGAGTCCGTTGAGTTAAATCTATGAAGTGACAGAACTTTTTGAATCGCGTTAAGTTTTTCTTCGGTTTGATCACTATGTGTGTCAACCTTAAGAAGAATGTGGTCGTCCAACCGATCTTTACACGAGAGGATATTAGTCTCAACTATTTCCCCACTTTGAATTGCATTTTTAATTTTCCCCAACAAATTATCAGATATTTTTGCTACCGATAAACTTACTGATGGTGGTTGGCATGCATCAACAAGTTTTGCGTAATCTGTAAAGTTTTTCATTTGGAGTCCGTAAGTTTTCAGATTTATAAAATCGGTCTCAGATTTATAGATCTTTTTCGTTTAGTCGGATCATTTTCTTCTGTTGACTAGTCCACAACTTCTTTTAGTGGGTAGTGAAATCTTGGGGCGATGTCGAGTGCGTTAACGGCATTCGGATACGCTTTTAGAACGGCTCTTAACGGCTTTAGCCGAATCCCGAAACGATCCGCAAACTCTCACTCAGGATTGTCGCCTGCTTTGAGCCCGTATTCCACATCTACATGTCGATTCATCGGTGAAACTGCGTATCGATGAAAAAACTTTGCATTGTGAAACCTCGGAAATCGTTCGACTCAAGGATCATAGTCGCCTTGATAAAAAAAATCATGGGGTAAGCACACATTGATCAGACTGCAGACTTGCAACAAGCACCGAGTGCCGGAACGGACGTGATGGAATGTTGAGCGTTGGTGTGTAACGCAACGCTAGCATCGCTCCTATCGGGAAGCGTCGTCTAATTGAATCCAACAAGAGGCATGTACGTCTCTTAACCCATTTGTAATCACGCTGAAATTTGGGAAGTTGTAGAAAACCTTCGTGTGCATCGCGTGCGAGCGTTTCCAGCGAGCGTAGGGTAGGTTCAGTCATAAATGGTTCTCAATTAATTTGAGGTAGCGTCTACTGCTAGACGATAGCAAAGATATTAACCCCTAGGAACACTGAAGATAACCTAAGGAATTTCGCTGTGCAGTAAGGGTGCGTTGCCCTGACCTAAATCTGGAGGGATGGTCCGCCGCGCGATGGATACGCGCGGGAAAGATCGGACATCCCTAACCGAGGAACAAGAGAACACGCTGGTTGATCTAGCGGTTAACCAACTTGGTCGTGAGTTCTCGAAATCCAAGTTCGTCGATTATGTTCATTCCCTGCTCGATTCCATCGCTGGGTTCGAGATTGCGAGTCAATCTCGAAGGCGGTCTTTAACCGACAAGCTATGGAGACGAGCAATGTTTCTACGACGACAAGAAAAGATGGATGAGCGGGTAGTTGTTCAGGATGTCACGGGATATCAACTTGCGGTCAATGAAGGGAAGAAGTTGATCGGAGAGGGGAAGACGAAATCACAAGCTGCGATGGCGATCTATACCGCTCTCCGATCCACCGACAAGGAAACCGTGATCAAGGCATTTGTCGAGGGAGCATCCCTCACCGAGAAGGGGGCGATGACGTACTGGTACAACTGCAAGCGCAAGCAGTCGAAGATAACCACCGAGTAATCCTTCCGAGAAAGGGGGATTCCGGGTTAACCGAGACCCATTGTGTTGTGTCAGTTGAACGACACGAGCACCCGGAATCCCCCAAACCCCAAAGTGGTCATTGAGTAGCTAGCGTCCTTCCCTAGGGTTCCTCAATCACGATCAATGTGATTTGCTTTTGCTTGAGCGAACGGAGCGATCTCAAGAGCTGGTCTGGCGGTCCTTGGTCGACAAGGACTACCTTCACTTCCTTGCGTTTCTGGATCGCTTGGATGAGCTGTTGTTTGGTCAGGGGTGGTCTAGGCATGGGGGCGGTCTCCGGGGTGGGGGTGATCCCGGATATTTATCCCTCCCCTAAACTGTCCACCTAGCGGTCACTCTGGGGAGGCGGGGATGGCAGACAAAAAGGTGTTCAAAATTGGCAACAAAGTTGCCATCTATCTCGAACCCCCAGATTTAAAGCGCCCAAAAGGGAAAGGGGGGTTCAGTAAAACCGCTATATGGGTGGAGAGGGGAGATTTTTACGGAGGTCCCGCTGCCCCTAAGTCGAGCCCTAATTCTAAGGGTAGTGAGAGCAAAAAGAAGAAGAAATCTAAGTCCCCCAAGCCCCCCGAGGATTACCTGATTCTTGGGTTTGATACCGAGTTTGTATCCCCAAAACGAATGACCCCCGAGGAGATCCGTGACGGGATAGAAAAGAGCATTGTTGGCACCGGCAAGAACCAAATTGTTTCCTACCAATTCGCAGGCATCGGACCTAAGGGTGAACGATGGTCCGGCATTGCCTGCACCGACCTCTCACTAGGCAAAGACAATCGGTTGGGCTTGGGTGAATTCCTCATCTTTGCGTTGGGATCGGGATTGCGATCGGGAGCGATCAAGTCGGTTCCAAAAAATATCTACCTAGCTGGTCACTTCACAAGGGCGGATTTCACCGCCTTTAGTGATTTCAAATCGTTAACTCAAGTGTTGTCGAACATTCGCGGAACGTTCGCAACAACCGACAGTCCGCTAACGATCGAGGTGAGCTTTCCGAAAGGCGGTCCAGTAGAGCTAAAGCTATACACCCGCGACACGATACTCTTAACCCCACAGTCCTCCAAAAGCCTAAGTGCTGTCGGTGACTTAGTCGGCTTACCGAAAATAAGCCTCGATCCGGATCCCGAGAAAGAACAACGCTTCAAGGAACAAATGGATGATGTTCGAAGGACTAAATGGAAGTTGTTCCGCGAATATGCAATCCGTGATGCGGAAGTTTGCGCTGAGTATCTGAAGCAAATTTCAGACAAGCAGATTGAACTCACCGGAGTGAAGAGGGTAACTCCAACTCTAACGGGTATCGGTGTCAAACTTTTACTGAAGATTTGGGATGAGCGTGGACGAAACGCCCACCTTGATATTCTCGGTAAGGAACAAATTAAAGAACGCACCTTTTCAAAACGATTGGGCTGCTACCAGATCAAAGACACGAACGTGCTGCTGGAGGAAGTTCACTGGTTTCAGAAGTTCGCCATTGAGTGCTATCACGGCGGGCGAGGTGAGCAGTTCTGGTTTGGACCCTCCTACGAGGCTGATTGGTCGGACTACGATCTTTCGTCTGCCTATCCAACGGCGATGTCGTTGATCGGGTACCCCGATTGGCGAAAGGTCTATACGTCCTACAACGTCGATGACTACCAACCTGAGATCCTTGGCGTTGCGTGTGTAGACTTCGAGTTCCCTCATTCAGTTCGCTATCCCGTCTTACCTGTAAGAACAGACAACGGAATCATCTTTCCACGAACCGGCAGAAGCCACTGCGCCTCTCCTGAAATCGCTCTCGCTAAATCTCTTGGAGCCACGCTATCCATCCGGTTCGGGATCATTGTCCCGACAAACAATAACGACCCTGTCTTTCTTCCATTCATCAAGCGCGCCTTGGATGAAAGATCGAAGTCTCCAAAGGGAACTCTAGAGTCGAACTTCTGGAAGGAGATCGCCAACTCCCTCTATGGGAAGACAGCACAGGGTCTCCATCGAAAGCGGGTCTTTGATATGCGAGACCGGGAGATGAAGGAGCTCCCTGAGAGCGAGATCACCAATCCCTACTTTGCTGCGTTCATTACATCGTTCGTTAGGGCTACGATGGGTGAGATCATGAATGCTTTACCCGAAACTACTCTGGTATTTAGCTGCACGACCGATGGATTCCTGACTGATGCAACGGAAAGTCACATAAAGAGGGCGACGCAGGGAACGTTATCCCGTATCTATAGCCGGCAGAGAAAGTTACTCGCGAACGATGAATCCGTATTGGAAATCAAACATCGAGCGAGGCGATTGTTAGGGTGGCGGGCGAGGGGGCAGGCAACGATTACCGCTGCCTTACCGTTGAGACCTGGCGATAAGACCCCTCCAATGCCCCTCGCCAAGGGAGGGATTCATCTTGTCGATCACTTTGAGAACGATGAACTTGAAAACAAGGCGATCCTTGATCTCTTTTGGCACAGGACTGCAAAAACAACTTTCCCTGTGCACTCGCTAGCCGGCGTGAGGCAGATAGTTTGGTTTGATATTGACGCCGTTCCGGTACTTAGAACTCGAAAGCTTAATATGGAGTACGACTGGAAAAGACGCCCTTTTGACGTCAAAGACAGCGCTCAATTTAAGCACATCGCCTTCAGCACCGTCCCTTGGGAAAGTTATAAAAATTTTCGTCTTGTTCGCGATGTCTGTGAACTCGATGACAATCCGGTTATCAAAAGCCTTGATAATTTCAGCTCACTATTTTCAGCTATCGCTGCTGCGGACGCTCTAGAAGCCTCTCGCACAAAGAACGCTCGAAAAGCTGAAAAAGCTCTTAACATCATGATGAAGACGATGTCAGTTGTTTGGCACTACGATAGGAAGCTTCTTGGTAAGCTCCCCGCGAATCTCACTGCCCGTCAGTTTGCTAATTCGCTGACTGACGCAGGATGTCCTTGCAAAAGAACCGATGTAGAGAACGGTAAGGGACAAAGGCATTTGGGAAAATTTCTTCCGCCCTCTATTCCTGCGACTCCCAGAACTGTCAAAGCGTTTGCCAAACTTAAAAAGGTTTATCCCGGACTTGATCCCAGTGTATTTCTTACTTCACCGACCCCTGCCGATTGGTTAACTTTTCATGAAGGGGGCAACACATGCAGATTCCTCAAACGGTTGACTTGATATCTTTCGGTGTTTTTTGGGACAAAGCTATAGATCAAGCTCAACGAAGAGTTTTCTAACGACCAGACAGCGTGAGGGAGTCTTTACTCATCAACTCGCTTTGTAGTTTGTCCAGTCGATGTCGTTCCAGTTCTTTTGCTTCGTAATGTAGTCAATCCAACCGCTATCGATCTCACGGTCAATGTGGGTCTCGCGATAGCCAAATCGCGTCTTTGTCCATGAGTCCTTAACAAGACTCTCAAAGCGCTCGACATCAATTTCATCCGGGATCTTCATCGCGATGTGATAGTGAAATCTTCCGGCAGTTGACCTCTCGATTACCGGTATCACCTCTATTCGTTTGCCAAATCGCGTTCCGGTATTCCCGTAGACCTTCTTGGTCAACACATTGATGAAGTGCCTGAAGTTCTGGCTTCCGGTCATTTCGTCTAGGCGCTGACGGTCAACCACTTGTTTCATAGTCAACGTTATTCCCCACCATCCATCCCATGTTGGACGATAAAGGGCTTCTCTCGTCATGGCTTTTAGGTCGGTCATCTCGGTGATTCCAAAGGGTGTCTATTTGTATTTATAAGACCTAGATCACTCGCCCCCGTTGTCGATTCCTGAAAAAGCTCGGAAGGTCCTTTGTAGAGGGCTCGGTGATGTCGATTGTTAAACGAGGAAACTCGAAGTTTTGGTACATCCAGTTTCAGATGAGCGGAAGGACCTATGTCCGATCATCAAAGACCATGGACCGAAAGGTGGCAGAGCGAATGGAAGTGGAATGGCGAGCGCAGATTCACCGAGGGCTCGTTCTGGGCGACAAGGAGCGGATCACCCTTCCTGATGCAGTCGCCGCCTTTCTGAAGACACGAGAGGGAACCCCCAATCACCGAGGTCTGTTCCACTACTCGAAGACCATTCTCAGAGAGTTATCCCACCGGCGATATCTCGATGAGCTGAATAATTCTGACCTTGAGACGTACCACCAAGGCAGGGTGGGGGCAGGACTGAGTACCCAAACGATCCATCACCAGTTCGCTGTCGTTAGGGGGTCCGTGAAGACGGCAAGGCGTCTTGGGTTCCGGGTGCCTACCCTTGAGTACCCATCGCTCAAGATCGCGAAACACCCTGTCCGGTACCTCTCGATCGAGGAAGAGGCGAGGCTGCTTAGGGAGCTTGACCCTAACCGATGGAGTAACGGAATCAGACCGCCTTCTGAACGGGATGAGGAGACCCGTCGCAATCTTCAAGATTGCTATGACCTCGTTATCTGTCTCCTAGACACCGGAGCGAGGTATTCCGAGTTTGCCGACATCCGATGGGATCAGATCGACCTTGATAAAGGGGTGATTCGACTATGGCGATCGAAAGTCAGCAATGAAGGGATCATAGCGATGACAAGTCGGGTGAAGTCGGTCTTGACCCGTCGGTTCGAGACCGATCCTCGTGCCCATGTCTTCAAGAACAAGAGGGGTGGAAAGAGGGGCTATGCCGTTCAATCGATCAAGAAAGCAATGAGGAGAGCAGGGCTTATTGGCGTTCGAATCCACTCGCTTCGTCACACGCTAGCAACCCGGCTAGTTCAGAACGGAATGTCTATTTATGAGGTGAAGGCAATTCTTGGTCATACCGATATCAAGACAACGATGCGGTATGCACACCTTGAGCAGCAGCAGGTCGCTATGAAGGCGAGGGATATTCTGGAAAGGATTGAAAGCTTGTCTATAAATAGATAAATATAAAGTCGTTCTAGAAAGAGAAACTCCGATGACTAAAAAGAATAAAAAGCCTCTGAGTTCAAAGAGGAATTGGAATTTTACTTACCTCGTTCGAATTCATGGGTACGGTGGTGAGCTAATGGTAGGAACGGTAACCGAGGAGTTCGCGAAGTATTGGGAAAAGCGAGATTCGGAAGAGATGCTTTCCCATCTTCGATCTTATGGGGATGATGACGAGTTCGCTGATTCACCGGATGTCACCGACTCCCTACGATTTGCCCAACCGGACGAATTAGCTGATGTACTTCACACCGAGCTAGTCACGGTTGACGCTACCGTTCATATCCAGCAAATACATCAACCGACAGATGTTGGAACTTTCCCCGTTCTCATTGGCGACCCGATCATCTTTGAGCTGCCAAGCGGCGTGAAAGGTGGCATTGAATTTGACTATACGGTGATGACAAAGAGAAAGTCTGCGTTGAAGTCGTCAAAGGTTAGACCAGTTCTTTCCTCAATTTATTGGGAAGCGGGGGACTTCCTAACAGGGGTCATTCAAACCGATGACTATTTTGATAAAGCGCGGTTGGGGTTGGGGTTGGTGCGGACTGATCACGGAACGTTCGTAAACACGTGGACCTACGACGGTAAAGTCGTCCCTATGTCGTATGTAGAAGACGGGGTTAAAGTGAAAGGAACCGAAAAGGTCCTTGGCTGGCTTCCTATCCCTGTGAAGAGACCAAGAAGTTCAAAGTGATCGAAATAGCTAGCCGTTCAGCTATAAGAGCTACTGACGTACCTCTTTAGACCCCTGCTTTCACAAATCGGAAACGATAGTCTTCACTCCGATAGGGTAGAAACTATGCGGGGGCGGGTCACAACGCATGTCGTTGTTGCCTCTTATTAGCCTCATCCCTTAGACGGAACGCCCACAAACATCACCTATAAAAAACCTCTTAACATGGCAATAAAGTTATGGTTAACTGAACAACGATACCCGTGCCGTTCTAGGGGGTCATCGTGAACAGAGTTATTCCGGCAGTCTTCGTCCTCATCGGTCTTGCTGGTTGTGCCACGACCACCACTGCTCCAACAGTAGCTTCCGGCGTTGCCGTAGAGGCGGAAAAAAGAATTCAGGCTGGACTAAATTCAGGCTGGACTAGTAGTTAAGTCTTATAAGACTGACGCATCCCGCCTTTACCGACTGGCATATCCCATTTACCAGTCGGCTGCAGAAATCTGTCGGAGCGATAAAGTGGGACCGTCGCTGGGTCTCATCGGTGTTGCGACGCTTGATACGGTACCGAAAGACTACAAAGACGCTGCCCAATCTGAGCTTGGTTTAGCGCAGGGTGTGTCTATAACTTTCCTTCAAGAAACCTCCGCCGCCGCTAAGTCGGGGTTGATGATTGGTGACCAAGTGATCGGTGTTGGAAAGACCGCCATTCCCATCGGTCGAGCTGGGTTGTCCACATTTATGAAGGCAGCGCAATCGATCGACTCAACAACTACGCAAGTAGACGTCACTGTGATTCGAAATGGGGCGCAAGTGATTGTTCCCGTAAAGCCTGAGACGCTCCCGAGAATCGGATTGAACTACGATCCGTTTTCTTCGATGGTTAACGCTTTCGCAGATGGGACTTCGGTTAATTTCACACGCGGACTACTTCGATCGATGCCAACTGATCCGAGCGTCAGTATGGTTGTCGCCCATGAATTAGCTCATAACTGTCAGGGGCATATTGAAGCTAAGAAAACGAATGCCATGGGAGGACTAGTACTAGACGTCCTCGCAGCTGCCGCTGGAGTGGACACTCAAGGAGCGTTCTCAAACGCCGCTGCTAATGCTTTTTCGGTCGATTTTGAACGCGAAGCTGACTATGTGGGTTTGTACTATCTAGCTCGCGCTGGCGTGTCGATCTCCGAAGCGAGAGATGCTTACCGTTTGTTAACAGTTGAAACGGGTGCCGCACTCACCGCTGGGTATGGAGCAACTCACCCCGCGAATCCTGAGCGGTTCGTAAGAATGGAAGCAACCGAAAAAGAGATCGAAGCTAAGCGCTCTGCCTTGCAGCCACTGGTGCCCGAGTTACAACGTAAAGGAAAGTAGAGCTGGTAACGGCGCGATAAATCAGGGGCAAGGAACAGAAAAACGCTTGCGGGGGTGCTGGAGCAGCTACTGACGTACCCCGCTAACCGCTTGATATCAGCGGTGAAATCCTGGGGTCCGGGGGATGGTGGTAGCGAATCTATGCAGACTCATCGATTTCTGAGTCGTAAGATAAGCTATCGACTCAAAAAAATTATTCAAGCATCGATGTCTCGCGTGAAAGTCTTTTTTGGATTACTTGGTTTCGCAGCACTAGTGGCTTGCGGGGGATCGGGTGGGGGTAACTCATCCGCGCCGCCAAGTGTGGCGCCACCGATTGGGATCGCCCCCCAGGAGCGGACTTTCGAGTTTTCGCAGGGCAACGGCGGTTGGCTGAGTGGATTCGCAGACTACTCACCCAGTACTGCGCCCGTCGATGTCGTAGCGGATATTCGGGCGCTACCGACCGGCTTTGCGGGATCGGGGTATTACGTCGCAGGCACAAATCGCAGCGCTGATCTTTTCATCTACGTTAAAACAAAAGTTAGCGGACTTGTCGCTGGCAGCACTTACCGTATTCGATCGACGGTTGATTTTCTGACCGATGTCCCGACGGGCTGCGCTGGCGTCGGTGGTTCACCAGGGGAGTCGGTGTGGATCATCGTGGCTGCCTCAATG
>Ga0194120_10010651_pt1 | contig 11285 bp, 9 predicted proteins | sample TA2MahCa65mmetaG_FD_148642 | JGI IMG/M metagenome (GOLD analysis project Ga0194120, IMG submission 148642) | Freshwater microbial communities from Lake Tanganyika, Tanzania - TA2015019 Mahale Deep Cast 65m | ecosystem: Environmental > Aquatic > Freshwater > Lake | place: Tanzania: Lake... | reverse complement strand
AGCAATATATATATACCCATTACCAACACAAACCAGCCAAAACCTTTTTTGAGTTTATTGCCATCAATTTTTTTACTTAACTGATTACCAATAAAAATTCCCATTACTGCCATAGCGGTTACAAAGCCAAGTAAGGACCAATCAATTTGCTGTTCGCTTAAATCGCCAATAAACCCGATAAGTGATTTGGCAGCAATGATCAGCAAGGAAGTTCCCACGGCCTGTTTCATGGGCAATCCAGTGAGCAGTACCAGTGCCGGAATAATTAAAAAGCCACCACCAGCGCCAACCAATCCTGTTAATATTCCCACAACCGCTCCTTCTATCAATATCAAGGGATAATTAAAAGATTGCGCTTTTAATTCAGGAGTACCTAAAGACTTTTGTGTGCTGATCATCGAGAAGGAAGCCGCTACCATCAATAAGGCAAAGAGGAGCATCAACAATACACTCTTGGTTAATACAAAGTCTCCCCACTGACCCAACTGAGCAGGTATGGCTGGAACAATCCATTTGCGTGTAGCAAATACTGTTATTATAGAAGGTGCTCCAAAGATCAAAGCAGTTTTGAGATTTACCTGTCCTTCTTTGTATTTGGGAAATGCTCCAACGGCACTGGTGGCTCCAACAATAAAAAGTGAATAGGCTGTTGCTTGCAAGGGGTCTACACTAAATAAATAAACCAGTACGGGTACGGTAAGGATGGAACCTCCTCCGCCAATCAATCCCAAGGAGAGACCAATTAATAAGGAAGCGATAATTCCAAAAATTGAACTAATATCAAGCGATATGGATATTAAAATTGCTGTCATAGTTCACAAACCTATTCCAAGCCTAAATATTGGAGCGTGACATAAGTCACTCCTTCAATTCTATTTTATTTCGGTTCAGGGTTAATAATCCTCGCTGTTCCATTTTTTTCAATAATCTGGAAATGACCTCGCGTGAGCTATTCAGATCTTCAGCTATTTGATGGTGCGAAAGTTCAATAATTCGCTTGCCTGTTTTTTTCTGATAACGATTCAGGTATATTTCTAAACGTTCGTCCATATTTCTAAAGGCCACATCATCTACCACGGCCAACAATTCGTCAAATCTACTTCGGTAGGATTGGATCACAAATTGATACCAACTTTTATACTCTTTGGCCAATTGATCCATCAATTGCACCGGCAGCATTAATAACAGTGTATCTTCTTCTGCACGAGCAGTAATTTCGCTGGCCCTTGCTTGTATGGCACAAATCATGGATACTGCACAGGCTTGGCCAGGGCCTAAGTAGTACATCAAGAATTCTCCACCTTCGGGACCTTCTCTGTAAATTTTTATTTGTCCTTCTAATACTAAGGCAGTTGATTTAATAAACTGACCTGTTCGCATGATAAGCTCGCCTGCTTTGAATTCTTTTAGCAGGGCTTCTTTTTCTAAGACAGACAGCAGTGCCGGTTCAAATTGAGGGAATAATGCTTTCCAGTTCATGCAAGAAGACTGCTTAAAATGTTTTCCATTTTTGTACTTCTACTTCCTTTAATTAAAAAATGGGTGTTGGAAAATTGTTGTGCGCCAAACCAATTGGCTGCATCAGTTGAATTTTCAAATTGAATAAAGGGGTGAGCAATTTTGCTGAAGCCTTCTCCAACAAGCACCACTTCTTTCCAGGGATAAGATTGAATCAGCTTGATCAATTGTAGATGTTCTTGTTGGCTTTGCTCTCCTAATTCTGCCATAGAGCCGAGCAGTAAAACTTTTTGATCTGCTTCCAACTTGCTAAAATTTTGAATGGCAACCTGCATGCTGCTTGGATTGGCATTGTAAGCATCCAGAATAATTGTGTTGGTATTTTTTTTAATTAATTGCGAACGACTATTGGTGGGTTGATAATTTTCAATGGCCTCTTTTATTTTTTTGGCATCAATTCCAAAGTGTCTGCCTGCGCAAACGGCTAACAACACATTGGCTAAATTATAATCTCCTACTAATTGTGTTTGAATGGTTGGAATAGCTTCAAATTTTTCAGCTGATTGAACGGTTACGGTTAAATAAGGATCTGCAGACTTTATGCTTCCGTTTGTTTGCGCTCCCTGTGTTCCATAGGTTACGATGTTGGAAATGCCTGTTGACATCGGATGCAAATAATCAAGGTCCTGGTTTAAAAAAATAGTTCCCTGAGTGGAGCCAATAAAATCAAATAGTTCGCCCTTGCCTTTTCTTACCCCTTCCAAGCTTCCAAATCCTTCCAGATGCGCCTTGCCACAGTTGGTAATTATGCCATGTGTGGGCAAAGCATAAGTGCAGTAATCTGCAATTTCTTTTTGATGATTGGCGCCCATTTCAATGATGGCCATCTCTGCATCTTTTTGAACCCGCAATAGGGTAAGCGGAATTCCAATCTGGTTGTTTAGATTTCCTTTAGTGGTGTACGTGCAAAATGTAGTAGACAGCACGGCATGCATCAATTCTTTGGATGTGGTTTTTCCATTACTTCCCGTAATGGCAATAAAAGGAATGTTGAATTGCTGCCGATGAAATTTTGCCAGTTCCTGTAGCGTGGTTAAGGAATTATTGACCAGGATAGTTCTTTCATCTATATAAGCAGAGGGCTCATCGATGATTGCAGCGGCGGCTCCTGCCTCCAGCGCTTGTTTTGCAAATTGGTTGCCATTGAAATTTTCTCCACGCAATGCAAAAAAAATACAGCCGGGTTGTAGTTGGCGGGTATCTGTTTCTACAACAGGGTGTTGTTGAAATAAAGCGTAGAGTAATTCAATGGACATATAGCAAAGTTACTTGGACAGGTATAAAAAAACCCCCCAAAGTGGAGGGTTTTAAATGAGCTTTCAATTAGTTTATCTTTTTTGTCTTTTTGAAGGGAAGTATTGCCCGGTTTTGCGTTTGTTACCCAGTTCTGGGCTGCCTACTCGGTTCATTGCACAACGGAAACCAATAGTGGCGGCAGAAAGATCTTCTTCCAAGAATCGACGCGTGCCAGGACTTAACCAGTATGCACGATCGTTCCAGCTACCACCCTTGAATACCTTTGAACGTTGAGGATCTAACAATGAAGAAGAACCATAGGCATAGTTAGCAGCAGAAAGAGAGTCTCCATCGAGATAGTCGATTACATTTCCCTTCTGATAATTTCTTCTGCTACGTGCATCGGCTTCAGTAACCTCCAGCATTTTTACGCGTCCCAATGAATCTCGCTCATATCGTGCGGAAGGATCCAGGGTAGTGGAATCAGCCACATATAATTTCATGAACTTGTTACCACGAAATGGCGCGGGTTGATCGTCAAAATCTAATGTAGACAATGGGCGATAGGTATCTTCTACCCACTCACTCACGTTTCCGGCCATATTATACAAGCCAAAGGCATTGGGGTAATAGGATTCTACCGGTGCTGTGTAGAACGAGCGGTCATTTAAACCTCCGGCCACACCGGCATTATCTCCACCACCTCTTTTAAAGTTGGCGTAGAACTGTCCTTGTAAACTTCCCCGACGATTTTCGCGAAGACCATTTACATTTTGTGCCCAAGGGTATACTTGTTTGTTAGATTGAATTTCTTCACCACGCTTTCCTTCTTTTATACTGGTACGAGGATTTTGCCCAATCAAACCATAAGCCGCGTATTCCCATTCTGCTTCAAAAGGAAGACGATACTCAGGGCTTACAATACCTGATTCCAAGGAAGGTTGTTGTGGTGCACGTCCACGACTGGGGCGCATAGCTTTACCCGGAGGAACCGTGTATAGCCCTAGTAAATAAGAGCGTGTGTTAAAGTTATTATCTCCTTGCTGGGCTCCTGGCTTTAAATTATTCTTATTGATGTATCCTTTTTCTACTAATACAGATTCGTTGTAACGGTCCGTTCTCCATAGACAAAAATCTTTGGCTTGCTTCCAACTTACACCTACAACCGGGTAATAATTGAATGCAGGGTGACGGAAATACAACTCAACAGAAGGTTCGTTATAACTCAATTCACTTCTCCAAACCAATGTATCCGGTAGTGCACCTTCAACAATTTTTAAGTTTTCCGGATCTGAAGGGTCAAATATTTTAGCTAACCAAAATACATATTCGCGGTAATGCACATTGGCCACCTCTGTACGGTCCATATAAAAGGAGGGCACGGAAACTCGGCGGGGGATATTGTTCCAGTCTCCCATTACATCTTCCTCTGTTTGCCCCATGGTATAGGTTCCACCCTCTACAAAAACCAAACCTGGTCCGGTAGACTGATCCTTGGCCTTAGAAACCTGAAAACCACCTTTTTCGTTGTAGTTCCATCCGGTAGTACTGGACTTGGGAGATTTTTTTGCAAAAATTCCTTTGCCCTTGCAGGAGCTCAACAGCACCAGGCCAGAAAAAGCCAGGAGTATAAAATTTGGACGTTGCATATATAGCATAAAGCTTCGATTGGTATTGTCTAACGTGGGTTTAATCAGGGATATTGCCCTGTTTTTCCCCTTGATTTACAGGGCTTGCGAATTTAAGTAGTTTGGGGCAAATAGCATTCCAGGCCCATTTTATTTTTTTTACCCTTAATCCGTTTGGGGCCAATTGGTTATGAAAATATCTGATAAAATAAGAATTTTGAAAAAAAGGATAATTTTAACAATATTATTGAAATAGAGGCGTTTACCCTCTATCGGAGTCTTCTAATAAGGAAGAAAACCTGCACGGAACTTGTTCATTATGACCGATTTCCCGAAGTTTGAAAAAAATTCCTTTTTGGAGAACTTTTTGATCAAAAACGCTATATTTACACACTATTAAAAATTTTCTAATGAGACTAACTGCCTTAAAACTGACTGCCAGCATCCTGCTATTGTGTGGTCTGACTGCAAATGTAAATGCGCAGTCCGATCCAATCAATGTTGTAACAACTGCCGTTCCTTTCCTTCGTATTTCTCCTGACGCTCGTTCAGGTGGTATGGGTGAAATGGGAGTAGCAACTTCTCCAGACACTTACTCAGCGATCTGGAACGTTGCAAAAGTTGCTTTCAACTCAACTGATGCGCGTATTTCTGCTACTTACACTCCTTGGATGAAGGACCTTGTAAACGATGTTTATTTGGCTTCCGTAACAGGATTCAAGAAATTAGACGACAATCAGGCATTGTCTGCATCTGTTCGTTATTTCAGCCTTGGCAACATTCAGTTTACTGATTTCACAGGAGCTCCTCTGGGAACAGAGCACAGACCTCGTGAGTTTGGCGTTGATCTTGGATACTCTCGCAAACTTTCTGATAATACTGGTGTTGGTATCACTTTGAAATACATCAATTCTGATTTAACTGGTGGTTTAACTAATGGTAGCACTACTTACAAGGCTGGTTCTTCTGTAGCTGCTGACCTTGCTTACTACCATGATGGCAAAAAGAATGGTACAGGTTTGGCCTGGGGTGCTGTTCTTTCTAACCTAGGTGCTAAGATTGCTTACACCAGCAATGCCGACACAAAGGATTTCATTCCTGCAAACCTTGGTTTAGGTTTGAATTACACAAAAAAATACAACAACACCAACACACTTTCTTTTGGTGCTGAGTTTAACAAGTTGCTTGTTCCAACACCTCCCGGTGCTGGTGCAACACCTGCTGACCTTGCTGCGTACAGAAACAAAAGTGTAGTAGGTAGCTGGTTCAGTTCATTGGGAGATGCTCCTGGTGGATTTGGCGAAGAAATGAAAGAAGTTTCTGTAGGTGCCGGTGCTGAGTGGAACTACAATGGTCAGTTCTTTTTCCGTGGCGGTTATTTCTACGAGAACAAAACAAAAGGAGATCGTCGTTATTTCACAACTGGTTTAGGTGTGAAATACAATGTTTTCCATTTCAACTTTGCTTATTTGATTCCTTCTGGCAGTGGTGTTAACCGTAACCCACTTTCAAATACACTTCGTTTCCAAGTTTCATTTGACTTGGGTGGTAAAAAGTAATTATAGCAAATTGCAATCCAAAAAGGCCTCGGATTTCCGGGGCCTTTTTGTTTATTTGCACTAAATACAACACATGTCTTTTCGTATTGGCTCCGGAATAGATTTTCATCAATTAGCAGAAGGTCCTTCTCTTTGGATTGGGGGCATTCAAATTCCACATCACAAAGGTGCAGTTGGACACAGTGATGCTGATGTTCTTTTGCATGCCATCTGTGATGCGCTATTGGGAGCATTAGCCTTAGGCGATATTGGAAAGCATTTCCCTAATACAGATCCGGCTTACAAAGGAGTAGATAGCAAACTGTTACTTTCAAAATGCGTGGAACTGATTAGTGCTAAGGGTTATCAGGTTGTTAATGTAGATGCAACTGTTTGCTTGGAAGCGCCAAAGATTGCTCCTTATGTAACGGCTATGCAGGAAGCTATTGCTCCAATACTGGCCATCAGCACTGATGCGGTATCTATAAAAGCTACTACTACAGAAAAAATGGGATTTGCCGGCAGGGAAGAAGGGCTGATGGCAATGGCTACCATTCTATTAAAGCAATCCTGATAATCCCAACCTATCTTTGCGCGATGTCTGCTCTGCCTATTAAAATTGTCAATTGTTCGTCCAACCCCATTCCCTCATATGCCACCGAAGCTTCGGCGGGTATGGATATAAGGGCAGCACTATCCAGCCCTGTAGAATTGGCTCCCGGGGAAAGAAAATTATTTCCAACCGGACTTTTCATTGAATTACCAATTGGCTACGAAGCACAAGTAAGGCCGCGAAGTGGTTTAGCACTCAAGCAGGGCATTACTTGTTTGAATTCACCCGGCACCATTGATGCTGATTATCGCGGCGAAATTGGGGTGATCCTAATCAATCACTCAAACCAAACACAGGTTATACACCCGGGAGACAGAATTGCTCAGCTGGTAATACACCCTGTAGTAAGCTGTAGCTGGGTACCTGTATCTGAATTAAATGATTCCACACGTGGTCAGGGTGGCTTTGGTCACACTGGAGTAAAATGAGTTATTGCCATGAGAATTGTGTTACTAATATTAACGCTGGGTATATTTTTTACTTCCTGCAGGAGTGCAAAAAAAATGCAGTCTGCCCTGGCAAATAAAAATGCGGCTCAAGCTAATGTGCTTTCTGATTTGGAACGCGCCCGGTTAGACTCCATTGCCTTTATCAAAGAACAATACACGCAACTTCAATCCAAATATATTCAGTATAACACCTTCAATGCAAAATTGGATGTGAATTATGAAAGCGAATCGGGGCAGCAATTAAACTTGAACGCTCATTTACGTATGATCAAGGATAGTGTGATTTGGGCCTCCATTACTGCTGTTTTAGGTATTGAGGGATTACGTGTTTACATTACCCGCGACTCTGTTAAGTTGTTAGACAAACAAAATAAAGTTTACATAGGGCGCAGTGTAGCCTATTTGTCTGAAGTAACTGCCTTGCCCTTGGATTTACACTCATTGCAAGACTTGTTGATTGGGAATCCGGTTTTTTTAGATTCCTCACTGCATGCCTATAACAAAAGCAATGGAACAATTTCTTTACAAGGGGTTAATTCTTTCTTTAGATTAATGTATACCATTGCCGAACAGGAAAAAGTATTGCTGAGTACCAACCTGGAGGATTTGGATTCTACGCGTAATCGTTCCAGTTATTTAGGTTATGCGGAGTACGATAATCGCCTGGGCTTTAATTTTTCTCAAAGAAGGAATATTGTAGTGTCGGAAAAAAAGAAATTGAACGTTGAGTTGCGATTCAAACAATATGCTATTAATGAATCGTTAAGTTTTCCATTTAGCATCCCAAAAAATTATCGCCGCGGTTGATGAATAAAATTTATTTTGCACGGAATCGTTATAGTAAATCCATGCGGCTTAGCTTTTTATTATTCTTATTGTTGATCACCACAGGTGCGGCTTGGTCGCAACCACCTGCAAGCAAGGGGCAGCTGGAAATAGAAAGACAGGAGATACAGAAGGAGCTAAAGGAAATTCAAACCTTGTATGAATCTGTAAAGGGGCAAACCAAAAAAACACTGAGCCAGCTCAATGTGTTGAACCGAAAGATCTCTTTGCAGGAACGTTATATCAATAGCATCAGCAGAGAAATTCGTTCGATTGATGATGATATTTACCTGAGCGAACTGGAAATCTACCGACTAAACCGTCAATTGGATACTTTAAAAGTGCAATACGCCCGCTCGGTAGCATATGCCTATAAAAACAGAAGCAATTACGATTACGTCAATTTTATTTTTTCTGCCAGCAATTTTAATGATGCCGTAAAAAGAATTTCTTACCTCAAGAGTTATCGGGATTATCGGGAAAAGCAGGTGGGTATTATTAACAAAACGCAGGAGTTGATCTTACAACGACGTAAACAGCAGCTGGTTCGTAAAGATCAAAAGAATGCAGCACTGGAAACACAAACCAAGCAAGTGCAAGAGTTGGTCCTACAGAAAAAGGAAAAAAATGCTGTAGTGGCTCAACTGAAGAGCAAGGAAAAGGAATTATCCAGACAAATTGCTGAGAAAAAGAAAAAGGATCGCGATTTGCAAAAAGCCGTTTTAGTAATTGTTCGTCGAGAAATTGAATTGGCTAAAAAAGAAGCCGAGGATCGCAGAAAAAAAGAGGAGGAAGAAAGAAAATTGTCCAGTACCAATACAGGCGCTGCAACGGTAAAAACGGGAACAGGAAAAACTACGGCAGCAACCCCCGCTCCAAGTAATGAGGAGCTGAATGCAGCGGCAAAACGCACAGACCCCACGCGTAGTACAACAAGTTATTTAGACCTTAATGCCAAGGACATTGCGCTTAACAGCAGTTTTGAAGCTAATCGTTACAAGCTACCCTGGCCTGTTGATAATGGAATAGTGGTATTGAAATTTGGGGATAATAAAATTGAAAACACTTTCTTGACCATCGATAATCCGGGTTTAACCATTGCTACACCCAATGCGGGATCTAATGTAAAATCCATTTTTGAAGGTGAAGTGCGTGGAGTGTATAATTTAGGAGATGGCATGGCCGTTACCATTAGACATGGAAAGTACTTTACCACCTATAGTAATTTATCTATGGTTAGCGTTACCAAAGGGGCCATGGTTAAAACAGGGCAGGTGATTGGTAAAACCGGCAAAGACGATGAAGGAAATGGAGGCCAGATTGATTTTATCATGACCATGGAAACAAAGAAAATCGATCCGCAAGGTTGGCTACGTCGGTAGTCAATTTTTTACAAAACGACTATAGAGCTTCTCGTATTGAGGAACAATATGATGAATGTCAAACTGACAAGCTTGTTGGTAAGCATTGTTGCGAAATGACTGGAGCGTGCTTTGGTTTTGAAGCAATTGCATTACTTGTTGGCTCATAGTACTAACATCTCCTACTTGGCTGAGAAAACCTGTTTGACCATGTATATTGATCTCTGCTAGACCTCCTGCATCGGTAGACACCACCGGAACTTTTGCAGCCATAGCTTCCAGTGCGGCCAATCCAAAACTTTCGTATTCTGAGGTCAGTAAAAACACATCGGCAATGGCCAAAATATCTTCCATTTGCTCTTGCTTGCCTACAAACAACACGTTTTCGCTTACACCTAACTCACGGCTTAGATCTTCGGCCACGCTACGCTCCGGACCATCTCCAACAAATAAAAGTTTGCTGGGAATTTTAGCATGAACATTGGCAAAAATCCGAACCACATCCGGGATACGTTTTATTTTTCGAAAGTTAGATGCGTGAAGCAGAATGCGTTCGCCCGAAGGGGCAATTGCTTTTCTAAAGGCATCGATTGGTTTACGATTAAATCGAGCTACATCCACAAAGTTCATGATCACTTCTATTTCCTTGTCGATCTTGAAATGGTTCAGGGTTTCCTTCCGAAGATCGTTTGAAACAGCAGTGATGGCATCGCTTTCATTAATTGAAAAAGTAACAACCGGTGCATAGGTTTTGTCGCGACCTACCAAGGTGATATCCGTTCCATGAAGAGTGGTAATAAATGGGATCTGAATATTTTCTTTAGCCAAAATTTGTTTTGCTAAATAAGCGGCAGAAGCATGTGGAATGGCATAATGAACATGCAATAAATCCAAATGATGGTTTTTTATTACATCTACCAGCGTACTAGCCAAGGCTGTTTCGTAAGGAGGAAAATCAAATAAGGGGTAGGTAGGTACCTGAACCTCATGATAAAAAATATTCGGAACAAATCGTTCCAGCCTAACGGGTTGTTGATAGGCTACAAAATGAACCTCGTGGTTCTTTTGAGCCAAAGCCTTTCCCAACTCAGTGGCTAACACACCAGAGCCGCCAAAAGTGGGGTAACAAACTATGCCTATTTTCATACGCGTTGAGGGTTTGCAAAGGTAGGTTATTTGAAAGGAGTGTTTTCCTATGCAGGATTCTTTAACTTCAAGGATCACAACCACCACATTATGCATTTGTTAAACAGGATAGTTCTTTTAGTAAGCTTTGTTTGCTCGGCCGCAGTGCAAGCACAATCTGTTGATTCCATTTTTATTCGACAACTGGCCGATGAAATTCTTTTACATTCCCAGGCCTATGAAAATCTTCGGGTTTTGACTAAAAGTATCGGGCCTCGTTTAGCCGGATCCTCGGGTATGGTCAAAGCAGAAACATGGGGTTTGGCTGCTATGCAAAAGGCTGGCGCGGATAAAGCCTGGAAGCAAGCGTGTATGGTTCCGCATTGGGAACGAGGTGGAATAGACAAAGCAACTACGCTTGCTAATTTAAATGCAGATAAAAACGGATTTGCATTGGATGTGGTAGCATTGGGTAATTCAATCGGATCGGGTCCAAAAGGGATTTCGGCAGAAGTATTGGAGGTTAAGTCCTTTGAAGAACTGGAGTTGAAAAAAGAGCAGGTAAAAGGAAAAATTGTTTTTTATAACTATCCCTTCAATGCCACTTTTGTCAGAACCTTTCAGGCCTATGGAGATGCCAGTAAATATCGTGGTCAGGGTCCCTCACAAGCGGCTAAATATGGTGCCGTTGGAACCATTATAAGAAGCATGAGTCATGGGGCAAACAATCATCCACACACGGGCTCCACTCGATATGATAGTTTGTATGCTAAGATTCCTGCCGTGGCCATTGGGTTAGAACATGCTGATCTATTGAGTCAATGGCTGCAAAAACAAACAGTACAGATAAGATTGGAAACGCATGGTTATTTTTTACCTGATACGATTGGTCATAATATCATTGGAGAATTAACAGGCACTCAATACCCTGATCAGATCATTACAGTTGGCGGGCATTTAGATAGCTGGGATAATTGTGAAGGAGCGCACGA
>Ga0194120_10010645_pt1 | contig 11291 bp, 8 predicted proteins | sample TA2MahCa65mmetaG_FD_148642 | JGI IMG/M metagenome (GOLD analysis project Ga0194120, IMG submission 148642) | Freshwater microbial communities from Lake Tanganyika, Tanzania - TA2015019 Mahale Deep Cast 65m | ecosystem: Environmental > Aquatic > Freshwater > Lake | place: Tanzania: Lake... | reverse complement strand
TTCAGCCAATGGGATCAAATCTTTCCTGACACCATGATGACCGTTGCGGCAATTGACCGAATTATCCACCATGCCACCATTATTGAAATTGAAGGAGAAAGCTATCGGAAAAAACAACGCGTAAAAAAGTAACCCATTTTTTAAACTAAAACCGGCCAGAGTAATTGACGTCAAACCGGCAAAGATAATTGACGCCGGACAGTTATTTGCCATTTCCGCAATCCGGCGGGGCTTTGCTATTCCATCTCATCAGCCAGCTTTACGAGAAAACCTCGTTGATCATCACCACCAACCTTAGCTTCGTTGAATGGGTGAAAGTCTTTGGCGATGAAAAAATGACTACCGCCTTGCTCGACAGGGTAACACACCATTGTGACATCCTGGAAACAGGCGATGATTCCTATCGGTTAAAACAACGGAACAAGATTATCGAAAAAAACTAAAAATTAAGCTTAAGCGGGTCAGTTTTCAATGACGTTTAGCGGGTCAATTTTGGGTGATGATTGACACGCGAGGCCAGCTAGAAGAAACCTTTGGAACGGAGCAATGTGCCTTTATCCCAGTTGCCTTGGTGCAGCAGGTCATAAAAGCGTTGTGGGTGGAACGGGCGGCGGACGCTATAGGTAAAGCTGCTGATGCCGTATTCTTCGGTTTCTGGCGTGTGTTCGCCGCGCAGTTCCTGCAACCAGCCCGGCGCTTGTTGTGCCTTGTCGAAGTCGAAACGGCCGGTGTTGAGGATGGCCTTGACCGGCACGTTGCCCATGACCATCGGGATGATCTCGGCATCGCGGTTTAACGCCCTCAGTGTGGCAACAAGGTCGGCCAATTCGGCTTGCGGAATCAAATCGGTTTTGGAAATCAGGATGATGTCGCAAAACTCGATCTGGTCGATGAGCAAGTCGGCAATGTTGCGTTCGTCGTCCGCATTGATTTCGGAGTTGATTTCTTTCAGGTACTGCGCGTTTAAGTAGTCGCGCATGAAGTTGACGGCATCAACTACCGTCACCATCGTATCCAAGCGGGCGACATCGGCCAGGCTTTGCTCAGATTCGTCGCGGAAGGTAAAGGTTTCGGCGATGGGCAGGGGTTCGGCTATCCCTGTTGATTCGATCAAGCAATAATCGAAGCGGCCTTGCTTGGCAAGGCTGTTTAGTTCTATCAGCAAGTCTTCGCGCAAGGTGCAGCAGATGCAGCCGTTGCTCAGTTCAACCAGCTTTTCTTCGCTGCGGTTGAGGCTAAATTCGTTCTTGACCAACGCGGCATCAATGTTGATTTCGCTCATGTCATTGACAATGACGGCAAATTTAAGATTCTCCCGATTGCTTAGGATGTGGTTGAGCAAGGTAGTTTTGCCTGCGCCCAAGAATCCGGACAACACGGTCACGGGTAAGCGGTGATCAGCCATTAATAAGTGTTCCTGCTGCGGCTTTGTTAGATTGAGTCGCCAATTTTAATAACAGTGACACCGAGTAAGGCGCAGCCAATGTGCGTTTTGAACGCACCGAAAGATTGATAACGCTGTAGATTTTTGATACCTTCATCAGTAGCTCAACCTTATGCCAATTTCGGCGCTTCTGCCCGGTTCCGGCGCAAAGTTACGCAGATAAGACGTGGAATTGCGGATGTTTTCGTTCAACAGATTTTTGCCTTTGGCGAATAGCAGGACATCCGCGCCGTGCAGGTCGGCCAGATGGTATTGGCCGCCGACATTGAACAATAAGTAGCTGTCGGTCGGCGTTTCGTTATCGCCCGCATTGGTTTGCGCTTCCGCACGGGTGAGGCGGGCGTTGGCGGACCATTCATCTTTCTCATAGCTCAACTGGAAGCCATAGCGCAGCGGCGGCATCCTAGGTACGTCCGCGCCATTATCGAATGTGCCACGGGTGTAGTCGCCGAATAATTGCAAATCCACCGCGCCGTAGTTGTTTTGCATGAGCGGGAAGGTAAGCTGGGCTTCAAAGCCTTTGAAGGTCGCATCAAGCTGTTTGCTGTCCAATAGCGGGAAGCACTCTTCGCAATCAGTGTCGGGCGTGACAAAGCCGCCGCTTTCTTCGTCGAACAGTAAACCAGCAGACCGTTGTTGGAATATATAGTTGCTGACCCAGTTGTGGAACAGGTTGAACTCGGCAGTCACCCAAGGGTGGTTAAAGCGGTAGCCCAGGTCGAGGTTTTCCGACAATTCTTTCTTCAATCCGGCATCGCCGCGCTCGTAGCTGCGGGTGGCGTGGTGGAAGCCGTTGGAGAGCAATTCCTGGATTTGCGGGGCGCGTTCGGAATGGGTGAAGGCCAAACTGACTTGGTGCTGGTCGGTGATGTCCCACAAGGCCGATGCCGAGCCGCTGATGGGCTCGTAAGATTTCTCGTTGCCGCCATCTGGGGTGATACGGTTCAATTCCGCCCGTGCGCCAAAGTCGAAGGTTAAATTATGGTGCTTGAAGGATTCCACGGCGAACAGGGCATAGGATTCGATGTCCGATTTCGGCACGATCTGGCCTTCTTCCCCTGTGGCTTCAAAGACGGTATTCACCGATTGGAAGCCGAATACGCCGTTGAGGTTGGCGATGGGCTTATGTTTCAGCTCAAACCGGCTTTCGAAGGATTCGTTGGTGAAGGTCGTCCCGACCACGCCGCCATCCAATTCGTTGTGTTTGTAATCGGTATAGCCGAATTTCATGCGGACTTGTTCAGCAAAAGCGAAGGGTTGATTCAACTGCCCTTTAAAATCGTACTTGGATTGTTTTAAGTCGATAGTAACCGGATCTTCGCCGTGGCCGTCGGGCGGAATGCCGTACACTTTCTCCAGCTTATTCGCCGCCGCGCCAATCATGCCATCATCATTAATAAATGAGCCGCCAACCGAACCTCCGCGTGAGCGCGCTTGCGAGTTGCCGATGAAACCGTCGGTGTTGATCAAGCCGCCGGGCGGTACGGCATTGAAGCTGGGGTCGTGCTGACGCACCGCCGTTTCGTCAATCGCCACGCCGCCGATGTGGGTGTTGTTTTGGTCGCGGTAAAAACCGTCGGCATGGAAGGCGAAATTGCCTTTTCCAGCTTCCAGCTTCAAGCTGCTGGCAGATTCGTTGGTGGCGGAGTCGTAACGCTGTTCGCCCGCGCCGCCGATGAGCTTATCCGGCACGGCTTCCGGGATGCGGTTGTCAAGGACATTAACGATGCCGCCAATCGCGCCGTTACCGTAAAGCAAGGTTGAGGCCCCCCGCAAGACCTCCACACGCTCGGCAATGATCGGATCAACCCCAGTGGCGTGGTCTGGGCTTAAGCTGGAGGCATCATTGTTCCCTAAGCTGTTCTGCATCACCCGCACCCGTGGCCCCGCCTGCCCGCGAATCACCGGCGTACCAACGCCAGAACCGAACGATTGGTTGGCGATGCCTAACTCGTTTTGCAAGGTTTCTCCTAAAGTTTGACCTATTTTAGTCCGCAGATCATTACCGGTTAATACGGTAACAGGTTTGGCCGATTTGGAAATAGCATGTTGAACGCCATCGCTGACGACGACAACTTCATCAAGTACTTGGACTTCCGCATCAGCAGCATCGGCCGGTATAATGATTATCCAGCTTAATACAAAAAATAAAACAGATTTGACTGTAAATAAATATCTCATACCAATGGAAAGAATCGATAAGTTGCGTTAGTGTTATGTTATAACATAACAATTAATGATGTCTATAGTTGATCTGTGTTTAATTTTTACAACGATAAAATTAAGAACTCATTAATAGTAAATAGGATTATCATGGTTTTTCATTTTGCTGGACGCATTTGTTACAAACGCCATGAATTTCAATGGCTTTGTTTTGAGCGATAAAGTTAGCATGCTTGATTTCAGCGGTTAATGAACGCATGACGTCCGGCGCGGAACGTTCTTCAACTTCGTTGCACTGCTTGCAAATCAGCAATAACAGCTCATGCTGATGAGCCGGACAGGTGCAGCCGATAAAGGCGTTCAGGCTTTCTATCCGGTGAATCAGGCCTTGTTCGATTAAAAAATCCAGGGCGCGATAAACGGTTGCTGGTTTTGCGCTGCTTTGCAACGGTTTAATGCGGTCCAGGAGGTCGTAGGCTTTGACTGCTTTATGGTCCGACCAGATCAAGGCAAGAATTTGCTGGCGGATCGGTGTTAATTGAACGCCGCGTTCCTGGCATAAACGGGCGGCTGTCGCCATTGCCTCATGCAGGCATTGCGCATGATTGTGATTTGTTACATGCCCGGCTGCCGCATTCGGATTGCCGGTGAGATTGGGGTGCGTCAAAGGATAGCCTTATGAATTGTTAATACAAATTAAATAGCATCATTTCAATGTTAGCGTAACGGGTTATTGCCCATTTTTTTCTGGTTGTTGTAGTTTGACGTTATTAATGGATTAATAAAATGCTTTAGTCTCAATTTTTACATTATTAGCTTTTGAAAACACTAATAAATTGACTTCTAGCTTACATAGTTATATCCTGTTTTTAGCTAGAAATCGATTTACCTTCATGCTTTATCTCTACGATGTCTCTATATTGCTCGTCTTGTTGATCATAAGTAATTCCATATTTCCCGCTCCGCTAGACTAACGGCGATTTTTTAATTTTTTTATTTATAGGATTACGACATGACTACAGGTACTGTTAAATGGTTTAACGCAGAGAAAGGTTTTGGTTTCATTCAACAAGAAAGCGGCCCGGACGTGTTTGTTCATTACCGCAATATTGCTGTTAAAGGCTTTAAATCGCTGGACGAAGGCCAAAAAGTACAGTTCAAAATTACGCAAGGACAAAAAGGTCCGCAAGCCGAAGAAGTTATGCCTGCGTAAGTTTACCATCGCTCGGCAACTATCCAGTTGCATTATTGCAACTGGGTGGTTTTTATTAAAAGGCGGGAAATTTCCGCCTTTTTTTGTTATAGGTTCGTTCTCTCGCCAGTTCTTGTTTGTATATCCCTCGGAAAGTGAGGTTTCCAAACAATCATCGTAATCTTCATTAATATCCGAACATAGTCGCTCAAACGATCATTGCTGCACCGAATCTAATGATGATTAATCTGCTAGATTCATTAATAACCCGACATCAGTCCGGTGATTTACGCATATCAACGGCCTTATCTGTACCTGAGACAGGCAGACAGTATATAATTAACAGTTTGATTCAATTATACCTATTAAGCTGGAAAAAATATGCTGAATAAGCTCGTTAGACTAGTTGTTGGCAGCCGGAATGACAGGATTGTCAAAAAGAAGACGAAACTAGTCAAAAAAACTAATGCCTTACGCGCAGAATACGAAAAATTGTCCGATGAGGCCTTGCGGGCGAAGACACAAGTGTTTCGCAGTCGTCTGGCCAAAGGTGAAAAGCTCGATAACCTGATACCCGAAGCGTTTGCCGCTGTCCGGGAAGCATCGTCCCGTGTTTTAGGCATGCGCCATTTCGATGTGCAATTAATCGGCGGGATGATTCTCAACGACGGCAAAATCGCCGAAATGAAAACCGGCGAAGGCAAAACATTAATGGCGACGCTGGCCGCCTATCTTAACGCCTTGCCGGGCAAAGGCGTACATGTCGTTACCGTTAACGACTATCTAGCCAGACGCGATGCCGCCTGGATGGGCAAAGTCTATAGCTTTTTAGGGATGACAACCGGCGTAATCGTGAGCCAAATGGAGCACGAGGAAAGAAAAACCTCATACGCCGCCGACATTACCTACGGCACCAATAACGAATTCGGCTTCGATTATCTGCGCGACAACATGGCGTTTAATCTGGAGCAGAAAGTCCAGCGCGCGCTGAATTTTGCGGTTGTCGACGAAGTGGATTCCATTCTGATCGACGAAGCCAGGACACCATTAATCATTTCTGGCCCAACGGAAGAAAGCACGGATATTTATGTAAAAGCCAATGCCATTATTCCGTTTCTGAACCGCCAGGAAAAAGAAGTCGGCAACGGCGATTATTGGGTGGACGAGAAAGACCGGCAGGTGCATTTAACGGAAAAAGGCCATGAGCACGTTGAAAACCTCATGCTGGAACACGGCCTGATGCAGGAAGGCACCAGCCTGTACGATGTCAGCAATATCCGGTTAATGCACTACCTGAACGCATCGTTGCGCGCCCATACGCTGTTCAAACGCGATGTCGATTACATTGTGCAGAATAACCAAGTCATCATCGTCGATGAATTTACCGGACGGATCATGCCGGGTCGGCGCTGGTCGGAAGGTTTGCACCAGGCGGTGGAAGCCAAAGAACGGGCGACCATCCAAAACGAAAACCAGACGATGGCGTCGATCACCTTCCAAAATTACTTCCGCCTGTACGATAAACTGTCCGGCATGACCGGCACGGCGGATACGGAAGCCTTTGAATTAAATAAAATTTACGGTCTTGAAGTGGTGGTAATCCCTACCCACCGGCCGATGGTTCGCAAAGACATGGGCGATATCGTTTATTTAACCGCGGACGAAAAATATAATGCCGTCGCTCAGGATATTAAAGGCTGCGTACAACGTAACCAGCCTGTGCTGGTGGGTACGACGTCCATTGAAAATTCCGAACGGCTATCGGTGCTGTTAACCAAACTTGGCGTTAAGCATGAGGTTCTCAATGCCAAACAGCATGAACGCGAGGCGCAAATCGTGCAGCAGGCTGGGTTGCCCGGCGCAGTCACTATCGCCACCAATATGGCGGGCCGGGGAACCGACATTGTATTAGGCGGTAATCTGGAAGCGGAGTTAACCCGATTGGGAGAGGGTGCTTCCGATGCTGAAAAAGACAGCGTAAAAGGCGAGTGGCTGGAGCGGCATAATCAAGTGATTGCCGCAGGCGGTCTGCACGTGATTGGTTCCGAGCGTCACGAATCCCGTCGTATCGACAATCAGTTGCGCGGACGTTCCGGGCGGCAGGGCGATCCCGGTTCATCGCGTTTTTATCTGGCCTTGGAAGACGACCTAATGCGCATATTCGCATCGGATCGTGTTGCCGGATTAATGCAGAAACTCGGCATGGGCAATGGCGAAGCCATCGAGCATCCCTGGGTTACGCGCTCAATAGAAAATGCCCAGCGCAAAGTGGAAAACCGCAACTTCGATATCCGTAAAGAAATTCTGGCGTATGACGATGTCGCCAACGACCAGCGCAAAGTGGTGTACGCCCAGCGTAACGAATTAATGGAAGCGACGGATATCAGCGATATCATCGTCGAAATCCGCAAAGATGTTATTAATAGCTTGATTACTCAGTACATTCCGCCGAAATCCATGGAAGAGCAGTGGAATATTAAAGGGCTGGAAGAGCATCTTTATCAGGACTTCAATGCTGAAGTGCCGATTCAAAAAATGCTGGATGAAGACAAACGTTTGCAGGAATCTACCCTGCGCACTCGTATTCTGGAGATCCTGGCGCAGCTTTACCAGCAAAAAGAACAACAAATAACGCCGTCGGTAATGCGTCATTTTGAAAAATCGGTGATGCTGCAAATACTGGATAACAGCTGGAAAGAACATCTGGCGGCAATGGATTACCTGCGTAAAGGCATACATCTGCGTGGTTATGCGCAGAAAGACCCAAAACAGGAATACAAGCGGGAAGCTTTTGAGATGTTTACCAGTTTGCTGGAGCATATTAAATACGAAGTTACCCGTATTTTGTTCCGTGTGCAGGTGCGAGAAGAAGAAGATGTTCAGGCCATGGACGAACAAATGCAGGCGCCCAGGGAGTTGCATTACGAACATGCCGAAGCATCTGCGTTGCACGACATTGATGAAAACGCCGAACTTAATGAGCGGCCCGCCGCGCCGGTACAGCCTTATATCCGTGAAGGCGACAAAGTCGGCCGTAACGATCCTTGCCCATGCGGTTCCGGCAAAAAATACAAACACTGCCACGGCAAATTGAGTTAAACAAATAAGCCGTTAATTCTCATTAATGGCTTTCCTCTTACCTGTAGGCTGGTTTATCCGGCTGTACAGACGGTTGATTCAGCAGGATTCATGAAGTTGCAATCATTAATCCTGCCGTTAATAACACACCACTATATTCTGTCTTGAAAATACGCCGTTAAGCTGTATTAATCGCATCATTAATGCGAAGTAGTAAATAAAAATATGGCATTGTTCATACTTTCAGGCGGCTTTTATCGGTTCAAGGCTTGAAAAAGTTCAAATCGTCCCTACAGTAAAAAACATTTATCGTAGTTAATATTCAGGAAAATAAATATGACTGTCGAAGCACAAAAACAAACCCTCGGTTTTGAAACCGAAGTCAAGCACCTCTTACATTTAATGATCCATTCCTTGTACAGCAACAAGGAAATTTTCTTACGCGAATTAATATCGAACGGTTCCGATGCCGCCGATAAACTCCGTTTTGAGGCATTGCAAAACGATAGTCTGTACGAAGGCGACAGCGAATTAAAGATTCGGCTGGCGTTCGATAAGGACAACCGCACCATTACCATCAGCGATAACGGCATCGGCATGAGCCGGGACGAAGTCAAGGAACACATCGGCACGATTGCCAAATCCGGCACCAAGCAGTTTTTCGAAAAACTCACCGGCGAACAAGCGAAAGACAGTGAGTTAATTGGCCAATTCGGTGTGGGTTTTTATTCGTCTTTTATCGTCGCCGACAAAGTCACCTTAACCACCCGCAAAGCGGGCGCACCGAAAGACCAAGGCGCACGATGGGAATCGGCTGGCGAAGGCGAATACACGCTAGAAACCGTCGATAAGGACACGCGCGGCACTGAAATCGTGCTGCATCTGAAGGAAGGCGAAGACGAGTTTCTGGACGGCTGGCGTTTGCGCGGCATCGTGAAGAAATTTTCCGACCACATTTCCATCCCCATCATTATGACCAAGGAAGTTACGCCGTCATACGATGAGGAAGAAGAAACCGAAGGCGAGGGCGAGGAAGCCAAGGCGGAGAAAAAGGAAAAGCCTGCGCCCGTGCTGGAAGACGAAACCGTCAACAGCGCCTCTGCGCTGTGGACTAAAACGCGCAGCGAAATCAAGGACGAAGACTACAACGAATTCTACAAGCATGTCAGCCACGACTGGCAAGACCCTCTGGTACATGTACATAGCAAGGTCGAAGGCACCAACGAATTCACCTTATTGCTGTATGTCCCCAGCCGCGCGCCATTCGATCTGTGGGATCGCAATCAGAAGCACGGTGTTAAGTTGTACGTCCGCAAAATCTTCATTATGGACGATGCGGAGGAATTGATGCCGCGTTTTCTGCGCTTTATTCGCGGCGTTGTTGATGCTGGGTCGTTGCCGCTGAACGTATCGCGGGAAATTTTGCAGCAAAGCAAGCAACTAAGCACCATTAAGTCCGGCTCAGTGAAGAAAGTGCTCGGCATGTTGGAAAACCTCGCCAAAAACGAGCCGGAAAAATACGAAAGTTTTTGGAAAGAATTCGGTCAGGTTATTAAAGAAGGTCCGATTGAAGACCACGTTAACAAGGAACGCATCGCCAAATTGCTGCGCTTTGCCTCCACACACAATGATACCGACAAGCAGGATGTGACGCTGGAAAATTACGTCAACCGCATGCAGGAAGACCAGGACAAAATTTACTACGTCACTGCCGAAAGCTTTGCCGCCGCTAAGAACAGCCCGCACCTGGAAATCTTCCGCAAAAAAGGCATTGAAGTGCTGCTGCTATCCGACCGCATCGACGAATGGCTGGTCTCGCACCTGGATGAATTCGACGGCAAGCATATCCAGTCCGTTGCTAAAGGCGATCTCGATCTCGACAAAACGGAAGATGAGGAAGTTAAAAAGCAACGCGAAGAAACCAGCAAGGATTTTGAATCCGTCGTCAAACAAATCAAGGACGTACTGGGCGAGAAAGTCAGCGAAGTGAAGTTAAGCCAACGGTTAACCGACTCCCCGGCCTGTTTGGTCGCCGATGTTTACGGTATGAGCCTAAACATGGAGCGCATCATGAAAGATGCCGGACAAGGTATGGGCTTCGGCATGGGCAAAAAACCCATCTTTGAGATCAATCCCGATCACGCATTAGTGGTTAAGCTGAAGGACGAACAGGACGACGCCCGTTTCGCCGACCTGACCAATATATTATTCGATCAAGCTATCCTCGCCGAAGGCGGCCAGCTGGAAGACCCGGCAACGTTCGTGCATAAGCTGAATGGGTTGTTGCAGGGGTTGTTGAAGTAAATTTTATAAATTATTCCGTTCGTGGTGAGCTTGTCGAACCATGAACGGATATTTGTAGACATGCTAACACATGAAAATTTTGTAGGTCACATTGCCGCGTTAGCGGTTATGTGACGTAGGCGTACCCAAAATGTCAGGCAACGCTTAGGCGCAGCCTGACCTACTTGGCTAAAGATAACTATTCCCAAATGGCAAATGAATTAAGGAATCTCTGAACAACTCAACGGAAAACTTACCGTTTAGTTGGAAAGCGCCAAATGGCAACAAAAGTGAGGGTGTAAGAATTTTTGTGTAAACGGCCATTAGGCAGGAAACTGTCGCTTTTCAAAAGGAGAAACAATGACCGTATCAAAACCTATTCCGAGCGATTTGCTCAATACCCTTCTGTCGGACTATCGAAAACCTGAGGATTTGCTGGGCGAAAATGGCCTGTTAAAGCAACTGTGTCAAACGGCTTTGAAAAGTTTCCACTAAAGAGCGCCGAATAGTTTCCAGCCAAACTGTAAGGTTATAGGTTTTCTACCGCCTTTTTGCGTTGCTTAAATCGATAGGAATCGTTGCCGGTTTCCAGGATGTCGCAATGATGGGTAATCCTGTCGAGTAGTGCGGTGGTCATCTTGGCGTCACCGAACACTTGCACCCATTCCGCAAAATTCAGATTGGTGGTGATGATCAGGGACGTTTTCTCATACAGGTGGCTAATCAGATGGAATAGCAAGGCGCCACCCGATGCAGGAAACGGCAGATACCCCAATTCATCGAGGATAACGGCATCCATGGCGGTGAGTTGCTTGGCCATGTTGCCGGCTTTACCCTGCTGTTTTTCCTTGTCCAGCTGATTGACCAGGTCGACAGCATTGTAGAAGCGCACCCGTTTGCCTTGGTGAATGGCCGCTATGCCTATGGCGGTGGCCAAATGGGTTTTGCCGGTGCCGGTGCCGCCGACCAGGATCAGGTTGTAGGCCTGTTCCATAAAATGGCCGGTCGCCAGTTGTTCGATACGGGCTTTTTGCAAAGGCGTTTCCGACCAATCAATCTGGAGCAAGTCACGATGAATGGGAAAACGGGCCGCCTTGAGTTGGTGGTTGAGGCTGCGAACCTGCCGGTCGA
>Ga0194120_10010644_pt1 | contig 11292 bp, 9 predicted proteins | sample TA2MahCa65mmetaG_FD_148642 | JGI IMG/M metagenome (GOLD analysis project Ga0194120, IMG submission 148642) | Freshwater microbial communities from Lake Tanganyika, Tanzania - TA2015019 Mahale Deep Cast 65m | ecosystem: Environmental > Aquatic > Freshwater > Lake | place: Tanzania: Lake... | reverse complement strand
AGGCCATCCGCGGGGGGAGGGGACCGTGCGCCTTCACCCGGTCGACCAGCGAGCCGCCCTCGACCAGTTCCATCACGATGAACACGCGGTCGCCGTCTTCGCCCATGTCGAAAACCTGGACGACGTGCGTTTCCTCCAGGGTGGCCATGGTCTGGGCCTCGCTGAGGAAACGGCGCCGCAGGGCGGGCCGCTGCGAGAAGGCCGGGGACAGGATCTTGATCGCGCGCGGGCGCTGCAAGCGCTGGTCGAACGCACGATAGACCGTGGCCATCCCGCCCTCGCCGATCACCTCGAGGAGCTGGAATCTTCCCTCCGCGAGGGGCTGCGGCCGAATGCTCGTCATCCGTCCCTCACCATAGCACGCTGCGTCAAGAGCTACGCTGGCGGCGGGGCCTTCAACGCCGCGCCAGGAGCGCCGCGCACAGGTCGTCGAGCTTCTCCGCGAAGGCACGGGCTCGCTCCGGTCCCCCGGCGCTCGGGCCCATGGCGGCCACCCGGGCGGCGTGGTCACGCAGGGCCGGGCCAAGCTCCGCCATCTCCATCACCACGATCACCCTGTCAGAAATGCGCCGGGCGAAGCGGCACTGGTGGTCGTCCACGTGCTCGCCGTGGCGGCTCTGCCGGGGCACGACCACCGGCACCTTCCCCAGCGCCAGCGCCTGCATGATCGAGGCCGGGCCGCCGTGGGTGACCACCACCCTCGCCGCCTTCATCGACGCCTGCATCGCGTCGAAGCCGATCATCTTGTCGTGACGGCAATGTGCCGGGACGACCGTGGAGTAGCCGGTCTGGACGTAGGCCTCGTCGACCTCGCCGGTGGCGACGAGCCGGTCGATCTCGGCCACCAGCCGGTCGAAGGGATCCTCGTGCGTGCCCACGGTGACGAACACCATCAGAGCACGCCGCCGAGGTTGACACCCTCGGGGTAGAAGGCCTTCTGTTCCTCCCACTGCACCACCATGCGGTCGAGCACGGGCCGCACCAGCCGCGCGGTGACGGTGGGAGAGTCGATGCGGTCGTACACCTCGACGTAGACCGTCTTGCAGCCGAACAGCAGCTTGCCCACGTAGAAGAAGGGGACGGCGATGCCGGCCCCGTTGCTCACCAGCACGTCGGGACGCTCCCGCGCCAGGGTCTTGAGCGCCAGCACGGTGTTGCGGACGAGGTTCTTCGCGTTGCGGTTGGTGGGGTGGTGCCCCCACACCACGCGCTCACCGGCGAGGAGCGAGACGGCGTCGGGCTTGTCGAAGGTCACCCAGAAGCGGTCGTGTCGCGACCACCAGGCATCGAGGCAGTGGAGCTGCGCGAGGTGCCCGCCCGAGGAGCAGACGATGCCGACCTTGTAGCGGGGCGGGCTGCTCATCGCGCGGACCGCTAACCGACTCGCGCGCTACGTTCCGGCCGCGTGCCGACGCTCCTCCCCGTGCTCGCGCTCCAGCTCGCCCTCGCCGCGCTCGCGAACCTGCTGGTGGCGCGGTGGCGGACGGCTGGGTTCGCGGCCCTGGGGCTCTCGATGGCCGTTCCCTGGGCGCTGCCGCCGTCGGAAGTGGGTGCGCGCTGTGTCGCGACCCTGTTCGAATCGGTGTGGGCCCTGAAGGTGATCGACCAGGCGCGCGCGCCGCGGCCCTGGCCGGAGGCGGCGATCCACCTCGTGGCGGTGGTCGACCTCCGGCGCTCGCGGCGGGTGAGCCCCGGCCCCTGGTGGCCGGGCATCCTCTGGGCGGGTGGGGCGGGCGCCGTCGCGACAGCAGCCTACCTCGCGATCAGCTCGACGCCATCGTTGCCGCTGCAACTGCTCGGGGCCGTGGTGTTTGCCTATGCCTTCGCCGACCTGGTGGACCGTGGCGTGCGCAGCGTGTTCCGGCTCGCGGGGCTGGAGGTGGAGCCGGTGCAGCGCCACCCGGTTCTCGCCCGCACGATCACCGAGTTCTGGGGGCGCCGCTGGAACAGCCTCGTCCACCGCTGGCTCGACGCGACCTTCTTCCGGCCCGTGGCGCGCCGCGGTCACGCCCGGCTGGGGCTGCTCGCGGCCTTCGCCGCGAGCGCGGCGTTGCACGCCTACATCGCGCTGGTGCCGCTCGGTTGGCGTGGCGCGGCGTGGATGGGCGGCTTCTTCCTCGTGCAGGGCGCGCTGGTACACGCCGAGCGAGGCCTGCGCGTCGGGGATCGCCCGTGGGCACGGGCGTGGACCGTCACGCTGCTGCTCGCGAGCTCGCCCCTGTTCACCTGGCCCGTGCTCGCGGCGCTCGGTATCCGCCCGCTCCCCGGCGGCTGATCCGCCGCGATAGGCCGCGTCGTGGCCGGAGCCGACACCAAGACGCTCGTCCGCGGCGCGGGCGTGATGCTGCCGGCCACCCTGCTCGGCAACGCGCTGCTGCTCGGCCTCGACACCTACCTCAACGGGGTGTTGCCGCTCGCCGAGTACGGGATGTACGGCGCGGTGAAGCGCCTGCTCCAGATCCTCGGCTTCGTGGGGCTCCTCGGCATGGAGAACGCGGTGATCCGGGTGGTGGCCCGCGCGCCGGGGGCCGTGAGCGCGCAGGCGGGCCTCCGAACCGCCCTCGTGGCCTCGCTGGCGACGTCCACGCTGCTGGCGCTGGGACTGTACGCCCTCGCCGATCTCGTGGCGGCCTGGGTCGACGACGCGCCGGGCACCGCCACCGCCCTGCGCCTCGGCGCGCTCTCCCTGCCCTTCGCCGCGGTGCGCCTGCTCGCGGTGGCCGCCGCGCAGGGCTGGGGCACCCTCGTGCCGCGCGCGGTGGTCACCTTCCTCGCGTGGCCGGTGCTGCAGTTCCTCGGCTTCTTCGCCCTGGCGCGGGCCTACGGCGACACCGGGATCGCGGCGGTGGGCGGCTACACGCTGGCCATGGCCATCGGCGCCGGGCACGCCTGGTGGTCGCTGGGACGCGTGCGGCCGCCGGCTACCGGGGGCGAGGCAGGCGAGGGGAGCCTCGCCGGGATGTTCGCCGTGGCCTGGCCGCTGTGGGCCCAGGGCATGGGCATGGCGCTCTACACCTGGGCCGACCAGGTGGTGCTGGCCGGGCTCCGCGGCGCCGAGGCGGCGGGGACCTACGGCCCGGTGGCCACCATCGCGCCCCTCTTCGGGCTCGGCCTCGGCGCGCTCAACAGCGCCTTCGCACCGGTGATCGCGCGCAAACACGCCGAGGGCGACAAGGAGGGCCTGCAAGCGATGTACCGGCTCGTCACCCGGTGGGCTGTGCTGCTCGCGGTGCCGCCCGCGGCGGTGGCGCTGGTCGCGCCGATGACCGCGCTCGCGCCCTGGCCCAACGCCTCGGCGGAAGCGGCCACCGCGCTCCGGGTGACGGCCCTCGCCCAGCTCGCCTGCACCGCCGTGGGCAGCGTGAACTACCTGCTCATCATGTGCGGGCGGCAGCGCGACACCCTCTACAACGCCGTCCCCGCCGTGCTCATCAACCTCTCGCTGTCGGTGCTGCTGGTGCCGCGCCTGGGCGTGACCGGCGCGGCCCTGGCCAACGGCGCCGCGATGGCGGTCGCCAACATCGCCGGGCTGGTCCAGGTGTGGCGACACCTGCACATCCACCCCTTCGGCCCGGGACTGCTGCGCGCCCTGCTCGCCGGCCTCGCGCCCGCCGCCGTGGCCTACCTCGCGCCCGGTGGCTGGCTCGGCGTGGGCATCGTCGCGGTGGTGGGCGGCGCCGCCTTCGTGGCCGCCGCCTGGGCGCTGGGCCTCGACGAGTTCGACCGCCTGCTGGTCGATACCTTCCGCAAGAGGTTCCGCGCGTGATCCTCCTCGGGCTCGCCCTCGCTGCCGACGTCGACTTCCCGCGCGACCACGACCTCTTCGTGGTCGAGGCCGGGCAGGGCGCTCACTTCCGCATGACGGCGTTCACGCCGGTCACCACGCCGGTGCGCATCGACCCCGCTGCCAGTCCCGACGCGCTCCACGTCGACGGCGTCGAGACCATCGACGTGAACGCCACTGGCCGCGTGCTCTACATCGCGACGGCGGGCTACGGGGGCATCGACAGCAAGGGCGTGGCCGCCGAGGGAGAGGTGGTCTACGCCGACGGCCGCACGCAGTCCCTGCGCTGGCTCGTGGGAGAGCACGCCTGGCCGGTCTGGGCGGGGGCCACGGGACGGCTCACCGACCCCTTGCCGCTGGGGACCAACGTCGCGGGAAACACGATGATGGCGTCGCTGCGGGTGGTGCCGCTGTCGTTCCCAGACACTGAGGTGTCGCGACTTGTGCTCCGACCGCGCGGCGGGCTCGACCTCTACCTGCTCGCCGTCGCGATGGGCGAAGAGTGGCCCCCAGGGCACAGCGATCCCGTCGCCGCGGCCCCGGAGGGCTACCCCTTCGCGGTGCCGCTGGGGATCGACCTCGGCCGCTTCGCGCCGCCCGGCCTGCCGAGCGCGCCCATCGGCGCCGAGGGCGCTATCGTCGCCGTGGGCGAGAAGCTCGTGCGTCGCGACAGCTCGGAGGCGCGGCTGTGGGGCATCAACCTCGTGGGCTCCCTGCCTGCGCCCGAGGTGGCGCGTGGCCTCGCGGCGCGGGGTTTCGACCTCGTGCGCCTGCACCACGTCGACACGACCGCCCTGCTCGCCAGTCCCGACCGCGCCGCGGGCCTCGCCCGCGCCGAGATGCTCGACCGCCTCGACCGCTTCCACGCCGCCCTCCGCGCGCAGGGGATCTACCAGTGGCTGTCGATCTGGACGCAGCTCGCGCCGGTGGCCGCCGACGGGGTGGACGGCCCCGAGGGCCTGCCCGTGGGGCACAAGTACGCGGCGATGATGTGGCCGAGCTGGCGCGAGTTCCAGAAACGCTGGTTCACGGCCGTGTGGGGACGGGAGAATCCGTACACGGGACAACGCTACGCCGACGACCCGGCGATCGCCGTCGTCGAGCTGTCCAACGAGGACGGCTTGCTCATCGGCTGGCAGTCGGGCGCGCTGGAGAAGCTGCCCGCCGTGCACCGGCGGCGCCTCGACGAGCTGTGGATCGGCTTCCTCCGCCAGAAGTACCGCAGCGACGCCGCGCTGGTGGCGGCCTGGCAGGGGGGCAACCGTCCCGGCCTGCAAGATGGGGAGACGCTGGCGATCGGCTACGTGGCGCGCGAGCCCTCGTCGCGGGCGCGCACCGAGCTCTTCCCGGCGCGGCGCGCCGCGGATCTCGTGGCCTTCTACGCGGCGCTCGAGCGCGACTACTTCGCCGAGATGTCGGCCTTCGTGCGCGCAGAGGGCTTCACCGCCCCCATCGTGTGCTCCAACTCCCTCGGCATCGTCCACGCCGACGCGCAGCTCGGCGCCTGCGACGTGGTGGACGTCCACGCCTACTGGGACCCCATCGCCGAGTCCACCGCGTACTACGATGCCTCCCTCCTCGATCCCTCGGCGCGCTGGCTGGAGCGACTCGCCTCCTGCCAGGCGGGCAGGCCCTGCACGGTGTCGGAGCTGAACCACACCTGGCCCAACCGCTTCGGGCAGGAGGCACCGCTCACCTGGGCCGCCCTCGGCGGGCGCCAGGGCTGGTCGGCCCTGGCCTGGTTCGCGTGGAGCCACGCCGAGATCCGCGACCTGCCCGACGGCCCGGGCGGCGCGCTCGACCTGGAGGGGCGCTTCAGCGGCGACGTGCAGATGCCGGCCGCGGGTGCCATCTTCCGCCAGCTCGGCGCGGCCACCGCGCGCTTCACCCGCGCGTGGACGGCGGGAGCCCTAGAGCGCGACCTTGCCGAGCCTTCGAGCCTCTTCCTGCCGGAGACGGTCGGCATCCCGAGCTACCTGGCGCGGCGCGTGCGCAGCAGCTTCGACGGGGCGATGCAGCGTGGCGGAGTCGACGTCTCGCCGGTGCGCTGGTCGCGCGGGCGACTGGTGGTCGACACCCCGCGCGCGGCGGCGATCGTCGGCAGCACCACGCCCACGATCGAGGCCCCCGACCCTGCCATCCTCCGCGCGTCGGTAGGCGGTCACCCCGCGATCAGCCTGGTGATGGCGGCGTCGTCGCCGGGGAGATGGCTGCTCACCGTGGCGGGGCGGACCGACCGCGAGGGGAGCTGGGCCTCGCCGGGCGTGCCGGGCCTGCTCGCCCTCGGCAGCGGCCCGGCGCGGCTGCAACGATTGTCCGGATTCGTCGACATCCGCGTACACGCTCGGGCGCGAGTCTACGCCTTGAACCCTGATGGTTCGCCACGGGAGCGGGTGCGCGCTCGGCGGCTGCCGGGGGGCTGGTGGCGCGTCGACATCGACGCGGACACGCCCTGGTTCGGCGTCACGACCGTGCCGGGAGACTGAGTTCCTCGTCGTCCTTCCGGGCGATCTCCACCACTTCCTCGACCGCTTCGGCGTCGACGGCGAGCTTGTCTTCGAAGCCCGACTGCTCGATTAGGCCGGCTCGCGCCGCGCGCAGGTTGTTGTACTCCACCAGCGACAGGATGGCCCACTGGTAGATGGCCACCTCGTAGTACTCGAGGATGTTGTCGGTGGCGTTGAGCAGCACGTAGGTGAGCGTCATGGTGACGTACACGTGTGACACGAGCGAGAGCTGGCCGGCCCGCTGGCGCCGGATGAGCCTGAAGCCCTGCCACATCATTGTCCCCAGCACCCACGCGAAGCAGGCCACGCCCACGAAGCCGGTCTCGTAGGCCACGCGCAGGTAGCCGTTGTGCGGGGCCGCCTCGATCCCGAAGAGTTCCACGCCGAGCATCACCGAGCTACCGGCGCCGTGCCCCAGCCAGGGGTGGTCCCAGAAGCGCTGGGTGATGGTGTCCCAGAAGTAGAGTCGCCAGCCGACGGAGCTGTTGAGGTCGTACACGTCGTTACCGGCCTGGAACACCTCGCCGGCGTCGAGCAGGCGCCCGACGATGCCGCCGCCGAAGGCCACGAGCATGAAGCCGCCGAGGATGGCGCCGGCCAGCAGGTAGCCCCGCTTGTTGTACACCCAGCTCAGGTACACCCAACACACGCCCATCGCCACCCAACTGATCCGCGTGTAGGTGCTGATCTCCAGGGCCACGAGGAGCACGATGTACGCGAGTCGCAGGCCCCGGTTGGTCTTCGCCGGGTCGAGGAACTCGGCGTAGGCGAGGCAGAACAAGAACGTGAGGTACATCGAGAAGTGCGCGGGGTGGAAGAAGCTGCTGTTCACCCGCACGTAGCCCTCGGTGACCTCGTTGCCTTGTCCCGTGAACCACTGGTAGAAGCCGTAGAGTATCGGAATGACGCTCGACGCGTAGAGCGCGGCGATGACCTGCCTCACCATGCGCCGGTCGAGCATGTCGGAGATGATGAGGTAGGTGAAGAAGGGCGCGGCCAGGCGGGTGACGAAGCGCGTCGACCAGCGCATCTCCGGCGCCCAGTACATCGACAGGGCGAAGAGCCCGAGGAAAGCCCCGTAGGGAACGGTGAGCGAGCGGCCCTTGAAGGGGTTCTTCCAGAGCACGAGGAAGTACACGAAGCCGATGCCGGTGGCCAGCACGTTGACCAGCCCGCCGAGGTCGAAGGAGAAGGCCTCGCCGCCGATGCGCTCGCCGCCGGCCACGAAATTGCGCAGGGCGATGAGGACGAGAAAGCCAAGGATGAACGCGCGTGGATTCGCGAGGAAGGTGCCGCCGCCGATGGCGATGATCGCCAGCGCCGCCATGTAGTGGGCGCCGCCGAGGCCAAGGGCGAGTGCCAGGGGCAGGGCCACCAGGGCGGGGATCACCAGTTGCCGGGCCGGATCGCTGCCGAGGTCGGAGAAGGCGGAGGGGGCTCTCACCGCAGGCGAGCATAGCCGCGAAGGCGCCGCGGCGTGGGACGGGCTACCCTCGGTTCACGAAGATGACACCGGACCAACCGACGTCCCTGGCGCTCGCGCCCAGCTACACCGCCATCGACCTCGTGAAGCAGAGCTGGGCGGTGTTGCGGAGCCAGCCCTGGCCGATCGTCCGGGCCACGCTCCGCGCCGTGTTCCTCCCGCTGTTGCCCATGCTCCTCCTCCACCCGCTGGCCTTCGGGATCGTGGCCCTGGGCGGCATGCTGGCGGAGCGCGAGGCGGGAGCGCCACCGCCCGCGCCTCCCCTGTGGGCGGTCGTCGGGAGCACCACGACCTTCGTCTTCGAGATCGTCGCCATGTGCGCGCTGGCCATCTACGCCTACGGGGGATTGTTCCGCGTGCTGTTGATGGCGGTGCGCGGCGAGGCCATCGACCGCGGTCGCCAGGCGCTAGACTCCCAGCAGATTGGCGCCATATTCGGCGTCTTCTTCCGGTGGGCCCTCAGGCTCGTGCCGGTGTTCGTCGCCGGTGGCTTGCTCGCGGTTCCCGGCGCCCTGATGATGCAAGGCGACGACAAGACGATCGGCACCGTGGTGATGGTGGTGGGCTCGGTGGTGTTCGCACTGGGCTACACGGCGTTCGGCGCCTACCTCGCCTATAGAGTGCTCGGAGAGGCCACCGCGCTGCTGATTGCCGTGGAGGAAGGACTCGGCGGCGCCGAGGCGCTCGCCGAGGCGTGGCGTCGCGCCGATGGACACAAGCTCAACTTCTTCGTCGCCTATCTGGTCACCGCCTATGGCGGCGGCACGCTGGTGGCGATCGTGCACGTGGCCACCTGCGGCCTGGGGTTCCCGCTGGTCATCGCCGGACAGCTGGTGATCGTTGCCATGACGATGATCCAGATCGCGATGCTCTACGAGTTGCAGTCGCGACGATAATGCGCGTGCTCCTCGTGGCCAGGGTCTTCTGGCCGAACATCGGCGGCATCGAGCGCCACGTGCAGTGGCTGGCCGAGGCCCTCCGCCGGCGGGGTCACGTGGCCAACGTGCTCACGCTCGACCGGGCCTTCGAGGACGGCCGTTCGCTCCCGCCCCGCGACCAGCTCGGTGACATCGAGATTACCCGCGTTCCCTTCGCCGGCAGCACGCGCTATCCCCTGGCCCCGACGGTGCTCGCGCACCTCCGCGGCTACGACCTCGTACACGTACACGCCGTCGATTTCCTCGCCGACTGGCTGGTGGCCACGAGGCTAGTCCATCGTAAGCCAATAGTGTTGTCGACCCACGGCGGCTTCTTCCACACGAGCTTCGCGCAGCGGGCGAAGCGGGCGTGGTTCCACACCGCCACGCGGGCGATGCTGGCCGGCGTCGACGCGCTCATCTACACCTCCGACCAGGACCGCGAGTTGTTTTCCGCGCTGACGAGCAAGGGGGTGACCCTGCGCAACGCGGTCGACCTCGCGCCCTGGGGCGCCCTGTCCCGCGCGCCGAGCGACGGCGAGTGGGTCACCCTCGGGCGCGTGGACGTTCACAAGGGTCTGTCGCGACTACTGCGAACGCTGGCGGTGGTGCGCGATCGCGACCCGCGGCCCTTCCGTGCCCGCGTGATCGGCCCGAGCGTGGTGCCTGGGCTCACCGAGTCGCTCCTCGCCGAGCGCGACGAGCTGGGCCTCGGCGAGCGTGTCAGCTTCGAGGGCAAGGTCGACATCGAGGTGATGCACGAGGCGGTGCGCGTGGCCCAGCTGGGCCTGTGGCCGGCCGAGTACGAGAGCTTCGGCATCTCGGTGGTGGAGACGATGGGTGCGGGACTGGTGCCGGTGCTCCAGGACAACCGGGCCTTTCGCTACTTCGTGCAGGGGAAGTCGGGGATCCTCACCGACTACGCCGACCCGGCGCGGGCCGCCGGCGACATCCTCCGCGCGCGCGACCTCGACCTCGCCGAGTGGTCGGCAGCGGCCCGGGCCAAGGCCCAGGACTATGACTGGGACGCGGTCATCGGCGGGATCGAGGAGGTGTACCGCTCGGTGGTCGGGCGCTGACCTACACCCCGACCCCCACCACGCCGGCCACGACCACGCGCGCGCCACCGAAGTCCGGCTCGGGCACGGTGAACTCCTCGTCGCCATCGCGGGTGACGACCTTGCCCGGGCTCGGCGCCAGCCCGAGGACCCACGCGGCCGTCCCGCGCACGCCGAGCAGCCACCGGCCGGTGCGGTAGTGGAGGCCAACGTCGATGGCGGGCGCCACGGCGGCGCCGGTGGCGTAGACCGGTTCCTCGCCCTCCGAGGGGCTCGCGATGCGACATGCAAGGGGCGCGCCGTCGCAAGCCAGCTCCAGGCCCGGCATCATCACCGCGTAGGTGGCGAGCGCCGGGGAGAGCACGAGCGCACCGCCGAGATCCAGGTCGGCGCCGAGGCGGAGCGCGCCGCCGAAGGTGTAGGGCGAGCCCTGGTCGGGCCCGTTCTGCACCGAGTAGCTGCGGGCCTCCCAGGAGAAGGCGGCGCCGAGCCGCAGCGGACCTGCCGGCACGCTGGCGCCTAGCTCCATCGCCGCGCCGGGGTGCAGGTTTCCCAGCGCCTCGCCTGTGTAGCCGACGCCGCCCATGGCGAGCTCGAAGCGAGGGCCGCGTCCCGCGCTGGCGGCGAAGGCCTCGGCGGGGAGCCTCACGCTGGCGATCTGACCGGCTTCAACGCGTACCGGGCGGCCCGCGACCATCCAGTCGCCGGTGGGGACGCCGATGCGCGCGGGCAGGTCGAGGCCCTGGGCGGCGCGCGCCGCCGCGAGGGTGGCGGTGCGCTTGAGCTCGGCGTCGAGCAAGATCCGGGGCGGCTCCACCGTCACCCGTGCCCGGTGCTGTCCCTCGGGCCCGCGCAGCTCGATCCAGCCATAGTTCTGCCGCACGAAGCTCTCCACCTGCGACAGCGCGGCTCGGGCGTCGGTGCTGCCATGGCTCGAGGCGGCGCCGCGCGCCGCGCAGGCGAGCACGCGATCGATATCGGCCTCGCGCCCGGCGAGCTCGACGCAGAGACCGCAGAGATCGACGTTGTCGGGGGCGAGCGCCAGCCCCTGCTCGACCTCGGCCTCGGCGTCGTCGTACCAGCCCTTCTTGAAGAAGATGCGCGCCTGCGCGGCGTGGTAGTCGGCGCTCTCGGCGGCGGCGGCGAGCGAGGCGAGGAGCAGCATCACAGCGTCTCTAGCAGGCGGCGGGCGGCCGGGTGAGCGGCAGCCTGCACCTCGGCGGCCGGGTGGTCTGCCACCACGCGCCCGGCGTGCATGAACACCACCCGGGTGCACGCGTGGAGGGCGGCCACGAGGTCGTGGGTGACCATGACCACGGCGCGCGACTCGTCGTGTCGCGACAGCAGCAGGTCGAGGAATTCAGCGCGTCGCGGCGCGTCGAGCCCGGCGGTAGGCTCGTCGAGCAGGGTGACGAGGGGATCGGCAAGCCACAGGCAGGCGATCGTCACCCGGCGCCGCTCGCCGCCGCTGAGCTCGGCCGGGTAGGCGCGGGCCCGGTGCTCGAGGCCCACCCAGTGGAGGGCGCGGGCGACAGCCTCCCCG
>Ga0194120_10010643_pt1 | contig 11292 bp, 12 predicted proteins | sample TA2MahCa65mmetaG_FD_148642 | JGI IMG/M metagenome (GOLD analysis project Ga0194120, IMG submission 148642) | Freshwater microbial communities from Lake Tanganyika, Tanzania - TA2015019 Mahale Deep Cast 65m | ecosystem: Environmental > Aquatic > Freshwater > Lake | place: Tanzania: Lake... | reverse complement strand
TTTTATTTATCATTGGTATCAATAGATCATACATATTCATTCCAATTTCGTAACATTTTTTCTCAGTATATCCAACTCCTATATTTCTAATATTCGGATCAATAGTAATAGGTCTAATAGTATCTTTTTTCGGTTTCACTTCGCAATCAGTTGTAAAACATAAATAATAACAATTAGTTTTCGTCTTAATTAGCTTAACATCGTGATTGTTTCCTTTAGTGAATAAAGTGTTTAATTTCTTATCCCACTTATATTGTCTACTACATATTGTTATCGGATCAGAACTAAATAATTTGGGATATATTCGTATCTTTCTATCAGTGATATCAATAGAAGTTTTTGATATATTGATACATTGACTATCATTTTTTTTCTTATATCCAATTTCTGGTTTCTGTATTTCAATAGGTTTATAGTTGTAATAATTATCTCTCTTATATTTTTCATTTTTTGATTTTTGTTCGTAGGAGTCCCAACTATTTTTACAATTAGTGTAATATTCAGCTAATTCGAATTTTCTAATATCTTCTGGAACATCTTTGAGATATGTATGTTCATTCTTAACTGAATCAATAATATATTTTTTTCGAGCATCTTTTTGAGATATATCATTAGATGCTTTATCTTTAACACAAAGATTATATGTTTTACGAGCACCACCAAAAAATATAGCTAATTTTTTTTGTTGTTCGGGATTAGGATAAATTCTAACTTTGAATGTTCTAAGTTCAGTTGGAACATCTTTTAAATCTTCGTTTTTATGTCGTTTTTCGTGAATCTTACAATATATTGACTCGTTTAAGTTCGATGTAAAATCACCACATTTCATGCCTTTTCTATCAATGATTTGATTTCCATTTTTACCACCACTTTTCTGAGTTATAATATGTTGACATGTTTTATCAATTAATTGATCATATTTAACATCATTTTTACTATTAATATGATTTTTACAATAATCTGAATCATTATCACATATATTACCACAATAACGTCCATATATAATACCGTCTCGTTTTGTTGTAACAATAAACTTACATGGATTTTTAGATTGATCATACGAGACTATTTTCTTTGGTTTTATATTTTTAAATTTTTTAATATTCGGATTAAATTTTTCGTCAGTATAATCCATAATAGACTTGATTTTATTAGTGATCTCTTTATAGATCTGAATTAATTTCACAATGTTTTAATCGATTTTCAAGTAGCGTATTTTTGATATTATTAAAATATTCATAAATCGGATTATTTGAAGTGTTATCTGTATAAGCATCATTAAATATATCAAATGATTCACACATATTAACAATTTCATTAAATTGAAACCACGAATCAGTTTTAATATCGCTAAAATTTGTTCTATCAAAATCAGATATTATTTTTTCTGGAAACCACAATTGATTGGACATTTCTATAACTTTATTTTTGTCTAAATTTGAAAATATTCGTTGCTTCTTGACAAAATCAAGAAATTGTTGTTTCTTTTTATTAGATTCGATATCAGAATCAGATTCGATATCAGAATCAGATTCGATATCAGAATCAGATTCACTATCAGAATCGGATTCACTATCAGAATCGGATTCGCTATCAGAATCAGATTCAGATTTACCATTTTTATATCTATATTTTTTCTTTTTTTTCATAATACTATAGTTTATATTTTCTTATATTATATTTGAACGCACATGCGTTCAAAATATAAATTTTATTATATGTATAATAATTATAATGCCAAAAAAGACTATAGATACAAATAGTTTAAAAAAATATGTTGGAGGAAAAGAAGCATGTGCAATATTAGGAATTCATCAACGAACATTATATCAATGGGATGAAAAAGGTAAGATTAAAACTATCAGAACACCTGGAGGAAAAAGATTATATAATATAGAAGATTTTATAAAAGAAAAGGAGTGCAATGAAGATGAAAAATGTATTAAGGATCTACACGAACTCGATAAGAAGAGAGGTAAATTAAATCTATGTTATGTCAGAGTTTCTTCATTAAAACAGGAAGAAGATATGAATAGACAAAAAAAATTAATAAGAAGCAAATATCCTGATCACTTAATGATAGAGGATATCGGATCAGGTATAAATTTAAATAAACGAGGCATATTGAAAATAATTGAATTGGCAATAGATGGTAAAATTAATGAACTCGTAATAGCATATAAAGATAGATTAGCTAGATATGGCTATGAATTAATAGAACATTTAATAAACAAATATTCAAATGGTAAAATTATAATAGTTAATAAAAAAGATGATCTCGAACCCGAAGAAGAATTAGCATTTGATGTGCTACAAATAATGAATGTATTTGTCGCAAAAATGAACGATTTAAGAAAATATAAAAAAAGTAACACATTATCCACTAAAATTGACAATATCAAGCTTATCAAAAAACCAATCAAAAAAGCTTGAAAAAGTGTCAAAAAGTATCAAGAAATATCAAGTTTTAGGCTACTAGTTGCAACCGATAATACAATCATCTTAATGTTAGATTGATCTTCTATGTAAGGAGCACATAATTTTTTTATTTTATTTGGAAGAGTAGCATCTTCACCATCTCGTGTCACTGAAATAAATCCCGGAAGATCAACAAGCATACATTCTTTAGTTATTTGAGTTGAATAGATACCAACATCCAATGGCTTGTCAGTAATATCTCCACTATTTTCTTCATCCAATCGTTGACGAGCTTTAGCTATGTTAGAAATCTTTTCTCCCAATGATCCAATCTTAACATAATCTTCTCCATCAGAAATACGATTCAAATAAATGTAGGTGGGTCGCTTAGTAGCCATGGCAGACTTCACAGGAAATAATCCATTTACTCCACACATCGCTTCAGTCAATGAAGTTTTTCCTGCTGACTGATTTCCAATACATACTATACGAGGAATACCAAGAGTAAATCCTTGGCGAGATATTTCACTCAATATTTCAAAAATAGTAGGAACTTCTACTCGATTGATAATATTTGTAGAGGCATATCGCAATGTTTGTCTCACAAGTGTTCGCGAATTTGCGATAAGAGACATTTGAAAATTATAGAATAAAATTAATATACATTTGATAGAATTATATATGTTTTAACTTTTTTTCAAAACTGTGTTTTGAAAAAAAGTTATAAACAATTAATAAGTTTTATAAAAAAACAATAGATATATTGTGATTGCGAACATACCTGCGTAATACAAAATAAGGAGGTCAATAGTTCTATGTATCGAGATAATAGCATTATCATATTTATTACACACAACATAAAGTATGGTTGATATCAATAAAAAATTTATAATTCCTATTTTCTTAATGATATCAAAAGGAATGACAAAAGCTTCAGCTAATCCTCTTAATTCCATTATGATTATGAATAAATATAATCATAAATGTATCTTAAGAATTATTTTTCAATTTTTATCACATTGGATAACATTCTGTTTCTTTGATTTCAAATATTCTTCACACAGATTCATTCGATGCATTAATTTGTTATACTTCTCAATTTGTTGTGATATATCTTCAGTATCATCAAAATTTTCGTCTTCAAATTGTTTCATGTATTTTTTATATGTTTCATCATTAATGACTTTTAATTCTTTTTTCTCTGGATTGTTAAAACTAGTTTTAATCTTGTCTAATTCTTTTTCTAATTCATTGATACCCACTTTGGTATCTTCAAACATTTTGGTCATCTCATCCAAGTTAACAAGATTGTTCAATTTTGAAACTTTGGAATCCAATTTCTTTAACTTTTCATCGATGGACATATGATATGTTAGATAATTCTAATTCTCCATCTGACATTATTATTTTCAATTTTTGTTTTTTATCAATACATTTTTTCAATGTATCAACATTAGAAATTATATTACCATTATCAGAGATAACAGTATAACCTTTATTAAGTATTTTTCTCATATTGTTTGAATTATTCTTGGCTTTGAGACTACTAATTCTAGTTTCATAATTTTTGATTTGTAATTCCAAGTTATGTCTAAAATTAAGTCTTAGTTTCTCTAAATTTAATAATTCGTTTTCAATAATATTATTAGGATTATATGTTTGAATAGTTTTTTTGAGATGTTCAAATTTATCATCATAATTATTCAATCGATTAATAATCAGAGTTTTTAATTTTGATAGATTTTCAATACATTTATTACGATAATTTTTTTGTATAGAAGAAATCATTTCTGCCGATATAGATGGTGTTGGTGCTCTGACATCAGCCGTAAAATCTGACAACATAAAATCAACTTCGTGTCCAACTGCCGAAATAGTAATAATTTTGGAATCAAATATAGCATGTATAACTTCTTTTGAAGAATATCCTATTAAATCTTCAAGAGATCCTCCTCCGCGTGTAATCAATATGATATCAACTTTGGTTTCAAAATTATTAAAATATTTGATACCTTCACAGATACTTTTGGGACATAAACTTCCTTGGACGCTACAATTTTTAACATATATTTCTCCTGTGAAAGAATTATTGTTAAGAACATATAATATATCTTGAAGAGCCGCTCCTTCAACAGATGTCAATATGCCTATCCTATTTATTTCTTTAGGAAGAGAACGCTTTTTGGCAAATAATCCGTTCTTTTCACAACTTTTTTTAAGTTCTTCATATTTGGTTGATATATCACCAACACCAATTTTTTCAACACTTGAAACGATTAATTGATAAATACCTTGTCGTGGATAAGTTGATATTTTTCCTGAAGCAATAATATTATCTCCATTTGCAACATTAAATTTGTTTTGAAATGAAACAGCATTGATAGAACTATTTTCGTCTTTCAAAGTCATATAAACATTATTTCCAGAATTTTTAACAGTAGCAATTTCAGCTTTGATTTTAATAGGAACAGGAAATTTGTCAGATAAAATATTCTTTATTTTATCACTTAATTGGGTTACGGAAATTGACATATATTAATATACTCTATTTGACTTTATGTGAAAGATTGAAATATAGAAATATTTGGAGATCTCATATACTAAATTATGTTTCTTCATGAATTATATTCATGATGTAATCGAATCTTGCTTCTTCGAAGTTCAAACAGAGTGTGATGAGATTCGAAGAAGACTTGTGTGGATCATAAATAATGCGGATTATGTTGAAATACATGAAATACATGAAGTAATTGAACTAATGGTTCGTTTGGAACAGCTAAGGATTCAGCTTCATGTGATTAGACTAATGAGGTTTATATTTTGTTTATATTGTTTTATTGTTTTATTGTTGATTCATAAAATATTCATTTTTAAAAATGAGTATTTTAAAAATTTGAAATATGATATTCTCAGATAATTATATGAAATGTTAGATGAACATTTCCTACCATGTCCAATAATCAATGTTTACATTGATTGTTAATCATATTACAATTTTCGTAGTGTCAAGAAAATTATTATTAATCTCATTACAATTTTCGTGATATCATCATCGTTATTTTTTTATAATAATCAGAATCCAAATTCAAATTTTCAATAACATTCCAAACTGAATAACTATATTCAACAGATGAATTCATGTTTGTATTAGAAACCAAATTAAAATGAATATGTAAAATATTTGTTGTTGGTCTATAATGAAAATATGATCTAATTTTTGATTCTTTAATTCCATATTTATTTTCAATAATTTTATATGATGTGTTAATAATATATTTCAATAATGGAACATCTTTTTGTGTTAAATCACGAATTGTTTTTAATTCTACATTCTTAACAAATGCTAATAGACTTAATTGAGATAAATCTTTGTCGTCCCATAAAACATTAATAGCCAATATAAACTTATCATCAGAATATATAACTCGATCTTTTTCTCTGGCACCACTAAAAATATCTAGCACCCATTGATCATGATTCATAAAAATATTATTCCTATATTCTAAATATTCTTCATATGTCTCTGGAACTAAATCATATAATATTCTTTTATTTTTATTCATATATTATTCTATGATTAGATTAGAATCATTATATATTTAAATCAATTTTTTCAAAAAATTGAAAAAATCGATATCAATTATATATTGTTATACACTCAACTTGAATATATCATATTATGTCAGCAACGGCAACCAAAAACTTGATATTTCTTGATAAAAAGCGAAGCTTTTTATCAAGAAATATCAAGTTTATTGTTGCCGTAAAATTAAATTTTGAAAAAGAAGATGAACAAAACCCAATTAAGCTCATCTGTCATCATGGCGATTTAGAATCATTAAAATATATTATTAATAAAGGAGCAATTGTAGAGATGGATACATTGTATGATCAAATATTTCATAATACAAAACTACTCAAACAAATAACAGGATCATATTTATTGGCACTAATCCATGTTCCTCCAGAAGTTGTTCCTATTATTCCTCTAGAAATGCCTAATAGAACAGATGCACTATTAGATCAGATATTGGCGGATCATTCTGATGAAGAAGGCATAGAACGAGTAGATTAAAACTTGAACCTTCTAATTTTTAAATCAGAGGTTAGTTCTTTGCCTATCTTGAGTTTTTTGTTTATAATATTCCATTTCACTATGGTATATTTAATACCCAAAGTATTATATTTATTATATGAATCCATACATGATTTTACAATTGATTCAATATTGTCTGGTAATTTATTTGAAGTAATCAATAATAATTTTTTATTTCTGTTAACTAAAATATATTCAAAATATTGTCCTAATAATTCTTGAAATTGATCTTCAATTAATTGGGGCATAATATCATCGATTAAATCGTCCTTTCTTCCAATAACACATAGATAACCATCCTTGTCTAAAATTCCTAAATCATTGGTATTAAACCATGAATTTTTAATAGATTTTTCCGAATTAGTATAACCACTAAATAAATTATCACCTTTAACTAATATTTCACCAGAATCTGTAAAATTTACTTTCATAACAGGAATTCCAACACTTCCTAATTTGTCCATAGTTGGTAGAGAAATACTAGTGATTCCTGTTGTTTCTGTCATTCCGTAAATAGTGTATAATTTTAATCCCATTTTATCAAAGTAATTTTTAGTATTATCATCTAATGTTTCATTGATAACGATAGGAATTTTACATTTATCAAAGCCTATCTTTTCTAATATCATTTTTGGATAGACAAATTTTGTTAGATTTGTTATCATTCCAGAATTTTGAACATCATGACATATATTTTGCCATACTTTTTTATTTCCAATAAATACTGTTGGTTTAATATTAGAAATCATACTCATTAAAGATTTTTTATTTGCAAACCATACTGTTCCAATAGTGCATATTGGTAAATAAATATCAAACATCTGTGTTGTAATTTGATTTAATGGAAGATGACTAATATATTGTTCTTCAACGAAATTTTTAATAGAGGATCGTTTCATAGAATTAATAACATTCATTACAGATGACATAATATTTTTATGTGTAATAATAACACCTTTCGGATGTCCAGTTGTTCCAGAAGTATAAGCAATCATACACACATGATTCAATGTTGGTAAATTATCGATCTTATTTCTTTTAATCATAAAATTTCCCATACTCAAAATAGGAATTTTTAATTTTTCAGCCAATTTTTCAACTAATTCTTTCTTCTTAATCGGAGAATAATATACTATTAATTTAATTAATCCAAGATTAATATTATCTAATTTTTCTAGTTGAACATCATCATCAATAATTAATAATTCAGCCTTTGAATCATTAATAATATATTCACAAATTTCAGGGGTTGAATTTTGATGAATTCCAATACTGATTCCATTATTTAACATACAACCTAAATGTGCATATATCCAACCAGGGCTATTAAATCCCATAATTGCTACTCTTACTTCATCACCTAGCCAACAATTGATACATTCGGCTACTTTAACTACATTATCAAAATATGTTTGATACGAAATAGTTTTCCAATCCTTATTTTTTATTTTTAATGCAGGTTTATCAGGATAATTAGTTGATATATATGCTAAAATATCCAATATAGTATAATTTTTGAATACTGAATAGTTTATATTTTCAATAGAGCTAAAATACTCTCTATAATTTAATATTTTATAACCTATAATTAACATTATTAAAATCGCTATTATAATCAATATCCAGTTTGATATATACTCCATAGTTTACGCGAGAAAGATCTCGCGGGCGTGTAAACACGCCTTAGATCTTTATTTTGAAAAATCAGAGATTTTTCAAAATAAAGATGTCTGGTTATATGTATGGCTATAAAAAATAGCTATAATTATTGACTATGTTAATGGATATAATCATTGATTATGAAAAATGATTATAATTATTGAGTATAGATAGTTATGAGTTTATCTTCTTTACAAAACTATCTTTAAATATAATATGGATAATAACGATAAATTAATAAATAGTCGATGTATATGTAAAAAAGGGTTACCATGGGTTAAAAAATCGGCAGTTATCATGCTAGACCCGTGTGAACATTTAATTCATCTTCATTGTTTTAATAACTCTAAAGAATGTCCATATTGTGGGAGTCAAATTGATAGAATAATCAAAAAAGATGACTATAAAAAAGACAAAAGATTGTATCAGAAATGTATCGATATTATGGCTATGTCATGTGCATATAAGAGACCTAAATTCGATTTAGGCAATTTCGTATTAGGGCTTCCTAACATGATCGGATTAATATCACAAATTCCATTTACAAAAGGATTCAATGATGCGAAACAAATGTGTGGTGATTTATTATCATCACACAATGTAAAAATTAAAGTAAAAGGATTCAATAAAATTAAAGACGAGAAGAAAGTATTTATTGTTAATCATGCAAGTCATTTTGATTATTTGATATTATTTTATATACTGAATTCTGGTTTTCTAACATCGGCATTTGTTAACGATAACTTTCTTAGCAAACAAATTAAAAATATTATTCCTATGCTAATTGTTGAAAGACAAAAAAGTATGAACACTGTTGAAAAAATGAAAGAATATATTGGAGAACATGGATCAATTTGTATGTTTCCAGAAGGTATCATCACCAATCCAAATGCATTAATTAGATTTCGATCGGGAGCATTTCATACAGGATATCCAGTGTATCCAATCGTTTTAAAATATCACAATGGAGCAGTTAATTCATCTATATCAAGTTTTATGTTTCAACTGGTAGCAAGACAAGATCTCAAAGTAACTATGTATATATTGGATCCTGTTCATCCTCCTTTTGATGATCAAAAAATAGAACTAGTTCGTGAAAAGATGGCAAAAAAAGGAAAAATGCTATTATCGCGAGTTTCTAATAGAGATATTATTGACACTAATAAAGCTAATGAGTAAGAAAATATATCAATTATTTTTGATAAATTTATCAAAAATAATTGATCTAAGGTATGCTTAGCGAAGAATAAAAATAAATTTTTATTCTAAGTGGATTAATTTCGCTTAACACGAAACTAATCTCGCGTATCCGCCAAGCCATCTTGGCGAAATAATGAATAAATTTTGAATTTTGGTTTGTATATTATATATTTTTTTCAAATATATAATATTATGCCAGAATGTCCAGAAATCACAATATTAAGTCAATTATTAATGTATAATTTCAAAGGAGCTATCTTTGAAAAAATGACAGTTGTTAGTGGAAAATATCTAAAAAAGAAGTTGTTAGGATTAAATTTATTGAATCAACATAAATTAACTCAATGTGATTCCAAAGGTAAACTATTATGTATGACATTAACTAACAAAACAGGAACGATATATATATTGTCTCATATGGGATTAACAGGAGAATGGCAAACTGAAAAAACTGACAACACGAGACTCAAAATTTCCACTAATAAAGGAACATTATATTATAATGATCCACGAAACTTTGGTAATGTCGAATTAACAGATGATATAAAACATTTGAATAAAAAACTCGATTCATTGGCTCCTGATGTTCTTAAAACAGAGTTTTCTGATACTGAATTTAAAGATATGATTTCAGATTATTTATCGAAATCTAGTAGTAGAAAAAATCAAATGATATTTAAAGTGTTAATGAAACAGAATCTTAAAGATGGAATTATTTCGGGCTTGGGAAATTATCTAACACCAGAAATATTATATGAAGCTAAAATTAGTCCATTCAGAACAATAGGATCTTTGTCTAATTCAGAACTAAAAAAATTATCACAAGCTATTAAATTAATAGTCAAATTATCGTATTATAACAATAATACTGGATATATGACACATTTTGGTGATTTTACTAAAATACACAAACAGAAAATTGATAATAAAGAATATCCTGAATATCACACTGATGTTAAATTGAAAAAGACCGATCAATTTAAATTCAAAATATATAGACAGAATAAAGACCCCAAAGGAAATAAAGTTAGCAAAGATAAAACTATCAATAAAAATAGAACAACTTATTGGGTTAGCGATGTTCAAAAATAATTTATTCTATATATTCAATCCATGAATTTATAATTTTCGAAGAATACATTCTTTCCTGTAATTCTTTGGTAACAAATTCTCTATGTTTTTCAACTGAATATTCTGATCCTAATAATTCTTTAACTAAAATAATAATTTGCGATATTTGTTCAGAATCAGAAATAGTAATTACTATTTCTGGATCAAAACCATTCAAACAATTAACTAATCTAGAAATTCTTCCTGTGAAACATTTACAAAGAGAATCTTGTATTTCTGAGTTGAGAACTTTTTTAATTTCGTCTTTATGAATGTTCGAATCAATTCTACTAATAACATATTTTAATAATTCATCAAAAGTAATTTCTAATTCTGTGTGAATATCCGAATATTTAGAATATTCTATTAAAGCTTCTTTAGTTTGATCTGTCATCATAGTATCTTGTAAGATATATTCTATATGAGATTCAATATGAGGTTTATGATTGAGAATATTTTTAATAGATTCTTTAATACATGTTTGAATATTATGATTATGAACACTTTGAGAATCTTTGTATATTTTTTGAGAATTATGATAAGTATTTTGTAATCTTTGTATAAATCTTACTACATTGGGAGGAATATGTTCTATTGGATTATTCGAATAACTGAAATATCGAAGATGAGTTAAATTACAAATTTGTGTTGGCAATTCTCGTATTTGATTATTATAACAATATAATGTTTGTAAATTGATCAGATTACAAATTTGTGTTGGCAATTCTCGTATTTGATTATGAGAACAATCTAATGTTTGTAAATTGATCAGATTACAAATTTGTGTTGGCAATTCTCGTATTTGATTA
>Ga0194120_10010641_pt1 | contig 11294 bp, 22 predicted proteins | sample TA2MahCa65mmetaG_FD_148642 | JGI IMG/M metagenome (GOLD analysis project Ga0194120, IMG submission 148642) | Freshwater microbial communities from Lake Tanganyika, Tanzania - TA2015019 Mahale Deep Cast 65m | ecosystem: Environmental > Aquatic > Freshwater > Lake | place: Tanzania: Lake... | reverse complement strand
TACACATTTAAATGAATTGTATGAAAAATATATTAATGATGGATATGAAGGTCAAATGGTTCGTATAGACGGACCTTATGAAAACAAGCGTAGCAAGCACCTTCTTAAGCGTAAGGAGTTCCAAGATACTGAATTCAAGATTCTTGATATTGTTGAAGGTGTAGGTAACAAGAGTGGTATGGCTGGACATATGGTATTCCGTAATCATAAAGATATTGAGTTTCATAGTAATATTAAAGGTGATCGTGAATATTTGAAGGAACTATTGAAGAATAAGGATGAATACATTGGAAAAAGTGCTACGGTGAAGTATTTTAATCTTACACCTGGTGACGAACTGCCCAGATTTCCCTATGTAACAAACATCAATCGTGAAAGTTATGAATGATAATAAAAAGACAGCTAAAATTATACTAGAGATTGAATGGACTAGTACAGATACATCATTTGATATACCTTCATTGTGGGATTGGAAACGAATTAAAGCTCCGATGTCACTTGACAAAGTAAAGTATGTTGGGTTATATAATGTAACTAAACCAGAAAAATCCGAAACTTGGATGGGAAATTAAAAATAATTTATTATGGAAAAAACACAGATTATAGCTCTATCACTTTTTACTATAGTAACTCTAGTAATTTTTTTCTTTATTCTTACCACCGAGGATGACAACTAATAAATTTTTTTTAACATTAGCAAGGACGATAGATCATCGTGTAGGTCATACTGATGAATGTAAGCCTGAATTACCAGTATTGCCTGTAAATTATGCTCTTGCGAGTTTTTCCTTGAGATTCATAATTGTCGTGGTAAACTTTATTACATGCGGTTTCATTATCGCAAACATTATTCACCACTGGTAAAAATTTATGATTACTAAAAGCCCAAGTTATTATTTACAAATTAATTTACCACCAAATTTTGATGATGTGGATGCGGAAATGATAAAAAAAGATTTAATGGCTTACATAATTAGCCGTAATCAGTATGGTGCTATGTTTGGACCCAAATCATCAAAAAAGGGTATTACAATTGATAAAGTACTTTATAGAACAAATGAAGACTAATAATGAAGTAATAAATAGCCTACGTGAATTTACAAACAATAATTGTAATAACGTGTTAGATGCAAAGCTGTGTGAAGATATTCGCTATCTATGTGATGAAGTAGAACGATATGGTCGTGAAGTTGTAAAAGCAAATAATTTTATGGATGAAGACCATAATACTATTCAACGTTATAAAAATAAACTAGAAAAATGTCAGAAAAAACTGAGTAATTATGAACCTTTTTGAAAATGCTCAGAAGTATTATGATACTTACAAAGAGAGTCACAACTATACATATAAAGAGATATCTATTTCAGAATGAAAAAGAATCAAATTCCAGTTTGTCAGAAAGTACAATTAGATAATTGTTTTAGTTGTGGAGTATTTGCTGGTAAACCACATAAAAAGAAGTGTGATATTGAACGATGTAGTGAGTGTGGTGGACAAAAGTATGGTTGTGAGTGTGGGAATCACGATAAGCAATTTGCTCGATGGACCGGGTTTTGGCCCGGTGAACTAGAATGTAAAGCTTTGAATATGGATTTGAATACCTTTTATATGACTGGTATGCACAAAATCTTTTTTGTAAAACCCCAATGAAAAAATATCTAACTCTATTACTATTGTTTACTGGATGTACATCCGGTATGTATCTGAGATACAATTACAATAAAGCATTACAGAATTTACCACAATGTAGTAAGATACATGCTATCAATAATGACTATATTGCTTTTAGCATGGTAGAACAATCAACGAATGAAGTGTATACAAATTATTATAAGGCTTATTATAGTATGGATGGTAAAATTACCAAGATTACTAAGAACTAATGAAAGAACAGATTGATTCTATTATCAAAAATCATTGTTTGAGAATGCAAAAAGTAGACCAAACCAAAAGTATTCCTATAATTGTAAAACAATTGGATACTATTATATATGAAATGTACCATGAATTATATGGTCTGCGAGATATAGGTGCTAACAATCAGTATTTAAATAGTTTTACAGCTGTTGACAAAAAAGGGCATTGTTGTTAACACTTGGTAAAAGTACTAACACAAGATGTGGTTGTATCAATTGATTTAACAAGATTGTTGTGTTTGATGCACAATTTTTTACCAGGCTCAATGTCTTTAAAATAAAAATATCGTGGTTGTAGTGTAATGATATCAACAACATCATTATACTCAATTGTAACTGATACTGGTTCACTATATTCATTATCAAGTAATAAACACGTATGTTCATTCATTGTAACCACTAACAAATTACCCGAGTAAAAGTTGTATCTATTGGTATTTTCTACAGAAGTAAAGATGTTGGTAGTATTGACTACATACAGATTAGTATCATCTTTGCTCAATATTCTTAATTTATTGAGTTTCCAAGCAATTATTTTTTCAAATGTAAGATATTTCAATTCACCAAAACTATCTGATATAAACTCTTTGTATTGATAGTCACTTTTAATTAATGGTATTTTGCTTAAGAAATAATCTATGTTTAAATATATGAAGTTTATATATAGACCAAAACATCCCCAAGCAGCTAATCCATAATTGTTCCAATCTTCTGTTTTATAACCATTCAATAGTGTATTTTCCAAATCATAACTAGAAAATATACAGTCATAATCAACTCTGAGTATATTAGTATAACCAAACTCTTTTGCTATTTCACATATACGTCGTGTATTATATAATACAGATAGATTTGTAGTATTAAATATAGGACTACAGGTATGCATTGTGTGTTTTTGATTATTATGACTAAAAATATAGTCTTTACTAAAATGAAAGTAATCACTATCACTAGATGCTAAATAACCACTACGATCTTTTAATAGTCTATTTCTACTATCATATTCAAAATACTTAACCTTATCAAACTTATCGAATGTATGTATTTTGTTTGAAATAATAAACAAGTCATAACCAGCATCTATAAAGTTTTGTACATTACGTTGAAATACAGCTTCATGTTCTGGTGTATTCAAGTAAGCATCAATAAAAATCGCAGGTTTCATTAACAATAAGTAAGCATAAACATGACCGCTTGACTTTTTTTAATTGTGTGGTAGTATTGTTTTATAGTGAACACCAAGTTGATTAATCGTACTATCGATATTGCTAAGGCTATGTGTCCGTTGAATCTTGAGCATCGTTGTAGTCATATGGCTTTTCTTATTCGACGTGGTAAAATTGTACATATTGGTACCAATAGCTGTAAGAGTCATCCAGAGACACTTAAGTATGATTATAAGGATCATCAAAAGGTTGGTATTCATGCCGAGTTGAGTGTTTGTATGAAGAGTGGCAAAGAAGATTTACGTGATTGTAAGATGATTGTACTTAGAGTGGATCGCACTGGTAAGTTGAACAATAGCAAGCCATGTTGTGGTTGTCAGAATGTTATCGAGCAGTTTAATGTGGGTGAGGTATGGTATAGCAATAATATTGGAAATGTGGTGCAATTGTGATTTATAAAAACATATATAAACTTATATGAAAATACTATTTTGTTTACCGGGCAGAAACTATAGTGGTAAGTTTCTAAGTTGTTGGACAAACCTTATAGGTCATTGTTTCAATAATAATATTCAGTTTAATCTGGTACAACGATATAGTTGCAATATCTACTATGTACGTAATATGTGTTTGGGTGCCGATGTACGTAGAGGTGCAAATCAAAAACCATTTGGTGGTGTGATTGATTATGATTATATGATGTGGTTAGATAGTGATGTATTGTTTACACCAGAACAATTTGATAGACTATTGTCACATGATAAAGATATTGTAAGTGGTTTATACAAAATGGAAGACAATACTTGCTATGCTTGTGTAGAAAATTGGGATGAAGATTATTATAAGAAGTATGGTCATTTTGAATTTTTAAAACCATCAGATATTGAATATCGTAAAAATCAATTGATTGATGTAAATTACGTTGGTTTTGGTTTCATTCTCATAAAGAAGGGTGTATTTGAAAGTTTAACATATCCATTCTTTAAACCTAACACATATCAAATCGGAGACATTACAGAGTTTGCTATGGAAGATGTATCATGGTGTCACGATGTTAGACAAACTGGACACAAAATCTGGATAGATCCTAATGTAATTGTTGGTCATGAAAAATCTACCGTGTTGATATGAACAAAAAGGCTGTACATTTGATATTTAATCACTATCTGATGTCATTTGATAATACCACACTAACAACTCAGTATAATCTAGACGCATTACTCGATGATAATAAGATTGGTTCATGTGTTTATTCTCTTACAGAACCATATCCAGAAGCTACTATCATTTATATACAAGTATCCAATCGATTCCGAAGGCGTGGGGTTGCTACAGCTATAGTCGAAGAACTGAAACGAAAGTATGGTGGACTATCATGGGATTATAAATTTACAGACGATGGTAGGAAGTGGTTCAATTCGTTGATTGAACGAAAAATTGTTAAAAATTCATGTTTTGTTTAATATATATAATTTATCTCGACCATTTATAAAAATAATCAAAACACTTGTTCTTTGAAAATTTAGTGGTATGATCAACTTGTTGTCGGTAATGTTTCTTTTGAGCATGGTGGGAGAAGCACTCCTCTAGAACATCTATGTATGGCGGAACTGCCTCGGCCTTTAACCGAAGGGGGTCACCAAAAAGAACATCACTGTTGACTTTTAAAAAATTTATGATAGGATAAAAAAGTAGTAAGTAAGTTCTTTAAAATTTTAATGGTCTTGTAGCTCAGTTGGTTAGAGCAGTTGCCTTTTAAGCAATTGGTCGTGGGTTCGAGTCCCACCGGGACCACCAATTTAAACTGGTAATATCAACGAAAAGAAATGACAAAAAACCATACGCTATCGTGTTGCTATATGGTTGCTTTAGAGAAGCAAAAATCATTTGCCGAATAGTCGGAAACCGGTTCAAGAGATACCGAATCGGGTTACCAGTTTACTTTAAATGGCGTCATCGTCTATCGGTTAGGACACTGGACTTTCACTCCGGTAAGAGGGGTTCGATTCCCCTTGACGCTACAACTTTTGAGTTGTCAGTAATAACTCAAAAACAAAAACTGACTGGTGGAGGACATAGGAAACTATGCTTCTAGAGTAGGAAGTTCTCTTAAAAAAACTTCTTGGTTGCGGGGATGAGTCATGGTATACTTTGTTTGTTGGGTGGACAAAGTATTCAATAAATACACCCAACACAATTTTACGGTTCTTTAAAATTTGCGGGTGAGTGAAACGGAAAATCATTCCTGGCTCATAACCAGAGAGATAGTGGGTTCGACTCCCACACCCGCTAGATAGTCAAAGTTGAAACACTTGCACGTAGTGACTATTGCATATAGAATAATATCTGTAACTAAGAGTTCAACAATTTAGATTTAATTATATTGTTAATGATATCTAAATACTTTTTTGATATATGTTCCTTGAAATATTTTTCGTTAGAAACATCAATGATACAAAGTTCAATTTGTTTTTCTAAACAAGCCTGAAATTTTCGTTTATCATTATTTTGGGTTGATTTTAATTTTTCTTCACCATATATTGGTTCATAATGAAAAATTCCATTTAACTCAATTGCTAATTTTAAATGTGGTATATAAATGTCTAATTCGGCATTGATGGCATCTTTTCTATTAAAATGAAATTCTAAATTTGGATATGATTGAATTAATTTTTCTTCCAACCATTTTTCCAATTTAGATCTTTTTATGCCAAATTTTTTGTGGGTGTTGTTATAAGTTGCAGAACATGAAGAAGAACAAAAAGAATTTGGAAATTTTATTACTTGATTTTTAGTTTTAAAAAATTCTTTATTACATTGTTTACAATTAACACTAATTTTAGTAGTTTGATTGACATCATAACAATGTTTAGAACAATATTTTAATCTACCACGATTATGTTTAAGTTCAAACTTAATTAATTTTTTGGGAGATGTAAAAGAAATATTACATCGTTCACATAATAGATTTAATTTATCACAATATTTAGCTGTTTCAAATTCTTTATCAGTAAATAAAAATGTCATATATAATAAATATATGAATTAAAGTCAAAAGTAAAATTTTAATTCTGTAACCAGAAACCAAAAAATACTTGAAGTTTTGATTGACTTTTGAAAAGTTCGTGATATAGTTAATATATAAGGTTTGATGTTCTTTTAAAAATTTAATCGGTCCTAAGATGTAAGGTGCATGGGGAGACTTATAATCTCTATAATCGCTCGATTGGCGTTCTGGGCAGTTCGATTCTGCATAGGACCACCATTTTATTTAATAAAAACAACGGCTAGGTAGTCCAACGGCAGGAGACAATCGACTCAAAATCGATCCAGTGTCAGTTCAAATCTGACCCTAGCTACCAAAAAATAAATTAGAAATCAGTTGACAATGTGAATATGTATGTTAAGATGAAAGAGTAGTAAGTAACGGTTCTTTAAAACATGGGCGAGTGGTGAAACTGGAGAAACACGAGGGACTTAAAATCCCTTACATTAGAAACGCTGTGGGTTCAAATCCCACCTCGCCCACCAATTTCAAAGTAGTTTAATGCGGTGTTAGTGTTATGAGGAGCACGTTCACATTCCTGTGAGAAGGCCGGTGAAAGTCCGAGGCACCGCTCCAATTTTGGCTCTATGATGTATGGTGCGTGGGCAGACTTATAATCTGTATAATCCCTAGATTTGAGTACTGATAGGGTTCAATTCCCTACGAATCCACCATTTTAAAATAAAAAATATTTACGGATCAATAGCTCAACGGTTAGAGCAAAAAACTCATAATTTTTCGGTTATCGGTTCGAATCCGGTTTGATCCACCATTTTACAAACAAAAAACAAACAAGTAGAAATAAATAAAGCATATGGCACATCTGATTAAGTTGAATCAGTTGGATCTAAATCATGATAATACCCGCACTTATATTCCTATTCTATTCAATTTGGACAGGGCTATTAGTATGGAACCTAGTGTAAGTGGTAAACACACAGCAATTATTACAGCGCATAATGGTGCTGGTATTCGTGTGAAGGAGACATTGGATGAGATTCTCAAGTTGAGCAGAGATGACAGCGGTAAGAATCAGTTGAATGGATAAAATTATGAACGTATTGGATCATCTGAAGCAGTATTCTGTGGAAGATATCAAGCGTTATTGTAAGGATACCTGTATTGAGGCTGGCGTTGCAATGATGCATGTTAGTGGTGATTTTAATCTTAGTACACTTGTACGTAATGCTAATTTCTTTGGATTTAAAGAAGCGTTTTATATAGGAAACAGCAAGAAATGGGATCGTCGCGGTACAGTTGGTACACACCACTATACTGATTTGAAACATATTAAGAACGAACAAGACTTTATTACTTATTGTAAGAATAGTGGATATACACTTATCTCAGTAGAGAACAACATACCAAAGTATAGTGATAAAACTATTTCCGTTTATAATCACTCAGTATTTAGAGGTGTGAATAAGCCTATGTTTGTATTTGGTGAAGAAAAAAGTGGTTTAAGTGACTATATGCTAGATAATAGTCAGTTTATTATTACGATACCAACGTTTGGTAGTGTACGTTCGTTGAATGTAGGAACTACCAGTGGTATTTTGATGGCAATGTATAGAAATAGTTAAATCATAACCCGCTTTAATCGATGGGGTTTTTATTATATTTGTTAAAGTTCTTGACTAGAAAAATATTATGAGGTAATATATTATTAATATGACCATTGAAAAGAATTATAAATTGATTATTAAGGATACCACGTTTAATTTAACAGAGGAAGAAGTTCATGCTTTGTATCAAACATGTGGTAAAGTACTAAACATTAATAGTAATAATACAAATCCTTTAACTCCTTCAACATTACCCCGGCCTACTTATCCATGGACTAACACTGGTAATTCTCTTATTTGGCCATCATTTGATAATTATGATAAGAATAGTGTAAATAATTATTCTACAACATATAGTGATGTGGATATGTCTAAAATAAAATCATCATACTCAGGTTTTAATTTAACTTCGGATGATATGGAGACTATCAAGGATAATAATAAATGGAAACAAGCGTGTGATAAGCTTAATGTTACAACCACAAGTGAAGGTATTAAAGTTGGTTGATATTATGAGTAAAAATATTTATATTGAGAAGTTGGCAGAAGTAGAAGATGGATTACCAGCTAGAAGTATGAACGAACATATTATGGGTAAACCTAATGGTTATTGTTACTCTAGTGTTCCGATTGAATATAGTATAGAAGGTTATTTGATTGATGATATTGTAGTTGGTAAGAATGTTATTATTAATAGGACCAAACGCAATGATGAAAAAGTTGGTGGTATATTAACTACATCTAGAGTAACAGAAGTGGGTAATAATTATTTTAAAACACAAAATTCTGTGTATAGCTATAAGTTTTTGTGAATATTACCGCAGTTAAAGATGTTCCTAAGTGTGATTTATGAAATTAAAAATAAAATTTAATAATAGTTTAACACGCACTATAGTTTATACAATAGGACATATAACAATAGCAACAATTTGCAATATGTTTATTACTGGTGCCCAAGCTGAATTAGCAATGACAGATGCGATAGTAGAACCTTTATTGAATAGTGTCTGGTATTATGTTTTGGATGTTTTATGTGTAAAATATTTTAATAATAAGAATTGAATATGAACCGAAGACAATTTATAACATCAACCGCACTTGCATTGCCCTCAGTGACATTGCTTGGTGCATTATCAACTCAACACAAGTCTTATAGAAGTGCCACAAGTCTTTTTTCCAATGAGGAGATGATGGAGTGGTGTAACAAAAATGGTATATATTATGCCAAAGATAATGAACTAAGTAAACAATTTTTTAAAAACCAAACCAAAATATTGATATTTAATGATCCAAATTTGTTTAGTAGAGATATATTACTTAAATATCATATTAATACTGCATTTAACAAGTTATCTGAGACTAAATATGTAATAAAAGACATATACAAATCAAATAATCAAAAATGCATTGTGGTTGATTGTGTCTGTGGTGAAGAATACAACGAATAAAGTTGTTTAGTGGTTCAATTGTTGGTAACATCTTTGAGTATAAACACTTACTAGAAAAATAATATGAATAAACCACAATGGCCAACACTACAAGATAGACTAAATCATCCATTAAAAGATGAACTTACCGCTCTAGAACAACTAAAACAAGTGTTACCATTGTCAAGAGAAGGTCAAAAACTATATGATAAACTATCTAAAGAATCTATTCAAACCGGAAATAACGACGCAGTAACCATATGTTGAAAATTTGTTTGACTTGATTTAAGGTGTGTATTAGGATATTGTTATGAAAGTAAAAGAATTGATTGAAGTGTTGTCACAACTAGATCCTGAATTGATGGTTGTAGTGCATGGATATGAAGGTGGAGTCAACGAAGTGGATAAATGTGAATTGCGTGATATTGAATTGAATGTTCATACTGCGTGGTATTATGGCAAACATGAAACTTTGAACGGTGATAAACCAATCAATCCATATTCTACTATTGTTAAGGGAGTTCAATTGATTTAATATTTATGGAGAATAATATTTATATTGCTTACACGAAAAACGCCGCTTGACAAGGTGAATTTTTTCTGCGATGATATTTCACAATGACGGTTCTTATTATTAGAATAAAAATGGTCTAAATGACTTATTATTATGGCAAAAATCTTAAAAACAAAATCAGTTTACTACAACGATGTCAATTTAATTGCAAAACCAGCTTCTATTGAAAGCAGAAGCGAAGTCCCAATTGAACTTGATCGAATAATTGTGAGTCCAATGAGTGCTGTCGTTGGAATCACTTTTTCTAAAGCAGCAACTGAGCTAGGACTTACCGTATGTCAACATAAATTTTGCGATATTGATAATGCAGTAGTAAATTATTCCAGCGTACCCAAAAAAAACAATTTGTTTGTTAGTATTGGACTAAATGATTGGATGCGAGCCGAAGAATTAGCTGATGTTGGTGCAAAAAATTGGTTAATTGATTGTGCCAATGGATATCTTCCTCAAATTAAAAGTTCTATTTATCATTTGTTATCATTGTATAGTGTGAATCGATTAATAATTGGTAATGTAATGACTGATGATGGTATTGCTTTATACAAAGAATTTGCATATAAAATTCCTGAAGTAATAATTCGCGTTGGTATTGCGGGTGGTAGTGCTTGTGCAACAAGTGATGCAACTGGTTATAATAGAGGACAAATTACAGAAATTATAGAATGTAGCGAAATCGCTGATTATTGTAAATTGAAGATTGTTGCGGATGGAGGTATCAAGAATGGTAATTATGCTGCTAAAGCATTTGGTGCCGGTGCTGACTATGTAATGATGGGCGGTTACTTTGCTAGAGCTAAAGAAGCACATACTTGGGAAAATGGTGATGGAACATATTGGGGGGGTGCCAGCACCAAACAACAACAATTGTATGGGGGAGTAAGAAGACATAGTGAAGGTAAAGTTTACGAGGTGGATAGATCGACCGTGAAGTCTTTAAAAGAGTTGGTTGATGATTTATGGGGTGGTCTTGCAAGTGCGGTTAGTTATAGTGGATACAAATCACTAACTGAATTTATTGGTAATGGCATATTTGAAATCAAAGAAAACAGTTTACCGCCGGGAAGATGAACTAATTGATTGATATGACCAAAATAGAATTGCCGTGTAATAATTGCCCGCATAATTCCGTATGTTGTAAATGGGGAACATTCTTAACAAAGGAGGAAGGTATATCTTTATTATCAGAATTTGGAACGGAATATATTTATTTTGATAAAGATAAAAATGAATATAGAACACAAATTTGGAACGGTAGATGTGTGTTTTTTGAACAAAATAAATGTATAATACATTCACACCCACATTATCCATCAGTGTGCAAGAAATTTCCTTGGAAAGACGGACGTGACGAAAATTTAACTATGGCATACGATGCTTATATGTGCCCCGAAATTATAAATGAAAAGAATTGATATGACCTCTACAAATATTACACCGCATCAAATTGTGCCGGGTAATTCAAATACAAATATAACACTTCAACTATCATAATATGCGTTTATACTCTAGAAAAAATAAAGAAGATTTACTTGATATCTTTGATATCTATATTCATTATCCCAGAATCAAAATGGGAACAAGACCGGGAGATTCATGGGG